>Ga0268299_1001260_pt1 | contig 48377 bp, 40 predicted proteins | sample NOBtaG_FD_193484 | JGI IMG/M metagenome (GOLD analysis project Ga0268299, IMG submission 193484) | Activated sludge microbial communities from bioreactor in Nijmegen, Gelderland, Netherland - NOB reactor | ecosystem: Engineered > Bioreactor > Aerobic > Activated sludge | place: Netherlands... | reverse complement strand
AAGAAAAACCGAAGACCAAAGCGGCGATGAATCGCCGCACTCCAAAACGGCCCCTAGAATAGCCGCGTTCCGTCCCCGACAGCGAGGTCGTCCGTCGATGAAGTACCGCCTGCTCACCCCCGGCCCCACCCCGGTCCCCGAGGAGACCCTCCTCGAGCTGGCCCGGCCGGTCTTCTTCCACCGCTCGCCGGAGTTCAAGCAGGCGCTGCAGTCCGTCACCGAGGATCTCCAGCACGTCTACTGCACGAAGTCACCGGTCGTCACGGTCACCTGCTCCGGCACCGGCGGCATGGAGGCGGCCGTCGCCAGCACGTTCCCGGCCGGGTCGAAAGCGATCTGCCTCATCTCCGGCCGGTGGGGCGAACGCTGGCGCAACGTCTGCCGGGCCCTCGGCGTCGAGGTCGTCAGCGTCACCTGCCCCTACGGCAAGGCCGTCACGCCGGACCAGCTCGCCGAGGCGCTGCGGCAGCACCCCGACGCCGTCGGCGTCTGCGCCACCCTGAGCGAGACGGCGACCGGCGTGCTGAACGACATCGAGGGCTACGGCAAGCTCGTCGCGAAGACGCCGGCCGTGCTCGTCGTCGATGCGATCAGCGGCCTCGGCGCGGTGCCGTGCAAGGTCGATGACTGGGGCGTCGACCTGTGCGTCGCCGGGTCGCAGAAAGCGCTCATGCTGCCGCCGGGGCTGGCGTTCGTCTCGGTCAGCGAGAAGGGCGAGAAGGCGATCCGCGCCAACGCCGGGGCGCGGACGTTCTACTTCGACCTGCGCAAGTACCTCGACAAGATCAAGGAGTTCGACACGCCGTACACGCCGGCGAACACGCTGATCCGGGCCCTGGTCAAGAGCCTGAAGCGCCTGCGGACCGAGGGCATGGAGAACGTCTGGGCCCGGCACGCCCGCCTGGCCGCCGCGTGTCGGTCGGGCGTCACCGCGCTGGGGCTCAAACTCTTCGCCGAGCGGCCGGCCGACGGCATGACGGTGTTCGCCTCGCCGGACGGCGTGGATAGCGGCACGATCCTGTCGAAGCTGGAGAAGCAGTACGGCCTGAAGCTGGCCAACGGCCAGGACACGCTCAAGGGGAAGATCGTCCGCCTGTCGCACATGGGCTACGTCGATCAGTTCGACGTCCTGGCGGCGCTGGCCGGCCTCGAACTGGTCCTGGCCGAGGTCGGCCAGCCGGTCGCGGTCGGGGCCGGCGTCGCGGCGTTCCAGCGGGCGCTGGCGTCGGCGTGAGGCCGGCGCGTTTCATTTCGTGAAGGAAGCACTCGACATGCCACGCGTTTTCGTAGCCGACAAACTCGAGGCCCAGGGCCTCGACATGATGCGGCAGGCCGGCCTGGAGCTGGACGTCCGCAACGACCTCAAGGGGGAAGACCTCCTCCAGGCGATGCGCGCCAGCGAGGGCCTCATCGTCCGCAGCGCAACGAAGGTGACCGCCGCCATGCTGGAAGACTCCGGCAAGCTGCGCGTCATCGTCCGGGCCGGCGTCGGCGTCGACAGCATCGACGTCGGAGCGGCGACGCGCAAGGGCATCCTGGTGATGAACACCCCGAGCGGCAACACGGTCAGCACGGCGGAGCAGACGATCGCGCTGCTGCTCGCCCTGGCCCGCCACACCGCCGCCGCCGACGCGAGCATGCGCGCCGGCAAGTGGGAGCGCGGCAAGTTCGTCGGCGTCCAGCTCGCCGGCAAGACGATCGGCGTCGTCGGCCTGGGCCGCATCGGCCGCGAGGTCGCCCGGCGCTGCGCCGGCCTCGACATGAAGGTCGTCGGCTTCGACCCGTTCCTGCCGCCGGGCACCGCCGGCCAGGTCGGCGTCGAGGTGCTGCCGTCGCTCGACGCGCTGCTACCGCGCTGCGACTTCCTCACCGTCCACACGCCGCTGACCGACGAGACGCGCGACCTGATCGGCGAGAAGCAGATCGCGAAGATGCCGAAGGGGTCGCGCCTGCTCAACTGCGCCCGCGGCGGCATCGTCAACGAGGACGCCCTCCTCGCGGCGATCAACAGCAAGCACCTCGCCGGGGCGGCCCTCGACGTCTTCGCGACGGAGCCGACGCCGCCGGGCCATCCGCTCGTCGGCCTGCCGAACGTCGTCGTCGCGCCACACCTCGGCGCGTCGACCGTCGAGGCGCAGACGTCGGTCGCCCTGGAGGCGGCCCAGCTGCTGATCGACTACCTGACGAAGGGCGTCGTCGGCTTCGCGGTCAACCTCGCCGCCGTCGACCGCTCCGAGCTGGACGGCCTGCGCCTGGCGGTCGATCTCGCTCGCCGGCTCGGCCTGCTCCAGGCCCAGATGGCGGACGGGCCGATCCAGAAGGCGGTCGTCTCGTACCGCGGCGACCTGGCCGGCAAATCGACCCGGCTCATCACCGCGGCGTTCACGGCCGGGCTGCTGGAGGGACAGCTCGACCTGCCGGTCAACATCGTCAACGCGATGGTCCTCGCCCAGGAGCGCGGCCTGGTCATCGCCGAGGAGACGTCGCCGCAGAAGGGCGACTTCGCGACGCTGCTGCGCACCGAGGCCCACACGGCGAAGGGGAGCTTCGTCGCGGCGGGGACGCTGTTCGGCGACCAGTACCTGCGCCTGGTGCAGCTCGGGCCGCACCGGCTGGAGGCGTACCTGGACGGGGCGATGTTGCTGTTCAGCCACCGCGACGTGCCGGGCCTGATCGGCTTCATCGGGACGATCTTCGGCAAGCACGACGTCAACATCGCCCAGATGACGGTCGGCCGTCAGCAGCCGGGCGGCGAGGCGATCGCGGTGCTGAACCTCGACAGCCTGCCGCCGGAGGCGGCCCTGGCCGAGGTGCGCAAGCACCCCCAGATCCAGAAGGTCCACCTGGTCAAGCTGCCGCCGGCCGGCGAGATGCCGCCGTGGTTCGGGTGAGCGTCACCGACCTTCCAGGACGTTCCTCCAGAAGGACGGCATCCCGGCGACGGCCTCGTCGTAGGTCTTTTCCAACGGGAGTGGGACAAACCAGTCTTCCGTCAAGAAGAGGGCCTGCGCCGGGAGTGGGTCGCCCGGTGCCAGGTGCTCGATGTAGGCCGTCAGCTCGTCGCCCGTGCCGTAGGAGACGAAGGTGAGCGGCTTGTCGGCGGGCAGTTGGTAAGGCCCCGGCTCGAACCGGGCGGCGACTGCGGCGTGGATGCCGTCGGGGTCATACCTCCCGGGCGGGAACGGGTCGAGGAGCGTGACGTGGACGCCGGCCCGGAGGGCTTGCTCCACCTTGCGCAAGAACTCGGCAAGCCCGGCCTCGGTGTCCTTGTTCCCGGGCGAGACGATCTCGATCAGGGCGACGATGCGGTGGCCGGACGTGTGGCGGATCGAGATCGTCCGCGGCCGGGCGCGTTTCGAGACGCTGATCTTCTGGGTCCGGCTCGCCCGTGGCGGGGCGGGCAACACGCCGACGTTCCCCTCGCCGAGGGCGGGCACCGGCGGCTGGGGAACGACCAGCGGATCGGAGGCGTGCAAGGCGAGCACGTCCGGCACGAACCGGCCGAGGTGCTGTTCCGCCTGGGCGTAGTAGGGTGAAGGGAGCACCTTGTTCAGCTCCGCGGTCAGAAAGCCGATCCAGACGGTGTGGAAGCTGTGGAACGTGCTCGTCTCGACCCGCGTCCAGTCGTGCATCGGCATGGCCCGCCTCCGTGTACAATACTCGTCGTATCCTACCCGATCCCTCCTTCGCGATCGAGCCGATGCGCCGTCTCCTTCCCCTGCTGCTGCTCCTCGTCGCCGGCCTGGCCCTCGCCCGGCCGTGGCTCGCGCCGCCCCGCCCCGACCCGGCCCCCGCCGTCGGCTGGGTGCTGGCGCGCGACGTCGGCCGCGGCTCCGGCTGGGTCCTCGACGCGGAGAAACGTCTGCTCGTCACCTGCTGGCACGTCGTCGGCGACAACGACACGGTCGAGGTCGTTTTCCCGGTCAAGGGCCAGACCCGCCGGGCGTGGTATCTCGAGCACCTGCCGAAGCTCCGCGAGGACGGCCACGCCGTCAAGGGCAAGGTCGTTCACCGTGACGCCGGCGTCGATCTCGCCCTCGTCGAGCTGGCGTCGCTACCGCCGGGTGTCACGGCGTTGCCACTGGCCGAACACGGCGTCGTTCCCGGCGACCGCGTCCACGCCGTTGGCAACCGCTATGACACCGACCTGCTCTGGCTCCGGGCGTCCGGCTGGGTGCGCCGCGTCGAGCCGCTCAAGGACGGCTACTTCACCGCCGGCAAGCAGGTCGCCAAGTCGGCCTGGGTCGTCGACGCCCGCGTGCCGATCAACGAGGGCGACAGCGGCGGGCCGCTCCTGGATGGCAGCGGCCACGTCGTCGGCGTCGCGGCGGCGGTCGCCTGGGAGCACCAGGGCAGCGGCTACTTCATCGACCGGCGCGAGCTGGTCAGGTTCCTCCAGAGGGCCGGCAAGGCCGCCCCCGTCGCCGAGCGGCCGGCCGAGCCGCCGGCGTCGGCGCGCGACGTCTACCGCCGGCTGCTGCCGTCGGCCGTGCTCGTCCTGCCGCGCGACACGCAGCGGCGCGGCGGCGGCTGGGTCGTCGATCGCGACCGCCGCCTCGTCCTGACCGGGTCGGAGCTGCTCCGCGACCGCAAGGCGGCGGCGGTGCGATTCCCGTTCTCCGGGAGCGAGGCAGCGACCGGCGTGGTCATCGCCCGCGACGACCGCCGCAACCTCGCCCTGCTCGAACTCGACCGCGTGCCGAAGGAGGCCGTCGCGGCGACGTTCGCGGACGACGAGCCGTCGCCGGGCGACCCGCTCCACGCGGTGACGCACGCCAGCCGGCCGGACTTCGACTGGCTCTATCAGGGCACCCTCCTCCGCCAGGCCGGCCCGACGAAGGTCAGCCGGGAAGACGGCGACCCGCCGCGCGTGCTGCTGCTCCAGGCCCAGCCGGCCGACGGCGAGGAGGGCTGCCCCGTCGTCGATAACCGCGGCAAGGTCGTCGGCCAGCACGCCGGTAAGGGGCCGCCGCAGCAGCAGGTCGCCTACGCCGTCGCCGCCGGCGAGATCCGCGATTTCCTCAAGGAGCACCAGGCCCGCTGGCGGCCGGAGAGCGAGGCGGACCGGCTGGCGCGGGCACGCCTGTTCCGCGACGCCCGGGCCGAGGAGCGGGCCCTCGACGAGCTGAACCGCGCGGTCGAGTCTTTCCCGAACGCGGCGACGGCGTGCGGCGAGCGGGCCGGCCTCCTGCTCTACCTCGGCCGGATCGACGCCGCCCTGGCCGACGCCGACCGGGCGGTGAAGCTCGCCCCGGGCCGGCCGGCCGGCTGGTGCCGTCGGGCGGAGGTTCGGGCGGAGCGCGGCGACCTCGCCGGGGCTCTGCGTGATAGTGACAAGTCCCTGTCGCTCGACCGCGAATCGGCCGACGTCCACCGGGTGCGTGCGGACGTGTTGCGCCGGCTCGGCCGGCTGAACGAGGCCCTCGCCCACGCCGACGAGGCGGTCTGGTTCGACCGCAAGAGCGCCGCCAGTCACCGGGAACGCGGCTGGGTCCACCTCGACCGCGACGAAGCCGTCAAGGCCCTGGACGACCTCGCCCTCGCCCTGAGGCTCGACGACGAGGATGCCCTCGCCTACCGGCTGCGCGGCGAAGCGAAGCTCGCCCGGGGCGACGTCCGAGCGGCCGCCGCCGACTTCAACGCCGCCCTGTCCCGTCGGCCGGACGACGCGCTCGCCTGGCTCGGCAGAGGCCGTGCCACCGGCTCGGCGGACGACTGCACCGAGGCAATCGCCCGTGCCCCTTACCTGGCGGCGGCGTACCTGGAGCGCGGCTCGCTCCGCCTGGACGGCGCGCTGCCGGGCCTGGGGCTGGACGACCTGGCCGAGGCGGTCCGGCTCCGGCCGACGCTGCGGGACGCGGCCCTGGGCCGGGCGCGTCGCGCGGTCCGTTCGTGGGAGGCGACCGATCCGGCCACGGCGGCGCGGGTCGCCGTCGGGGCGGTGGCCCGGCTCGTCCCGTTGCGCGACGGCCGGGTGTGGTGGGACTTGCCCGACGACCCGCCCGGCCGGCTCGCGGCGATGGCCGGGCTGCTCGACCCGCGGTAGGCCGCCCGGGCGGCGATCCATACACCTTCTCTACACCCGCCGCGACCGGTGAGCGAAGGATCTCCCCATGCCCGAGGCGATCGCCACGGAAGACCTACGACGCACCTACCGCCGCTCCGGCCGCGACGGCTCCGACCGCGTCGCGCTCGACGCCGTCACGCTCCAGGTCCGCCCCGGCGAACTCTTCGGCCTCCTCGGCCCCAACGGCGCGGGCAAGACGACCCTCATTAAGATCCTGACGACGCTCCTCCTGCCGACCAGCGGCCGGGCGTGGGTCGATGGCCTCGACGTCGCCACCCAGGCCGAAGCGATCCGGCCGCGCATCAACATGGTCTCCGGCGGCGAGAGTTCCGGCTACGGCCTGCTCACCGTCCGCGAGAACCTCTGGCTCTTCAGCCAGCTCTACGGCGTGCCGACGCGCACCGCCCGCGAGCGCATCGACAAGATGCTCGCCGTCGTGTCGCTGGCCGACCGGGCCGGGACGAAGGTCAGCCAGCTCTCGACCGGCCTGCGCCAGAAGATGAACTTCTGCCGCGGCTTCATCACCGACCCGAAGATCCTCTTCCTCGACGAGCCGACCCTCGGCCTCGACGTCCAGGCGGCGCGGGCGATCCGGGCGTTCGTCCGCGACTGGCTCGCCGAGAAGCCGGACCGGACGCTGCTGCTGACGACGCACTACATGCAGGAGGCGGACGAGCTGTGCGACCGGGTCGCGATCATCGACCAGGGCCGCCTGCTCGCCTGCGACACGCCCGAGGGCCTGAAGCGCCAGGTGCGCCGCGAGGCGACGTTCGAGATCGACCTCGCCCCGGGGCCGCAGCGGTGGGAGGATCTCGCCTTCGTCCCCGGCGTCGTGCGCTGCACGGCGACCGTCGACGCGAACCGCTCCGTCCTGCGTCTCGCCCTCGACGAGGAGCCGGTCGTCGGCCGGGTCGTCCAGGCGATCGTCGAGCGCGGCGGCCACATCCTCCGCCTGCGGAACGAGGCCCCGACGCTGGAGGACGTCTTCGTCCGGCTCGTCGGCCGCAACCTCGAAGCGGGTGAGCCGTGAACCGCGTCGCCCTCTTCGTCCGGGCGGCGTTCGCGCGGGCGTACCCGCGGATCGTCGGCCTGATCCGCGAGCCGACGTGGATGATCCAGGAGACGGTCCTGCCGATCCTGGCCGTCGCGGCGTACGCGCTGGTCTACCGGACGCTGCACGCCCCGGACGAACTCGTCGCGTTCGTCATCCTCGGCGGGGCGATGACCGCATTCTGGCTGAACGTGCTCTGGGCGATGGGGGCGCAGTTCTTCTGGGAGCGCGACAGCGGCCTCTTGGAGATCTACGTCCTGGCCCCGGCCCCGCTCATGGCCATCCTCGCCGGCATGGCCCTGGGTGGCATCTTCATGACACTGGTGCGCGCCGTGGCGATCCTGGCCGTCGGGTTGTTCGTCTTCGGCGTCCGGCTGGAGCCGTCGAGTTGGCTGGCGCTGTTCGGCGTCTTCGCCCTGACGTTGCTGGCGCTGTACGGCCTGGGGATGATCTTCGCGTCGGCGTTCCTGATGTGGGGCCGCGAGGCGTGGCACGTCGTCAACCTGCTCCAGGAGCCGGTCTACCTGCTCTCGGGGCTGAACTACCCGGTGCGGACCCTCGGCACCGTGCTGGCGACGATCGCGGCGGCGCTGCCGTTGACGGTCGGCGTGGACGCCCTGCGGCAGCTGCTGTTCGGCGAGGCGGCGGTCGGACTGATGCCGGTCGGTTGGGAGGTGGCCCTGCTCGCCGTCGCGGCGGTGCTGTTCCTCGCCCTGGCGGCGTGGTCGCTGGCGACGCTGGAACGCCGCGCCCGGGCCGAGGGCCGCCTCTCGACGCGGAACCAGTGACATGCGCTCGACCCTCGCCGCCTTCGGACGCAGCCTCGCCCAGGGCTTCTGGCTCGGCTGGCAGATCGAGAGCAACTGGGCCCGGCCGTGGCTCTTCGCCCTGTACACGCTCATCAAGCCGCTCGCCGGGACGCTCCTGCTCGTGTTCATGTTCGCCGCGGCCGCCCACGCGACCGGGGTCGAGCAGCCGGGCCTGCTCGCGTTCGCCTTCGTCGGCAACGCGCTCTACATGCTGGTCGGGGCGGTGAGCCAGGGCATGACGACAGCGATCGTCCAGGACCGGGAGAGCTACGGCATGTTGCGCTACGTCCGGGTCAGCCCGGTCGTCTTCGAGGGGTGGCTGATTGGCCGGGGCCTGGCCTCCGGGCTGAAGGCGGCGATCGGGGCGGTCTGGACGCTGGCGTTCGGGCTGCTGCTGCCGTTCGGGCTGGCAGAACTGCTGTCACCGACGCGGATCGACTGGGTGGCGTTGGTGCTGGCGCTGGCCCTCGGCGTGCCGCTGCTGGTCGGCCTCGGCCTGGTCCTGGCGGCGGCGGCGCTGAACATGGCCCGGCACGGGGCGTTCCTCGGCGAGGGGGTCGGCAGCGCCCTGTACCTGCTGTCCGGGGCGATCTTCCCACTGGCGATCCTGCCGGGGGCGCTGCAAGGTGTGGCGACGTTCCTGCCGCCGACGCTCTGGCTGGAAACGCTGCGGCGGGCGATCCTGCACCGGCCGGGGCCGGGGCCGCTGGAGGCGTGGCCGGCCGGGACGCTGTGGCTCGCCCTGGCGGCGGCGAGCGCGGCGCTGCTCGCCCTGGGCTGGTGGCTGTTCCGGGTCAGCGACCGCCGGGCGCGGCGGGGTGGACGGTACGACCTGACGACGGGGTTCTGAGGTTCGGGGTTATTGACATCCCGCCCGCCCGGGCTTGTAATGGCACCGAGGGCGGTGGGAGGTGATAGGTCATGACGTTCTATCGCGATTGGGTTTGCTGGCTCCTCCTCGCGGCCGCCCTGGCCTGCTTCGCCATCGGCCTCTGGCCGCGCTGGAGCGACGGGGTCGATCCGGAGAACGGCGACAAGGTGAGCGAGTTCCGCCTCGGCCTGTGGGACTCGCCGGTCTACGCGTCGGTCCACCGCGAGTACCTTCGGACCACGACCGACGAGCGGGGCACCTGGACGTCCCGGGGCGGGTTCAAGTGGGAGGCCGGTGTCCGCTGGCTGGCGTGGTCGTGGCTGGTCGTCGCGGCCGGGTTCGTCTGCCTCGGCCTGCTCTCCTGGCGGCGCGAGGCCCTGGCGGGGAAAAAGGTGCCGCCCGACGAGCCATCGACCCGTCGGGCGGGAGGATAACCGAACCTCACTCGTCCTCGTCCGCGGCGAGCTTCGCCTTGCTGACAATCTGCTGCTGGACGTTGGCCGGCACCATCTCGTAGTGGCTGAACTCCATCGAGTACGAGCCCTGGCCCTGCGTGATGCTGCCGAGCTGGGCCGCGTACCGCGCCACCTCCGCCAGCGGCACCCGCGCCTTGATGACCGCCAGGTCGCCCGGCAGTGAGTCCTGGTTCTCGACGCGCGCCCGCTTCGTGTTCAGGTCGCCCAGGATCGCCCCCGTGTACTTCGACGGGATCGTCACCTCCAGGTGGACGATCGGCTCCAGCAGCACGCCGCGCGCGTTCTGGAACGCGTTGCGGAACGCGATGCGCGCGGCCGTCTTGAACGCGGCTTCCGAGCTGTCCACGTCGTGGTACTTGCCGAAGTGGACCTCGACGCACACGTCCTGGATGCGGTAGCCGGCCAGCGCCCCGCGCTCCAGCAGTTCCTTGCACCCCTTCTCGCACGCCGGGATGAACTGGTTCGGGATCGACCCGCCGACGATCGTGTCGACGAAGCCGAAGTTGAACGCCGGGTCGTAGTGGCAGTGGTCGATCCGCAGCTTCTCGAACCGGTCCTTGACCGCGAACTCGGCGAAGAACTGCTCGGCCGTCGTGATCTCACGCGGCAGCGGGTAGACGCGCAGGTGGACCTCGGCGAACTGGCCGCGCCCGCCGGATTGCTTCTTGTGCTTGTGCATCCCCTCGCCGTTGGCCATGATCGTCTCGCGGTACGGCACCTTCGGCTCGTGGGTGATGACCTCCAGGTCGAAGCGCTGCTTGATGCGGTGCTGGATCACCTCCAGGTGGAGCTGGCTGACGCCGGAGACGACGAGCTCCTTCGTCTGCATGTCGCGCGAGACGTGGCACGTCGGGTCCTCGTGGACGACCTTGTGCAGGCTGGTCGAGATCTTCTGCTCGTCGCCGCGGTTCTTCGGCTCGACGGCCAGGCCGAACATCGGCAGCGGGTAGACGAACGCCGGCAGGACCGGGCCGCCGGCGTGGTGCGACACCGTGTCGCCGATGTTCAGCTCCTCGATCTTCGCCACCGCGACGATATCGCCGGGGATCGCCTCGGCCACCGGCTTGTGCTGCTTGCCCTGCATGCGCTGCAGGCCGCCGGTCCGGGCCGACTTGCCGGTCCGCTCGTTGACGAGCGGCTGCTCGGGGTGGAGCGTCCCCTGCAGGACGCGGATATAGGCGAGCGTGCCGACGAACTTGTCGTGGACGACCTTGAACACCTGGCCCACGAGCGGCAGGGCCGGGTCGGCCTTCAGCTCGACCTTCTCCGCCTTCTCGCCCTTGCCCTTCGTCGCGACGCGCGTCGGCCCCTCGGCCGGGGACGGCATCCACTTGACGACGCCGTCGAGCAGCTCGGCCAGGCCGAGGTCCTTCTTCGCGCTGACGCAGTAGATCGGGATGACGGTGCCGGCGCGGATCGCACCCGGGAGGGCCTGGGCCAGCTCCTCGTCGGTGACGGTGCCGTCGGTGAGGTATTTCTCCATGAGGGCCTCGTCGGACTCGACCGCGGCCTCGACGAGGGCGGTGCGGGCGGCGGCGAGGTCGACCGGGCAGCCGGGCGGGGCCTTCGACGCGTGGGACATGACGTCCACGATGCCGTGCAGGCCGGGGCCGGGGCTGACCGGGGCGTTGAACAGGACGCACGCCTTGCCGAACGTCGCCTGGATGACGCCGAGCAGGCCGCTGAAGTCGATGTTGTCGCCGTCGAGCTTCGTCAGGATCAGCATCCGGGCCAGCCCTCGCTTGCCGGCCTCGGCGAACATGCGCCGGGTGTTGACCCCGATGCCGTTGACGCTCGAGATGCAGATCGCCGCCGTCTCGGCCGCGTTCAGCGCGCCCAGGGCCGCCCCGACGAAGTCCGGGTAGCCGGGCGTGTCGATCAGGTTGATCTCCTTGCCCTGGTGGGCCAGGTGCAGACAGGCGCTATCGACCGAGAAGCCGCGCTTGTGCTCCTCGTCGTCGGTGTCGGAGAAGCTCGTCTTGTCGGCGACGTTCCCCTTGCGGTCCACGGCCTTCGAGAACCAGAGAAGGGCGTCGGCAAGCGAGGTCTTGCCCGACGCCCCATGTCCCGCCAGTACGAGGTTCCGCACGTCCGCCACGGTGTGTTTCGTCATGAGAGTCTCTCGCAGTCGTTTCCGGATGGGAAGAGAGAGAAACAGGGCCCTGCGGTCACGAGACCCGGCGTCGGTCGAGGTGAGGACGTTGCGAGGCCCCCGTTCCGGGAGCGAGGTCTTCGCGGCGGTGCGCCGTCGAAGGAAGGTCGCGAACTCACGCTCGACACGACGCCGGTAACGGCTGTTCGTCGGTCATGAAGTGGGACGCGCCTCCTTTCTTTATTCCCTCGCCGCGGCGATCGCCTCCGCGAGGTCGAGCCGGCCCTCGTACAGGGCCCGGCCCACAATCGCGCCGTGCAGGCCCGCCAGGGCCAGGCGCAGGACGTCGTCCCGGGTGGTGACGCCACCCGAGGCGATGACGGGGACGGCGACGGCGCGGGAAATCGCGGCCGTCGCCTCGACGTTCGGCCCGGCGAGCATGCCGTCCTGGCCGATGTCGGTGTAGATGAGCGCCGCGAGCGGCCAATCGGCGCAGCGGCGGGCGAGGTCGAGCGCGGTCCGGTCGGACGTGTGCAGCCAGCCCTCGGTCGCGACCTTGCCGTCGCGGGCGTCGATGCCGAGGGCGACCTGCTGCGGATACCGCCGGCACATCGCCTCGCACCACGCCGGGTCGGACAGGGCGCGCGAGCCGAGGATCACCCGGGCGACGCCGAGGCCGAGGGCCTGTTCCAGATGGGCCTGGTCGCGCAGTCCGCCGCCGAGCTGGCACGGCACGCCGGCGGCGCGGACGATGGCTTCGATGACGGGCGTGTTGACGGGACGGCCGTCGCGTGCGCCGTCGAGATCGACGAGGTGGAGCCACTCGGCCCCCTGCTCGACCCAGCGGCAAGCGACGGCGACGGGGTCGGCGTCGAAGACGGTCTCCCGCGAATAGTCGCCCTGCCGCAGGCGGACGCACTGGCCGCCGCGCAGGTCGATCGCCGGGTAGATCCGCATGAGCCGCCCCCTTTCAGGGACGTCGTCGTCCCGAGAAGGGATTCCCTCGATGGGCTTTCCTTCGCCACATTACCCCGCCCCGGCGCGGTTGGCAAGCCTTTGCGAAGAATTGAGGAAGCCGCCGGCGCGAAGTCGCCTTGACCGCCGGCCCGGTTTCGGCCATAGCCCGTCCCGCGCAGCGTCGCGGGGGCGGCGTGGCGCGTCGCGCGGGGGAGTTCGTATGCGGCACGGGACGGTCGTCGCGAAAATCGCCGTGGGGCTCGGGCTGCTCCTTCTGAGCGGCTGCATGAGCGGCCCGCTGCGCGAGAACCCGCTCCTGCTCGGCCCGGCCCCGGCCGCCGGCGTCGATAACCCGGTCTACCTCCCCCAGGGGCCGTCGTCGTACGGGGCCGTCTTCGGGAAGGTCCTCGACACGGTGGACGACTACTTCCCGATCGCTTATGCCAACCGCTACGGCGGCGAGATCCAGACCCACCCGGTCATCTCCGGCGGCCTGCTCGAGCCGTGGAAGACGAGCAGCCCGGACATCCTGCTCAAACTCCGGGCGACGACGCAAACGATCCGCCACCGGGCCCTGGTCACCATCCAGCCGGACAAGCAGGGCGGCTACTTCGTCGATGTGCGCGTGCTCATGGAACTGGAAGACCTCGCCCGGCCGACGACGGCCACCGCCGGCGAGGCGACGTTCCGGACCGTGGCGACGATCGAGCGCCAGTACGAGGTCGTCGAGCAGGCCCGGTTCGACAACACCTGGATCCCGATCGGCCGGGACACCGCCCTGGAGCAGCTGATCCTGTCGCGGATCGTCTGCCCGACGCCGCCGCACCCGTGGGCGGACTGGATCAACGCCAACACCGGCGAGCCGACCCCGGTCGCCAACCGCTGAGACGCACCATGCCGACCCTGCGCGACGTCCTCGAAGCCGCGATCGTCGAGAACCCGGACGACCTCGCGGCGCACATGGCCTACGCCGACCACCTTCACGACCTGGGCGACCCGCGCGGCGAACTCATCCAGGTGCAACTCGCCCTGGACGACGCGTCGCGTCCGGCCGAGGAGCGCCGCCGGCTCCAGGCACGCGAGAAGGAACTGCTCAAGGGGCTCGCCGACGCCATCGTCGGCAAGGGCCTCGTCGCCGTCCGGGCGCTCGACCCGCACCACGGCATCGGCCTGCGGACGAAGATCGCTCGCGGCTGGCTCGACGACGTCGAGGTGGCATCGCTCGCCGAGGCCCTCTCCGTGGAGTTGGCCTGCGCCCCGGAGGCGCGGCTGCTCCGCCGGCTCGCCGTCCTCTACCTCCTGCGGGAGGAATTCCGCCCGCCGGAGGAGAAGGACGTCGTCGCCCTGTTGACCGGGACGGACAACCTCCGCAACCTGCGCGTCCTTCACCTCGGCCAGACGGACGGCTTCCGCGCCGACCAGGGCGAGCCGATCGTCTACAACTCGCGCTGGGACCTGTACCAGGCCGGGGATCCGATCTGGGACTGGATCGCCCGGCTGCCGCGGCTGGAGGAGTTGTACCTGGAGTGCTTCACCCTCCGGACGGAACGCCTCTTCGGCATGGAGTCGCTCGGCAACTTGCGCATCCTCCAGGTGAACCTCTCGACCGACTACCCGCTCGTCGCGCTGGGCCGGAACCGCGCCCTGACGAACCTGACCCACCTGTCGTTCCACCCGGCGGCGGCCCACACCGACGAGGGCGACGGGGCATTCCTGTCGGTCGAGCAGCTGACCGGGATCGCCCGGTCGCCGCACCTGAAGAAGCTCACCCACCTGCGCTTCCAGCGCAGCGACGCGGGCGACACCGGTGTGCGCGTCCTGATCGAGAGCGGCCTGCTCAAGCGGCTGAAGTTCCTCGACCTGGCGATGGGCGAGGTCACCGACGAGGGGGCGGGCCTGCTCGCCGAGGCGGACCTCGGCGGCCTGGAGTACCTCGACCTGCGGGCGAACGCCCTGTCGCAGGAGGGGCAGCGGCGGTTGGGGCAGGCCGTCGGCAAGAAGCTCGCCCTGCGGACGGACAACCAGCACGCCGAGGACGACCAGGACTGGCTCACCTACGGCGAGATGGAATAATACCGGAGCCCGGCGAGCGGCGCGGCGTCAGCCCGCCGGTTCTTCTCCACAAAGCAACCGGCGGGCTGACGCCGCGCCGCTCGCCTTGTCGCCACTTCGGCACCCGCGTACAGTAACACTGCCCCGTCGCTGCCGGCCGGGAACGGCCGCGAAGTGCGGACGCGCGAGCGGAGCTTTCATGAGCGATCCTACCGCGGGGCCCCTCCCCGACGAGCCACCGACCGAGCCGCCGGCCGCCGGAGGCGACCGGGCCGACGTCCTGCAGCAGACCTGGCAGGCCCTCACCGCCGGCCGCGTCGTCGCCCTGCCGACCGAGACCGGCTACGTCCTCGCCGCCCACCTCGGCCAGCCGGCCGCCCTCGCCCGCCTCGCCGCCCTGCTGCCGGCGGCGCGCCGCTTCCTCGGCGTCCGCAGCGCCAGCGACGCCCGCCTGCTCCTGCCGAGCCTCGCCCCGGTCGGCCTGCGCCTCGCCCGACGCTTCTGGCCCGGGCCGCTCCTGCTCGAGGTGCCCGGGGCGAAGAACGCCGTCGCGGCCCAGCTGCCGGCCGAGGTGTTCGACGCCGCCGGCACGCTCCGGCTCCGCCTGCCGGGCAGCGACCTGCTCGTCCACCTGCTGCCGGTCCTCGGCAGCCCGGTCCTGATGGCCGAGGTGCCCGAGCCGCCGGCCGGTACCCCCGAGGAGCAGTGCTCCGGCGAGGCGATCCTCAAGGGGCTTGGCATCCAGGCCGACCTCCTCGTCGAGGAGGGGCCACGCCCGCCCCGGCCCCGGCCGACGACCGTCGCGGTGCTCGGCGAGCACTGGCAGGTCGTCGGCGACGGCGTCCTGACGCGCGACGCGCTGGAGCGGTCGCTCGTCACCGTGGTTGTGTTTGTCTGCACCGGGAACACCTGCCGCAGCCCGCTCGCCGAGGCGCTGTTCAAGAAGATGCTCGCCGACCGGCTCGGCTGCCCGGTCGCCGACCTCCAGGGGCGGGGATTTTTCGTGCTTTCGGCCGGGCTCGCCGCCATGATGAAGCAGGCCGCCGCCGACGAGGCGGTCGCCGTCGCGCAGGCGCTCGGGGCCGACCTGACCGGCCACGCAAGCCGGCTCTTGACCGAGGATCTGACCGGCCAGGCCGACTTCCTGCTCGCCATGACGCGCGGCCACCTCGCCGGCCTGGAGGACGCCTACCCGCGCCTCGGCACGGTGCCGCGCCTCGTCCGGGCCGACGGCGTCGATGTCGCCGACCCGATCGGCCAGTCGCAGGCGGTGTACGAGGAGTGCGCCCGCCAGCTTAGGCAGGCGCTGGAGCCGCTCGTCGATGAGGTGCTCGCGGCGGCGGTCTTCCACAACAAAGACCCACTCGCGGCACGGCGGGAGGGACAGTCATGAGGGTGGCCCTGGGCAGCGACCATCGCGGGTACGACCTCCGCCGCCGCATCGCCAGCGTGCTGGAGCAGCAACGCCACGACGTCGTCGATCTCGGCTGCCACCGCAAGGAGAACAGCGACTACCCGGACTTCGCCTTCCAGGTGGCGCTGGCCGTCGCGCAGGGGAAGGCCGACCGCGGCATCCTGATCTGCGGCACCGGCATCGGCATGTGCATCGCCGCGAACAAGGTCGTCGGCGTGCGGGCCGCCCTGTGCCACGACGCGATCACGGCCGAGATGAGCCGGCGGCACAACAACGCCAACGTCCTGTGCCTGTCGGCCGACCTGCTCGGCGAGGAGCTGGTCGAACACCTGGTCGGCATCTGGATGGGGACCGAGTTCGAGCAGGGCCGGCACGCCCGCCGGGTGGAGAAGATCACCCAGTTCGAGCAGACCCACGCCACGGAGCCGCCGGAGCCGGGGTGCCGGTGAGGCCGACGCCATGATCTACCTCGACAACGCCGCGACGAGTTTCCCCAAGCCGGAGCCGGTCTACCAGGCCCTCGACGCCTTCGCGCGCTCGACCCTGGCCAACCCCGGCCGGGCCGGCCACAAGATGGCCCTCGCCGCCGAGGCCGTCCTCGACGACGCCCGCCACCGGCTCAACCAGCTGCTCAACGGCAAGGAGCCGGAGCGCTTCGTCTTCACGCTCAACGGCACCGACGCCCTCAACATGGCGTTCAAGGGCGTCCTGCACGACGGCGACCACGTCGTCACGTCCGACCTGGAGCACAACAGCGTCAGCCGGCCACTGCGGGCCCTCGAACTCGCCGGCCGGATCAGCGTCACGCGGCTGCACGGCGACGCCGGCGGCACCATCGACCCGGACGACGTCCGCAAGGCCCTCACGCCACGCACGCGCCTCGTCGCCCTGACGCACGCCTCGAACGTGCTCGGCACCGTCCAGCCGGTCGCCGCGGTCGGGGCGATCACCCGCGAGCGCGACGTGCTCCTGCTCGTCGACGCGGCCCAGACGGTCGGCGTCCTGCCGATCGACGTCCAGGCGGCGGGGATCGACCTGCTCGCGTTCCCTGGCCACAAGGCTCTGTTCGGCCCGACCGGCACTGGGGCGCTCTACGTCGGGCCGCGCGCGACGCTCCGGCCGTGGCGCGAGGGCGGCACCGGCGGCGACAGCAGCAGCGAGACGCAGCCGGGCGAGTATCCCTACTACCTCGAAGGCGGCACGCCGAACGTGCTCGGCGTCGCCGGCATGGTCGCCGGCATGCGCTGGATCGCCGAGCGGGGCATGGAGTCGCTCCACCACCACGAGCTGGACCTGGTCGAGCGCCTGTGGACTCGGCTGGACGAGCTGCCGGGCTTTGCGGTATTGGGCCACCGGGACCGCTCGCGCCGCGTCGCGACGGTGTCGTTCACGAGCGAGGTGCTGCCGGCGGCCGAGCTGGGCGGCATCCTCGACCAGTCGTTCGACATCGCGGTCCGGCCGGGCCTGCACTGCGCGCCGTACATCCATCGGTCGTGCGGCACGTTCCCCGACGGGGCGGTCCGGGTCAGCCCGGGGCCGTTCAACACCCGGGACGACATCGACGCCCTCGTCGAAGCCCTGCGTCAGATCAGTCTGTGACCCAACGCGAAAGGACCCCTCCCATGTGGATTCGAGCCCTCGGGTTGCTGGCGGCCGTCGCCGTCCTGGCCGGCCTGCCGGCCGCGCACGGCCAGGCGAAGCGCTCCGACTCGTACGTCAAGATGTCGGCCGTCGCCGAGAAGGCCGACGCGACCGGCGTCCAGGCCGTGACGGTGACGCTCGATGTCGAGAAGGACTGGTACATCTACGCCAACCCGATCAACAACAAGGACCTGGAGAGCACCCAGACGGTGGTGAAGTTCGTCGCCAAGCAGCCGGTCGAGGTCGTCTCGCTGACGTACCCGCCGGGCAAGGTCAAGATGGACGCCGTCGTCGGCGACTACGCGATCTACCAGGGCAAGGTGCAGGTGAAGGCGAAGGTGAAGCGCGCCGCCGGCGACACGAGCCCGCTGGAGGCGAGCATCTTCCTGCAGACGTGCAGCGAGAAGGGCTGCCTCCTGCCGGCGACGGTCAAGGTGCCGGTGCAGTGATTTCCAGGTAGCCGCCCCAGGCTTGCCCGGCGGCGGAGAACACAACCGGAGGGCCGACCGGCGACGTGGGTGTTCGCCGGCGTCCGCAAGCTCGACCGCTGCGGCGACCTCGGCCAGGCGTCGGGGTGACGCTCAACGAGTTGGCCTTCGACACCCTCGCCGACCTGGAACCCTTCGTTCGCGACGAACCCGCCACGGCCGCGTCGCGCGGACGCCGCGACGTTTTTCCCCAAGCCCCGGACGCTCCCCCCACCGGCGCGGTAGAATGACCGGCACCAACCCGTACCCCCGGAGCCGGCCCATGAACGAAGTCATGATCGGTGCGATCAGCGGCGTCGTCGCCGCCCTCATCGGCGCGGTCCTCACCGCCTATCTGAGCTACCGCTTCCAGGACGCCCTCCTCGAGAAGCAGATGAAGATGCAGCGCGACCTGGTCGCCGAGCAGAACCGCTTCCAGGAGCACCTCATGCAGCGGCAGCGCTTCGAGCAGGACGCCCGCGACGCGATGCGGCCCAACGGCTGAGCCACGCCGAAGCCCCCACGAGACCGGACGATGTCGAACCAGGCCTGGCTCCTCGCCAACGACAGCCCGCAGCCCGTCAACCCGCACGCCGAGGACAGCGACGCCGCCACCGACGCCCGCTTCCTCGCCGGGGCCGACTACGCCGTCCCTGCGTTCTGGCTCGCCTGCTTCGACCCGAAGCACCTCGTCGTCGTCCAGACCGATGACGGCGAGCTGACGACCCTCGTCGCCCCGGTCGCCGAGGCGCGCAAGCGCCTCGCCAAGAACGAGGCCGCCGTGCGGGAACTCTTCCCGCACTACGCCGAGAGCTGGCAGCTGTGGCGCGACCTGATCGACGGCGTCGGGCAGGGCTACCTCAAGCTCGACGCCTCCGAGATCGCCGCCCTGGCCGACTCGGACCAGCAGTTCCGCGAGCAACTCGCCGGTGCCCTGGCGTGGTTCACCTCGCGCGACGAGGACGACCTGGTCTACCTCCTCGCCCTGTCCGGCATCGAGGAGTACGACCACGACGAGCACGCCATCCTCTTCGACGAGGAGGAGGAGGACGTCGAGACGTTCCTCCTCGGCCGGCTCGAGGACGACGCGTGAGCGCGCCCGCCCCGACCGGGCCGTCCCTGGCCGAGGGGCGGCTCTGCATCCTGCTCGCCGCCGTCCTGTGGAGCCTCGGCGGGGCCCTGACGAAACTGCTCCGCGAACCGACGCCGCTCGGCCTGCACCTGCCCCCGATCGACCCGCTCCTGATCGCGGCGTACCGCGTCCTGTTCGCCGGCCTGGTCCTCGTGCCGCTGCTCCGGCCGCGCGACGTGTCGTTCTCGCCGTGGATGCTCTTCACCGTCGTCGCGTTCGCCCTGATGAACGCGACGTACATCGGGGCGATCTCCTACGGCTCGGCGGCGAACGCCGTCCTGCTCCAGTACACCGCCCCCCTGTGGCTATACGTCATCGCGACGGCGTGCCTCGGCGAGAAGGCCGACGTCCGCGGCGGCGTGTCGCTGGGCCTTGGCCTGGCCGGCGTCGCCGTCCTCGTCGCCGGCGGCTGGCGCGACGAGCAGCTCGCCGTCGTCCTGCTCGCCCTCGCCTCCGGCGTGTTCTTCGCACTGATCCTCGTCGGGCTGCGGTTGCTGCGCGACCGGTCGTCCGTCTGGGTGACGGTGCTCAACCTGCTCGGCGGGGCGGCCGCCCTGGTGCCGTTCGTCTGGCACCTGCCGACGCCGTCCTGGCCGCAGCTGGCGACGCTCGTCTTCTTCGGCGGCGTGCAGCTCGGGCTGCCGTACCTGCTCATGGCACGCGGCCTGCGCGTCGTCGGGACGCAGGAGGCGTGTACGCTGACGCTGCTGGAGCCGGTCCTTAACCCGGTCTGGGCGTACCTCGCCTCGCCCGGGACGGAAGCCCCGACGGTTTATACTCTGCTCGGCGGGGGCTGCGTGCTGGCGGCCCTGCTGTACCGCTACTGGCCGACCCGGCCGCGAGAGTCATCGTGAACGAACCCCTCCCGACGCTGGCCGGGCCGCCGCGCCTCGCCTCGCTCGACGCCTACCGCGGCTTCATCATGCTGGCGATGGCGTCCGGCGGCCTCGGCCTGGCCGCCCTGGACGAGGCCTACCCCGACAACGCCTGGGCCCGGTTCCTCGCCTTCCAGAGCGACCACGTCGCCTGGGTCGGCTGCGCGTTCTGGGACCTGATCCAGCCGTCGTTCATGTTCATGGTCGGCGTGGCGCTGCCGTTCTCCTTCGCCAGCCGCAAGGCCAAGGGCGACGACGACCGGGCCATCTTCCTGCACGCCTTGTGGCGGTCGCTGCTGCTCATCCTGCTCGGCGTCTTCCTGTCGAGCAACTGGCAGAAGCCGGCACCGGAGCCGACGACGAACTGGGTCTTCACGAACGTCCTGTGCCAGATCGGGCTGGGGTATCCGTTCCTGTTCCTGCTGCGCGGCCGGGGCCTCGCGGTGCAGCTCGGCACCCTGGTCGGCCTGCTCGCCGCGACGACGGTGGCGTTCGGCCTCTACCCGGCCGACCCGGCCGCCTGGCCGAAGCTCGAAGGCTGGTTCGCCCACTGGAACAAGAACGCCAACCTCGGCCACGCCTTCGACGTGTGGTTCCTCAACCTCTTCCCGCGGCCGGAGCCGTTCGTCGCCAACAACGGCGGTTACGCGACGTTGAACTTCGTCCCGTCCCTGGCGACGATGCTCCTGGGCCTGATGGCCGGCGAGATGCTCCTGCGCGAGACGTCGCTCGCCCGCCGGGTGCTCTGGCTGACGTCGGCCGGCCTGGTCTGCCTCGGCCTCGGGGCGGTCGCGGCCGAGACGCTCGCCCCGCTCGTCAAGCGGCTGTGGACGCCGTCGTGGGCGCTGTACAGCACCGGGTGGACGTTCCTGATGCTGGCCGGGTTCCATACGATCATCGAGGGGGTCGGCTGGCGGGCGTGGGCGTTCCCGTTCGTCGTCGTCGGCATGAACAGCATCGCCATGTACGTCATGGCCCAGCTGCTCAAGCCGTGGGTCGGTCAGACGCTCAAGATCCACCTCGGCACCGGGCCGTTCGACGGGCCGGGCGGCGTGGTTCTGCTCAACGCCGCCGTGCTGCTCGTGCTGTGGCTCGTCTGCTGGTGGATGTACCGGCGGAGGCTGTTCCTCAAGATATAGCCGCCGGCTTGCCGGCGGGTTTTTGCCTGTGAAGACCCCGGGCTTGCCCGGGGCTATGTGGAAGGCCATGTTCCTCGTCGTTTCCGACCTGCGCAAGCGCTACGGCGCGCTCGTCGCCCTGGACGGCGTCAGCTTCGCCGTCGCCGAGGGGGAGATCTTCGGCCTGCTCGGCCCGAACGGGGCCGGCAAGACGACGCTCCTGTCGATCCTGTCGTGCCTGTTGCCGGCCGGCGGCGGCGAGGCGACGCTCCAGGGCGAACGCCTCCACCCCGGCAACCGCGCCGTCCGGCCGCTGCTCGGCGTCGTGCCGCAGGACCTCGCCCTCTACGGCGACCTGACCGCCCTGGAAAACCTCCAGTTCTTCGGCGAGCTGTACGGCATCCGCGAGCCGGACCTGTCGCGGCGGGCCCACGACATCCTCGCTTCGGTCGGCCTGGAGGACCGGGCGAACGTCGCGGCGCGCACCTTCTCCGGCGGCATGAAACGCCGGCTGAACCTCGGCGTCGCCCTGATGCATCGGCCGCGGCTGCTCCTGCTCGACGAGCCGACCGTCGGCGTCGATCCGCAGTCGCGCAACCACCTGTTCGAGATGGTCCGCCAGCTCAACGCCGACGGGATGACGATCGTCTACACGAGCCACTACATGGAGGAGGTGCAGACGCTCTGTAAGCGGATCGGCATCATCGACCAGGGCAAACTCCGGGCGTGCGACACGCTGCCGAACCTGCTCCGGCTCCAGGCCGGCCAGATCCGGCTCCGGCTGCGCGAACTGCCGGCTGGGCTGCGCGAGAAGCTCGCCGCCCTGCCCGGGACGCGCCTCGCCGGGCCGCCCCACGAGGAGGCCGGCCTCGACGGCGTCGCCGTCCTGCTGACGTGCGACGCGGTCAAGGCGACGCTCATGCCGCTGGTGCGCCTCTTGACCGACGAGCGGATCGAGCCGCTCGCCCTGGAGACGGAGGAGCCGAACCTCGAGCGCGTCTTCCTCCACCTGACCGGCAAGGCGCTGCGGGATTGAGGCGGCCTACTTCTTCCCGTCCGGCGTGCTCGTCGCGGTGGCGTCGGCCTCCAGGTCGCCCAGCGCGTACTGGATGCCGGCGAGGTAGTGCTTGAGGATGGTCGGGTTCCAGAAGATCTCCTCGCGGTGGCCGAGCGAGCAGTAGAACGTCCGGCCCTTCTCGTAGCCGGCGAGCCAGCTGATCGGGTAGAGGCCGTCCTTGCGCTTGCCCTTGTCGATGTCGGCGAGCTTGGCGTTGTCCAGGGCGAGGAGGAACTTCCGGTCGCCCGGCAGGGCGGTGTCGGCCCGGAACTGGTAGATCTCGTCGTTGATCTCGAAGTCCTTGCCGTCGAAGGCGGCGTTGAGCGGGTGCTTTGCTTCGAGGACCTTGACCGGCACCTTCTTGTGCCACGGGTGGCCGTCGAACGCGCCGCCCATCATCTTGTTGTAGTCCTTCCAGCCGCCGTAGGTGTCCGTCGCGGAGTGGACGCCGATGAGGCCCTTCCCGGAGGCGACGAAGTCGCGCAGGCTCTTCTTGAGCAGCTCCTCGCGGGCGGCCTTCTCCTCCTTGGTGCCGTCCTTCGGGGCGAGGCAGTTCCCGGTCGTGTTCATCATGAAGACGGCGTCGAACGCCTTGAGCTTCTCCGGCTCGAAGAACGACTCGTCCTCGGTGTGGAACGCCGTGTACGCCCCGGTCTTGTCGCCCATCATGGCGATCGCCTTCGCGCCGATCGGGATCGAACTGTGGCGGAAGCCCTGCGTCTTGGAGTAGATCAGGACCTTGCGCTTCGCCTTCGGCGCGGCCGGGGCCTTGTCCGGCAGGGCGTCCGTCACCTTCTTGACCATGTCCTCCGGCTGGCCGGTCGCCCGCTCGGCCGGGGCCAGGAAGAACGCCGCCAGGGCGAGGAAGCCGACGGCCAGGACGAGTCGTTTCATGAGTCGCGTCTCCGGGAGAGTACCGGGCGGGCGGGCCACCCCGGCCGCCCCGGCGGATTCTACCAGCCGACCCGCACCCGCGACAGGCCCCAGTCGCTATACTGCCCCGATACCGACGCGCGGAGGACGCTCGCACATGGCCACGATGGACCGCCTTGCCCTGCTCTACGAGGCCGACGCCTACCAATCCGGGACCGGCCCACTCACCGACCGCCGGCTCCTGGCCCGGACGTTCCTCGACGGCCTGCTCCAGTACGGCCAGGCCGGCGAGGTCGTCGTCGTCGCCCGCGAAAAGGCGAGCCTCGACGCCGCGAAGCAGCACGTCGGCGAGCACCCGCTCTTCAAGGCGGGCAAGCGCAAGGCGCGCGTCGCCCGCGCGGCGGACCTGCTCCGGGCGGGCCGGGCGCAGGCCCCCGCCCCGGTGCTGCACCTGCCGGGCTTGATCGAGACGCGCCTGCTCTGGCTCCGCTCGACCGCCCCGGGGGCGTTCGCCCTGACCGGCTCCCTGACCACGCCGCCGGCCAACCCGGCCGCCGTCGCGGCGTTGCAGCAGCTCGCCGTCGCCCCGACCGAGCCGTACGACGCCCTCCTCTTTCCGTCGGACGCCGTCCGCCAGGTCGTCCGCGGTTTCCTCGACCAGTGGGCCGCCTACCTGCGAGACCGGACCGGCGGCGGGCCGACGTGCCGGATGCGGCTGGAGGTGATCCCGCCGGCGCTCGACCCGGCCGACCCGCGGCCGGCCGACCCGGAGCAGCGGCGGGCCGCCCGCCAGGCGGCCAAGCTGCGCGACGACGAGGTCGCCGTCCTGACGACCGGGCCGCACTCGCTGCACATGCGCGCCGCGCCGTTCCCGCTCGTCCAGGCCCTGAGCGAGGCCGCCCGCGCCGCCGGCCGGCCGGTCCACCTCCTGCTCGGCGGGCCGGCGACGAGCGAGGCCGTCCTGCGGGCCGTCGCCGACTGCGTGCGAGTCTTCGGCGCGAACGTGCGCGCGTCCGTCCACGACCAGATCCCCTGGCACGCCGCCGACCTGTACGCCATCGGCGGCGACTCGCCGCACGAGACGACGACGGTCAACCTGCTCCAGGCGATGGGGGCCGGCCTGCCGGTCGTCGCGGCCGACTGGGCCGGGGCACGCGAGGTCGTCGCCGAGGGCGAGACCGGCTTCCTCGTCCCGACGCGCTACGTCGGCGGGGCGTCTGCCGATGCGTCGCTCCGGCTGCTGCTCGGCGACACGACCTACGACAACTTCCTCGCCGAGGTCGTCCAGGCGGTCGCGGTCGACCTCGGCCGGTTCGGCGGCGCGCTCGCCCGCCTGATCGGCGACGCCGACCTGCGGCGGCGCTTCGGGGCGGAGGGCCGCCGGCTCGTCGAGGAGCGGCACAGCCCGCGGCGGGTCGTCCAACTGCACGAGGCGCTGTGGTCCGAGCTGGCCGCCGCCCGCGAGGCGGCCGCCCGGCCGGCGGCGGTCGTCTCGTCGCCGGCGTACCCGATGCCGGAGGTGGCGTTCGCCCCGCTGGCGACGGCGGTCCTCGACGGGACGGCCCGCGTCCAGGTCGCCGTCGGCGAGGAGCCGCGCCTGTTCCGGGTGAAGCAGACCGCGGCGACCGGGTTCGCCGAGGCGCAGCGGTCCGGCGACCTGGCCTTGCTCCAGAAGGTCTTCGCCGCGGCGCGCGAGCCGGTCGCCGTCGCCGACCTCGACGCCGTCTTCGCCCAGGCCGGCGTGTCGCCGGCCGTCGGGCGGGGCACCGTCGCGTGGCTGCTCAAGCACGGGTTGTTCCGCCTGGCGGATTGACGGCACATAGCCCCGGGCTTGCCCGGGGTCTTGGGGACGAGGAACCCCGGGCAAGCCCGGGGCTATATGGGGAAGGCGGGGCGGCCCATGCGAGTGATGTTCGTCCACCAGAACTTCCCGGCCCAGTTCGGCCACATCGCCCGCCACCTCGTTGCCAAGCACGGCGACGAGTGCATCTTCGTCTCGCACAAGGCCGGCAAGGACGAGCCGGGCCTGCGCCGCATCAAGTACCGCATCCCGGGCAAGCCGCCCGACAACGCCCACTTCGCGGCGCGCCTCTTCGAGACGACGGTCTGGCACAGCCAGGGCGTCTACGACACGCTCAAGAAGCACGCCGACCTGCGCCCCGACCTGATCGTCGGCCACTCCGGCTTCGGCAGCACGCTCTACCTGCGCGAGATCTACGACTGCCCGATCCTGAACTACTTCGAGTACTTCTACCGGCCGCACGAGTCCGACTCGGACTACCGGCCGGACTTCCCCGCCGGCGACCTCAACCCCCTGCGCACGCCGGTTCGTAACGCCCTGCTCCTGCTCGACCTGGAGAACTGCGACCGCGGCTACAGCCCGACGCGCTGGCAGCAGGCCCGCATGCCGGCCGCCTACCGCGACAAGGTCGCCGTCGCCTTCGACGGGATCGACCCCGACCTGTGGAAGCCGCTCGACCCGGCCGACCCCGCCCCGGGCAAGGTCGGCAACTGGGAAGTGCCGGCCGACTGCAAGCTCGTCACCTACGCGACGCGCGGCATGGAGTCGATGCGCGGCTTCGACGTCTTCCTCGGCTTCGCCCACCGGCTGAGCAAGCGCCGGCCGGACGTCCACTTCGCGATCGCCGGCCAGGACCGCATCTGCTACGGCGGCGACAAGAAGTTCACCGGCGACAAGTCGTTCAAGGAATACCTCTTCTCGCTCGGCCACATCGACGCGAGCCGGTTCCACTTCCTCGGCCTGCTGCCGCCGCCCGACCTGGCCAAGCTCTTCGCGATCACCGACCTGCACGTCTACCTGACGATCCCGTTCGTCCTGTCGTGGGGCCTGTTCAACGCCCTGTCCTGCGAGGCGGTCGTCCTCGCGTCGGACACCCCCCCGGTGCGCGAGATCGTCTTCCCCGGCGAGACCGGCCTGCTCTGCCCGTTCTTCGACGAGGTCGGCTTCGTCGAGCAGGCGGAGCGCGTCCTGGACGACCCGGCCGCGTTCAAGCCGCTGGGCCGGGCCGGCCGGGAGCTGATGCGCCGGCTCTACTCCTACGATGTATGCCTGCCGCGCCTCGTCGAGCTGTACCGCTCGACGGCCGCCGCCGGGACGTCGGCCCGGGTGCGGCTTCCCTGGTTCAACCCGCCGGCGGATGCGATATAATGCGCGCCGCACCCGCGAACCCCAACCGGAGACGGCCATGGAATTCACCGACCCCTACGTCATCTACACGACGAACGACCCGACCGAGGCGAACCTGATCAAGAACCTGCTCGCCGACAACGGCATCAAGTGCTTCCTCAGCGGCATCGACCAGCCGCTCGGCGGCGGCTTCATCGCCAACCCGATCGAGGTCGTCGTCGAGGCCGGCCACGCCGACCAGGCGGCCAAGCTCATCCGCGAGCACGCCTCAGATAAGTGACCTGCCACCCGGAGACCCCCGCCATGCGATCCCTCCTCCTCGCCACGGCCGTCCTCGCCCTGGCCGTCCCGGCCGTCGCGGCCCCGTTCGCCGACAAGAACCTCGAAGCGGCCGTCCGGGCCGTCCTCATGGAGCCGACCGGCGAGCTGACCGACCAGAAGCTCGCCAACGTCTTCGTCCTGGAGGCGAACGGCAAGGGCATCAAGGATCTGGCCGGCCTGGAGAAGTGCAAGAACCTCGCCCAGCTCCGGCTGACCAAGAACGAGGTCAGCGACCTGAAGGCGCTCAAGGATCTGGCCAACCTCCAGTCGCTCGACCTGGCGAACAACAAGGTCGCCGACATCTCCCCGCTCGCCGGCCTGGCGCGCCTCCAGTACCTGGAGCTTTCCGGCAACCAGATCGAGAAGGTGGACGCCCTGGAGAAACTGCCCGCCCTGTCGGCGCTGTACCTCGGCGAGAACAAGATCAAGGACGTCGCCCCGCTCGGCGGCCTGACGAAGCTCGCGTCGCTGTCGCTGCCGAAGAACCAGATCGTCGACGTCGCCCCGCTGGCGAGGCTGACGAAGGTCGGCACGCTCGACCTGAGCGACAACCAGATCGTCGATGTCGGCCCGCTGACGAAGCTGACCGAGCCGGGGATGCTCATCCTGGAGCGGAACAAGATCGCCAGCCTGGAGCCGCTCTTGAACTGGGCGAAGACCGACGCGACCGGGCCGAAGCGCTTCGCGCCGTTCCTGCGGCTGTACCTGAAGGACAACCCGCTGACCGAGGCGGCGAAGACGATGCACCTGAAGGCGTTGAAGGAGGCGGGGGTCCGGATCGAATCGTGAGGTAGGATTGACGCAAGGAGCGGCGACGGCGGAACCTGGCGGCACCGGACCGCCACGCCGTCGCCCGTCCGGCCCCGCCTGAGCACCCGCCCATGTCGAGCGCGAGTGACATCCTGACCGCGGCATTCGAGAGCGGTCGGCCGATCGTCCCGTTCCTCGGGGCGGGCGTCTCGGTCGGGACCGGCTTTCCGTCGATGACAGCGATCACGGCCTACCTCGCCAAGGTGCGCTTTCACATCCGGCACGTCGCGCGATCAACCGCGCCATCAACCACGCCGGACGGGACCGCCGACGCGGACTACTTGCGTCAGTACGGCTGGCCCGACCTCAACCAGCTGAATGCCGACGTCTGGCGTTATCTCTCCTTTGGTGCCTTTGCCGACGGGCAAGCCCCGAAAGGCGAACTAACGTCGGTGGGACGGCTCTCGAGACTGATCGATCAGTGCCGCGCGGCCCTCACGGAGCCCGCCCCGGATTTGGCCAGGTTGGCCACGGGACGTTGGCAGGTCCCCAATGACCGGATCCAGTTCGCGATCCAGGTCCAACTGCTGGAAATGCTCAGCGCGAAGGACTGGAAGGCGGCGAACGAATTGTGGGAAGGCGTCGTCCAGGGAAAGACCGCCCTGCGCGGCGACTGGTACGACCTGATGATGTCCCTCACCGAAGGGGACTTCGACCTGGTCGATGCGCTGTTCGTTACGTTGGGCCGAGGTCGCGCCCCCGCCACGACGCACGCCTTCCTGGCCCAGCTCGCGGATGCGTTCCGGGTGCGGCTGTATCTGAGTCTCAACTTCGACCCGTTCCTGGAGACGGCCCTCTGGGAAGAAGGCCACAACCCGAACGTGATCGAAGTCGCCAAGGACTCCGACCTCCCGTCGCGCGAGGCGATCCGGGACCGGCTCACGGTGCTGAAACTGCACGGCGGCCCGTACGGCCTGCGGATCGGCGAGCGGATCTACGAGACCGCCGACGCGAACACCCTCCACCGGGCGGCGCGGATCCTGCCGCCCGAAGCCCTGGTGGTGGTGATGGGGTTTTCCGGGGACGAACGGCGTATCACCCAGGTGCTGATCGACCACGCCCTGCGCGCCCGGAAGCGGGAGCTCCCGGGGCCGGCCCTGCTCTGGATGAACTACGGCCCGAAGCCCGACCCGCCGCTCGCCGGCCTGGCGAGGAAGATCAACGACGGGCCGCGCGACGAGGCCCTCGCCGTGCGGCATTACGCCGACGCCGCGCCGTTCCTGTTGGAAGTGCTCGCCCGGCATCGGCTGGCCCACCCGGCCGGACGCGAGCCTTACCGCTGCCTCCCGACCCGGCCCTGGGCCGACCCGCCCGACAAGCTCCCGCAGCCGAACCACCGCATCGTCGCCTTCTTCCGCCCGACCGACTGGGACGGCGACGAGCCGAAGGACGACGCCCGGGGGCATTCCGACGCGAGCGTCGAGATGGCCGCGTTCTGTCGCCAGGTCGACCGGACCCACCACGTCATCTGGGTCGATTGCGAGATGCACCACACGGTCGACGGCATCGTCGTCGAGATCCTCGACTCGATCCGCCGGTACGACCCGGCCTTCCCGCCGTTGCTGATGCAGAGCTGCGTCGGCTCGGACGAGCCGCTCCAGCGGGCGATCGAGCGGATCCGCGAGGCCCTCCAGCGCGGGAACTACGTCCTGTGCATCGACTCGCCGGAGACGATCGGTCGCCCCCAGACCGTCCACCACGGGACGCCGCGACTGGCGGGCCCGGGCCGGGCCGATTCGGCCCCGACCGATTCGGCCCCGACACCAGTGGCCGAGTTTTCCGCCCGGGTCGATGCGTTCTTCACCTTCCTGGAGTTGCTCGTCGCCGACGGCAACAAGGCCGACGCCAGCAAGCCGAAGGAGGCCGACGTCGGCGAGTCGTTCGTCTGCGTCGCGTTCTCGCCGGCGTCGCCGCGCCATCTCCGAGGGCTGAACGCCGCGACGCTAAAGCACGTCGATAGGCGCGTCGTCGAATTGAAGCGGATCTGCGAACGGAACCGGAACAACAAGATCGCCTCGTGGCCCGTCCCGAAGGCCGACCCGGGCCCGGACGAGCTCGACGGCGAACTCGACCTGGGCGAGTTGCTCCGCTCCCTCTTGCCCGAGGTCCCGGGTGAAGGCGACCCGCTCCGAGTGCCGCTCCGGTGGCGTGCGATGATCCTGTCCGTCCTCCGCAGGCCCCGGTCCCATCTCGCCTACCTCGCCCTGCTCGATTGCCCGACCGCCAAGCGGTCGCCCGACGACCTGCGCAAAAGCCCGTGCGACATCTGGGACCAGCTCTTCGCCCGCGCCAGCGCCGCCCAGCCGGAGCCGGGAGATTACCCGCACCACTACGCCAACGGGATGCGCTACATCGGGGGGAGCCTGCTGTGGATCCCCCGGGGGATCCACAACCGCGCCTACCAACGACTCGCGGATCTCGGACAGGAGTTGGCCGGGAAGATCCGCGGCAAGGAACGCGACGAGGGGAAACGCGACGAGAAAGTCCAGCAATCGCTTTCCCTGCTTGCCGCGGCGATCCTCCACCGCAGGGCGGCCCGGTACTACTTCTCGGAGGTCTACGAGGCGACCGGCGACATCGCCGCCTTCCGCGAATACATCTACCACCGCATCTCGTACCTTCGTTCGTTGTGTCGGCTGATGGTGGTCACCGCCTACCTGGCGAAGCTGCGCTCCGAAAAGCAGGAGGGATTCGCCGACCTGCGCGGCTGGCTTTGCGCCGCGATCACGAACTATCGCCACCCCGACCCGTGGAAGCTCGAAACCAGGGACCACTGGGGCGAGATCCGCCTCGCGTTGCGCAGCGCCTGGCACCAGGAGCTCAAGGCCTTCCGGGCCACGCTGTCCCGCGAGTTCGACGCGGTCCGGCAGCAGCTCTATGCCGGGACGTGGATGAGTATCATCGATCGGATCCGCGAGTTCGACATCGAGGAGATGTACCACGCCGACTCGTTCAAGGTTGCCGGCCCCCACGAAGACCCGAACGGCAAGTTGTGCCAGAAAGAACTCCTGGCGCTGCGCGAGGATCTCGACCGCCAGGAGCTGGAGGCCCGGTTCGAGATGGCGGACTGGTCGGGGACGATCCGCGCCCAGAAGAAGAGCCTGAAAGGCCTCGCGGACCGCGCGCGGCGCGCCCCTCACCTCCTCGTAAGCGACGTCCTCCGGGAGGCATTCCCGGATGGTCAGCCGGTCCCCGACCCCCTCCGGAACCTCCTCCGGGACATCCGAAAGCCCTCGCTGCCGGACGGGTTAACCCTGCCGCCCGAATTCACCGGGCGCGTCACCGTGGCGCTGCCCATCCCCCCGAAGGGGCAAAACACGCCGGCGGATTTCGTCCTCTGGTTCATGCAACTCCTGGCCATGTCGGAGGGATTTTCCCGGCTGGCGCGCGTCCACCACGAAATGGCAACGCCCGGCCCCCGGGTCCGCCTCGCCGGCGGGGAAGCGGCGGAGACGGCCGAGCCCGCCACGCGGCGCGACGAGTACCAGCAGGTCGCGCGGCGGATCGCCGACCGACTCAACGCCTGGCTGGAGAAGATCGAACTGCTGAGCCTGGCCCAGGAGATCCCGCCTTTCTCGGACGAGATCCAGCGGATCTTGCGCACGAAGCTGGCGATCCTCTCCCTGGAACTGTCGGCGGACCAGGCGCGGTTCCAATTCGACAAGTTCAACCCGTGGCGGGCGGCTCGCCCCCAGGAGTCGTTCTTCGCCGCGGCGAAAGCAGACGCGATCCGGGTCTTCGAACAGGCCCGCCGCACCGTGTTTCAGGACGTCGGGACCTACAACTTTTACCGGGCGAAGTCGCTGCGCATGGTCGCCCGGGCGGAGATCCTCGCCGCGACCGACCCGGCCAAGTTCGGCAAGCCGATCGCCGACCTGAACCTCGCCCTGCGTCTGCTCCACCGGACGCGCCCCCCCGACCCGCTCGAGGAGGTCGCCTGCTACCGCGCCAAGGCCGAGGCGCTGATGATGTGGTCCCACCACCTCGCCCTGGCGGAGTCCAAGGTCGCCGCCAGGGCGCGCCTCGACGCGAGCCGGGCGATGATCGAGCGGGCCCTGACCGCCTTCACCCGACGGCGGCGAAACGTGCCGTGGTGGCTCCGCCTTTGTCGCGACCGGGCCCAGTGGGCGATCCAATCGTGCGTCCTGCGATTGATCGAGGGCGAGGCCCGCGGAGCCCCCGCCGGGCAGCCCCCCGGAACGGACGAGCAGGACCTCCAATCGTTCGAGGCCGACCTGCGCTTCGGGCTGGACGCGATCCGAGCGGGCCTGGACGGCCTGCTGCCGGTCCGCGCGGTGCCGAACCCCGCCGACGAGCAGGAGGCCGACCCGGCCGCCGTCTTGCGCGCCTCCGACTCGCAGTGGACCGGCTTCGTCCAGCAGTGGCTCAGCCTGGGACAGGCAGCGACGGCGTTCTATAGCCACCTCGGGAAGGACCCTTCCCGGCGGTGGAAGCAGGTCAACGAGGAAGCCCGGCTGCCCCGACTCTTCGAGAAGTGGGACAAGGCCCGGCAGGAGGTCCCCCTGGCCGAGGCGGACCAGTCGTGGACGAGGTACGCCATCTTGTATGGCCGGATCGTGCCGAACGAGAGCGGCGGGAACAGCGCCCCCTCCGCGGAGTCGCTGCTGGAGCGGTTCCGGTCGGAGGGGTAGTCGTCCGCCCCGGCTCCGCGCCAGACGCCGCGAGGCGCGGGGCCAACGAAGCATCCCCAAGGCGTCGGGAGGTTTCCCCCATGCGGTCGTGGTTGTTCGTCGTCGTCTTCCTTCCGGTCCTCTGTTCCTGGCGACCCGGCACCGCCGCCCCCGAAGACAAGCGGCCCCACGTCGTCATCGTCTCGTCCGAGGACGAGTACAAGACCGAAGAGACGCTCCCGGTCTTCGCCAGGGACCACCTGGAGAAGCAGTTCCGCGTCACGGTCGTCCTCGCCGACCCGAAGGACCGCACCCGCCTCGTCGGCGGCGAGGCGATCGACTCGGCCGACGTGCTGCTGCTGAGCGTCCGCCGTCGGCCGCTCGTCGAGGCGGACCTCGCTCGGGTCAAGAAGTACCTCGCCGCCGGCAAGCCGCTCGTCGCGATCCGGACGAGCAGCCACGCCTTCGCCGTCCGCGCCGGCGACAAGGCCCCCGACGGCACGGCCCAGTGGCCGGAGTTCGACCGCGACGTCCTCGGCGGCAACTACCAGGGCCACTACGGGGCCGGCATGGCGACGACGGTGCGCGTCGTGTCCGACGTGAAGCACCCGATCCTCAAGGGCGTCCGCACCGAGCCGTTCGCGGTCGGCACGACCCTATACAAGACGTCGCCGCTCGCCGCCGGGGCGACGGTGCTGATGACCGGCACGGTCGAGGGCAAGGCCGCCGAGCCGGTCGCCTGGGTTCGCGAGCGGCCCGGCGGCGGCAAGGTGTTCTACACGTCGCTCGGCGGCGTGCCCGACTTCAAGGACCCGGCCGTGACGACGCTGCTCGCCAACGGCGTCCGGTGGGCCGCGGGGGTCGAGTAGGTTTTGGCCGTCGCGGCTGGCTTCCGGCCGATTCGGCTGGTATCGTAGGGACAGTGCCCGCCTGGGATCCCACCGGACCTGTTCCTACCGAGACCGCCTCCATGCAGTTCCTCCGCTCGCCGCACGCGCTGGCCTGCGCCATCGTGCTCGTCGTCTGCGTCCTGCCGGCCGTGTCGCACGGCCAGGGCAAGAAGCGCCACGACCAGATGGACTACGGCCCGTTCCTGACCGCGACGCTCGAGATCCCGGGCGGCCCGAAGGTCAACAAGGGCGTCGCGATCCACCTCGGCGGCACGCCGGAAGGCTCGATCTGCTTCGACCTCGACCTGCTCCGCTGGGGGGCCGGCTGGACGGACGGCTTCCTCAACCTGCGCGGCACGCCGTACGACGGCGCGCACGGCCCGAGCCCGGCCGTCCAGGGCAAGCTCGCCTGGAAGACGCCGAACGGCCCCGGCTGGGCCTTCGCCGAGAACGGCGACTGGAAGGACCCGCGCAAGGAGCCGTACGGCCCCCTGCCGCGCAACTGGGCCCGCTGGATCGGCCTGTACCGCCACGGCGACAAGGTCTTGCTCCGCTACAACGTCAGCGACGTCGGCCTGCTCGAGACGCCGTCCTACGAGGTCAAGGACGGCCGGCCGGTCTTCACCCGGACGATCAACCTCGGCCCCGGCCGAGAGCTGGTCACCGTCCTCGCCGAGGTGGCCGGCAAGCCGACGAAGGTCGGCGGCGGCACCCTGCTCGGCCTCGGCGAGGGGAATAACTTCACCCTCGCCGGCCTCGTCAACGCCCCGGAGGGGGCGACCCTGGAGCAGGACGGTAACAAGATCCTCCTCCGCCTGCCGCAGCGCGAGAAGGGCGTCCGCTTCCGCGTGACGCTCTCGACCGGCACCGCCGACGACGTGACCGGCGGCAAGGTCGCCTTCCTGACCGGCAAGACGACCGACGACCTCGACCTCGACAAGTTCACCAAGGGCGGCCCGGCCCGCTGGACCGAGACGGTGACGACCAAGGGCCAGGTCGGCACCGGCACCGGGGCGTACGTCGTCGATACGCTGACGGTCCCCGAGGACAATCCGTACAAGGCGTGGATGCGCTTCGGCGGTATGGACTTCTTCAAGGACGGCCGGGCGGCGGTCAGCACCTGGAGCGGCGACGTCTGGGTCGTCTCCGGCATCGACGACAAGCTGGAGAAGCTCACCTGGAAGCGCTTCGCGACCGGCCTGTTCCAGCCGTTGGGTTTGAAGATCGTCAACGACCAGATCTACGTCCTCGGCCGGGAGGGGATCACCTGCCTGCTCGACGTCAACAGCGACGGCGAGGCGGACTGGTACGAGAACCTGAACAACGACGTCCACACCACGCCGGGGTTCCACGAGTTCGCGTTCGATTTGCAGACGGACGCGGAGAACAACTTCTACTTCTCCAAGGGCGGCCCGGTGCGCGGCGGCGGCCGTGGCTTCGAGTACATCGCCGAGCACTCCGGCTGCATCGTCAAGGTGAGCTTCGACGGGACGAAGTCCGAGGTGGTCGCGACCGGGCTGCGCGCCCCGAACGGCATCGGCATCGGCCCGAAGGGCGAGATCACCAGCGGCGACAACGAGGGCACCTGGATGCCGATGTGCCGGCTCAACTTCTGGACGAAGCCCGGCGGCTTCGGCGGCTGCGTCGATACGGCCCACCGCGATCCGAAGCCGACGTGGTACGACGACCCGATCTGCTGGCTGCCGAAGAACGTCGATAACTCCAACGGCGGCCAGGTCTGGGTGACGGGCGACAAGTGGGGCCCGCTCAAGGGCGAGCTGCTGCACACGTCGTACGGCACCTGCTCGCTGTACCACGTCCTGCGCGACCCGGGCGAGCGGGTCCAGGGCGGCGTGGTGCGCTTCCCGGTCAACTTCCAGTCCGGCATCTGCCGGCCGCGGTTCAACCCGGCCGATGGCCAGCTCTACATCGCCGGCCTGCGCGGCTGGCAGACGAGCGCCGCGAAGGACGCCTGCCTCCAACGGGTGCGCTACACCGGCAAGCCGCTCAACGCCGTCGTCGGGCTGAAGGTCGTCAAGGACGGCGTCGAGCTGACGTTCAGCGACCCGCTCGACAAGGCGACGGCCGGCGACGCGAAGTACTACGCCGGCAAGGAGTGGAACTACCTCTGGTGCAGCGAGTACGGCTCGCGCGAGTACTCGGCCGACGACCCGGACTTCGACAAGAACGTCAAGGAGTACAACCTGCTGCGGGCGACCGGGGCCAAGGGCGACAAGATCGCCGAGGTCTACAAGCTGTTCAAGCCGGGCAAGGACACGGTCCAGATCGCCAGCGCGGCGGTGTCGGCCGACGGCAAGACGGTCAAGCTGACCATCCCGGCGATCAAGCGCGTCATGCAGATGGAGCTGAAGATGAAGCTCAAGGCCGCCGACGGCACGCCGATCGAGGCGACGATCTACAACACGGTCAACGGCGTGCCGGAGAAGTGATGTCCCGCCTCCTCCTGCCGCTCGTCGCCGTCGTCGCCGCGTCGTCCTTCCTACCGCTAACGGCCCGGCCCGACGGCGACGACAAGCGGCCCGGCTTCCGCCTGACGCTCGCCAACGGCGACGCGACGGACGTGACGTCGGCCCGGCTCGTCGCCCTGTACGTCCCGGCGGGCACCCGGCCGTCGCCGTTCGTGCCGGCCGGCCCGTTCACGGCGACGTGGCAGGGCGACCTGACGTTCGAGTTGCCCGAGGAACTCACCTTCTCGGCCGAGGGTCGCGGCAAGCTCCTCGTCAAGCTCAAGGACCAGGTGCTGCTCGACCTGTCGGGCGACGACTTCGCGAAGTCGCCGGGCAAAAAGGTCGAGGTGCCCGGCGAGCCGACGCCGCTCACTGTCACCTACCAGGCTCCGGCCACCGGCGATGCGTTCGTCCGCCTGTCGTGGAAGGGGGAGAACTTCGTCCGCGAGCCGGTCGCGTTTACGTTCGCCCGGCACGACGCGACGACGAAGGAGCAGAAGGCGAGCGCCCAGGTCCGCCAGGGCCGAGAGCTGACGGCCCACCTGCAATGTGTCAAGTGCCACGCCGTCGAGAAGGCGGCGATGCCGGAGCTGGCCGCCGACGCCCCGAGCCTGGCGACGATCGGCGGCCGGGTCCACGAGCCGTGGCTGGCCCACTGGGTGCAGGACCCGCACGCCCTGCGGCCACAGGCGACCATGCCGAAGCTACTCACCCCGTCGGAGAAGGGCCCCGGCCAGGATGCCCGCGACCTGGCCGCCTACCTGGCCGGCCTCGGCGCGGAGGCCCTAAAGGACGAGCCGCCGCCGGCGGACGAAACGGTCGCCAAGGGGGCCCGCCTGTTCTCCCACCTCGGCTGCGTCTCCTGCCATCTGATGCCGGCCAAGGACGAGTTCAAGGACGAGGAGCACGACCGCCTCCCACTGCGGCACGTCGCGGCGAAGTGGAAGCCGGCCAAGTTGCGCGCGTTCCTCCGCAAGCCCACGGCGCACTGTGCCGCGATCCGGATGCCGGACTTCGGCCTCAGCGCCGACGAGGCGGACCAGCTCGCGGCGTTCCTGCTCAAGACCTCGACGCGGTCGCTCGGCGACGGGCCGTACGAGAAGGGCGACGCGAAACGCGGCAAGGAACTGCTCACCGCGAAGGGCTGCCTCGCCTGCCACGCGGCGACGGAGGACAAGAAGCTGTCACCGCCGAAGGCCCCGGCCCTGGCCGACCTGAAGAAGCTCGACGCCGGCTGCCTCGCCGACGCGAAGCCGGGCGGCAAGGTGCCGGCCTTCGCCCTGACGGACGGCCAGCGCGACGCCCTGCGCGCGAGCCTGGCTGCCGGGCCGGCGGTCTTCCAGCACGACGCGCCGATCGACCTGGCCGAGCGGACGCTGACGCACCTCCGCTGCGACGCCTGCCACCAACGCGACGGCAGGGAGGACGCCTGGTCTCGGCTGCGCGACGAGGGCGACGCCCTGCTCAACGAGTACCCCGGCGAGGACGCCGAGAAGGACCCGATCGGCCAGGCGTTCCCGGCGGTGCAGCTCCGGCCGCCGCTCACCTGGACGGGCGAAAAGCTCCGGCCGGAATGGCTCGCGGCGTTCCTCAATGGCAAGGTCGAGTACAAGCCCCGGCCCTACCTGCGGGCGCGGATGCCGCACTTCGCCGGGCCGATGGACCAGGTCGCCCTCGGCCTGGCGCTGCAGCACGGCCGGCCGCCGAAGAGCCCGCCGCCGCCGGTCGATGAGAAGATGGCCGACGCCGGTCGGACGCTCGCCGCGAAGAAGAACTGGGGCTGCATCGCCTGCCACAACGTCGGCAAGACCGTCGCCGCCGAGGCGTTCGAGGCCCCGGGGATCAACTTCGCCCACGTCCGCGACCGGCTGACGCGCGACTACTTCGACCGGTGGGTCTACAGCCCGCTGCGCGTCGAGCCGGGGACGAAGATGCCGGCCGTGTTCCAGATCGGCCGCAAGAGCCTGCTCGACCAGTTCTTCGGCGGCGACGCCGACAAGCAGGTCGAAGCGCTCTGGCAGTACCTCCAGAAGGGCGACAAGATCCAGTTCCCGCCGGAGTGAACCGGACCGGAAAATGACCAATGAAACCGGGGCCGGGCGGACAATAGGAGGGAAGACACCGATCCCGAAGGGCGACGACCATGCCGACCCGTCCGCTGACCCGAGCCGTCCAGGAACTCCGCGCCGCCGTGGCCGAACCGGACGCCCCGGTTCCGACCGATGCGGAGTTGCTCGGCCGGTTCGTCGACCAGGGCGACGAGGCCGCCTTCGCCATGCTGGTGCGGCGGCACGGCGCGCTCGTCTGGGGCGTCTGCCGGCGGGCGCTCGGCCACCACGACAGCGAGGACGCCTACCAGGCGACATTCCTGGTCCTGGCCCGCAAGGCGGCGACGGTCCGGCCGCGCGACGCGCTGCCGAACTGGCTGCACGGCGTCGCCCGCCGCACCGCCCTCGCGGCGCGGGCCGACGTGGCCAAACGTCACAGCCGGGAACGCCAGCCCGCGGTGCTGCCCGAGCCGCCAGCCCCGGCACCCACTCCGCCCGACGACGCCCTCGACCAGGAACTGGCCCGCCTGCCGGAGATGTACCGCGTCGCCGTCCTCCTGTGCGACCTGGAAGGCCGGACCGGAAAGGAGGCCGCCCGGCTGTTGAGCCTGCCGGAGGGGACGCTTTCCACCCGGCTGCGGACCGGCCGTCGGATGCTGGCCGACCGGCTCGCCCGGCGTGGGCTGGCCGTGCCCGGCGGGACGCTCGCCGCCACCGGGAGGCCGACGACGTTCGCCGCATCCGACCCGGCGGTCGCCCTGGCGGACCGGGTGGTGCGCGGCCTCGTCTTGGCCCAGGCCAGGCTGATGGCGACCGTCGTGATTGTCGCGGTCGCCCTGCTGGGTGGGGTCGGCCTTGTCGCGGGGGCCTTCCTCGGCGGGAGGCCCGCCACGGAGGCCGCCGCCCCGCGGCCGCCTGAGCCGCCCGCGCCGCCCGCGGCTCAACCGGAGGATGACGAGGCCGACCTGGAGGCCCTCGTCGCGCGCTACGACGGCACGGTCTACCGCGACGCGAACGCGCCGGGCCGGCCGATCTTCGACGTACGGTTCGGCGGCGCGAAGGTGGACGACGCCGCGGTCGGCCGGCTCGCCCCCCACCTCGCCCGGATCGGGACGCTGCGGGCCCTGTCGCTGGACGGGGCACCGGTCGGCGACGCGGCCCTGAAGCACCTGGCGGCGGTGCGGCATTTGGAAAGCCTCCACCTCGCCCGGACTCGCGTTAGCGACGCCGGCCTCAAGCACCTCGCCGGGGTGGGCCACCTCCGCGTCCTGAACCTGGCCGGGACGGCGGTCGTCGGCGACGGCCTGGCTGACCTCGTCGGGCTCGCCGCCCTGCGCGCCCTGAACCTGAGCGACACGCCGCTCCGCGACGGCGCGACCGCCCACCTGGGGCGGATGCGGCAACTCGAATCCCTGTCGTTAGGCGGGACGCCACTGCCAACGGCGTCCCTCGGCCGGCTCGCCGGCCTGGGCCTGCGCGAACTGCACCTGCCGGAGTCGGCCTGGAACGACGACGGCCTCGGCCACTACCTCGCCGCCGTCGAGCCGCGCACCCGGCTGAACCTGCGATTCTGGAAGCTCACCGACAACGGGCTGCGCCACCTCCACGGGCAGCAGTCGCTCGCGATCCTCCTCGTGGCCGACACGCCGGTCACCGACGCCGGCCTGCGTCACCTGGCCGGCCTCGCCCGGCTCGACACGCTGCACCTGACCCGGACGCGGGTGCGCGGCACGGAACTGGGCCAGCTCGCGAAGCTGCCGCGGCTCGAAACCCTCTGGCTGCCTGGTACGCCGCTCGACGATATGGCCCTGGCAGCTCTCGTCGACCTGAAACAACTCCGGTCGCTTAATCTGAATGGCACCGGAATCACCGACGCCGGGATTGATCGCCTCGCCCGACTGACTGACCTGCGTCAGTTGCTGATCGGCGGGACGAAGCTCACGCCGGAAGGGGTGGGCCGCCTCCAGAAGGCGCTGCCGGGGTGCGCCTTCCACTGATCGCCCCGACTACTGGCGTTGCAGCCAGGCCCGGAGGGCGGCGTTGAAGGCGTCAGGCACCTCCAGGTTCGGCAGGTGGCCCGCGCCGGACAGGATGTCCAACTCGCCGTCGAGGGCCGCCGCGAGGGCTTCGCCCTGACTCGGCGGCGTCAGGGTGTCCTCCGCGCCGAAAAGGAGCAGCGTCGGCACGCGAATACCGGCGAGGCTCGGCCGGGCGTCCCGCCGGTCGCGGAGCGCCTCCAGCCCGGCGATGACGCCCTCGTCCGACTGGGCCAGGGCGAGCCGGCGGACCTGCTCGACGACGGCCGGCCGGTCGCGCCGCGTCGTGTCGCCGAGCAGCTTCGGCAGCATCGCCTCGACGAGGGCGGGGACGCCGCGGTCGTTCACCAGGGCGATGTTCCGGTCCCGGCCGGCCCGCGCCGCGTCGTCGTCCGGCTCGGCCTTCGTGTCGATGAGGACCAGTCCGGCGAACCGGTCGGGGAACATCCGGGCGGCGGCGAGGGCGACGTAGCCCCCCATGCTCACACCGCCGAGGATGACCGGGCGGCGGTTGCCCAGCGCCGCGACGACGGCGGCGGCCATGCCGTCGATCGTCGACGGGGAGTGGGGCACCGTCCGGCCGAAGCCGGGCAGGTCGGGGGTGACGACGTCGGCGACGTCGGCCAGGGCGGCCCGCTGGCCGGCGAACATCTCCGACGACAGCGGGAAGGCGTGCAGCAGGCACAGGGTCGGCTTCATGGCGGCGTCCTCCGGCTGGGGGCGACCGCCTTCATTCTACCGCCCTACTTCGCGTGCTTGACGACGAAGTCGCGCACCGCGGCGAAGACGGCCTCGTCCGGCCGGCAGGCGTGCAGCAGGATCAGGAAGTGGTTGCTGTCCTTGAACTCGCGCGCCTCCGCCTCGACGGCCTTCTCCTTGAGCAGCTTGCAGAACCCCTCGGCCGGCGTCCTGTCGCAGCCCTTGAGGTCGCCGTCGGCGTACAGGATCAGGAACGGCGGTAGGCCGGCCTTGACGTGGGCGGCCGGCTGGGCGTTCTTGCGCACGTCGGCGTCCTTGCCGAAGACGTTCGGCATGAAGTTGCCGGCGAGGAAGAAGACGCCGCTGATCGGGATCGCCCCCTTGATCGCCTTCAGGTCGAGGTTGTGCTTCTTCAGGTACGTCTCGTCCGTCGCCAGGAGGGCGCACAGGTGGCCGCCGGCGGAATGGCCGCAGACGAAGAGCTTGTCGGTGCTCGCGCCGTATTTGCCGACGTTGGCGTGGACCCAGGCGAACGCGGCGGCGACGTCCTCGACGTGGCCGGGGTGCTGCACCTTCGGGCTGAGGCGGTAGTTGATCGACACGACGCCGATGCCCTGCTTCGCGAGGGCCTTGCCGAGGGCGGCGTACAGGCCGAGGTCGTTCTTGCTCCCCATCGTCCACGCCCCGCCATGGATGAAGAACAGGACCGGGTAGTCCTTCGCGTCCTTAGGCAAGTAGAGGTCGAGCTTGTGCTTGACCGGGTCGGCCCCGTCGCCGTCGCGGTAGGCGAGGTCGGTTTTCGTCTCGACGTCGTAGGTTTTGGCCGGCTCCTGGGCCGCGGCGGGCAGGGCGGCGAGCAGGGCGACGGCGAGGGCACGGCAGGTCATGACGCGGGTCTCCATACGGGTCGGGTGGGGGCCGCTGCCAGGGTATAACCCTCCGCCGGGCGGCAGGTTTCCGATTCGTCTTCCGCCCGCCGACCAGACTCGCTATACCCCGGCCTGGGAACCACACCCGGAGGTCGGTTCATGGGCCGCGTCGTGCCGCTGGGACTGGTCCTGCTCGCGGCGGTCGGCTGCGCCACGACGGCGCAGCGCGAGACGCGCGAGCTGACCGACGACGGCGTGCGCCTGTTCCGCGCCGGCCGGTATAAGGACGCCCGCGAGACGTTCGAGGCCGCCCTGGCCCGGTCGCCCGGCGAGCCGAACCTGCTGTACAACCTCGGCCGGTGCCACGAACGCAGCGGCAACGTCGTCCGGGCGGAGAAGGTCTACCAGGAGTGCCTCTTCCGCGCGCCGGACCACCCGGAGTGCCGCCACGCCGTCGCCGAGCTGATGGTGCGCCAGAACCGCCAGCCGGAGGCGCAGCGCATGGTCGAGGACTGGCTCGCCCGGTCGCCGCGCTGCGCCGCTGCCTACGCCGAGCACGGCTGGCTCCTGCGCCAGACCGGCGACCTGCCGCGCGCCCACGCCCGGTTCCAGCAGGCGCTCGAGATCGACGCGGAAGACCGCCGGGCGCTTGTCGAGTTGGCCGCCCTGTTCGAGCAGCAGCGCCAGCCGGAGCGGGCCCTCGTCCTGTACGAGCGGGCGGACCGCGCCCACCCGAACCACCCCGACGTCAAGCCGCGCCTGGAGGCGCTGCTCACCGCCGGCACGGCCCGGCCTCGCCCGCAGTGACGCCGGCGTCAGTAGATCGACCACACCCCCGGCGAGGCGACTTCGAGCAGGTGGCCGTCCGGGTCGCGGAAGTACAGGCTCCGGCCGCCGCGTTCCCAGACCTGCTCCGCCTCGATCGCGACGCCCTGCTCGCGGAGATGGTCGCGCCAGGCGTCCAGCTCCTCGGCCGCGACGGCGAAGGCGAGGTGGAGTTGGCCCGTCCCGTCGTGCGGCGTTTCCATGTCGAGTGACGCCCCCTTCTTGAACAGGAGCAGCACCTGCTTGCCCAGGATGCTCATCGCGATGAGGCGGTCGATCGAGACGATCGGCTCGAAGCCGAAGACCGCCTCGTAGAACCGGGCCGACCGGTCGAGATCGTCCACGTAGAGGGCCGTCTCCAGGACGCCGTTCAGGGCCGGCATGGCTCGCCTCCGGTCAGCGCTGGATGCGGGCCGAGCCGCCGGCGGCGAAGGCGCGCACCTCGTCCAGGTTCGCCATCGTCGTGTCGCCGGGGAACGTCGTCAGCAGCGCCCCGTGGGCCCAGCCGAGCTTGAGGGCGTCGTCGGGCGACTCGCCGTTCATCAGGCCGTAGAAGAACCCGGCCGCGAAGCCGTCGCCGCCGCCGACGCGATCGACGACGTCCAGCTCGCACGCCGGTGCGACGCGCGTGTGGCCCTCGATCCAGGCGACCGCCCCCCAGCTGTGCCGGTTCGTCGAGTGGACCTCGCGCAGCGTCGTCGCCACGATCTTGACCTTCGGGTGTTGCTCGATCACGCGGTCCATCATGCCGAAGAACGCCGTCGGGTCGAGCTTCGACGCGCTGGCGACCTCCGGGCCCGGGATGCCGAGGCCCTTCTGCAGGTCCTCCTCGTTACCGACGAGGACGTCGACATGATCGACGATGCGGCGGATGACCTCGCGCTCCTTGCCCTCGCCGCCGGCGACCTTCCAGAGCTTGGCGCGGAAGTTCAGGTCGAACGAGACGACCGCCCCGGCGGCCTTCGCGGCCTGCATCCCCTCGATGATGAGTTCCGGCGTCGTCGGTGACAGGGCGGCGAAGATGCCGCCGGAGTGGAACCAGCGGACGCCGCCGGCGAAGATCGCCTTCCAGTCGAAGTCGCCCGGCTTGAGGCGGGCGGCCGCCTCGTTGGAGCGGTTGTAGAAGACGACCGGGGCGCGGACGCCGCAGCCGCGGTCGCTGTAGACCGTGGCGAGGTTCGGCCCGGTGACGCCGTCGTGCTTGAACGTCTTGTAGAACGGCCGGACGCCCATCGCCCGGACGCGCTCGGCGACGAGGTCGCCGATCGGGTACTCGACCATGGCCGAGGCGATGCCAGTCTTGAGGCGGAAGCAGTCGGCCAGGTTGGCGGCGACGTTGAACTCGCCGCCACTGACGTGGATGTGGCACTGGTTCGCCTTACGGAACGGGATGACGCCCGGGTCGAGGCGGTGGATGAGGGCCCCGAGCGAGACGAAGTCGAGCTCGCCGCGGGCGGGGATGTTCAGGGTGTGCTGCATGGCGGCCTCTCGGGATGCGGCGCGGCGGCGGTCGTCGCGTTTCCCCTTCTTGTACGGAAACACGGCCCGGGGGAAAGGCGGCCGTCCGGGCCGCGCGGGGCCTACTTCGCGGGGCGCTTCTTGCCCTTGGCCGGCTTCTGGATCGCGTAGCCGAGGGCGAGGACGAGCTTGATCGTCTCCAGGGCGGTCTGGCGGTCGTACTCCTTCTCGGATTCGCTGAGGTCGTCGTACGGGACGAGGCAGGGGTGGTGCTTCTTGGCGTCGTCGCGGTGCGGGCCGTAGGTCCAGCCCTCGGCGAGGCGTTTCTTCGCCCAGACGTCGTGCGTGTTGGCGGCGAGGCGTTCGATCAGGGCGAGCAGGTCGGCTTCGAGGTTGATGGCGCTGGTGTCCACGGGCCGCGGGGCGTACGTCGGCTTGGTCGGCATGAGAGAACCTCGGCGAGGCGTGAGGGAATCGGGCGGCCGCCGGTCGAGTTTCCGGCGGTCCGAAAGCGTCTACGCGGAGGGTGTGCGTTTTTGTTACACGAACTTCGAGAGGGATCGCGGAAACGGCCGCGACGAGGCGTTGACGGGGCCGGAACCGACGGCTAGCCTGATCGGTGCTTCCGGCCCGACTCTGACGCCGAGGGTCCGTCATGGCCCAGCCGATCTCGCTCGACCTTCAAATCACCGGCCTCGTCCCCGAGGTCGATGACGCGGCGCGCGAGGCCCTCCAGACGGCCCTCCGAACGTTGCGGGCCGCCCACAACCTCGCCGGGGCGATCCTGACCGTGTCGCGCTTCCTTGAGGGCGAGGCGGGGTTCCTGGCCCGGGTCGCCGCCGCGGCTGGGACGGCCCTGACCGGCGACACGCTCGCCGGCCACATCACCCGGCTGAGCAAGGAGGGGGCCATCCCCCAGGAGATCGCCGCGGACCTCGACGCGGTCCGCGTCCGGGCGAACAAGGCCCGCCACAACGCCGAGCAATCCCGGCTGACGCCCGGCGACGCGGAGATGGTCCTTGGGCGGGGCCTGCGGGTCGTCGAATGGTTCTACTGCGAGTGCGCCGCCGGCCCCCGACTCGCCGTCGTCACCGCCGCCGCCCTCCTGGGTAACTGGCGGCACGCCCTCCCTCAATACCACGTGACGCTCCGGCTGGCCGAGGACCGCGCGTTCGCGTGGGATCTCGGCGGAACCTGGACCTCCTGGGCCCTGGGTGCCCTGGCCGGGGGCGGCCTGCGCGGCCGCTGGGCCATAGAGGGGAACCGGCTCCACTTCCGCGACGTGCAGGTGACCCGCGGTTTCTCCGGCTGGGTCAACCCCGTCGTCGCCGCCTTGTTGGCCGCCGTCGAGAAGACCCGGGAGCTGCCCGCCTTGCGCCTCGTCCGGGTCGATGCCGCCACCCTCGTCACGGAAGGCGGCGAGCTCGGCGAGGCCACCTGGAACCGGGTTTGAGATCGACTTCGGCGGGACGCACTTCCCGGCCCGAGATTACTTCCCCGCCTCGCCCGCCTCCGGCCGAACCCAGCCGGTGTACTCGCGGGCGATCACCTGCTCGACGTGCAGCACGAACTGCGCGAACCCGTCCGGGCCGTAGTCGCCGCGCTGCCACGCCGCCCGCAGCTGGTCAAGTTGGAGCACCGTCTGCCGGTAGCTGTTCGCCAGGAACTCGGCGTTCGACAGGGCGGAGTACGTCGCCAGGGCCCCGACGAGCGTCGTCGCCAGCGGGATCCACTCCGGCGCGCCGGCCACGACGAGCAGGCCGGCCACGACGTTGAAGCCGACGATGCCGGCGCTCAGCCAGCCCTGCGTCGCCCGGTGGCCCCGGCCGCGGCTGTCGTACCAGTCGCGCTGCGGCAGCAGGCGCAGGTCGATGTACGTCGCCGGGTCGAGGGCCGCCCCCGGCATCATCGGCGCGTCGATCCGGCCGAGCGGGGCGGGCGGCTTCTCCCGCCAGGAGCGCCACGCCGCCGCCAACCGGGCGAAGACGCCGCGCGGCTGGAGGCTCGTCACCAGGCCGGCGATGTCCCCGACGCGCTGGCCGAACAGGGCGTCGCGCTCCGCCGCCGGCCGGTCGGCGTACTTCTCCGCCGCCGTCGCGTACAGGAACGCCTCCGTCTTGAGCGTCTCGCTCCCGGCCCGGTACGCCACCCAGCGCTGGCCGGGGTTGACCGCGTACAGCACGGCGACGAGCAGGACGACGACGGCCGGCAGGCCGAACAGGAAGTACGGCAGCACCGACCCGAGCGACTCGGTGCCGAAGGATGTCCGCGACAGGACGCCAAACAGGGCGGTGAACACGCCGAGGACGAGGACGGCGATCCGCCAGCGGAAGTGCAGCCGTTGCCAGGTCGCCGCCGCCTGGTCGTAGTCGCGCTGGTGCCGGGCGGATTCGTCGAGGAGGGCGGGCGTCTGGGCCGGGGTCGTCATGGCGGGCCTCCGAGGTGGCCCGGTTGTTCTACGCCGCCCGACCAGGCGTGCAAGGGGCCCGCCGTCACTCGAACGACAGGCCGTACTCGAAGGAGCCCTCGCCGTCGAACTGGCGGCGGACGCGCCCGCGCAGGGCCAGGCCGTCCAGCCCCTTCCAGCCGGGGAACTCGACGTAGACGACGTCGTGCTCGAGCGCCGCGTCCAGGGCCAGGCGAACCCCGCCCCGCGACAGATCGACGCCGCGCCCTGGGCGCGACTCCCAGCCGCCGGCGGCCTCGACCCAGACGGCGACCGGGTGCGGGAACGGCCAGCGCGGCTCGCCGCGCTGCTCCGGGGCCGGGTGGAGGTACGTCCGCAGCGACGCGATCAGGCGCGGCCCCTGCTTCTCCAGGAGCTTGCGCGCCTCGGGCAGGTTGCCGCCGACCGGGCGCAGGACGATGTGCGCCTCGCGCGTCCGCCCCTCGGCGTAGCCGGACGCGACGAGCCGGACGACGATCTCGATGCCGCCCTCGGGGTTCGAGAACTGGAACAGGCTCGTCCGCGGCAGCTTGACGATCAGCTGGACGACGTGCGTGTCCGGGTCGGGGGACGGCATCTTCCGGCCGTTCCACTGGTGGCGGAACCCCTCCACCTTGAGCGGGAGGGTGCTCAGGACGAACTGGACCGGGTAGGTGCATTCCCAGTCGCCGCCCGGCAGGACGCGGTACGACACGCCGCCGGCCTGGCGCACCTCGACCTCGCCGGCCAGCTTCTGGACGACCGGGGTGAGCAGGGCGGCCCGATCCGGGGGCGGCGGCCCGTCCGGCGGGGTGGCCTGGCCGCGCAACACCGCGACCGGGACGACCGGCGGCAGGTCGCGCGGCGTCGAGTCCTGGGTCGCGGCGGCGAGGGCGTCGAGGAACGCCCGGCACGACGGGAAACGCGCGTCCGGGTCGTCGTCGAGGGCCCGGGCCAGGACGGGCCGCTCCCGGGCCGGGAAGAGGTCGAGGTCGGGTGGGGCCTTCAGCGCCGCCAGGCCACGGCCGCGGCGCGGGTGGACGCCGGTGACCGCCTCGACATACACCAGGGCGAGGCTGTACTGGTCGCTGGCCGGCTCGCCGCCGCCCGGGATGGTCGTCTCGGGGGCGGCGTACCGGCCGGCGAGCGCCGCGGCGGTCTTCCGCAGCGGCAGCCAGATCCACGGGATGAGGCCCGCCTCGCGCAGGACGGCCTCGCCGCCGTGCAGGACGACGCTGCTCGGCGTCAGGCCGAGGTGGGTCGTCTTCGCCTCGGCGTGGAGCCAGTCCAGCGCCTCGGCGATCGGCTCCAGCCAGCGGAAGAGCGCGTCGCGCGGCACGCCGGGCAGGCCGTCCGCCTGGCAGGCCTCCAGCCGGTCGCGCAGCGTCTCGCCGGCCGGGTCGCCGAGCAGGACGAGGCGGCGCGTCGGGCTGACGACGACCTCGGTCCGGGCCAGCCCCGGGTGGCACAGCCGTTCCAGGTCGGCGATCAGCCGGGGCGGCGGGTCGATCGGCTGTAGCAGCCAGTGGGCGAGGCGCTCCCGGCCGGCCGGGTCGCGCACCGTCCACAGGTCGTACAGGGCGGTCTGCTCCTGGCAGGCGACGAGCTGGTAGCCGGGGAGGAACTCGACCGGGGTCGACCGGGCCGGGTCGGCCGCGACGTAACGGGTCACCGCCCCGGCCGACGGGACGACCGCCGCGACGACGCCGGACCGGCCCGGGACGCGCGGGAACAGGCCCGACCCGCTCGCCGCCGCCGGCGACAGCCACGCCGACGGCCCGGGCAGCCGCTCGCCGCGGACGAGGGCCTCGACGAAATCGCCGCACGTCGGGAATCGCGCCGCCGGGTCGCGCGCCAGGGCCCGGATCAGGACGGCCCGGTCGTCCGGCGACAGGGCGCTCAGGTCGGGGGTCCCGGTCTGGTGCATCCGGGCGAGCTGACTCGGCGACGGCGACCGGTACGGCGTCTGGCCGGTGAGCATCTGCTGGTAGACGATCGCCAGGCTGTACTGGTCGGTCGTCCGGCTCCAGGTGCCGCGGAGGCGTTCCGGGGCCGCGTAGAGCGGCGTCAGGCCGCCCTGGGCGGTCGTGTTGCCGCCGAGGCCGGCGACCAGGCCGAAGTCGCCCACCTTGGCGTGGGCACCGACGAGGAAGACGTTATGCGGCTTGATGTCGAGGTGCTGCAGGTCGTACTGGACGCTCATCAGGTCGAGCACCTCGGCCACCTCGCGCAGCAGCGACAGCAGCAGCGGCCTTGCGATGCCGGGTTGCCCTTGAGCGACCGACGACTCGTACAGGTCGTTCAGGCTCTGGTCGGCCAGTTCCATGACCAGGACGAGAACCCGGCCGCCCTCGGCGTCGCAGGGGAGCAGTTCGATGCGCTCGATCGACAGCAGGAACGGGTGGCGGATGCCCTTGATCCACTGGAGGGCTTCCAGCTCCTGGGCGGCGGCGTTGCGGAATCCGCCGGTGGCGGCGTCGCGGACGAACTTGATCGCCTTGAACAAGCCGCCGGACACCTCGCACTTCCACACCTCGCCGAAGCCGCCCTTGCCGAGCGGCTCGACGAGCTGGTAGCCCGGCAACGGCTCCGCCCCCGGCTCGAGGGCCGTGACCGGGCCGGGCGGTACGTCCCGCTTGTCGTGCAGCCGGTTCACCGGGCGGTTCCTCTGGTCGGGGCTTCCGCAACGTGGACGACGGGGCCCTGCGCAAGCCTAACGCAGAAATCGCGGAAATCCAGTTACGGAGACGAAACTGATCGCGGAGGATACGCCCGCGACGCGGCAAAGGTGGGCTCG
>Ga0268299_1001259_pt1 | contig 48517 bp, 40 predicted proteins | sample NOBtaG_FD_193484 | JGI IMG/M metagenome (GOLD analysis project Ga0268299, IMG submission 193484) | Activated sludge microbial communities from bioreactor in Nijmegen, Gelderland, Netherland - NOB reactor | ecosystem: Engineered > Bioreactor > Aerobic > Activated sludge | place: Netherlands... | reverse complement strand
GCGCTCCTCGCTCTCAGCCACCACCGCCCCCTTCAAACGCTTCCTCATTGTCCCGAGCTTCTACCCGATTCTCTCTCCGCATTTCATCGGGCCCGAGGTGTCAACTTCGGCGTGGGGATCACCGTACGAGATACGCAGTGCACCCCCCTGGCCGCCGCGCCCCGTACCGGGCGCGCAGGCTTCACCGACCAGCCGCTGCAGATGTGACGTTTCCGCCGGGCGGTGCGCGAGCAGCTCGCCACGAGCGCCGAGCCGGAGGCCGTCGCGGAAGCCCAGGATCTCGCTCGCCGCACGGTTGTGGAAGGCAACGTGCCCCCGCACATCGAGGAAGAGAACACCGGTAGCGAGACGGTCGAGGGCATCCTCGGCTACTCGGCGATGAAGCTCGACGCCCTGTAGGCGATTCTGAACGGCCACCGCCCGTTGCAGGTGGGGCACCAGGGCCTCGATGAAGCGTTTCTGATCCTCCGAATGCGACGGTAGCCCGATCCGTCGCAGCAAGATCAGGATCGCCAGCGTACCCTGGTCACGAACGATGCACGCACCGAGATTGTGCAGAAAGCCGGCGCGCCGCAGGTATCCGTCGAAGTAGTCCGACGCGAGAACCTCACGATCCGGAACTGCGGCCTCGCCGTGCAGCACGACGCCCGTCTGCAGCAAGGGATCGCCGCGCAGCAAGTAGATGTTCCGCGGCGCCCATTCGGCGTACTCGATCGCAAGCGCCGGATCGACGCCAGCCTGCCAAAGAGAGCTGCCCTGCTGCGAGGTAACGTCCTGGACGACCAGCGCGCTCGCTTCGCTGGTCGTCAGCTCGTTGAGCCGCGCCAGCAGATCCGGCCAGCACTCGGGCTCGGTCGCCGCGCGATAGACGAGGTCGATCGCACGGACGAGATCCGACTCCGTGAGGTTGAGCGAACGCGAGCGCGGCATGATCGAGAGCCATGGTTCCGCACGGCACGGACATGCTCATCACCAAGATGGGTGATGCACGATCACGGCTCGAGTGCCTACTGATCATCTCGAACTACAACCGTCGTCCCTTGGTCCTACGGAGGTCTTCGTGAGAGCCAGCATCGCCACCGCCATCATCCTCGCCGTCTCCGCACCCGCAACCGCAGCCACGCACTGCGTCAACCCGGGTGGCACGGGCGGCTGCTTCGCGACCATCCAAGGCGCGGTGAGTGCCGCCGCGTCGAAAGATTTGATCGACGTGGCGGCCGGCACCTACGTCGAATCGGTCGAGATCCCGGACCGAGCAAAGCTGACGATTCAGGGCGCGGGAATGGGCGCGACGATCGTCCAGGCACCGCCCATGACAGGTGCGGTGTTTCACGGTTCCACCTTTCAGGAGCTCGAGAAATCGACGCTGGCGTTCCAGGATTTGACGATCCAAGGCCCCGCGACACAGGCGATGTCGTTGTTCGGGACCAAGCTATCGTTCGTTCGGGTAAGGATCACGGGGTTTCTGTCCGAAGGAATCAATCTGGCCTGCGCTGGGTCGAGGCTCGTCGCGGTCGAATCGGAGTTCGACGGCAACGGAATCGCCGTACGCGGTGGTGGCTGTTCACCGGGCAGCTCCTCCCTGTCGCTCATCGCCTCCACCATTCACGACAACGGTGCGGGTATCGATGGCCCGAAGGTTGTCTCGATCGACCGCTCGACGATCACGAACAACGGCCCTGGGATCCACGGCGGAGCACTAACGCGCTTTGGGCGTGCCAGCATCTCGTTCAGCACGATCGCCGACAATCAGTCGGCGCTCACGGGCGGCGTCGCCGTTCTGGGCAAGGCGAGCGTGACCGTTCGCGCATCGATCATCGCCAACAACACGGGAGGCGGCTCCGGCAACGACTGCTCCGGAGTCATCACGACGCGCGGCGCGAACGTGATCGAGGACGTGACGGGATGCTCCTTCAAGCGGCCCAACGCCACTGATCAGATCGGTGTCGACCCGCAGCTTGACCCGCTCGCGAGCAACGGTGGGCCCACGCAGACGCGCGCGCTCGCGCCGACGAGCCCAGCACTCGGCGCCGTCGACAGCTCAGCGCTGTGTCGCCAGCCGGACCAGCGGATGGCGCTTCGCACGAAGCCGTGCGATGCCGGCTCGTTCGAGGCTCCGTGATGGAACGGGCTTGCCTCGGCAGCGCGCCCCGCGGAGGTCGCTCGAGAGCTCGCCGGTGGCTTGCCGCTGGCGGCGCGATGGTCTGGATCCTCGCCAGCCAAGGGCGAGCGGATGGATACCGGTGGGAGCCGTTCGGCCAGGCATTCATCCCGAGGCTCAACCACGTCGTCGAGGTGGCGACCGATTCCACCGCGGCGGGCACGATCTACGTGCTACTCGACGACCAAGACCCGCCGAGCGTCGCCCGGTCGGCAGACGGCGGATTCACGTGGTCACGCGTTTCGGTCGGCTACTGCTTGGGCTCGGCAACACTGGCAGCCGTCCCTTCCGGAGGCCAGATCGCGTACGTCGCGTCACGCGGCGGCAGCGGGTGTTCTCCTCTCCATACCCAACGGATGGTGAAGACCAGGGATGGCGGCGCTACGTGGACACCCGTGGAGAGCTTGCCCGTGGTCGCATCGGCGATCACGAGCGACCCGACCGATCCGCTCGTGCTCTACGTGGCAGCGCTGTACCCCGTTGGCTCGGCGGCGCACAAGACGACCGACGGCGGTGCGACTTGGTCGCCTCTCGGCGCTTCTCCAGATGGCAGCGCACTCGGACCGATCGCCGTCGATCCCCTCGATACGAGCCAACTCTACGCGCCGTACGCTGCCGGAATCGCGAAGTCCGTCGACGGCGGCAGCTCCTGGCAGTCCACGGGCGCCGGGCTTGGCTCCGCGCACATACGAACGATCGCCATCGATCCCGCGGCTTCGGGCCGGATCCTGGCGGCGGCCGGCACCGACGGCGTCTTTGCAAGCACAGACGGTGGTGCATCTTGGACGGCTTCATCCGTCGGACTCGCAGCCCAGGAAGTACGCAAGGTCGTCCTCGCGGCGAGCGGCCCGCCGGTCGCGTATTCCGCCACGCGATCGGCCGGTATCTTCGTCAGCAGCGACGGTGGCGCGACCTGGGTTCCGCAAAACTCGGGGCTGTCGATCGATGAATCGGGCGATACCCCGCCTGCACTCGCGGTCACGGGCCCGAGCGTAATCAGCAACGCATCCGGGGTTGGGCTCCATGCCTCCTCCGACCTCGCGGCAACCTGGGCTGCGCTTCCCCTCGTGGGCGCCCCTGTCGCGGCGAGAGCACTCGCCTCGTCACCGTCTGATTCGACGATCCTCTATGCAGGAACGGAGAAGGACGGAGCCTTGCGGTCGCACGACAGTGGCGTCACGTGGCACCAACACGCGAACGGTCTGCCGTCCGGCCGGCAGGTCGGTGCGCTCGCCGTCCATCCTGCCGATCCCGCCCGAGCTCTCGCCGGCGTTGCCGATGGTGGTGTGTATCAGACGGTAGATGGTGGTGGAGCCTGGGCCGCGATGAACGCAGGGCTCCCCGCCACGTCGACACCCATCTCGATTGCATTCGACCCGGGCTCACCGGCAACGATCTTTGCCGCCGTCACGAGCCCGCCGTGGGTCTACCGTTCGACGAACGGCGGCTCGAGCTGGTCGCCACGCGGCACCGGCTTGCCAACGGACCTTGGGCCACCGAGCGCCTTCGCGATGGACCCAGTCGTTCCGTCGACGCTCTACGCGATCATGGGCTTTCGACTGTTCAAGAGTACGGACTCTGGCGGAGCCTGGGGACTCGTCACGGCGGCTCCGATCGGCTCGGGCCTGCTTCTCGACCCCACGACACCGGGCGTCGTCTACCTCGGACAGGCCGGCGGCGTGGCGCGGTCGGCCGATGGCGGCGGAACCTGGTCGACTATCAAGCTCGACGTACCTTCGGTAGCCGTAACTGCCATCCCGCTCGCGATCGATCCGTCGGGGCCGCGTGCGCTCTTGGCCACCGCGTTTAGCCCCGGCTTGTCCCGCGCGCCCATGACTGGCGGCATCCCGCGCAAGCTGGGCTACGACGGCGTTCCTGATGCCACCAGCGTTGCCCTGCCCTTGGGAGACGCAGTGCTGATCGGATCGTCTCGCGGCCTCCTGCGCCGGACGGCGAGCTGCTCGCCAGCTCCGCAGGCGAACTGCAGGCGCCCGATTGCGCCCGGTCGGTCCACGATCTCGCTCGTCGATTTGCCCTCCGACGCGGGAGACAAGCTGACGTGGAAGTGGGCCGCAGGAGAAGCGACTCCGTCGTTCGACGACGGTAGCGACGCCACGTACTCCGTCTGCGTCTACGACGAGGTGAGCGGTGTGCCGGCGCTCGTGCTCGAAGCCACGATGCCAGCGGGTGGACGATGCACCCCGACGAAGCCGTGCTGGTCGATGTCGCGTACCGGCAGCCGCAAGTTTGCGAGCCCGTCCAGTCCGGGAGGGATCCAGAAGGCGACGTTGAAGCCTGGAGCCGTCGACGGACGTTCGTCGTTCTCGGTCATCGGAAAGGGCGCGGGCCTTGGGATGCCAGCGCTTCCGCTGAGCAAGGATCCGAAGTCGACGTTTCAGCTCGTGAGCTCCGCGGGGAACTGCTGGGAAGCGAGCTTCTCTCTGGCGCGAAAGAGCGACGCCAAGAGCTTCGTGGCAGGTTCCGACTAAAGAAGCCTACCTATAGGCGCTCCACCAATGCTGCCGCGCCCGATCCAAGAAGATGATGCCCACATTCTCAACCGGAGATCCTCAATGAAGCGCCGGACTGCCGCGACACTTTCCACCGTAGTAGCCATTGTCATTCTTGGACACACAATCAACGACGCCGAGGCAGGAGCGAGACGGAGTCGCCCTCTGAAAACGGGGCAGACGACGTGCTCAAATAGCACCGGCAAAGTGATCTCATGCGACGGGACAGGACAAGATGGTGAATTTCGTCGCGGAGAACCGCGCGCATACCTTGATAGAGGCGACGGGACAATCAAAGACAACCGTACCGCCCTTGTCTGGGAGAAGTTGTCCGACGACGGCTCGATGCACGACAAGGACACCCAATACACATGGGACCAAGCGTTTGAGAAGATCGAAGCCCTGAATACCGCACCGTGCCTCGGGAACGTGTGCGACTGGCGCTTGCCGAATCGATTCGAGCTCGAATCAATCCTTGATTCCGAAAGGACGCCCTTAGCAGTAGGCACCGCGTTCACTGTCAATTGCGCACCTGGTTGCAGCATCCTGTCCTGTAGCTGCACGGGAGACGGTCCGAGCTGGACATCAACGAGCTTCGGCCTCGATAGAAGCTACGCGCTCATCGTCAATTTCAATAATACGATTGCCGGTCCCATCATCAAGACCTACCGCTTTGTCGGTGTTCGCGCCGTGCGCGGCGGGGATCGATAGCGTCGCCGCCGAGCTTGACGCACCGAAGAGCTATCTCGCCACTCGAGAGTTGCAGGGCGGATCAGAGGGGTCCTCCGTAATCGCGGTCGAAGGACGGTAGTGGCCCCGACGATGTCGGACGTCCACTCACAACCCGATCGCGCGACCCACCGCCGTGCTCATTGCAACCTTCACGAGCCCCGCCTGATTCGAGACGCCGGTCTTCTGCAAGAGCAGCCGCACCTGTGACCGCACCGTGTTGACCGTCGTACCGTGACGGCGCGCAATGTCGGCGACCTTCAGCCCTTCGACGAGGGCCATCGCGACCTTCGTCTCGGACGGAGTCCAGCCGTACGTGTGCTGCAGCCCCGCGGCGTCGGGGCGCGGCTCCAGCTCCGGATCCTCGATCAGGATGGCAACCGCGCCTCCGTAGCGCGAGAAGAGCCTGCCGTCGCCGCTGATCGGCGCAACCGTGATCTTGTACGGGCGACAGAGCGAGCCGCGCCGAACACTGACGATCGCTCCCGTCCCGGTCCCATCGCGTACCGAGGTGCTGGCAGCCGCCGCGATCCCCGCCTGCAGGCGGGAGTTGTCGTCGATGCGCACACAGGCAACGCGTCCGTCCCGCAGGCAGATTCCATCGCGCCGCGACAGCATGACGCTCGCGGCGGGATTCTGTCGGAGCACACGTCCTCTTCCGTCGGTGACGACGAAGCCGACCGAGGAGCGCTCCATCGCCTGCGTCGCCGCCGCATCGGCGATGCGTTCCGGGCTCAAGCGCTGATGGAGACGGAGTGCCTGGTTCACGTGCGGGACGAGCAGCTCAAGCACCTCGAGCTCGCGCTGCGACGGCTTGCGCGCGCCGCGGGGGTAGTGACAGCTCACGCCCGCACTCATCGAAGCGTTGGCGAGGACCGTCGCCGTCAGGGTGTGGAACATCTCGAAGCGCCGCGCGAAATCGTTGTAGAACGGCGTCCGTGTGAAGTCGCGATCGGCGATGACGTCCTCCGACCACACCACCGCGCCCTCGCGCTTCAACGACTCGTGGCCCGAGCCGACCCAAGGATCCTCGGCTGCCCAGCGCTCCTGGTAGAGGGAGATCGATTCGGGGTGGGCGCGCACCGAAGTCGCGATGTTGGTGGTCGCGTCCTGCCAGCCGACGGCGATCAGCACGGTCATGCCGCTCTGAACCTCCGCGGCGAGCTTCTCGAGGAACTCGGGCCAGCGCTCTGGGTCTTCGGCAGCAGCGTAGATCGAGTGGATGACGTCGGAAAGGCGGCGGGTGGTGGACACGTGGCCTCGAGATCGTGAGCGGTAACGTACGAGTTTCGTGCCGCACGGCCACGGGATAGTCAAACATTCGCTACGCACACCGCGCGAATGTCTGCTGTAGCGAACATCAGTCGCCAGTCGATTCCTTGCTCACGAGTAGCGACGCCGGACCAGCGGCGAGCATGCGCAGCAGATCGGCCTGGCCGCGTGCACCGCACTTCTCGAGGATCCGCCGCACGTGCGTCCGCGCCGTGTTCAGCGTGACGGAGAGCCGATCCGCGATTTCCTCCGCACGGTGCCCTTCGAGAAGAAGCTCGGCCACGCCGGCCTCCGCAGATGTGAGGCCGTACAGGTCACGCAGAACGCTTCCGGTTCCCTTCGCGCCCTGGTCGGGGTCGCTCACGAACACCAGTGCGTGCGTCGCGCGAGTGGTCATCGCGAACCGCTCGCCGCGCGCGGGCACGACCAGAACCGCGAAGGGTCGTTTGCCGGACGGGCGCGAGATCCGGAGCGCGCCACCGAAGCCCGCCGGTAGCGCGTCTACGACCATGCACGCCTCGGCGATCAACCGCTGCAAACGGGCCGACTCCGCCGCTCGATGCACCCGAAGGTGGCCAGATCGCCTTCGGTCGATCCCGTCGCCCGCCTTCACGATCTCGCGCGCAGCGCGGTTCAAGAACATAGCCTTCCCACCAGCGTCGAGAAACAACACGCCGATCGACAGCCGATCCAGCGCGTGCTGGGCCGAGGCACGCTGCATGTCGACGCCGGTGAGACGCCGGTGCACCGCAACCGCGCGCTGTAAGTGCGGCACGAGCGCTTCGATGAAGCGCTTCTGCTCGGCCGAGTGCGACGGCAGCCCGAGTCGGCGAAGAAGAATCATCACAGCCATGGTACCCTGCTCGCGGACGATGCAGGTGCCGAGGTTGTGCAGCACGCCGGCCCGCCGCAGGTATCCGTTGAAGTAGTCGGAGGCGAGCACCTCGCGGTCCGGAACGACGGCCTCGCCATGCATCACGACACCGCTCTCGAGCAGCGGATCGGCACGCACGAGATAAATGTTCTGCGGCGCCCACTCCTCGTACTCGGCTGCGAGCGCCGGATCGGCACCCGCTTGCCAGAGAGTGCTGCCCTCGCGCAGCGAAAGGTCCTGCACGAGCAACGTGCTCGCTTCGCTCACCGTGAGGCGGTTGAGGTACGCGAGCAGGTCCGACGAGGTGCTCGGCGCGATCGACGCCTGGTAGACGAGGTCGATCGCGCGGAGAAGATCGGCTTCATCGAGGCGCGGGGAGTGCCGTAGGGGCATTGGGCGTCGACTGGAAATGCTACGGCGGCTCTCGATCGTGCCAGCCGCTGGCTAAGGATGCGAACGGTCTTGTCGTGACTCCAGACCTCGACCTAATCACCACGCCGCCACCGAGCGTTGGCCCCGGCGTAACCGAGAGGCACTGGCATTATCGCAAGCACTTCAGAACGTCGCCCGAACCGTTCAAGCCGCATTCGTCGGCTGTATACGCTCTCTCTCCGCACATGCCAGAAGCAGCGTCCGAGCGATCGCCCAGTGTCACGCTCGCGCTGAGCGGAGCATCGCCCGGTACGACGGCATAGTTCCCGTTCTTCCCGGTGATCGCGACGGCGACCAATCCGCCGGGCTGTCCCTTGCCACGGTCGGTCGCCTTCAGGCCGATTATGCCAGCCAGTGGAGCGGATGTCTTGTCGAGATACTGCCAGTACGAGCGCCGTGCGTTCGTTCTCCAGCCGCGCGTGCCCTTCCCCGCATACGCCCCACCTGGAAGCCAAACGTCGACGACGTCCTGAACGGCACCGGTCCGCAGCAGCAGTCGCGCCCCGCGCGCCTGTGGATCGAGATCACCAAAGCGCCGGAGCGCGGGAAGAACGAAGCTGGCGCCGATTGTGAGCTGATCGTTGCCGGACACGACGTCCGTGTTGACCTTTGCGAGGACCACCTTCGATCGCGGCTTGGTGACGAAGTCGCGACCCCCAGCGACGTTCGTGCACACGTCCTGCTCGTCACAGACCGAGTCACCGTCGGCGTCCGACAGCGCATCGTGTGCACAAGCTCCGCCGCCATCGCACGCGTCAGTGGTGCACGCATTTCCATCATCGGCGCAGGGAGTGTCGACGGGAGCAGCAGCATCGAGCGGGCAGAAGGGACTGCCTCCGTCGCATGTTTCCTCGATGTCGCACGTGCTCACAGCTGCGCGACAGACTGAACCGAAGGCCGCAATTCGGCATTCCTTGGTACAGCAGCGAGCCGACACGGTGCCGACGTCGCACACCTCGTCGCCTTGGGCCACTCCGTCCCCGCAGATCGGCCCGACTTCGTGACGACTCAGCATGGTGCGGTAGCCAGGTGACGATCCACCCGCCGAGAAACTGCTCGCCAGAACAATTCCCAGCCCGTCGTCGAACGCCAAGGCGGTTGGATCCTCCGACGTGTCCGACTGCCTACCGAGTGGTACGGAGCTCACGCCGTGCAACCCGAACGATGCGTCGAGTTCGCCGTCAGCTGTGAATCGGATGACCGCGACATCAGGCGAGGAGTGGACGTTCGCGTTCAGCGCTCCGCCGACCAGGATCTTGTCGTCGGCTTGAACGCGCAGGACCCGCAACCACGCTCCCTGCGGTGCGCTCGCACGGCCCGCCACGCCGAAGGTGACGTCGAGAGCGCCGCTGGAAAGCAGACGAGTGATCGAGAATCCATCCTCATCGTCTCCGAGGACGAGCACACGGCCGTCGTTCTGTAGCGCCAGGGCGTGCCCGTTGACCTCCACCATTCCGCCCGTCCCGAACGAAAGGTCGACGTCGCCATCTCGCGTCACCCCGAGGATGTTGCGCCCGCTCAGCAGAATCCCAGTCGGGGTGAGCGCGATACTACGGAACGCGTCGGCAGAAAGGTCCTCGTTGACGTCGGTTCGGAACAGCCCGTCCGTGCCGAAGGTCATATCGAGAGCCCCATCTTCCTCGAGCCGATAGACTCCTCGGTCCAAGCCCAAGGGAGACAGCGTCGCGAACAAGACTCCGACCAATACTTTGCCGTCTTCGTCGGTCGAGACGTCACGAACGATGCCGAAATCCTCTCCCGCCGGCATGGGAAGCCGCACGTACCCTGTTCCGCCGAAGCTCGGATCGGGGCTGCCGTTGTGGTCGAGACGCGCCACCACCGGTTTCCCGGCATCCCACGTGCCGCTGACGAGGATGCGACCCGCCCGATCAAGGCGCATCACGGCAAGGTCCTGGACCTCGTCGATCTTGATCTTCCCGCGGTCTCCGAATGTCGTATCGACCAGACCGTCGGGTGTGAAGGCCGTCAACTCGCTGGCGGCCAAAGACCAGGCCCCGTTCACGATCCGTTGCCGGGTTGCGGCCACCAGAATCCGGCCTTCTGCAATCTCCACCGAGGCTGGCGATTCGTAGTCATCGAAATCGATGTCGTCGAGACCGCTCACGCTCACACCGAGACGCGTTTGTTGCGGATCGAGCGATCCGTCCGCGAGCAGATGTGCCAAGCGAGTGGAGTGAGCTCCGACGACGAGCCCCAATCCGCCCTCGGCGGTGGGGACGACCCTTACGTCGTTGTTGATCCTGTCTCCGAGGAAGACCGTCCGAAGCGTGCCGTCATTGAAGCTTAGGTCGGGGCTCCCGTCTGGCAAGACGACGAGCGCTGCCGCATCGAAGGCATTCGAACTACGGCGGAGAGATACGGGACCGACGACGGCAACCGCCTCGCTATCGAGCACGAGCATCTGGTCGGGTTCGAAGTTTACTCGGATTGGATCGCTGGGGAGCAGAAGCGTGCCCGCTTCGCCATACGCCGCATCGAGCGTTCCGCTCGCCGTCACTTTGGCCAGCGCATTCGTCCACACCTGCTGCGGAGGATCGCCAACGAGCGTGGGGCCGAGCACCACGACGCTGCCATCGCTCATCGCCGCAAGGTGGTCCACCACGTAAAGGGCAGGCACCTCGGCGACACTGAGCGTTCCGTACGTCGAATCGACTTGGCCGGTGGGAGAAAGGCGTAAGACCCTCCCACGCCCTGAGCTTACGGTTCTGCCTCCCACGAACAGGCGACCCTGCGGGTCGCTCGCCACCGAGGCGAATGCCGCTGCCGCGCCGCTACCAAGATCACTGAATCCACTCGTTCCGAATCCGACGTCTACGCTGCCCCAGGCGTCGATCCGCGCGAGCCGCCATGTGTAGGGATAGGATCCGACCGCCCCCAGGACGACGACTGCGCCGCTCGGCTCAATCAAGATCGAGCTCGGATAGCCATACGTACCGCCGAGTGAGAATACCGCGATACCGCCGCTGCCGTACGTGCCGACGAGACTCCCGACTGCATCGCGCCGCATCGCGACGATCGAATAATCGCCCGAGGGGAGTCTCATCGGGCTCACGACGAGAACACTCCCGTCCGCCAGCTCCGCTACGCGTCGCGGACAGTGCCAGAAGTTCTGTGTTTCGACGACACCTCCCGAACCGAACGACTCGTCGAGACCTCCGCCGATGGACAGCAGCTTCACGAGGACGGGGGCTCCCGACTGACGGCAGCCGGTGATCCAGATCCCGCCATCGGATGCAGCGCTCGCGTCCTGAAAGGCAAAATCAGCATCTCCAAAGGCTGACGGGCGTACAGGGACGCCGAAGTCGGCCACAAGATCGCCGGGCGCTGCGTCGCTCAGCTGCGGCCACGATAGCGTGAGCAGCATCAGCAAGAATGGCAGAGCACGGCTCGTCATGCGGTCAATCCCCTGTTCTCTCGTTTAGACTTTCCGCCTGACATAGCGGCCCAAGATCGCCGTTGGCCTTGAGTTCCCGTCGAGCCCGCGCCGCTCGTGCCATACACACACCAACAATCACGACTGTCCGGCGAGTTACCGGCTAAGAGCCAGCGAACGCATCACCACAATTGGTGACGGGGCGTGAATTCTTTCGCTGCGCGGCCACAGGGATGACCGCTCGCACTCGCTCGAGAACCAACCGAGCTCGCATCATCGACAACACTCGACTGCTGCCGTGGATGGTCGCCGCGCTGAGGGATCATTCGGGTCAGGCCACTTCGAGCGCGACGCGGACGCGCATTCCCAGCGCACGCGCGACCTTCTCCACGACGTCGAGCGAGGGCTTGTAGGCGGAACTCTCGAGGTTCGCGATCATCGCCTGCGACAAGCCGGCCCGCTGACCAAGCTGCTTCCGCGTGAGGCCCGCTTCGTGTGTCGCCCAGCGCACTGCGAGCTTGACAGCAAGATTGGCCGGGACGGGTACCTGGATCACTCGACCGCGCCGGCGCGTCGACGGTACGCTGGGGACATCGCCGTGCGCGAGGGTGGAACGCCCGACTGACGGGAAATGCTCCGTAGAGTGCCAACCGGGAGGTCTTTCTCGCCCGATGAGGGACCGTCACCGTCCCGCGCTTCCTCGGGTGACGAAGCTGAACGTGCGAGCCGCTCTGACACTGACGATGCTGAAACCAGCCATCCGTCCGCAGTCGCCTCGACACTTCGCGTGAGCTCACCGCGCGCGCATTGGCGATCGGCGGGTAGCACGCAATGTGCGCACAGCTCCATCGGTCGTATCGGTGCGAAGCAGCCGCGCGTCGGTGAAGTGGGCTTCGAACGGGTGGCCCGTCACCCGTCGCTCTGGTCTCGTGGACGACGAGCTGTTCCGTGCGGCTCGAGTGCGGCCCCCACTCGAAGGCGCAAACGACCCTCGTGACGCTCAGACCGCGCGGCCGTCACTCCAATTCGCGCGATGTCGCGCGTCGATGCTCGAGTCGAAGGGCCCGCTGACGGCCTACAGCGTCTTCAGGTACTCGATCACCGCGCGGCGCTGCGCATCCGTCAGGTGGTCGCCGAACGTGTGCCCGGAGTTCGACTGGCTCCAGTAGCCGGTGTCGTAGATCATCTTCTGCTCGGCGAGCGGTGCCTCTGCTTGACGGTAGTCGAGCGCCTCGTACGGCCAGCCGAGCGCCTCCTGGTCGAAGTTGCGGCTGTCGAGGTCGACGCGACGCCACACCGCCGGACGCGCCTTCGAGTTCAGCAGCAGCTCGACCGTCGGCACCGAGCCATTGTGCAGATACGGCGCCGTCGCCCAGATGCCGTCGAGCGGCGGCGGCATGTAGCCGGGGAACGGGTCGTTCGGCACCATCTGCGTGATGCCGCCGTAGAACGAGCCGTTGTACCAGTCGACCAGCTCGGGCGAGTGCACGACGCCGGCGTTGGCGACCACCGGGTCGGTGCCGATCACGTCGAGCGGGATCAGCAGGTTCGGGTAGAAGTCGTTCGCGTCGTCGAGCGCGTCGTCGGCGTAGGTGCCGTGGCAGGGCGCGCAGTTTGCCGAGAAGATCGCCTTGCCGTCGGCCGCGAGCGCCGCATCGATCGTGTGCGGGTAGCGCGGCGCGCGCACCGAGGCGACGAACGCCTGGATGTCCTTGAACCACTCGTCGACGCGCGCCGCCTGATCGAGGTTGTCGACGCACACCGAGGTCGCGAGCATCATCGTGCCGCGGTGATCGCCGCGCGCCATGCCGTTGTAGAAGAGCGCGTTCTTCTTGTGCACGCGCCACCAGGGCGGCGGGTCGGAGGTGACGATCGGGTTCTCGATCGGGCTGCCGTCGTGGTCGCGCACGACGAGCGGCGTGAGCGGCTCGTCGCTCCAGGCGAGCGTGTCACGGTCGTGGTGCACCATCAGGATCACCGCGATGGTCTCGGCCGGATTCATGCCGATCGTACGCATCTCGGTCTCGGGTCCGAGCACCGAGCCGCGCTGCAGCATCCTCTCGAGCTGGCCGCGCTCGGCCGCCGTCAAGCCGAGCGCGTCGATCGCCGCCGGCGGCAAGGTGCCGATGCCGCCGCCGGTGCCGCGCGTGAAGTCGGCGTTGGCGTTGCCGAGACCGATCACCATCTCGCCGTTCGCGTAGCCGCCGTGGCACATGAGGCAGTTGGCGTTCACCACCTGCGCGCCGTCCTCGGCGGTGAAGCCGGTCAGGAAGTACGGCAGGTCGGCGTTGATGCCCTCACGACCGGGGATGCGCGGCGCGTCCGCGGGGCCGCCGAAGGCGCCGGTGATGAGCCCGCCGAGCGGACCGTCGCCCCAGAGCTTGTACGGGATGCCGCAGGTCATGAAGCCCTCGTGCAGCAGCGCGTGGCGGCCGCGCACGGGATCGCCCTGGTGCTGCGGCTCGGAAGGCAGCGGCACGCCCGACTCCCAGGCCGCGACCGGCGGCGCCGGCACGCCGGGGGAACCGCCGTCGCCGCCGTCGGAGCACGCGGCGAGGCCGGCGACGCAGGCCGCCAGCAAGACGAAGCGTCCGGCGGGAGCGCGGCGCGCGACGCGAGCGAGGATCGTGGATGGACGGTAGATGGTCACGCGGGCCTCCGTTGCGTGGTCGGGATGGGGCGAGAGCGTTGCGAGTACCCCACGTGCCGCGGCACCGGCAACGCGCGCTCACCACCGGGTGGCCGACACGTGTCAGCCGGGACGAACCGGAGCCCGCGGCGCCCGGGAAGCGCACGTGGCCGGCGGGCCGGCGCTCGGCCAGCCCCTAGGTGCGCTCGGCCAGCCCGAGGTCGGCCGGCCACCGTCCTCAGCGCACCCGCAGCACGCGCTCGAGGTAGCGCACGAGCGCCGCCGCGTCGTGCCGATCGCTGCGGTACGCGACGTAGCGGTCGGGGCGCAGCAGGTAGAGGCACGTGCCGCGCGCGCCGTACGCGGCGCCGAACGTGCCGTCCGCGTCGCGCAGCAGCGGAAAGCGCTCGTGGTCGACGACGGCTGCGTCCGGCGCGACGATCCCGTCGATCGTGACGTCGTCGCCGTGGCGCTGCCCGATCGCGTCGGCGAGCGCCGCGGCGCGCGCGAAGTCGTCGGCGGACGATCCGGAGCCGAAGTAGAGCAGCAGCAGGTGACCCGGCACGCGCATGCGCTCGGCGAGGCGGATCGGGTGCGCGATCCAGTCGAGGCGCAGGCCGAGCGCGTCGGGCGCGCGCTCGCCGGGCTTCGGCCCGTTCGCGAGCGCGCCCGCTGCCACGTCCTCGCCGACGACGCGGCTGCCGCGATGGTTCACCAGGAGCTGCGAGTCGGCGAGCCACTGGTCGAAGTGGACGTCGCCGGTGGTGAGCGACTCGTCCATGCGACGCATGGTGCGCTCGACGACCTCGAGCCCGACCGGCCGCCGCTCCTCGGCATACGAGTCGAGCAGCCCGTTGGCCGCGCGACCGGCGGTCGCGAGCGCGAGCTTCCAGGCCAGGTTCTGCACGTCCTGCAGGCCGGTGTTCATGCCCTGCCCGCCGATCGGCGGGTGGATGTGCGCCGCGTCGCCGGCGATGAAGCAGCGGCCGCTCGCGTAGCGGGCCGCGATGCGGTGGCTGATGCGGAAGTACGACGACCAGCGCAGATCGGAGATCGAGGCGCCCTCGGGGAGCATCGGTGCGATCTCGCTGCGCAGCATCTCCAGCGACGGCGGCGTCGCGAGGTCGGCGTCGTCGGTCTGCAGCTCGGGTGGTGCGGCGAGCGAGACCCGGTAGCGGTTCGCCGTACCGGGGATCGGGATGCAGATCAGGACGTTGCGCAGCTCGCCGTCCTCGAGGTGCGTGATGCGCTGGCCGTACGCGCGGCGGCGGTCCCAGCGCACGACGACGTCGCCGAGCATGAAGGTCATCGCATACGCGTCGCCCTCGTACTCGATGCCGAGGCCCTTGCGCACCGTGCTGTGCGCGCCGTCGCAGCCGACCAGGTAGCGGCAGGCGATCTGCCGCTCGGCACCGTCCGCCCCGGCGAGGCGCGCCCGGACGCCGTCCGCGTCCTGCGTGAAGTCGATCAAGGTGACGCCCTGCTCGATCGTGCCGCCGCGGCGTGCGAGGGCGCGGCGCAGCACGTCCTCGGTGTCGTACTGCGGCATGGTGAGGAAGCCGATCGGCGCGACCCCGGGCGGGATCTCCTCGCAGCTCGTCGGACCACGGTCGACCGCCGACTCCATGCCCTTCAGGAACATGCCGCGGCGGAGTGCCGCGTCGAGCACGCCGCACTGGTCCCACACCTCGAGCGTGCGCGGCGTCACGCCGAGCGCCTTGCAGAAGTAGTCCGGACGCGGCCTCTGGTCGATCGCGCGCCAGCGCACCTCGCGTCGCTGCAGCTCGAGCGCGAGCTGCAGGCCCACCGGGCCGCCGCCCACGATCAGGACGTCCGTCGTTTCCATTCGCGCCTCCCCCGCAGCGGCCGCACCCGCGCAACCGTCGACATCGATCGGTGCCGGGCGAGCGCGGCGAGCGCAAGCGACGAGGCCCGGACGGGACGCGATCGAGCGTCGCGCACGTCGTCCGCCACGCGCTTCGACAGGTGACGCCGAGGAGCGGCGCGTCAGTACCAATTTGCTCTCGCCGCCCGGCGCTCGTGACACCGAGAATCGCGCGGAGAGGACGACGGCTGCTCCGGCTCCCCCTTCTCGTCGATGGGATCGGCGACCCCCGACCAGGCAGGCGCCCGAGACGACCCCAACGACGATGCGCGGTCACGCCCCGAGCTCGCGACCCGACTCCGGATTTTTTTTGCGACCGCACCCTCGGCGAAGCTCCGGCAGAAACGCGCGCCGCCAGATCGAAGTCGAGCGCGGCCTGCCGGCGAAGCCGCTGCCGAGAAGCCTCGGCCAGCGGGGCGGCGGTCGGCGGACTGCCGACGACGCCGGGAGGGCGGTCGACCTCCGCGCGCTCCCCCTCGCCGAGATGCGAGCGCGAACGCAGCCCCACGGCCCGGGTCCCCCGCGCGTCGCGCCGAGCCCGCTCGAGATCAATACCAAGAATCATGATGCCCGACGCACTCGCCCCCTGCCGCGCCCGGACGGCCACCTCCTCCACGGCGAGACCGAGATGACGGCGAACCCCGATGAGGGCTTCGCGCCCGCAGATCGAGCAGAGCGACGCCGGTCGGCTCCGCCGAGCCGCCGGCGGGAACGAGGCGCCCGGCGCCTCGCGCGCCCGTCAATTCCGAACTATCCACCGGACGGGCTTGCCGCCCGACGAGCGCCCTCGTCGCGGGCGGGGCATACCGATCAAGCCCCGCACGCGCGGCCGCAGCCCTCCCCTGGCACCGCGGAACGCCGACAAGCACGAAGTCATGCTCCGGGCGCGCGCCGAACGGGCGCCTGGCCGAGCCCCGGCGTCGGCTCCGGCCAGGCTCCGCGCCCGGAGCGGGCACGCACCCCGCCCAGCCCGGCCCGAGCCCGAGGCGTGCGATCATGCGCCGCCCGGCGACCTCGAGCGGCGCGACGTTTGCCGCGACGTCAATCAGAAATGCACTACCCTCCCGGAGAGGTGGCGCGTGGCCGCGTCGGGACGTCACACGTTCACCCGCCCGGACGCGACATCACCGCGCATCGCCGACCATGCGACACGCCGCGAAGGCTCCGCGCCGCGACGCGCGCGACGGCCCCGAAGGAGGCCGCGCGAGCCCTCGCGCCTGCCCGGGACCCGTCGGCGGTGCGTGGCCGGGTCCGGCGGCGAGGGCCGCCGCTCCGCCGGCCGGCGGGCGAGGCTCGCGCGAGCGGGTTCCCGGGCAGCGGAACGAAATGGAACGACTCCGAGGTCTTAAGTCGCCCGCAACCGTTGTCGATCTGCCACGCGAGCCGGACGCGGAATCATCCGCTCCCCGGGCGACGACGGAGCCGGAATGAAAACTATCGAGACATCGGAGATGGCGCGGATCGTCTCCCAGGTGACCGAGCCCGTTCTCGGGATCACCTTCAGCGCAGCCCGCGAAGCACCGCTCGAGGTCGGCACCGACTGGAAGACGGCGGCGCTGCCGATCGAGGGCGGGAACCCGATCACCGTCGCGGTCGCGGCCGACGACGCCTGCTGCCGCCAGCTCGGCGCGACGATGTTCGCGACCAAGGCGGAGATCGTCGACGAGACGATGGTCGCGGACGCGCTCTGCGAGCTCGTCAACATGACCGCCGGCCTCGTCAAGTCGGCGATGCGGATCGACCAGGCGCTCGGGCTGCCGACGATGCGGGAGAGCAAGATCCTCACGACCGCGGACGGCTCGTGGTCGCAACATTTCCTGCGGGCGGGGGACCTGAACCTGGTCCTCGCCGTTTCAACGCGGATCTACTGAGGGATTTCACATGGCAAGGGTGCTGACCGTAGACGACAGCCGCGCGGTGCGAAGCATCGTGGTTCGCCAGCTCAACGAGTGGGGCGTGGAGACGGACGAGGCCGAGGACGGCATCAAGGGCCTCGAGAAGCTCGACGAGGTGCTCTACGACCTCGTGCTGCTCGACGTCACGATGCCCGAGATGGACGGGCCGACGATGCTCGCCAAGATGCGCGAGGCCGGCAACAAGACGCCGGTCCTGATGCTCACCTCCGAGGCGAAGCGCTCGATCGTCGGCGAGGTGATGAAGCTCGGCATCGAGGACTACATCCTGAAGCCGTTCAAGCCCGAGGAGCTGAAGGCCAAGGTGTCGAAGGTCCTGAAGGACCTCGGCCAGGGCGGTGCGGCCGCCTCCCCGGTCGCCGCGGTCACGGCGGCGCCGATCGAGGCACCCGCGAGCGGTGCCGGCACCGAGCCGGGCGGCCGGCGCTTCGTCGACATCTTCATCGTCGACGACATGGACAACGTCCACAAGCGCCTGCGCTCGCTGCTGCCCGACACCGTCTCCATGGACGCGTCGACCAGCGCACAGGACGCTCTGCAGCAGGTGCGCGAGCGCGTCTACCGCCTGGTGATCGTCGACAACCAGATCCCGGACGTGAACAGCGTCGCGCTGATGAACCAGATCCGCGCCCTTCAGCCGCGCGCGACCATGATCAGCCTCGCGCTGCGCACGTCGGACAACGCCGTCGACGAGGCCAAGCGCGACGGGTACGACGGCGTGCTCTTCAAGCCGCTCACGCAGGAGCTGGTCGACGACCTGATCGCCGCCTACTTCGACACCAGCGAGATCCTCATCGTCGAGGGCAGCTCGATGCGCGTCAGTGCCTACACCGGCCGCGAGGAGGGGCTCGACCGCTACTACAGCAAGCTCTCGCAGCGCGTGCGGTCCGACATGCTGAAGATGGCGGAGGCCTGCTTCGATCACGTCGAGATCGACGCCGCGAAGCTCCCGGTGCGCCCGGAGCGTGCGATCAAGCTGGTGGTGGACGTGGTGCAGGAGGCGGGACGGCTCGGGCTCGACGTCAAGCTGCGCGGCACGAGCGACCTCGGGAGCCTCCTCTCTGGTCTCGCCGAGACCGCACAGGTCCCGTTCGAGGCCGTGAGCTGACGCACGGAGCCGAGTGCCGATGAGCGCCGAAAAGCTGCTCGGCGTCCTGCGCGAGATCATCCTCAATCGAGTCGAGAAGGATACGCTGGTGATTCCGAGCCTACCCGAAGTCGCGACACGCTGCCTCGAGCTGCTGCGCGACGAGGAGGTCGACCTCCGGCAGGTGTCGAAGCTCGTCGAGCGCGATCCGGTTCTCGCGACGCGCCTCCTGCGGCACGCGACCAGCGCCGCAGGCGGCGGCGACGCGTCGATCAGCATCCAGCAGGCGACCACGCGGCTGGGCTCGCGCAACGTCCGCACGCTGATCCTCGACGCGTCGGCGCAGCAGATCTTCCGCTCGCGCGACCAGCGCATCGCGAGCACCGCGCGCCAGCTCTGGGAGCACTCGCTCGCGGTCGCGCTCCTGTCGCGCGACCTGGCCGCGATCCTCGGCGAGCTCGATGCGGAGGCCGCGTACCTCGCCGGGTTGATCCACGACGTGGGCAAGCCGATCGCGGCCGCGATCCTGCTCGAGGCCGAACGGGCGAGCGACAAGTCCCGCTTCACCCTGACCGCGGACTCGTGGCTCGCGGTGGTGCAGGGGGTGCACCGGACGATCGGCGTCGCGCTCGCCGAGAAGTGGCACCTCCCCGAGGCGGTGACGCAGGCGATCCGCGACTCGAGCGAGTTCGACAGCTCGAACCGGCACTCGCTCGGCAACGTGGTGTGCTTCTCGAACAGCGTCGCGAAGCTCCAGGAGCTCTACCCGGGAACGTTCGACAAGGAGGACGCGCAGGCGCTGCTGATGGTCGGCCGCTCGCTGCTCGGGCTCGACGACGACGTGATCGCGCGGCTTTCGAGCGGCCTCAAGGGACGGGTCACGACGGAGTACGCCGCATGAGCGGCGCGCAAGACAGGCCGCGGGCACCGCTCGCGGCGACGACACGGACGCTGCGCACGGCCGCCGGGGCTGCTGCGCCACGCACAGGACGAGGGTGACGGCGATGGCGGAGCTGGAAGGCATGGACGAGGTCGTCCGCGAGTTCCTGGTCGAGAGCTACGAGAACCTCGACCAGCTCGATCGCGACCTGGTGGCGCTCGAGAAGAGTCCCGATTCGGCCGATCGCCTGGCGAGCGTTTTCCGGACGATCCACACGATCAAGGGGACGTGCGGCTTCCTGAGCTTCGGCAAGCTCGAGTCGGTCGCCCACGTCGGGGAGAACCTGCTGAGCCGGCTGCGCGACGGGCGCCTGACGCTCAACGCCGAGATCACCAGCGCGCTGCTCTCCATGGTCGACGCCGTGCGCCGCATGCTCTCCGACATCGAGGGCACCGGCAGCGACGGCGACCACGACTACGCCGAGCTGATCGAGCGCCTGAACCTGCTGCAGGAGGTCCTGACGCCGCCCGCGGACCGCGCGACGGCCGAGCCGGCATCCGGCACGGCGCAGGTCGACGACGAGCCGGAGGACGAGGAGCCCTCCGAGGCGACGGCCGCGACGGACGCCGAGGCGGAGGTCGAGCACCCGGCGGCGGAGATCGACGTCGAGTCCTTCGAGACGCCGCTCGAGATGCAGGCGCGCAGCGCGGACAGCGGACGAGTCGCGACCGAGACCATCGAGACGAAAGCGTTCGCGGGCGAGGACGTCGCCGAGGCGAAGGCGACGCCGCCGGCGGCGGGCGCGGCACCTGCGGCGAGCGCCACGGATACGGGCGAGTCGCGCTCGTCGAACGTCGCCGACACCACGATCCGCGTCGACGTCGGCCTGCTCGACAAGCTGATGAACCTCGTCGGCGAGCTCGTCCTCGCGCGCAACCAGATCCTCCAGTTCACCGCCACGCAATCGGACACCGCCTTCATCGCCACCACCCAGCGCCTCAACCTCATCACCACCGAGCTGCAGGAGGGCGTCATGAAGACCCGCATGCAGCCGATCGGCAACATCTGGTCCAAGTTCCCGCGCGTCGTCCGCGACGTCGCCCTCACCTGCGGCAAGCAGGTGCGCGTCGAGATGGAGGGCCGCGAGACCGAGCTCGACAAGACCATCATCGAGGCGATCAAGGACCCGCTCACCCACGTCGTGCGCAACGCCGTCGACCACGGCGTCGAGTCGCCGGAACGTCGCGTCGCCGCCGGCAAGCCCGCCGAGGGTCGCCTCTTCATGCGCGCCTTCCACGAGGGCGGGCAGGTCAACATCGAGATCTCCGACGACGGTGCGGGCATCGACCCCGAGAAGCTCAAGCAGAAGGCGCTGCAGCGCGGCCTCGTGAACCCCGATCAGCTCGCACGCCTCAGCGATCGCGAGGCGCTGTCGCTGATCTTCCTGCCCGGCTTCTCGACCGCCGAGAAGGTCACCAACGTGTCGGGGCGCGGCGTCGGCATGGACGTCGTGAAGACCAACATCGAGAAGATCGGCGGCACCGTCGACATCCACTCGAAGGTCGGCCACGGCACCACCCTGAAGATCAAGATCCCGCTCACCCTCGCGATCATCCCCGCCCTCGTCGTCACCAGCGGCGGCGAGCGCTACGCGATCCCGCAGGTGAGCCTGCTCGAGCTGGTGCGGCTCGAGGGCGAGCAGGCACGGCGCTCGATCGAGAACATCCACGGCGCCCCGGTCTACCGGCTGCGCGGCAACCTGCTGCCGCTCGCCTATCTCGGTCGCGAGCTCGGCTCGGACGACACCGCCAAGGTGACACAGGGCGAGACCGTCAACATCGTCGTGCTGCAGGCCGACGACCGGCAGTTCGGGCTCGTCGTGGAGAGCATCCTCGACACCGAGGAGATCGTGGTCAAGCCGCTCGGCAAGCAGCTGAAAGGCATCGCCACCTTCGCCGGCGCGACCATCATGGGCGACGGCAGGGTCGCGCTCATCCTCGACGTCCTCGGACTCGCGCAGCGCGCCGGCGTCGTCTCCGAGGTGCGCGACCGCTCGATCGCCGAGAAGGCCCACCACGCGACCGACGGGGGCCACGAGCGGCAGACGCTCCTCCTGCTCGGCATGGGCGACGCGGGGCGCTTCGCGATCCCGCTCTCGATGGTGGCTCGGCTGGAGGAGTTCCCCGACGATTCGGTCGAGCGCTCCGCCGAGCAGGAGGTCGTGCAGTACCGCGGCCAGATCCTGCCGCTGCTGCGCCTGTCTCGGGTTCTCCGGGCAGCGGCAGAAGCCGACCCCGCGGCGAGCGACGGCGACTCGTTGCAGGTGGTCGTCTACACGGAGCAGGGCAAGAGCGTCGGCCTGGTGGTCGACCGCATCCTGGACATCGTCGAGGACGCCCTCGACATCCAGCGCAGCATCGGACGCGACGGCCTGCTGGGCTCGGCCGTGATCCAGCAGCGCGTCACCGACCTGCTCGACGTCCACGGCATCATCGAGCGCGCGATCCCGTCGTTCTTCGCACAGGCCGAGGCGGCCTGAGGAGCGAGCATGAGCATGACCCGACAGTTCTCGACGTTCTACCTCGACGACCTCTTCTTCGGAATCGAGGTGGAGAAGGTGCAAGAGGTCATCCGCTACCAGGAGATGACCCGTGTTCCGCTCGCCTCGCGGGTGGTCGAGGGTCTCATCAACCTGCGCGGGCAGATCGTCACCGCGGTCGACCTGCGCCAGCGTCTCCGGCTGCGCGACCGTGAAGCCGGCGAGCTGCCGATGAACGTCGTCGTCCGCACCGACGACGGGGCACTCAGCCTGCTCGTCGACGAGATCGGCGACGTCCTCGAGATCGACGACAAGACCTTCGAGCAGCCGCCCGAAACCATCAGCGGCGTCGCGCGCGACCTGATCCGCGGCGTCTACAAGCTTCGCGACCAGCTCCTGCTGGTCCTCGACACCGAGCGCGCGGTGCAGCTCGACGGGAACGAGAGCGACAACGGCAACTGAGCGGCACGGCCGCTCGAACGGGGGAAGAGAGATGAGCAACGGAAGATTCAAGGGCCGGGCCGCCGCGGTCGCGCTGCGACGCGAGCCGGAGATCACCGCGGAGCACGACAACGAGGCACGCCTGCGCGAGCTCGAAGAGCAGAATCGCGACTTCGGCGGCCAGATGGAGGCGATCAGCAAGACGCAGGCGGTGATCTCGTTCAACATGGACGGCACGATCATCACCGCGAACGACAACTTCCTGGCGACGCTCGGCTACACGCTCGACGAGATCAAGGGCAAGCACCACTCGATGTTCGTCGAGCCCGAGTACAAGCAGAGCGTCGACTACCGCGAGTTCTGGGCGAAGCTGAACCGCGGCGAGTTCGACCAGCGCGAGTACAAGCGCATCGGCAAGGGCGGCAAGGAGGTGTGGATCAACGCCTCGTACAACCCCATCCCCGACGAGACCGGGAAGCCCTTCAAGGTCGTCAAGTACGCGATCGACATCACGGATCAGCGCCGGAAGGTGGACCGCATCCTCGATTGCGTGCGCGCCGCCGGCAAGGGCGACCTCACGCACGAGATCGGCTTCACCGGCACCGACGCGCTCGGCCAGGTCGCCGAGGTGCTGACGACGTTCTTCTCCGACCTGCGCTCGAGCATCAGCGCGATCGCGCAGAACGCGCAGTCGCTCGCCAACTCGGCCGAGGAGCTGTCGTCGGTGAGCCAGCAGATGAGCGCCAACGCCGAGGAGACCTCGGCGCAGGCGAACGTCGTGTCGGCGGCCGCCGAGCAGGTCTCGAAGAACGTTCAGACCGTCGCGACCGGCGCCGAGGAGATGAGCGCCAGCATCAAGGAGATCGCGAAGAACGCGGCGGAGGCGGCGAAGGTCGCGACCTCGGCGGTGACGGTCGCGGCGGAGACCAACACGACGGTCTCGAAGCTCGGCGAGTCGAGCGCGGAGATCGGCAAGGTGATCAAGGTCATCACCTCGATCGCGCAGCAGACCAACCTCCTCGCGCTGAACGCGACGATCGAGGCGGCGCGCGCCGGCGAGGCCGGCAAGGGCTTCGCGGTGGTCGCCAACGAGGTGAAGGAGCTCGCCAAGGAGACCGCGAAGGCGACCGAGGACATCTCGCAGAAGATCGAGGCGATCCAGGGCGACACCAAGGGCGCCGTCCAGGCGATCCAGGAGATCGGCACGATCATCAACAAGATCAACGACATCCAGACCACCATCGCGAGCGCGGTCGAGGAGCAGACGGCGACCACCAACGAGATCGGTCGCAACGTCGGCGAGGCGGCCAAGGGCAGCAACGAGATCGCGCAGAACATCACCGGCGTCGCGCAGGCGGCGCAGAGCACGACCAGCGGCGCCAACGACTCGCAGGGCGCGGCCAGCGAGCTCGCGCGCATGGCGTCCGAGCTGCAGGGCCTGGTCGGCCGTTTCCGCTACTGAGAGGCGCGTTCATGCAGGCACTGGTGGTGGACGATTCACTCGCGATGCGCGCCATCATGGGGCGCATCCTCCGCGAGCTCGGCTTCGACGTGCTCGAGGCCAAGAACGGTCAGGAGGCGCTGGGCCACCTCGAGAAGGGGGCCCAGCCGCGGGTCGCGCTGGTCGACTGGAACATGCCGGTGATGGACGGGGTCGCGTTCCTGCGCAGCATGCGCGGGAACGCGACCTGGGACGACGTCCCGGTGATGATGGTCACCGCCGAATCGGAGAGCACGCTCGTCCTGACGGCGCTCGAGGCGGGCGCCAACGACTATCTTATGAAACCTTTCACCAGAGAAGCTCTGATCGAGAAGCTCGACCTGCTCGGGGTCGAGCACGACTGAAGTTCACAGCGGCTCCGCCGACCACGAGGGACGAAGGACCGCTGGGTGTCTTGATCTGACGTTCACGCCGGCTTCGCCGACCACGGGGGACGAAGGACCGCTGGGTGTCTTGATCTGACGTTCACGCCGGCTTCGCCGACCACGGGGGACGAAGGACCGCTGGGTGTCTTGATCTGAAGAACGGAGAGGCAACGGAACCATTCATGCCGAGAATCCGCGTACTGATCGTCGACGACTCCGTCGTGATCCGGCGGCTGCTCACCGACTGCCTGGCGGACGATCCGGACATCGAGGTCGTCGGCACGGCTGCGTCGGGGAAAATCGGGCTCGCCAAGATCACGCAGGTGAACCCCGACGTGATGACGCTCGACGTCGAGATGCCCGAGATGGACGGCATCCAGACGCTGGTCGAGCTCCGCAAGGAGTACCCGCGGCTGCCGGTGATCATGTTCAGCACGCTCACCGAGCGCGGTGCGGCGAGCACCCTCGACGCGCTGACGCACGGCGCGAGCGACTACGTCACCAAGCCCGCCAACGTGGGCAGCGTCGCGACGGCGCTGCAGCGCGTGCGGGAACAGCTGATCCCGAAGATCAAGGCGCTCTGCCCGCGGCGGGCGCCCGAGCCGATCCCGCTGCGGCCGCGCACCGTCGCACCGGTCAAGGGCGGATCGGCCAGGCCGGTGCCGCCGGCGCCGGCGAAGCGGGCGATCGAGGTGCTGGCGATCGGCGCGTCCACCGGCGGTCCGAACGCGCTGGCGGCTCTGATGGCGGCGCTGCCCGCGGAGCTGCCCGTTCCGGTCGTGGTCGTGCAGCACATGCCGCCGATGTTCACCAAGCTGCTCGCGGACCGGCTGTCGGCGGGCTCGCCGCTGCTCGTCCAGGAGGCGGCCGGCGGCGAGATCCTCGCTCCGGGACAGGTGTGGATCGCCCCTGGCGACCACCACATGACGGTCGTGCGCGGCCCGCGCGGCGTCAAGCTGAAGCTCGACCAGGGGCCGCCCGAGAACTCCTGCCGCCCGGCGGTCGACGTCCTCTTCCGCTCGGTCGCCGAGGTGTACGGCGCGAGCGCCCTCGCCACCGTGCTGACGGGCATGGGACAGGACGGGCTGATCGGCGCGAGCTGGATCAAGGAGCACGGCGGCCTCGTGCTCGCGCAGGACGAGGCGACCAGCGTCGTCTGGGGCATGCCGGGCTACGTCGTGCGCGGCGGGCTCGCCGACCGCGTCCTGCCGCTCGGCGACGTGGCCAGGACGATCGTCGCCATGACCGGTGCACGCTCCGCGGCCGCCGTCGGCCGCTCGTCGGTGGGCGCATGAGCACCGCGGCTCTCGCGACGGCGACGGCGGCGCCGGCACCCGGCGCGGACTTCGAGTTCGTGCGCGAGGTGGTGCGGCGCGGCTCGGCGATCGTCCTCGAGCCGACCAAGGAGTACCTGGTCGAGGCGCGGCTGCTGCCGCTCGCGCGCAGCGAAGGCCTGTCGACGATCGCGGATCTGGTGGCCCGTCTCCGGCAGGGCGACGCCGACCTGAACCGCAAGGTCATCGACGCGATGACCACCAACGAGACGCTCTTCTTCCGCGACGTCCACCCGTTCGAGGCGCTGCGCACGACGGTCCTGCCCGAGCTGCAGACGAGCCGCGCCACCAGCCGCAAGCTGCGCATCTGGTCCGCCGCCTGCTCGACGGGACAGGAGCCGTACACGATCGCCATGCTGCTGCGCGAGCACGTCGCCGACCTCACGAGCTGGAGCGTCGACATCGTCGCGACCGACCTCTGCACCGAGGTGCTCGCCAAGGCGCGCGCCGGCGTCTTCGGCCAGATCGAGGTGAACCGCGGCCTGCCGGCGAAGCTGATGGTCAAGTACTTCTCCAAGCAAGGCGTCGACTGGCACCTCGGCGACGACATCAAGCGCATGGTCGACTTCCGCCTGATGAACCTTGCCGAGAAGTGGCCGCCGATGGGCCAGTTCGACGTCGTCTTCCTGCGCAACGTGCTGATCTACTTCGACGTCGAGACGAAGAAGGCCATCCTCGCCCGTGTCCGTCAGGTGCTGCGCCCCGACGGCTACCTCTTCCTGGGGGCCGCCGAGACGACGATGAACCTCGACGAAGGCTACGAGCGCGTGCAGCTCGGCAAGTCGGGCTGCTACCGCGTCCGCAAGGCCTGAGCGCCGCGCGGCCGTCCGACGCGGCGCGGGGTGAGGCTCAGGCCGACGCCGCCGACGCGAGCCGCGGCGCGTGCTTGCGCGCCAGCAGCCTGTCGACGTAGGCCTCGATCGCCGGACGATCGGGCGGGCCGCCCCACGTTCGCTTCCAGAGGAACATCGAGCCGATCATCACGTCGGCGGCGGTGAACCAGTCGCCGAAGAGGTACGGGCCGCGGCCGATCTCGCGCTCGACCACGTCGCGCACGGTGTCGAAGTCGGTCCAGCCGCGCTGCGGCGGCGGCGCCCCGAGGTTCAGCATCTGGTCGCCCATCGCGGGCTCGAGCTGCGAGGTGGAGTAGACCATCAGCGAGAGGTAGCGGGCGCGCTCGCGCGTACCGATCGCGGGCGCGAGGCGAACGGCGGGGAACTCGTCGGCCAGGTAGAGGCAGATCGCGGCGTTCTCGAACAGCGTCGCGTCGCCGTCGACCAGGGCCGGCAGCTTGCCCGACGGATTGAGCTTCAGGAACTCCGGCGTCTTGTGCTCGCGGGCCTGCAGGTCGATCGGTGCGATCTCGTACTCGGCGCCGCACTCGTCGAGCATCCACTTGGCGATCACCGCGCGGCTCTGCGGGTGGTAGTAGAGCGTCATCGGCACCGGCTCCTCCGTTTCCTGCCAGCCGTCCACGCGGACCTCCTCGCGACAACTCGCGAGCACCATCCAGGCGACCGATCGCGCGCCGTTGCAAGGGGGGTCGACGGTTGCGGGCGCGGCCGGATTCCGCTTCGCATCCCGGCGCATGTCGCTGCTCCTGAGCTGTCAGTCGATCGGCAAGGCGTACGGCGCCGCCCCGCTATTCGCGGACCTCTCCTTCGGCCTCGCCGAGGGCGACCGCGCGGGTCTCGTCGGCCCGAACGGCAGCGGCAAGTCCACCCTGATGAAGATCCTCGCCGAGCTCGAGACCCCCGACACCGGGACGGTGGCGCTCCGGCGGCAGACGAAGCTCGCCTACGTGGCGCAGCACGAGGAGTTCCCCGCCGGCAGCTCGGTCGAGGAGGTGCTCGAGCGCGCTCTCGCGGCCCAGCCGCTCGACGACGTCGCCCGTCACCAGCGCCTCGCGGTGACCCTCGGCAAGATCGGCTTCGCCGAGCCGACGGCGCGCGTCGAGACACTGTCCGGCGGGTGGCGAAAGCGGCTCGCGATCGCCTGCGCCCTGGTGCGCGAGCCGGACCTCGTGCTGCTCGACGAGCCCACCAACCACCTCGATCTGGACGGCATCCTGTGGCTCGAGCGCCTGCTTCGCGGCGAGACCTTCACCTGGCTCGTCGTCAGCCACGACCGCGCGTTCCTCGGCAACGTCACCAATCGCATCCTCGAGCTGAACCGCCGCCACCCCGGTGGGCTCCTCGACTCGCGCGGCAGCTACGCCGACTTCTTGACGCGCAAGGCCGAGCTGCTCGAGGCGTTCGAGCGCCACGAGGAGACGCTCGCCAACCGCGTGCGGCGCGAGATCGAGTGGCTCAAGCGCGGCCCGAAGGCGCGCACCACCAAGGCGCAGGCGCGCATCGACGAGGCCGAGCGTCTGAAGGGCGAGCTGAAGGACGTGCGCGAGCGCGGCCAGGTCCGCACCGCCGCGATCGACTTCACCGCCTCGGACCGCAAGACGCGTCGCCTGCTCGTCGTCGAGGGGCTCGTCAAGCGCTTCGGCGAGCGGCCCATCCTCGACGGCCTCGACCTGACGATCACCGCCGGCATGCGGCTCGGCCTGCTCGGGCCGAACGGCAGCGGCAAGTCCACCCTGCTTCGCCTGCTGGCCGGCGAGCTGTCGGCCGACGCCGGGACCATCACTCGCGCCGACGACCTGCGCGTCGTGTACTTCGATCAGGACCGCGAGCAGCTCGACACGGCGCTGACGCTCAAGCGCACGCTCGCGCCCGACGGCGACCAGGTGATCTTTCGCGACCGCCCGCTGCACGTCGCGACCTGGGCGAAGCGCTTCCTGTTCGGCAGCGAGCAGCTCGAGATGCCCGTCGGGCGGATGTCGGGCGGCGAGCGCGCCCGCGTGCTGATCGCGCGCCTGATGCTGCGTCCGGCCGATCTGCTGATCCTCGACGAGCCGACCAACGACCTCGACCTCGACACGCTGGAAGCGCTCGAGGAGAACCTGCTCGACTTCCCCGGCGCGCTGGTGCTGGTCACGCACGACCGGTTCCTCTTCGATCGCGTCTCGACCAGCGTGCTCGCGCTCGACGGCGCCGGCGGTGCCGAGCGCTTCGCCGACTACGCGCAGTGGGAGGCGGCGCGCCGGGCGACCGAGAGCGCCGCCCGCAGCGCGGCGGCGAGCACGGCGCGGACGGAGGCCGCGCCGGCGCGCGCCGAGAGGCCGGCGCCCGCCGGCGCGAAGCGCCTCTCGTACATGGAGCAGCGCGAGTGGGACCAGATGGAAGAGGCGATCCTCGCGGCCGAGGCCGCGCTCGAAGCTGCCCAGGCGGCGGCCGCCGACCCGGCCGTCGCGAGCCAGGCCGACGAGGTGACGCTCCGGTATCGCGCGCTGCAGGAGGCGCAGGAGCGCGTCGAGCAGCTCTACGCCCGCTGGGCCGAGCTCGAGGAGAAGGGCGGCCAGAGCCGCCGCTGACCGCGGAAGCGGCGACCGGCGGCCGGCGCCCGCACCGGCCACCCGATGCGAGCCGCGGGGCACGGTGGGGGTGGGCAGTCTCGCGCCGTGTCCACCCCGTGCGACACGGCGAGCAGGCTGCGCCGCCGCGCTGCCAACCGGGATTGACCAGGGCGTGACCGAGCCTGCGACGAGCGCCGGGAAACCCGCCTCCGCCCGCAACCGCCGGCCCCGTTCTCGGCTGGCACTCCGCATGCGTTGCGACACCGCACCGGCGTCGCACGCGCGCTCGCCGGGCCGCCGCACGACGCGGCGGCGGATGCGGAGACGGTGCGATGCGCTCGACGGCGACAGCCCTGACGGAGACGACCCGGACGCGCGGCCACAGGCCGCGCCGGCTCGCGACGGCGACCGCGGCCCTGACCCTCGGCGGCCTGCTTGCCGGCGGCGTCGTCCCGGCGCACGCGGGCGGGCTGCTCGACGAGCCCTGCTTCGCCACCTGCGGGCAATACCGCTGGTTCCTGAAGAAGGCCCCGGAGGTCCGCGAGGCGGGCGCGTGCTGCATGCCGCTCATCCGCAAGGCCAAGCTGAAGGAGGAGCGCGCGCTGAAGCTCTACGAGCAGGCGCGCGACCCGCGCAACACCGGCGCCGAGGCGAGCGATCTCGTCCGCGAGGCGAACCGCATGATCGGTGCGCGCGGCCGCCTGATCCGCAAGTTCATCGAGTGTGTGAACGGCGTGCAGAGCGCGTTCAACCTGCAGCGTCGTGGCCTCGACCCGACCGAGGAGTACGCGGCCGCGTGCGGCGTCGCCCTCGAGTGTGGCCAGGGCATCGGCGATTGACCGGACGAGCAAGGAAGGAATCGAGGAGAACGACCATGTCGCGCAACGTCCACCTGACCCTGCTCGCGAGCGCCGCGCTCGCCGTCGCGTTGAGCGTCGCAGCGAACGCGGAAGCCCAGGTTCCGAAGGGAGTCGCCGGCGGCTCCTACGACTCGTACGGCCGCACCATCGATCCCAGCAACAACAACATCCCGAAGCTCGACCGCTTCGTGCGGATCATCCCGAACGGCCTCGGCGGGTTCCGCTACGTGGTGCGCAACGGCAACAACCAGATCGTCGAGTCGAAGCTGATCGTGCCCAAGTGCCTGGTGAGCTTCGATCGGGGCCGGAACAGCTACTTCCAGAACTTCCAGACCGTGCCGCCGACTCGCGGCGGGATCGTCGAGCAGGTGACGTTCTACTTCCGCATCAACGACCCGGTCGGCGACTACGACGTCTACTTCCAGGCGCCGGGCGGTCCGCTGCGGAGCGAGGTCCTGCTGCGCAACGGCAGCTGACGCAGCCACCGTCCACCGGCCGCGCGACGCGCGCTCACACGTCGATCGGCGGCGGCGTGAACGCACGCACCGGCGGCACCGTGCCGTCGAAGCGCTCCATCTCGACGAGCGCGTGCTGGCCCGAGCAGCCCTGCGAGAGACGCGACGTGCCGACGTCGCGCGTCAGCACGTTCGGGTTGCCGTGCACGCAGGTGGCCTTCTCGGCGGCCGGGTCGTCGGGATCGAACCACGCGCCGGTCGAGAGCTGCAGCACGCCGGGACGCACGTCGCTCGAAACGACCGCGCCCGCGAGGCACGCGCCGCGGTCGTTGAACAGCCGCACGACGTCGCCGCCTGCGATGCCGCGCGCGGCCGCGTCGTCGGGATGGATGCGCACCGGCTCGCGACCCTGCACCTTCGACGCCTGGCTGCAGGCGCCCATGTCGAGCTGTCCGTGCAGGCGGGTCGCCGGGTTGTTCGCCACCAGCGCCAGCGGGAAGCGTCGCGCGAGCGGCGCGCCGAGCCACTCCGCGCTCTCGAGCCAGGCCGGGTGACCGGGGCAGTCGTCGTAGCCGAAGCCGGCGATGGTCTCCGAGTAGAGCTCGATCCGCCCGCTCGGCGTGCGCAGCCGGTGGCGCTCGGGATCGGCACGGAACGCGTCGAAGAGCACGCGCTCGGACTCGACGTCCGGCACCGCGAGCGAGCCCGCCGCCCAGAACTCCTCGAACGCCGGCGCCGCGATGCCCTCGCCTTCGAGCGCGGTCGCGAGCTGCGCATACAGGTGCTCGAGCCAGGCGCGCTCGTCCATGCCCTCGGTGAACGCGTCGCCGAAGCCGAGGCGATCGGCGAGTGCGGCCAGCACGGCGTGGTCGTCGCGCGCGCCGTCGACCGGATCGGTCACGCGGTGCATGGCGACGATGCGCGCGTCGGCGCGCCCGGAGCCGATGTCGTTGCGCTCGAAGGACGTCGTCGCCGGGAACACCACGTCGGCGTGGCGCGCCATCGGCGTCCAGTAGGGCTCGTGTACGACGATCGTGTCGGGGCACGCGAGCGCGCGGCGCAGCCGGTTCAGGTCCTGGTGGTGGTGGAACGGGTTGCCGCCCGCCCACTGCACGAGCCGGATGTCGGGATAGCGGTGGCGCCGCCCGCGGTAGTCGAACTCCTCGCCGGGACGCAGCAAAAGGTCGGCGATGCGCGCCACCGGGATGAAGCTCCGCACCGGATTCTTCGGCAGCGGCATCATCGGCAGGTCGACGAGCGCGCTCGGGCTGCCGAGATCGCCCATCGAGCCGTAGCCGTGGCCGAAGCCGCCGCCGGGCAGACCGATCTGGCCGAGCAGGCAGGCGAGCGCGAGCGCCGCCCACACCGGCTGCTCGCCGTGCTCGGCGCGCTGCAGCGAGTAGGACACGGTGATCAGCGTGCGTCGCGCCGCCATGCGCCGCGCCAGCGCGCGCAGGTCGTCGGCCGGAATGCCGGACAGCCGCTCGGCCCACTCCGGCGTCTTCGGCGTGCCGTCGCTCTCGCCGCAAACGTAGGCGAGGAAGCGTTCAGCGCCGTGCGTGCAGCGCGCGAGGAAGTCGCGGTCGTGCAGGTTCTCGACGACGAGAACGTGCGCCAGCGCGAGCATCACCGCGACGTCCGACAGCGGCACGAGCGGGTACCAGCGCGCGTCGGTCTCGCGCTCGGCGTCGTCGCGCAGCGGGCTCAGGAGCGCGATCTCCATGCCGCGCGCTCGCGCGTCGGCGAGGTGGCCGCGGATCGCGTGCCGCGCCATGCCGCCCGGGGCGACGAAGGTATTCTTGACGGGCACGCCGCCGAACGCGACCAGCAGCTCGGTGTGGCGCGCGATCACCGGCCACGAGGTCGCCTTGCGGAATACCGGCCCCGCGGAGCCGAGCAGGTACGGCAGCAGCACGATCGAGGCGCCGATCGAGTAGCTGTTGTGCGACGACGTGAAGCCCCCGGCGAGCGCGAGGAAGCGGTGCAGCTGGCGCTGGCTCTGGTGGAAGAGCCCGGCGCTCGCCCAGCCGTACGAGCCGCCGAAGATCGCCTCGTTGCCGTGCCCGTCGATCACGCGGCGGAGCTCCGCCGCGACGCGGTCGAGCGCCTCGTCCCACGACAGCTCGACGAAGCGATCGTTGCCGCGCGCCGGCGACGGTCCGGGGCCATTCTCGAGCCAGCCGCGGCGTGCGACCGGGCGCGCGACACGCGCCGGATGGCGCACGCTGCCGGGCAGGTTCGCGAGCAGCGGCGAGGGATCGGGGTCGTGCAGGGGGCGGATCACGCCGAGGTCGCCGCCGGCGAGATCGACGGTGAAGGCACCCCAGTGCGAGCTGTGCGGCAGGGCGGGCATCACATGGTCATCGGATCGAGCGTGGGCGTCGCGATCCTCGTGAACTGCTCGGCACCACGCGAGGATGCGGCGGCCGACCGCTGCTCTTCGAGGATCTCGGGACAAGGCGTCATTCCCGTTCCGCATCTGCCGCGCAAGCCCTGCGGTCGCCAACCGGACGCAGCTGGCGGCCCCCGCTACCCACGCCCCCCAGGAGGGTGCATCGTCGAGGTGGGCTGCGGATCGGACTCGTGCCGGGTCCAGGAAGGAGAAATCGCCGTGCCCGATGGCTTCTGGTTCGTCGCGACGGTGGTCGTCGGTCTCGTCGCAGCATCGGAATGGGCCCGACGGCTCGCCGAGCGAGGCATGCGCTCCTCACCGGGTGAAGCCGGCGACACAGCGGATGAACATTTGCTCCCGGCACAGCCGAAGCGCCGCACGCGCGGCCTGAACGTGGTCGCGTTCCCGGGCCCAGCTCCGGATGAGAGGATCGCACTGCCTCAGTGGGTCGAGAATCCGTCGACCGCCCCTGTGCCGAAGGTACGAGCGCGCCACCTGCGCCGTCGACGCCGGCAAGATCGTCCCGATCACGCGTGACGGCGTGATCCGTAGCCGCTTGCGACATCGATGGCGCAGCTGAATGTGTGTCACCGGTGGCGCGGGTGCGCGCGCAACGAGTGCCAGCTCCGCACACCCGACGTCGCGCCACGGAGACCCCCGGGACGCGAGCAGACGTTCTCGTCGTTTCTCGAACGAGGACCGCGCACGCCCGTCGCACGCGCTGGTCCGCGCGGCTCAACGTCCGCAGCGCGACGAGGCCCCGGCATGCCTCGCACGCGTGCCCGACGCCCGTCGCGCGCCTGCGCAAGGTGACAACCGTAGGAAACAGTGCGGCACGCCGCTTGCGCCACGCGCACCGTCAAGACGAAGGCAAACGAGGGCAGGAGGAGAGGGTCCTTGATGGACAAGGCGGAGAGTCACGAGAACCACCCCAAGCTGAAGACGATCGCATTCGACCCGCGCGAGGAGGGCGCGATGAACCGGCTCCGGATCGAGATCGAGGTCGCACGGCTCGTCCGACGGCAGGAGGTCGCCTGCATGTCGTACCTGCCGGAGGTGAAGCAGATGCTGCTGGTGTTCAAGGACGCGGGCCCCCTGCCCGGCGGTGCCAGGCAGCAGGTTGCGGCGACCGGCTGACGCGGCGGTGTCTCAGGCGTCGCGGTAGAGCTTGCCGCGAGCGCGCACCGGGTCGAGCAGCGTCGTGTCGTTCGGACCCATCTCGAAGCCCTTGGGGTGCGGCGGGCGCGGCTCCATGCCGACCGCCGCGATCACACGGTCCTCGACGTAGTACGTGCTGTAGGCGACGAACATCAGGCTCGGAACGAGCCCCGGGTCCACGGCGGCGACCTCGTTCAACACGGCGGTTCGCGCGGCGGCGTCGAGTGCTGCGAAGCCGTTCGCACCGCGCTGGCGCGCGTGCTCGTCGAGCAGCGCGAGGCCGGCGACGAGCGCCAGGTCGAGCCCGGGCATCAGGCGCACGACGCTCGCGAAGCGCGCGGAACCGGCGAGAAAGCCGGCACCCGGCAGCTTGCCGTCGTCGCTCGGCGGGATGATCGCGTCGAGCGCCGCGGCGAGGCTGCGGAGCTCGTCCGCGGAGAACGCGTGGCCGGTCGTGCCGTCGCTCATGGTCGTCGTACCCTCCCGATGCGTCGCTCAGTCGAACAGGTTGGCGAGGTTCTTCTTCATCGTGTCGCCGACGTGCAGCGCGAGCGCCTGGATCGTGTTCGTCGGGTTCACGGCACCGGCGGTCGGGAAGACGCTGCCGTCGATGACGAAAAGGTTCTTCACGTCGTGCGCACGGCCCCACTCGTTCACCACCGAGGTGGTGGGATCGGTACCCATGCGTGCGGTGCCCATCAGGTGCCAGCCGGCGACGCGCAGCAGCGGCTCCTCGATCACCTTCTTCGCGCCGGACGCCTCGAGCACCTCTCGCGCGCGCGCCACGCCGTGCGCCATGAGCTGCCGGCTGTTCTCGCCGAGGCGGTAGGTGATCTTCGGCGCCGGAATGCCGTGCGCGTCCTTCAGGTCGGGGTCGAGCGTGACGGTGTTGCACTCCTCGGGCAGGTCCTCGCCGATCACCACCATGCCCGCGGTGCGGTCGAGCATCTCGGCGTACGCCCGGTGGTGCCCCTCGCCCCACGGGATCGAGCCCCACCCCATGCCCATGAGCGCCGTGAACATCGGGCCCAGACCGCGCAGGATCTCGAACGAGTAGCCGCGCACGAAGCCGCGCGCGCGGTCCGTCTCGTAGAACTCCTGGCTCATGATGCAGCAGCCGATCGCCCCCTTGTAGCCCTCGAGCGGCTCGTCGAAGATCCCGGTCGCCATGCCGTAGGGGTGGAACATCAGGTTCTTGCCGACCAGGCCGCTGCGGTTCGCGAGCCCGTCGGGAAAGTCCTTCGACTTCGAGTTGAGCAAGAGCCGCGGCGTGCCGATGCCGTTGCACGCGACCACCACCACGTGCGCCTTCTGGCGCCGCTCGACGCCGTTCTCGTCGTAGTAGATGACGCCGTCGGCGAGGCCGTTCGCACCGAGCGTGATCTCGCGCACGCGGGCACGCGTCCTGATCTCGACGCCCCGCCGCAGCGCCACCGGCCAGTAGGTGACGTCGCTGCTCGACTTCGCACCCTGCGCGCAGCCGGTGATGCAGGTGCCGGCGTTGATGCAGGCGCCGCGTCCCTCGTAGTCCTCGCTGATGATCGCCGAGTCCGACGGCCACCAGTGCCAGCCGAGCCGGTTGAAGCCGCGCGCCAGCGTCTCGCCGAGCACGCCGAGCGGCAGCGGCGGCAGCGGCGGACGCTTCGGCGGGTCCTGGGGGTAGGCGGGGTCGCCCTCGAGCCCCGACACGCCCGTCATGCGCTCGTTCAGGTCGTAGTAGGGCGCGAGGGTGCGGTAGTCGAGCGGCCAGTCGGTCGCGACCCCGTCGAGCGCGCGCACGCGGAAGTCCGACGGGTGGAGCCGCGGGAAGTGCGCCGCGAACAGGATCGTGCTGCCGCCGACCGCGTTGAACATCGAGGCGGCGATCGGCGACTCGGAGTCGTTGACCGGGTAGTCGCACCAGAGCTTGCGGTCGTTCGGGCTGAAGCCGAAGTCGCCGAGCCGGCGCAGCTCCCAGTCGGTGCTGTTGCTCGGGTAGTCTTCCGACCTCACCCAGTCGCCCTGCTCGAGGCAGAGGATGTTCATCCGCGTCTCGGACAGGCTCCACGCGAGCGCCGCCCCCGACGCACCAGCACCGATGATCAGAACGTCGACGATCTCTTCGGACATCGCTCGGTTCGCTCCTCCCGTCACCATCGGGCCGCCGCCGGACGACGGCCACCCGGGGGAGGAGTGAACCATACGGGCGCGGCTCCAGGCTACCGCTCGCCGTCGTCCGGGCTCCGACGCGAGCCGTTTGAGCTTCGCGACGATTCGTGGCAGGCGGCGTCATGCACGAGAATCGTCGTCGCAGATCCATCCTCGCAGCACTGCTCGTCGCCACGCTGCTCGGCTGTGGCTCGGAGAGCTCGGACGGCAACCTCTGCCAGCAGTGCGGCCCCAACAACGGGGCGTGCATGGCGAGCAACCTCGTCAGCGGCAACGACCGGCCGTCCGCCTGCGGCACGCAGGACCCGTGCGAGGTTCCGCTGACGTGCGCGCAGGAGGTCGACAGCCGCGTGAAGCGCTGCTACCCCGCGCCCGGCGGCTCGCTCGACGCCTTCTACCGCTGCGACGGGACGCGCCCCGCCAGTTAGTTGCAAATGAGGGGCGGGGGCCCCGTCGGTTCTACAGCGGCGTGCCGTCGCGAGACGCGATCGCTCGCGTCACCGAGCGGGAGCCGGCACCGAAGGTGGGGAGCCAGACCGAGTGGCGGCCGGCGCCGCCGGCGACGATGATCGTCAGGTACTCAGGCTTGCGGAACATCGGCAGTGCGTCGGCATCGGGGAAGTGGTTGTTGCCCGAGCCCGGCATGCCGAACATTCCGGCCGACTGCCACTGCGCGCGCGGGATGCGCGCGTGCTCGAAGAGGTGCTGGCGGATCCTCGTCTTGTCGTAGCCGTCGCGCGCCAGGATCGACGCGTGCTCCGGCCCGAGGCAGAGGATCGGCTCGCCGTAGAGGTACGCGTTGTTGGTGCCGATCGCGGCGATCGAGCTCGCGATCATGGTCAGGATGCCGCCGGCCGCGTTCGAGATGTGGTCGTTCAGGTTGTGCGGGTTCTCGCAGGCGCTGACCGTCACCGTGCTCACGCCGGCGGGGAAGCCGCGCTCGACGTGCAGCGGCTGCCACGGGTTCTCCTCCTCGTTCTCCGCGATGCAGAACGAGAACTTCGACGGCATGCCGTGCGTCGCGCGATCGAGCACGCCGGGCGCACCGCCGCCGACGTTGATCAGGACGAGGCGGATCGCGCGGCCGATGGTCGCGTTGGCGCGGAAGCCCTGGCCGAAGACGTTGTAGCGCGCGTTGATGCCGAGCTCGCCCGCGAGCGGTCCGTTGACGATCACCAGCGGCGCGCACGGGTGCGTCGTCGCCTGCACCGCGTAGAGGTTGAACTTCTCCTCGAGCATCGCCTGCATGGCGGCGATCACGACCGGGAAGTAGGCGGGCGTGCAGCCCGCCATCACCGCGTTGATCGCCAGCGCCTCGACCGTCGCCACACCCCACTTCGGACCGACCGTTCCCAGCTCGTCGGTCGGCGCGAAGTCGGTCGCGGCGAGCATGCGCGCGACCCGCTCGGGTGTCGGCGGGACGATCGGCAGCCCGTCGGTCAGCCCCTGCTCGTAGAACCAGTCCTCGACCGCGTCCAGCGAGTCGTCGGCGAGCGTGATGCGGCGCGCGTCGGACACGCGCGTCAAGCAACCGGCCGAGCCGGTTCGGCGCCGCTCGGGTCGGCGACGCAGACGTCGTCGACACAGGTCGCGCCGTGCTTGAGACGCGTCTCGGCGAGGCGGTGGTAGAGCGGCCGGTACTCGGCGTCGAGATCCTTCGCGTCGCGCGTCAGGATGGCGACGATCTCGTCGGCGATCCGCTCCGCCTTGGCGCGCACCTCGTGCGGCCGGTTGTCGGCGAGCGGATGCGGGATCACCGCGAGCGGCAGCCCGCCCATGCCCTTCGCCACCGATTCCGCGCGCGCCAGCGGCGCGAACTCGTCGGTGCACAGGAGCACGCTGGGAATGCCCTTCCCTTCCAGCGTCACTGCGTCGTGCAGGCTCCAGGAGGTGCAGGAGCCGCAGTCGGCCATGCCGGTCAAGACGGCCGAGCAGCTCTCGAGCTCGGCCAGGAAGTCGGCCGGCACCGGCACCGCGGCACCCTTCTCCCCATAGATCGCCTCGAAGTCGCCGAAGCGCTCGTGCAGCAGGCGCTCGATCTCCTGCAGCAGCAGCGTCGCGTTCGCCTTCTTGTTCGAGAGAAAGCCGATGCGCGTGCGGCTCAGCGTGCCGGTGCGCTTCGCGAGCGGCTGCTCGGTGACGCGCAGCGCGCCGCGGGGATCGAGGAGCTCGATTGCGGGCATGCCGCCTGGATAGCGCCGGGGCGCGCTCGCGGTCAATCAGGGCGCGGACTTCAGGCCGCGGACTCTCGCGGACGGCGGTGCCGCCCGACGTTCCGGCGGCACCCCGAAGGCTGGGACGCGGACTTCAGACGACGTGCAGCAGCCAGTAGACCGCCGGCGACAGGGCGCCGAGCAGCGGCATGGTCACGATGCAGGCCACCGCGGTCGTCATCGTTCCCTTCTCCGCCGCGTGGGCGAGCATCCACAGCGCCAGGACGACCTCCAGGCCGAAGAAGTCGACGAAGAATTGCTTGCCCCACGGCATCCGCCAGATGCCCGCGAACTGGTCCGCGGCCTGCGCTGCGGGTGCGCGCAGCCAGGCCCACACGGTCACGACCAGCCATGCCACCACGACGACGAGCGCTGCGACCCTCATGAGCGAACCCTCCCGTGACGTTCGAGGTGCGGCCTCGGAGCCGGTGAACCGTTCCGCACGCGTCCGATCGACCACCGCCTCCGCGGCGACGCGAGATGCCCGGAGCGAGCGGGCACCGGCGCCCGCTATACGCCTGCGTGAGGCAGCGGCCAAACCGCACCGCTGCGGGCGCAGCCCGGGCGACAGGACGCGCCCGAGCGAATTGACGTGCCGCCGGCGCACGCGCTACGCCGGCGCGTGCTCGTCGACTCGCATACCCACGTCGTCTCTCCCGACCACGACCGCTACCCGCTGAAGCCGCTCGGGCTCGACCAGGGCGTCGGCGCCGAGCGCAAGCAGGCGGCGTGGTTCCACGAGGTACCCGCGTCGGCCGAGCAGCTCCTCGACCTCATGGACGAGGCCGGCGTCGCCGCGGCGCTGCTGGTGCAGGGCGTCGGCGCGTACTCGTACGACAACGCGTACGCCACCGACGCGGCGCGGGCGCACCGGCTGCGCCTGTCGAGCGTCGTGTGCGTCGACCCGACCGCGGACGAAGCTCCCGCGACGCTCCGCCGCTGGGTGCACGAGCACGGCGCGCGCGGCGTTCGCCTGTTCACCGTCACCAATCCCGAGTCGACGTGGCTCGACGAGCCGCCCGGCTACCGCCTCTGGGAGGAGGCGCAGGCGCTCGGCATTCCCGTGGTGGTGACGATCCTCGCGCGGCAGATCCCGAAGCTCGCGAGCGCGCTGCGGCGCTTCCCCGAGATGCCGGTCGCGCTCGACCACTGCGGCTTCCCGGACCTGCGCGGCGGGCCGCCGTACGAACGCGCGACGGCGCTGCTCGACCTCGCCGCGTTCCCGAACCTGCGGCTCAAGGTGACGACGCACGTGCTGCGCCTCGCCGAGAAGGATCCCGCGGGACCGGCGGCGTTCGTCGAGCACCTGGCGGCGCGCTTCGGCGCGGCGCGCCTCGCGTGGGGCTCGGACTACCCGCAGACGCACGACCGCCGCTACGCCGAGATGGTCGCGCTCGCCCGCCGCGCGTGCGCCGGGCTCGACGATGCCGGTCGCGCGCGCTTCCTCGGCGGGACCGCGCTCGAGCTGTGGCCGGAGCTCGCCGGCGCGCGCCCGCGCTGATCGGCGAAGACGCGTGATCGCGCGCGCCGGGGCGCGTTCGGGCCGGACTGCGCGCGAGCGTCAGGCCGCGGCCATGTACCGCGCGCGCTCGTCGAGGTAGCGCGCGTAGCGCTCCTCCAGCCCGCGCTGCCAGACGCGCAGGTGCGACGCCCGTGCCCCGACCAGCGTCGCCGCCTCGAGGCCGCCGGCGAGCGCGCCGACCAGCCCGCGCGACGCGAGCGGATCGTAGCTCGCGGCGGCGTCGCCGAGGGCGAGCCAGCCGTCGCCGAAGCAGCGCTCGAGCAGCGCCGAGCCCGCGGCGAAGAACGCCGGCGGTCGCTCGACGACGTGACCGCGCAGCAGCGGTGCGAGGTGACGCGTCGCCCGCAGGCGCTGCTCCCAGGCGCCGGCCGGCAGCCGCCCCATGCCGATCAGGCCCGCGACGCGACGGCGGCCGGGCAGCCGGCAGCCGTACCACCAGCCGTCCGCCGTGGTCTCGACGGTCAGCGTCGCGTCGACGTCGTCCGTGTCCTCGCGTGCGGCGAGCCAGCCGACCAGCGCGACCTGGCGGTCGAAGCGGCGCCGCGCGACGCCGAGCCGTCGCACCACCGCACCGCTGCGACCGGTCGCGTCGACGACGAAGTCGCACGCCAGCGCGCCGTCCTCGAGCTCCAGCGTCCAGCGCGCACCGCCGCTCGAAGCCGTCCGCGCCCGCGTGAGGCCCAGCAGCCGGGATGGAGGGTGCAGCTCCGCACCCGCGTCCGCCGCGGCACGCCGGAGAGACGCCCCGAACGAAGCGCGGTCGAGCAGCCAGCCGTTGCCGAACGGGTGGCCGACGAAGTCCTGCACGTGCAGCTCGTCCGTTCCCCACGCCGCGCGCACGCCGACGCAGTCGAGCTGGCCCGTCAAGCAACCGATCCCGAGGCGCTCGAGGAGCGGGCGGGCGGCCGGGTGGAGCTGCTCGCCGACGCCGTCGCGGCCGTCGCCGAGCAGCACGACGGCGGCGCCCGCACGCGCGAGCGCGATCGCCGCCGCACAGCCGGTGGGTCCCGAGCCGACGATCGCGACGCGGCTCCTCACCGCGCGCTCGTCCCCGGGCGCCGCTCGCGAGCGTGGCGCATCACACGAACTCGTTCCCCGTCTCGACCTTGAAGACGTCCGGGAAGTCCGGATCGCCCGGTCCGGGCTGCTCGGTCACGACGCCGATGCGGAACCAGTGGCGCACCATCTGCTCGAGGGTGTCGCCGGTCGACGGGCGGTCGATGTCGCGGAAGAACTGCGCGCGGACGAAGAACGCCTCGCGCCGCTCCTCGAGCGACAGCGAGCCGTCGAGCACGCGCCGGTAGCTCTGCTCCGGCATGACGTGGTTCGGCACGCGCGCCGCCCAGAAGGTCGGCAGGTACGGGTCGACCGGCGTGCTCCCGTACTGGTAGCCGGAGCGGCAGCTCGCGGTGTCGGTCTGCCAGGGCACGGCCATCCAGCGCGACACCGATCCGGGCACGCAGCCCGCGAGCGGGCCGTTCGCGGCGAGCGCTGCCTGCGGCGTCAGCTCGGGTCCGTAGTCGGGCTCGGCGCCGGCGCGGTGCAGGAGCCGGAACGGCGACGCGTACATCGACGCGACGCGCATCGGCCAGGTGGCCTCGCAGCCGGGGTGGAAGGCGTCGCCCAGGCACGCCTCCAGCGCCGCGCGATCGAGCGACGCGGCCTGCGTCTCGATCGGCAGGTCCTCGAGCACCGACGGCACCGAGTGGACGTCGAGACCGCCCGTGAAGTCACCCGCGGCCCAGCGCTCGAGCGCCGCGTAGTGGTACGGCAGCACCGCGAGGTAGCTGCGCGGGCTCACCGGCGGCAGCGTGATCGCGTCGCCGTAGAGCGGTGGGATCAGATCCACCGCGCCCTCGAGCGTCGCGTAGTCGGGGTTCCGGAAGCGCGCGAACATCGCCTGGCGGAACGCCGCGTTCGCAGGCGACGGGTCGGCGAGCCGCGCGACGTACTCCGGCGAGCTGAACGGCTCCGGCGAGCCCCAGCCGTAGCGGTTCAGCACGCCCTGGTTGACCCACTGCAGGTCGGCGAGCCGATCGAACAGCGGGTAGACGTCGGCGAGGAAGTCGACCTGCGCCGGTGCGACGAGCCAGCCGACGTCGAGCATCGTCTGGTAGACGACGTCGTAGAGCGTGCCGAAGTCGGCCGCGAGCGCCGGCCCGTAGTTCGGCGGCGCGACCACGACCCAAGCCGGATCGACCGGCAGCTCGGTATCGCCGAGCCGCACGCGCGCGGTGACGGGGCCGTCGGAGGCGTCGTCGATCCAGCCGTCGTTGTTCGCGAAGGTGGTGAGCCTCGCCCCGCTCGGCGAGAACGATCGGCCGCGTCCGCCGAGCACGAGGAGACGCCCCTGCCCGTCGGTGCGCAGCTCGCCCAGGTAGACGGGCTCGCCGAGGAAGGTGCCGGTGTCGAACGGCGCCGAGGTCGCGTCCCGGCCGCCGATCGTGCGCGGGCCCGGATCGACCACGAGCCCGTCGCGCGCCGCCCCCTGGTACGCCTGGTTGCGCAGCGGCGCGGGCCCGGCCTCGGGGATGTCGAGCGCGGTGTCGAACTGGTACCAGGCGGCCTTCTGGTTGGCGAGATGGACGCTCCAGGTGATCTCCGCCTCGTCCGCCGTGAGCTCGCGCACGACGCGCCCCTGCGCGTCGAGGCCGAACACGCGGAAGCGTGCTGCTTGACGCTTCATCGCGCCGCTCGCGTCCTTGTAGCCGCCCGGCGCGATCGGCAGTCCGCCCGGGATCTCGGCCGGCAGGTAGTACTCGTCCGGGCTGTTCCCGACCCGCGCGAAGCCGATCGAGGGATGGATCGTGGCGCGCACGATCGGTCCGGTCTCGCCCGACGCGCGGCGGTCGCCGCAGCCGACGAAGGCGAGCAGTGCCGTGCCGGCGCCGGCCTTCAGGAGGTCGCGGCGGGACAGCGGGCGGTCGATCATCGAGCGTGGGTCGTGGGCCATGCCGGGTGCATCGGCAGGTGCGTGGTCGCGCTTGAGGCCGTCAAGCCGCGCTTGCGTCTCGCGCTCGCGTCTCGCTTGCGTCTCGCGATCGCGTCTCGCGAGGGACGGCGCGGGCGCGGCTTGCCCCCGCGGCTTCAGCTTCGAGAACGGCGAAGCTTCGCTTCGCCGTCTCTCAGCGGCGCTGGCGCGGCGTTCGCCGCGGGGGCAAGCCGCACCCGCGCCGTCGAGCGGGTCGCGAGTGCTGCGGGCGGGAGTCTTGTTTCTTGGTGTCCGCCGTGGTCGGGTGCGGCATGCAAATCCGTGCAATCCGTGACCACCGTACGCCGCGTGGCCGTCGTGCCGGCGTCGTCGCGATCGCTGCCCTCGCCCTTGCACTGGGTGCCACCGCCGCCGGTGCTGCAGGTGACGATCCGGTGCCCGAGCCGAAGCCGACCAGCTCTCCGTCGCTCGCCGACGGGGCGCCACGGCTCACCAACGAGGGGCTCGCGCTGTCGAATGCCGGCGACTGGAGCGGTGCCGAGAACAAGTTTCGCGCCGCAATCCGCGCCGACCGCCAGATTCCCGAGGCGTGGAACGGACTCGGCCACGCGCTCAAGCGCCAGCAGCGCTACGACGCCGCGCTGGTCGCCTACGACGAGGCGCTGAAGCTCCGCCCCGACTACCCGCAGGCGCTCGAGTACCTCGGCGAGACCTACGTCGAGCTCGGCCGCCTCGACGACGCGCGCGACGTGCTCGCGCGGCTCGAGAAGCTCGACCGTCCGATGGCCGAGCGTCTCGCGAAGTCGATCGCCGGCGAGACGTCGCAGACCGCGAGCTGGTAGACCGCCCCGGCGGCACCCACCGGACCCCGCGCCGACGGCACTCCCCGGCGGCACCCGTGCTCGGCGGCGCGGGTGCGGCTTGCCCCCGCGGCGAATGCCGCGAAGCGCCGCTGAGAGACGGCGAAGCGAAGCTTCGCCGATCTCGAAGCCGAGCTGCGGGGGCAAGCCGCGCCCGCGCCGCCCCTCGCGAGATGCAGAGCAGCCTCACCGGCCCACGCCGCGCCGCGGGCCGCGGCGCTCACTGGAAGAGCACGCTCGTCAAGTAACGCTCGCCCGAGTCCGGCAGGACGGTGACGATCGTCTTGCCCGCGAGCTCCGGCTCGCGCGCGAGGCGCAGCGACACCGCCACCGCGGCCCCGCACGATATGCCGCTCAGGATGCCTTCCTCCTGGGCGAGCCGGCGCGCGGTCTCGATCGCCTCGTCATCGGTCACCGTCTCGACGCGATCCACCATCGCGAGATCGAGGTTGCCGGGCACGAAGCCCGCGCCGATGCCCTGGATCTTGTGCGGCGCCGGCGCGACCGGCTGGCCCGCTCGGGTCTGCGAGATCACCGGGCTCGACGCCGGCTCGACCGCGACCGAGAGGATCTTCTTCTGCCGCACGTTCTTGATGTAGCGCGAGACGCCGGTGATCGTGCCACCGGTGCCGACGCCCGACACGAAGACGTCGATCTCGCCGTCGGTGTCGTTCCAGATCTCCGGGCCGGTGGTGCGCTCGTGGATCGCCGGGTTCGCCGGGTTCTCGAACTGCTGCGGCATCAGGTAGCGCTCGGGGTCGGATGCGACGATCTCCTGCGCCTTGGCGATCGCACCGCGCATGCCGTCGGGGCCGGGCGTGAGCACCAGCTTCGCGCCGAACGCCGCCAGCACCTTGCGGCGCTCGAGGCTCATCGTCTCCGGCATCGTGAGCGTCAGCTCGTAGCCGCGCGACGCGCACACGAACGCGAGCGCGATGCCGGTGTTGCCGCTGGTCGGCTCGATCACCTCGACACCGGGACGCAGCACGCCGCGCCGTTCGGCGTCGTCGATCATCGAGGCGCCGATCCTGCATTTCACTGAGTACGCCGGGTTGCGCCCCTCGACCTTGCCGAGGATGCGGGCGTTCACGTCGCGACCGATGCGACGGAGGTGGATGAGCGGCGTGTTGCCGATCGAGCGTGAGTTGTCCTCGTAGATGCGTGCCATGGCGGATGCGATTGTTCTCGATCCGGAGGCTCTTGACCAGCGGATTCTCGGCAACGACGTGGAAGCACGCCCGGCCGCGTGCGACGGCACAGATCCGGACGGCGACCGGACGCGTAGGACGACACGGACGATGAAACCGCCTTGGCAGAGCCCCCGGGTTGCTCGTATGGAAGGCAGATGACGCTCCGACTGCTGACCGCCGCCCTCTGCGCCGCGACCGGCCTCGCGCCGCTCGTCACCGGCACCGCGCACGCGCTCACCGCGACCCAGATCGACGCGGGCGCACGGAGCGCACCGGTGGGCGTGCGCGAGACCACCAGCCGTCTCGCCAGCGACGCCTTCCAGGGGCGCGACAACCTGACCGAGGGCTCGCGGATCGCGCAGGCGTACCTGATCCCGCTGCTGCGGGCGATCGGCCCCGGCGTCGGCGGCGGCACCGCCGACGCCGACTACAAGCACCCGTTCGCCCAGGGCACGAACCTGGCCGCGGTGATCCGCGGACGCGAGCTGCCGGACGAGTACGTGCTCATCGGAGGACACTACGACCACCTGGGCGTCGACGCGCGCGGCCGGGTGTTCAACGGCGCCACCGACAACGCGACCGGCACGGCGATCGCGATCGCCGTGGGGCGCGCGATCCGCGCGCTTCCCGAGGCGCCGCGACGCTCGGTGGCGATCGTGCTCTGGGACGCGGAGGAGGACGGCCTGCTCGGCTCGATCGCGTGGGCCGCGAACCCGGCGATTCCGATCGAGCAGACCGTCGCCTACGTGAACCTCGACATCCAGGGGGCGAACCTCGCCCCGACGCTCGCGCGGACGAGCATCGCGGTCGGCGCCGAGACCGGCGGCGACCTGCTGTCGGAGGTCGTCGCGCGCGCCGTGCGCGCCGAGCTGCGCTCCTTCCCGAGCGGCGTCGAGACGCTGCCGGTGAGCTACATCTTCGGCCAGCTGCGCAGCGACTACGCGACCTTCGTCGAGGCCGGCGTGCCGACGGTGTTCTTCAGCGACTCGACCGGCGCCTGCTACCACACGGTCAACGACGACACGCGCTTCGTCGACTTCGACAAGGCGGCTTCGCAGAGCCGCATCGCGTTCCGCACCACGGTGGCGCTCGCCGAGGGGGAGCGCACGCCCGACTTCGTCGCACCGAACCCGAGCCTCGCGGTGTACGAGGACGCGATCACGCTGAACACGATCTTCACGCGCTCCGCCGCCGACCTGGGGCGCTTCCGCGCGGAGGACCGCGCCCGCATCCAGGGCGTGTTCGCGGACGTCTCGGCGATCGTCGCGCGCGGACCGGACGCGTTCGGACCGGCCGACGTCACCACCGTGCTCGGTGCCGCCGTCGACACGCTGGGTGCGATCGAGTCGAGCTTCGGCTGCGCCGGCTACTTCGCGGCGCGCAGGCGGCCCTTCGAGGTGCCGGGCGACGGGCACGCGCACGGCAAGCGCCCCCCGCGCACCGCGCCGGCGCTGCCGCGCCCCGCGCGCTGATGCGCCGCCGCGCGACGCGTCGCACCGCACGTCTCGCCGCGCTGGGAGCCGTCGCGCTGCCGGTCGGCCTTCTCCTCGGCGCGACGGCCGCACGCGGCGACGAGCACGCCGATGCCGGCTCGTGGCGCAGCCGCGCGCCGCTCGGGTGCGCACCCGCGACCGTGTCCGGCGAGGACACGGCACCCGCGTCCACGGCGGACACGGCGGATACGGCGTTGGCCGAGGACGCCGCCGCTTCCGACGCGATCTTCCAGTTCGCACCGTCGGCCGCCTTCGCCGCGAGCCTCTACGACGGACCGACGCTGTTCGCCGAGGTGCTGCGCCGCGGCGACTTCGGCCTCGGCGCGACGAGCCCGCTCGAGGGCGAGGTGATCGTGCTCGACGGGACCGCGTACCACGCCGGACCGACCGGCGTCGTCGAGGTGCTGCCGCCCGACGCGCGTACGCCGTTCGCCTTCGTCAAGCACTTCCGCACGGACCGCCGCGTCGCGCTGCCGGCGACGGCGTCGCTCGACGACCTGGCACGCGCGCTCGACCGGGCGCTGCCGTCGGCAAACCTGTTCTACGCGGCGCGCATCGATGCGACCTTCGACCTCGTCCGGCTGCGCAGCGTGCCGCCCCAGCACCCGCCCTACCGGCCGCTCGCGGACGTGATCGCGCAGCAGAACGTCTTCACGGGCGAGGACGTCGCCGGCACGCTGGTCGGGTTTCGCTTCCCCGCCTACCTCGCCGGCGTGAACGCGACCGGCTGGCACTTCCACTTCGTCGACGACGCGCGCCGGCTCGGCGGCCACGTGCTCGACGTGCGCACGCCGGCCACGTCCGCGGGGCTCGACGCGAGCCGCCGCTTGACGCTCGTCCTGCCCGAAGACGCCGCGTTCGACGCCGCCGACCTGCACGACCCCGGCACCGCGGCCTTCGGTGCGGCGGTGCGCCCGGTCACGCCGGCGTCGCCCGCTCCGCCCGTGCCGCCGCCGTCCGACTGACCTGCCGAGGGGCTGCGCTCGGCGCCTCGATCGCACGGCGCCGTCCGCGGCGCCAAACGGGGCCACGCTCAGGGATCGGTGTAGCGGATCAGCGTCCCGTGCAGCTCGGTCATCTCCTCGACGTTCGTCGTGGTGACGTCCGTGTACTGCGTGTTCTTCTTGTCGCCCTTCTTCTTCGACGTCGCCTGGCCCGTGGTGGTGGAGGTGGACGACACCTGACGGCTCGAGAGCGAGCCCAGGATCACGCCGTTCGCACCGCGGCTCTGCGCCTCCTGCACGAGCCTGGTCTGCAGCTGCTCGGCCGGGCTGGAGAACGGCAGCGCCTCGACCTGGGCACGCGCGTCGCCGATCACCTCGTAGGGCCGCTTGACGTCGGCCGCCGACATGTAGAGGTCCACCGACGAGGTCGGCGGATACGACTTGCCGACGTAGTCGACGGAGACGCAGCCCGCCCAGAGACCGACACCGAGAGCGATCGCCACCACCCGAGCCACGAATCCCATGCAGGGAAGCCTCTACCCCGACGATCCGGCGCCGCCAAGCAGCGAGCCGGCCGGACGGACGCCGCTGTCTCGGCCTCGCCGTACACGAAGCCCAGGAGGGCGAAGGCGCCGGCGTGGGCGTGGCGCCGACGCTTCGCCGGGGCTCCGGACGCCGCATCACGATCCCATCCTCGCCCTCCGCAGCCGGCGTGCAAAACGAAGACGCCCGCGCGGGGTTCCGCGCGGGCGTCTCGACTCGGCCGGCAACGAGGCTCGGTCACACGGCCCCGTCGCTCGCAGCTAGCAGTCGTTCGGGCTCGTGAACGACGGGCACTGGTCAGGTGGCTAGCAGTTGTTCGGACTGGTGAACGACGGGCACTGGTCAGGTGGCTAGCAGTTGTTCGGACTGGTGAACGACGGGCACTGGTCAGGTGGCTAGCAGTTGTTCGGACTGGTGAACGACGGGCACTGGTCAGGTGGATTGAACGGCTCGGT
>Ga0268299_1001258_pt1 | contig 48578 bp, 44 predicted proteins | sample NOBtaG_FD_193484 | JGI IMG/M metagenome (GOLD analysis project Ga0268299, IMG submission 193484) | Activated sludge microbial communities from bioreactor in Nijmegen, Gelderland, Netherland - NOB reactor | ecosystem: Engineered > Bioreactor > Aerobic > Activated sludge | place: Netherlands... | reverse complement strand
AGCCAATCACTTCCTCCTCCGATAGCGGCACAGGCCTTACCTGTGCCCAATACACCGAATCACTTTTATATGCTCCACTGTCGATCTTAAACGTTGTTTCCGATACTACATCCGGGTCTTTTTGTTGTTTTAATTCCTCCTTTTCCATTTCCTTCATCACTTGCTTCAATTCCTTCCGGGTAATTTCTTTTCCGGATGCCAGTCGTTCCTGCAGGTCTTGTGCCTTTTTATTGTTGTTTTTCTTTTCAATGGCTTTTGCTTCTTTCACTTCAATTTTTTCATCAATCACTTCCATCTGCGGAACTACAAGTTTGGGATTCAATTTGATTTTGTAATTGCTAAGGGTAGCGAGGTAATCGTACACAAACTCAAACCCGAAGAACTTTCCTCCGATTCTAAATTGATTGGAGACCGGAAGCCATGCTTTCTCTTCGATTGGCGCATACACCTGTTTGACATTAATTTTTACACCCAATTTAATGGTGTTCAAATCAAGGCTGTGGATACTCCACCAGTCTTCCACAATAAAAATCCTTCCCTCCACTACATTATCGCCCCTTAGTCGTGGTGTCACTTTTATTTCACTTATCTGGTACTCACGATCGGGGAACGTGCCCAGGTATTCAAATTTATAATAGCCGAAAGCTGAGGGAGAAAGCGGTGATACCGTTTCGGCTATAACGGGTTCATAAAAACTTCCGTTGATGAATCCGGTAGGTGAAGTATTATTATCCTTACCATCTGAACGAATGGAGATAACTTTCTCCTCAAATTTATTCGGTCGGGTATATTTAATTTCACTCACCGACTCTGAAACAAAAGCCTGATTCTTTTTGATACCTTCCTTCTCAATCATTTTTTTTGCCATCCACGGGTAGTCCACCAACTTACCGGTACCCTTCATATACACCCTGGCCGAATAACTATCCAACTGTTGGGTATGATAATTGGCCTTGGCAATGGCTTTACGCATAATAGTATAAGCCGGATCTTCATTATTGGAATTGATGATGGCACTTCGCAGTACGATGGCCTGGCTTTTCAGTACAACTGTCAGATCAACAAACCCCTGAGAAACGGTAACTTTTTTCTCTTGTGTTTCATACCCTAAAAACTGAAACACCATGTCGTACGATCCGGGGTTACAAAAAATCTCAAATTGACCCTGGGCGTTGGTTGTTGTTCCGCTTCCTAACTGTTTAATAAATATAGTTGCAAACGGAAGAGGCTTCCCCTCATCGGATTGAATCAGGCCGCGTACTCCTTGAGAAAAAACAGGGGATGCTGATAACAGGCCAATCAGAAAAAATAAAAACCGGTATGGTATCATGCTGATCCGTTCGGGGTTGGGTCTTTTAAAATTCACTACACAGATGCGCTCAGAATCGGAATCGTTGCTTTACCTGTAAAATTTTTTATCACGAATCATCGCCTCTACCACATCCGGAACAAGATAACGAACGGACTGATCTTTTTTGATACAGTTTCGGATAAAGGTTGCGGAAATGTCCATCAGGGGCGCATCGACCATTTTAACGTTGGGGTGACGTTTTAGTTCTGCATTTGTTACACCTGCTGTGCCCGTCAGGCGGGGATAAACATAGAGGCCGTAGTCTTCCAGAATACGTTCATAATTTTTCCATCGTGTAAAACTTTCGAGGTTATCTTCCCCAATGATTACTTTAAATTGTTTTTGCGGATGCTTTTCGGTGAGATGAACCAGTGTATGGATCGTGTAATTCGGCTTGGGTAAATGAAACTCAACATCTGACACCTCCAATTTATGATTTTCATAAACCGCAGCCCGTACCATATCATACCGGTCGAAATCGTGCAATAACCCTTTACCTGACTTGAGCGGATTTTGAGGCGTAACCACAAACCAAACTTTTGTCAGATCGGTGGTTTCGGCCATGATGTTGGCGATGATCATGTGCCCCATGTGAATGGGGTTAAACGAACCGAAGAAGAGGCCAATCTTAGTCATGAGTAGTTAGTCTTTAGTAATGAGAGTGTTAGGGTGTCGTTATTAGTATCAGTCCTGAACTAAAGACTAAAGACTAAGGACTAAATACTAACTACTTCTTTTTAAAATCATCATACAGCCGTTGCGCTTCAGCCAATGACTTATTCAAATCTTCATTCACCAGCACCACATCAAACTCATCCTGAAAGGTCATTTCAAACTTTGCTTTAAACAACCTCCTCGACAGGCTGTCTTGCGATTCGGTTCCGCGGCCACGCAGGCGTTGCTCCAGTATTTCCATGCTGGGAACTTTCACAAAAATTGCCAGGGCCTTTTCGCCAAAATATTTTTTCAGGTTTAAACCACCTTTTACGTCCACATCAAAAATCACATTTCTCCCACCATCCCAAATTCGCTGGATTTCCGATTTCAACGTTCCATAATAATTTCCTTCATACACTTCTTCCCATTCAATAAACTCATTATGAACAATTTTTTCTTTAAATTCATCAGGTGTTAGAAAATGATAGTCTTTACCATCTTCTTCGGTACGCCCACGTTTGTCGCGGGTGGAGGCTGAGATGGAAAATCCCAGATCGGGATTAGTTTTCAATAAATGTTTTACAATAGTTGTTTTTCCTGAACCGGATGGAGCACAGAAAATAATTGCTTTACCGGCCATCAGGATGGAGTATTAGAACTGATTTGACTTTTAATGCGCTCTATCAATTCTGGCGGTGCGCATTGGCCGCAGCATTTTGTTTTCAACAATTCTTTAATCACCATTTCAAGGTTATACTCCTTGTAACATGGCATGCATCCTTCCATGTGATCTTTGAATTGCGCCTGCTGTTCGGGTGTGGCATCGCCATCCAGTATGGCCTGCAGCATTTCCATGCAGGACGGTTCTTTGCCAGCGGGAGGAGGTTGGTGGCTCATAACTATGAATTTTTGTAACCCATTTTTTTTGCGTATTCAGAGAGTTTTTCTTTCAATAAATTTCGCGCACGATGCAGGCGGCTTCGAACCGTACCAATTGGTATATCGAGTATCTTCGCCATCTCATCATACTTAAAGCCTTCCAGGTCGCATAAAATAATAACAGTTCTGAAATCAACATCCAACGCATTCAACGCATTGGAAATTTCATCGCCCATCATATCGCGCAATGCCTCCACCCGCAAATCCGGAGTAATCTGGCGATCGACATCTTCTGAGTTATAATATGTTTCAACATCCTGGTAATCGACTTTTGCCGGTTCTTTCTTTCTCTTCCTGTAGTCGTTAATGAAACTGTTCTTCAAAATTCGAAACAGCCATGCCTTGGCATTAGTTCCTTCCTGGAATGAGTCTATGAAGCGATAGGCCTTTAAATAGGTATCCTGAACAAGGTCTTTGGTGTCATCTTCATCGAAAGTAAGACGAAAGGCAAAATTGTACATGGAGTTAATATGAGGCATAAACTCCTTATCGAAGATTTCAGTCTTCTTATTTTCGGTATAATGTTGACGCGGGGCGTCTTGTACTTCTTCGTCAGTCACTAAAAGCAAAAGTAATTTATAGAAACGGAACTATACGCATAAAAAGTTATTTGTTGACGGCTTCATGATAAATATCACGTAGATTTTCGTGCATGCGCCCCATGGTGAACTGATTTTCAACTTTAGCTCTCCCCGCTTTGCCCATCGCTTCACACAACTCCTTATTATGGTATAAACGAATCATTTGTCTCGAAAGCGAATCGGTATCGCGTTCGTTTACCAAAATTCCACTCACTTCGTTTTCTACTGCCAGGGGTATGCCCGCATGCCATGTTGAAAGAACCGGCTTGCTCATGGCCATGGCCTCGAGCAAACCAACGGGTAATCCTTCGGTCTCTCCGTTGCTGGCCACGCGACTGTTCAATACAAACAAATCGCATTGTTGCATCAATTCTTTTACACCACGGGACGATTTCCATCCGTGAAAAACAACCCTTGTTGTTAAGCCCAATCCTTTTACCAACGCCTGACATTCATTTTCTTCTTTGCCACCGCCTACAATGTGCAGTGTCATTTCGCCTGTTTCTCTTATCGCTTTAGCAAACGCGCGGATCAAATCAGGCACTCCTTTTTTTTCTACCAACCTGCCAACATGTAAAATGTTAAATGAATTTCCTTGTTGATTAGAAGATTTGTCACTTGAAAACTGTTCCATGTCAATCCCATAAGGAACCCAGCGAACTTTCTTCATAGTGCTTTCATTCAACGGCAACGCATCGGCCATACCTGTGTTGCACACAACAATAGCAGAGGCATAATCAAACACTTCTTTTAATCCTTCCCGGTACGAACGACTGGCAAGTTTTCGCGAGGCATCAAACCCGTGAAAGGAAACAACCAAAGGAAGGTTCATTCGTTTTGCCAGCGGTAAAATGCGAACGCCACTACCACCGAACTGCGCATGTATCAAATCAAGTGATTGGTCTTGCAGCAACCGATTCATCTTGGCAATGGATTGATCGCCATAGTAACGATTGACACCAACCCACTTTGATATTTTGGAGCCAAGCCATGGTATTGCAGAGATGAGATCACGGATGAGGGGGCGCCTGAATTGAAACCTGGTAAAATCACCTGCCGGCATTTCTGCCGATCGGTAATATCGGCCAGCCAATAAAAAAGGAAGTATGTGCGGATTGACCGCTTGCCGGTAAATAAATGTTTCAGTTTTCCTGAAAAAATAGCTGTGGTAAAATAAAACGCGGAGTTTTGCGGGGTCTGACACGGTAATTTTTTTATCGTAAGATAATCAATGTTTTGTGTCAGGGAATAACCTTTGTTTCTTACAAAGAAAGCCGCGCCACCGCAAAGCGGTGGCGCGGCTGAACAAAACAAGCAATGCTTATCGCTTAGCCACAACTCCATTAAACGACTTGACCATATTAATAAACTCAATCCTATAGCCCTCTTTATCTTCACCTTTAGCACTTTGCGCCAGCTGCACCACCTGATCGTATGTAAAATTTTTAACATATTTAGATTCTCGCAGCAGCATTCCAAATGCGGCTACTGAAGCTGACCAGCGGAAGTCATCGGAAGTTTTATTCAGGGCAACCTGGACATCTATCAACGGGTGTACAATCAATTTACTCACTTCTTCATCCGGTTTTTTGTAACGAAACTTCACCGTCATCAATTCCTTTGACTTAGCTGCCGCAGGATCAACTTTTACCGATTGATATTTCAGTTCATCAATTTTCAAAAACTCACTATCCACACCTACCGGTATAATTTCGTACAGCGCAGTTACGGTATGTCCGGAACCTAATTCACCGGCATCTTTTTTATCATCATTAAAATCTTCACTTTTTAACATCCGGTTTTCATAACCAATCAGTCGATAGGCTTTTACCTTTGAAGGATTAAACTCGATCTGAAGCTTTACATCTTTCGCGATAGTAAATAAGGTTCCGCCAAACTCATTCACCAATACTTTTCTGGCCTCAGTAATATTATCGATGTAAGCATAGTTTCCATTTCCTTTGTCGGCTATGGTTTCCATTTTTGAATCTTTATAATTGCCCATTCCATAACCAAGCACGGTCATGAACACACCATCTTTCCGCTTTTCTTCCACTAACCTTTCCATCTCTGCATTGCTCGAAACTCCCACATTAAAATCGCCATCGGTCGCAAGTATTACCCGATTGTTTCCGTCTGCTTTGTAATGTTCTTTCGCCACTGCGTAAGCCAACCGGATTCCGGCACCACCTGCTGTTGACCCACCGGCTTCCAGGTTACCAATGGCCTCCAGAATCTTTTCCTTTTCGGCCCCTGAAGTTGGCTCTAACACAAGGCCCGCGGCACCAGCATATACAACAATGGCCACATGGTCCTGCTCACGAAGTTCATTCACCAGCATTTTAAAAGATGATTTAAGCAATGGCAGTTTATTAGGCTCATCCATGGAGCCCGATACATCAATCAGAAAAACAAGATTTGAAGGAGGTAAATTTTGAGTGGGTATTTTCTTACCCTGCAATCCTATATGTACCAATTTGTGTTGCGCATTCCAGGGCGCAGTAGAAATTTCGGTGATAATGTTGAACGGATGTTCGCTATTCGGTTGTGCATAGTCGTAATCGAAATAATTGACCATCTCCTCGATGCGCACCGCATCTTTTGGCGGGCGCTGACCATTATTGATAAGCCTGCGCATGTTGCTGTAGGAAGCGGCATCAACATCAATTGAAAATGTAGAGAGCGGGTTACGCAAGGCATCATGAAAGATATTCTCCTGAATAGCGTCATACTCTTCCGTATTATATTGCGGTTGCTGATAAAAATCGTTAGGTGCAGTTACGGGCGCATACACCGATTCGTACATTGCTCCCACAGCAGCTTTATCTTTCTTCATGTTAGTGCGGCTCTGCCCGGTCACCACCACTTCAGTCAATTCTTTTGTGTTGATCGTCATCGATACATTGATCACATTACCGGTGCCGATTTTTACTTCTTTCGGTTCCAGCCCGATAAATGAAAAAACTAGCGTACCTCCCGATGGCGGTACCTGAATAGTATACTTACCTTTTGAATCAGTAACTGTATCTTTTGCCGTTCTTTTAAGAAGAACATTGACCCCCGGCAGTGTGCTTCCATCTTCAGCAGAAATAACGGTACCGGTAATCGTCCTGGTTTCGGGAAGGGAAAATCCCAGCGAAGAAAAAACCAGCGTTGCAAGAATCCAAACTTTCGTTTTCATAACATTTATGGTTGAGTTTGGCAATGAGATGCAGCGCAGGACAGTATTCCATAAATAATTTTTATTGTTAAGCTATTAGCTGATGCCATTAGCTAATAGCCTATTTTTACTACCTTAAAAAGTGCTTTCCACAAAATCCCACAGCGAATTAACAGATCAGGAACTCCTGGCCCGGTATAAACAATCGGGCGAGGTGAACTGGGTGGGGCTGTTGTATAGTCGCTATACCTCCCTGGTGTATGGTGTATGCCTTCAATACCTGAAAAATCGTGAAGAGGCCAAAGACGCTGTGATGCACCTCTTTGAAAAACTCACCTCAACTTTAAAAACACATGAAGTAACATACTTCAAAAGCTGGTTGTATGTAACCGCCAGAAATCATTGTTTAATGCATTTGCGATCCAAAAAAGGCAAATACACGGAAGAAATATCACCGATGCTTATGGAAACATCGGCACAAACGAATCTGGAAGAGCAGGACGAACTGGAGTCAAATCTTGGTAAATTGGAGAACTGCATTGAGAAATTGGCGCATGAGCAAAAAGCCTGTGTAAGAATGTTTTTCTTGCAGCAAAAGTGTTATAAAGACATTACCGTGTTAACGGGCTTCGATCTGAAGAAAGTGAAAAGCTTTATCCAAAACGGCAAAAGAAATTTAAAGATTTGCATGGAGCAACCATGAACGACTATCGGCACGATATCGAAAAGTACCTGAAGGGTGAACTCACTCCTGCCGAACGCTATGCGCTGGAGCGGAAGGCATTGCATGATCCTTTCCTGGCAGATGCACTTGAAGGAGCAGAGGGAATAAAGGCCAAAGATTTTTCAAATGATGTGGCTGAACTCAACGCAAAAATAGCTGGACAAAAAGCAGTGCCTGCCTGGAGGTTACCGTTCCGGATAGCTGCCGGTGTAGCCATGCTTGCGGTGACCTCTCTGCTTATCTGGAAGGTGCTGGATACTGAACAGCAACCCATCGAGCTTGCTCTGGAAAAAAATCAACCTGCACCCATTCCTTCAACAACCGACTCAATTACATCAGGATCAGGTGAAGTAACTTCATCACAACCCAAAGTATCCCCCGCAGGAACACCTCCACCTGCTGATGACGTTGGCACCCGTACAGCAGGTTCTTCAAAAAATGAAAGCAAACCACAACAGACAATTGCTGATTTAAAAGAGCCCGCGCCAATAGTTGCAGAAGAAGAGAAGGCAGAAAAAATAAAAGCTGATGAACGTATCATGACAGAACCCATTGCCCAGGCTGATGCTGCAGAAAAGGAAATTGCTGGCGACAAACGTGCAAAGGCAATCGCTAACGATCAAAAACTTGCAAAAAACGATGCCCGGAAAAGAGCCGCACCTAAGGATGCAGCACCAACAGTGGCTGAAAGTCGCGGAGCAGGTATTGCTTCATCAACACCTTCTACAATAATCCGTGGCAGGGTAACTTCAGCGGAAGACGGCTCGCCACTACCGGGTGTCAACGTGACGATTAAAAATAGCGTTACCGGAACAGCAACGGATGCTGACGGCAACTATCAAATTGTTACAAAAGAATCCAATCCAACACTTGTCTATTCATTTATCGGACTCAACAGCAAAGAAGTAAAAGCCGAGCAGCAAGAAGTTGATGTGGCGCTGACACCTGACAATGCTCAACTCAGCGAAGTAGTTGTAACCGGATACGGCTCACAAAAGACTGAAACATTGCCGCCTACCGTTGAAATGGCACATCCCGAAAATGGAAATCGCGCATTTAAGCAATACTTAGAGAAAAGTATTCGCTACCCCGAACAAGCCAAAGCCAAAGCGGTAGAAGGTCGGGTAACGGTTGAATTTACAATTCAGCCAAACGGATCGCTGACAGATTTCACCGTTATACGAGGCATTGGCAGTGGCTGTGACGAAGAATTAATCCGATTAATTAAAGAAGGGCCCCGATGGATCCCAACCAAAAAAGATAATATTCCGGTACAGGACAAGGCTAAGGTGCGGTTAAAGTTTGAATTACCGAAATAGGCAAGCGATTGAACTATTCATTTCAATACTGAATCATGAAAAGAGTCATACAGGTATTCGCGTTAGCATTTCTTTTTTCTTTTGCTACCGAAAAAAAAACATACCCGGTTGGTCAGATCAAAACCGAAATGGGCGAAATCCTGTTTTGGCTGTACGATGAAACTCCCAATCATAAAGCCAGTTTTATCAAACTTGCAAACGCAAACTACTGGGATACCCTCACCTTTAACCGGGTCGTTAAAAATTTTGTCATACAAGGCGGTTGCCCCGATACACCGGAAGGGTTTACAAATTCTCCTTACCTGATCAAACCCGAATTCAAGGATAGTATCCGTCATGTGTACGGTGCCGTTGGTACCGGAAGGGATAATAATCCTGAAAAATTATCTGCCGGATGTCAATTGTACATTGTTCAAAACAAAAAAGGTCTCCCGCGACTGGATGGCGATTACATGATTTTCGGAAAAGTGTTTAAAGGAATGGATGTAGTAGATGCGATAGCCAATGTTAAAACTGATTCAACCGATACACCACTGAAACCAATAAGGCTTGATGTTAATGTTATTAACCTGACGGCTGGTGAATTGCGAAAACTAGGGTTTGTCGTAAAATAATTTGTTGTATCGCTGAGCCTGCCGGGGATGGGTAGTTTTAAACTCCATCAATATCCAATATATTGAGTCCGTAAAATATATTTCCTAACCAATACCCATCATGAACATCAAACTGCGCCTCACCGTCATGAATTTTCTTGAATTTTTTGTTTGGGGTTCGTGGCTCATTTCGCTGGGCGGTTACATGTTTACCCTTGAAGGCGATATGACAAACCGCGGGGCGTTGGTGGGTGCTACCTACGGAACCATGGGTATCGCCTCGCTTTTCATGCCAACGGTGATGGGAATTCTGGCCGACCGGCTTATTAATGCCGAACGGGTACTGGGCATTTGTCATATTGCCGGAGCCATCCTTTTATACTGGGCAAGCACCGTAACTGATGCCAGCATGCTGTACTATGTAATTTTACTGAACAGCCTATTTTTCATGCCCACCATTGCGCTAAACAATACCGTATCGTACAGTATTTTAACTAATCGTGGTTTGGAAGTTCAAAAGGTGTTTCCTCCCATTCGGGTGTGGGGAACGGTGGGCTTTATCGTTGCCATGTGGAGTGTTGATTTACTGGGCTGGACAAAAAGCCCGAACCAATTTTTATTTGCGGCTGTAGCCGGATTGGTGATGGGAATTTATTCGTTAACCATGCCTGCCTGCAAACCCGCCCGCGCAACCAAAGGCAGTTCATTGGTAAATACCCTGGGGTTAGATGCCTTTGTTCTCTTTAAAGAATCAAGAATGATGATCTTCTTTTTCTTTGCTATGTTGTTAGGAGCAGCATTGCAAATTACGAATGCCTTCGGAGAAGCCTTCCTTCACGATTTTGAGTCAAGCTATGCGGGTACCTTTGCAGTGGAGCATCCCAGTTTATTAATTTCGCTTTCGCAGATATCAGAAACCCTGTTCATTCTTACTATACCCTTTTTCCTGAAAAAATTCGGAATCAAAGTAGTTATGTTCATGAGCATCATTGCGTGGGTACTTCGTTTTGGTCTGTTCGGCATCGGGAACCCGGCCGGAGGTTTAATTTTCCTGGTGATGTCGATGATCGTGTACGGAATGGCTTTTGATTTCTTCAATATTTCGGGATCGCTCTTTGTAGAAAAAGAATCACCTGTCAACATCCGCGCAAGCGCCCAGGGGTTATTTATGCTCATGACAAACGGCATTGGCGCCTACCTGGGCGGATTGTTGAGTGGATTGGTTGTTGACTTCTTTACGGTAGATGGTGTTCGCAACTGGCAAAGCATCTGGTTTACCTTTGCAGGCTATGGATTATTCCTCGCTATTATTTTTCCGTTCATGTTTAAATACAAACATGACCCAGATGCCCTGGTTACGGCCAAACATTAATGGTGTACGGAAATCATTTTTTATAAAATTTCCATGAGGTTCTAAAATCTTTCGTTAACGGTTGATTGGTTAAAATCGCCCGCACCATCTCTACCGGCATGCTATTTTCTTGTAGCACCGCATCGTGGTACTGTTTGTAGGTCATCTTACCGCTATCCACCAATTCTTTTTTGAGCGCATAAAACTGGAAGGCACCCGTCATATATGCCAACTGGTACAAAGGTCCGTAATTAGCCGTGAACGAACGCCTTACCTCTGCTGCTGCATTGGCACGTTCATGCCCTACCCTGTCTACCAGAAAATCAATACACTGCTGCGGAGTCCACCTGTTCAGATGATAGTTCAGTGAGAAAATAATTCTTGCGCAACGGTGCATCCGCCAGAACAACATACCAATTCTGTCTTCGGGCGATTGCGGAAACTTCATATCCCATAAAATCAATTCCCAATACAAGGCCCAGCCCTCCGTCCAGAAGGGTGTACGGTAATTTCTATAGGATTTATTTCTGTTGTTCATGAAGCCTTGCAAATGGTGGCCGGCAATCAGCTCGTGATGAACGGTAGCCCGCGAAAAATGTGGATTGTTGCCTCGCATACTCATCAGTTTATCTTCATGGTTCATATCTTCTGTCGGGTAGGCTATCTGAAGTACTTCTCCTCCTAAAAAAAACGGACTGATCAGCTGTTGTTTAGGCGACATCATGCTCATCCGCCAGGTTTCTTCGGCCATTGGCGGAATGGTTAGCAAATCATTCTTCTTCAAAAAATCGACAGACTCGTTATACAATTTCAGCATCGCCTCCGGCTGATACCCTTCCGGTACATAGGTTTGCTTCACTTTTTCCTGCGCTTGCTTCCAGTTGTCGCCAAAGCCCATTTCGCGTGAAGCTTTCAGTAACTCAGCATCGCACCAGGCAAATTCTTTATTAGCGATTTCAACTAATTCTTCAGGTGAGTAGGAGATCATTTCATACTGCAACAAACGAATGAGTTCTTCACGGCCAATCGGGTTTCCAATAATTCCGCTACCGTCATCTTTCGGCAGGGTGGCCGGATCAACTTTACTTTTCAATGCTGCTGCATACTTAGTTAAAACGCTATCTAATTTTTGATAGGGTTTACTTACCCACCAGGTAAAAGCCGGATCATAACCATTATAAAAATCAAACATGCTTTTCAGCGCTACCTGTTGTCCTTTAATGGTTGCTTCAGCTCGTGATGCAAGTTCACGGGTAAGGTTGGGCTCCGATTTTAATTTCTGCGAACTGCCAACAACACTTTTATAAATATCGTTGAGTTGCTTGGCTACTTCTTCGCTAGGAAGGTGCTTTCCTCTTCTGCGCTGTCGTTCCCATTGGTACACAGGGTCGGCATAAGAGGTGTACTTCTTGATGGCATTATATTCTTTTTCTTCGGTGTTCAGCAAATACAATTCATTTTGAAAGTCACGCTTCATCAGCAGGTAATCAACCTTTCCTCCTGTTGACAGGCTTTCAAATGGAAGTTGCTCCAGCTTCGACAGGTAATCGGTATAAAAAGTTTTTAACCGATCCCGCCTTTCCGGTGAATTGGAAATAAAATAGAATCGCTCCAGGCTACCGCGGTCGGCACGGAAATTAACCATGAGGGGATATACTTCTGTTACAGCTTGTGCTGATCCCGTTGTTGTAAGGAAAAGCATTAATAACAGCAGGAAACAAAATCTGTTGGAGTGCATACTGATTAGGGTTAGTCCTTAAATTTAGTTTAAATACTTTATAGTGAATGGGCAAATCCAACGTTGGTATGAATGGCCACCTGAACGGTGAAGTCCGGTTGTGGCGATGGTGAAACCGCACAAAAAAATTCCGACCCGGGCCGGAATTTCTTTTTTATAAACATCAAATGTTTTTAAACAACCTTCTTCCTTATCACTTTCGCATAGGTGCGGCTTACGGGAAAACTCTTTCCGCTTTGCATTTTTACAATCATACCACCATTAAAATGCTTTTCAATTTCTTTTAGAAAATTAATGTTGATGATGGTACTGCGATGCACCCGAATAAAGGTTTCGGGGTTTAGGATTTCTTCCAGCTTGCCAATGCCCGATGAACTTACGAACTGATCGTTTTTGGTGGTAAGAATGGTATAGTCGCCCGATGCCTCCAGAAACATAATTTCCTCAACCGGAAGATTTAAAAGTTTTTCTGATTTTTGAACAAAGAGATGCGAGTCATACGAAGTTTTATGCTCTGTTTTCAGACTTCTCAGTAACTCTCCAACATTGTTTTGCTCGAGCTTCATCCGGTTTACAGCGCGGTCAATGGCGAGTTTAAATCGCTCCTGATCGAGGGGTTTCAGCAGGTAGTCGACTGCATTTTTTTCAAATGCTTTAATGGCATACTGATCGTACGCAGTTGTAAAAATTACAAACGGATCATGTTCTATTTCATCTAAAACATCAAAGCCCGTCATGCCCGGCATTTGAACATCCAGGAAAATCAAATCCGGCTTAAGGTTATCAATCATTTCAACGGCATCTTTTCCCTTCGATGCTTCCCCTATCACGGTTAGTTCAGGTACGTGTTCGATATACTCGCGTAACAATTCGCGGGCGAGTTGCTCATCATCTACAATTAAACAGGTAATATTCATGTTCTATTTTTATTTATACTGCTGCTGTTACTTCTTCTAAGGATTCGGTCATTACTGCGTCTTCTCCTGCCGGAATAAAAAAACTTACTGAATACCCCCACTGGCTGGAGTGTATTCTCAATCCTGATCCGGATCCAAACGTACTCCTCAATCGTTGATCGGTATTCCTGATCCCCACCCCGCTGGAGTTTCCATCCATTACTTTTTTGGCGTTGGTGCCTAAACCATCGTCTTTCACCTCAAAGAAGATCATCTGATTCATTCGCTTCACCGTTAGCATAATGGTGCCACCTTCATCTTTCGGGGCAATTCCATACTTCACTGAGTTTTCAACCAATGGTTGTAAAATCATGGGAGGTATAACAATACCCAGGCACGTATAATCCACTTGTTTGATAAATTTCAGGCGCGCGCCAAACCGCACCTGTTGAATACGAATATAGTTATCGATAAAATCAAGTTCGTGAATGAGCTTGACCATTTGGTCGCCATGAGAATCCAGTGCATATCTGAAAATGTCTGAGAGTTGTGTGATCACTTTTCTTGCCTGTTCCTTGCTGGAACTTACCAACATATTAATAGAATTAAGCGTATTGAATAAAAAGTGCGGATTGATTTGCGATTTCAGCAATGACAATTGCATCTCCCTGTTCTTCAAGGTAAGTTCGGCCTGTTCCTGCTCTTTCTTTTGTAACCCCTGGAAATACCGGATTACATAGTACACGGCAGCCGTAACAATGTATTGATCGTGGAAGTGAAGACCTTCCCACTTTAGCAACCCCAGAATATGTTCCTTCCAGTTCTCAAAATAAATGTAGCCCTCCACATAATCTTCCAGGTAGTAAGAAAAGGTTCCCATCAGCAGAAAGAAAACCATGACACCGGCAATATGGCCGATAACCTGAATGTACAGTTTGAACCGAAACAAGAAGTGCGAATAAAAAAATATACCAATCATCAGCACACACAATGCTTCATAGAGATATAAAGCATTCCAAAAAACATAATCAACCGGCAAATCTAATTCCCATTTGAGTGCGGCCCCCACTGCATAATTAATGAGGTACCAAAGGCACAACAACAGGTAGGCCCGTTTCCAAACTTGCGGTATCTTTTCGAAAGAGATCAAGGCGGTAATTTGAATGTTAAAGGTACACAGAAGAAGATAATCCCGTTAAGTAATTCATACAGGCGCTAAGGGTTCAAAAATGCAGATAATCTTACTTACGGTTTGAAAGACCCGGCTGATTATTCAATTTTAACCCACCCCACGATGAAATTGATTAAAACCATATTTTTTACGGTTTTGGCATGTAGTGCCATGGCTCAGAATATAACGATTTCCGGCAAAGTAATTGACCGCGAAACCAAAGAGCCCTTACCCTTTGCCGCAGTTTACATATTGGGTAAATCAATCGGAACCATCACCAACCTGAACGGAGAGTTTGATTTTCACATTCCTGCCGAATACCGTAACGAGATGTTGGTGATCAGCATGCTGGGATATGGAAACTTTGAGTCTCCTGTTTGGGCCATGCTTGCTCCAACGTTTGCAACAATAGAAATGAGCGTATCAGCTATTGTATTGAAGGAAGTATTGGTACAGGATTCCCTTTCTGGCGGTGATATTTTGCAACTGGCGCTGGATAACATTCGCTTTAACTACCCAATGAAATCTTTCTTAATGGAAGGATTTTACCGTGATGTAAAAAAAGTAGGAGGAACATACATTTCTCTTTTGGAGGCAGCCGTAGAAATTTTTGATGAAAATTATGAAGAGCCACGTAACAAATTCAAACTCCGCGAAGGTGTACGGCTACTGGAAGTCAGAAAAAGCATTGGCTATGAAAGCAGGTTTACATCGTTCTTCGATCAGGACAACCTGCTGGAAGACTTGCTGCTGCACAACAACATTCGCTACCGGCAGATAGAAGCCCGGGATGAAATGTATCAAAGCATGAATCGTGAAAAAAATTCGTATTACAACGGGCACGAGATTTATGTCATCACACACACACACGATTACTTTCTTAAAATGTACATCGATAAAATCGACTATTCCATTGTGCACCTCGAATACGAAGCCAAAACTTCAAACGAGGTTGTCGACCGGAGGAAAGGTTTGGTGGGCCGGTTTGCCGGATTGCGCAAAACCATCGACTTCAAGCGTGTAGACAACAGGATGTACCTGAACTACATCAGTATTACCTCTAACGTGAACTGGCACGACATGAAAACAAATGATCTCAAATTTGAAACAGAATTGTCGCAGCAGCTCCTCATCAACAAAGTCACTTCCAATACTGATGAACGGATTCGATCGGTCGAAAAAATGCGCAACTATGGATTACAGTACCAGGATCAACCCTACAACAAAAAATTCTGGGATCACTACAACGTAATCAAAGAAACACCCCTCGACAAAAAAATTATAGAAGATCTTGAAAAGGTGGCCCCACTGGATAAACAGTTTGAGGGGAAGTATTGATCATATATTTCTAACGCCACAAGGCATATTTTCTTAAAGAGGCAATCATATCATCAACCTTAGATTCTTTTGATTGCAAGTGAAAAGTATTCACAAGGGCAAGCCCGGTTACCACACCAAATACACCACCGATAGCGGCTCCAATTCCTGCCGGGTAAGCCGGGCCAAAATCGAAACAAAAAGTCGACTCTGAATCGCAGGGATCCTGGTAAGAAGCAAAACCCACTAATGCTCCAATGAAAATTCCTGCAACAATGCTTGTCGCAATTAAACCTTTCCGTCTGACGGTAATTGTTTTGATATCATGAATCGAAATGGTCTGAAATACAGTATCAGAAGGTTTATTTATTCTCCGGATAATTTCGATTGATGTATCGTCAACACGATACAGCATGCCTCTTGCGATGGAGTTTTTCATTTTGATATTGGCAACGAAGACTTTCTTTCGTTTGCTTTTTGATTGTGGAAAACACTCTTGCATAGGAAAAAGCAAAAGCAGCGTTATAAAAATCAGCCTTCTTGTGTTAATGGTTGTTTTCATGAAGAAATTTTTACGCCTTGCTATTTCGAAAAAGGAAATGTTACGCCAAGCCAGGGAATAGCAACAAGCTCTCCATCGGTTTGCGTGGGGATAAGCAAACCAAAATCAATTCCCGAATTTTTTATCATTCGTCTCCCCCCTATAAAAAATAACATTAAATCTTCACTGCCCGATCCGATGTAGTAATTCTCGGTAAGAAAATAACCCCGCTGGCCGGTTCGAATCATGGCACTAAACGAAAGTGTTGGAGCATCAGCCCAGTCGCCACCGGCATAACCATAGCCTACGCCAAAACTGCAGTTTTTATCACGGCTGCCTAGCGTAGTTGTTCCGTAAACAATTCCAAAGTTGGCATTTTCTTCGCCCAACACGGTTCCCATCAAAGCACCAGCGCCCATATTGAACTTATCTTTTTTGATGGGCACCGAAAATTTCGGTGCAATCCAAACCGGGGATGAGGATCCCGCAAATAAAAATAGCGGTACGATACCAGCACCAATCAAAAAGTTATCGGTAATGCCCACGCTTACCTGGTTAAAAAATATCCATACATTCTGATAGTATCCTTCTCCTTTCTTTAAACCATAGCCATTCGGTTGCCAGAAGTACCGGGTCGATTGAGGGTTTTCAAACCAATATGTTCCACCTTTCATTTGCGATACCTTAATGGGAGCCATCTTTTTTATTGCGGCTTTACTGATTGTGATATTGCCAAACTCTTTCGTTCGGAGGATAATCTGAGTTTCATCCTGCGAAACAATTGTTCCGATAAACTCATTCCCATCGGTTGTTTCAACGCGATAAACGGTTGTGTCTTGTTCCTGGGCTGAACAAGTCGAGGCCATTAATAAAAATAAACCTACAGTCAAAGCATACTTTATCTTAAGGGTGCTCATAGTTATTAGTTTTTTAGAAAATCATAATGTGAAGAATCAGCAGGAGCCATCCAAACCCCAGAACCATACGATGGACCCAAATCTTTTGGCTTAAAAAATTGACTGAAGCCAGTACGATGGCCATTACCCTGAAAATATTCTCGCCATTGAATATTGTATCCTCTTCCATGGCAATCGCAACCATTGAATTTGTCAGGAAGATCAACGCAAACAAAAAATAGATGATCCGTTCATTCATTCTGAAATAATCGCGCAAATCAAGGTTGCCTCCATTTTTCAAAACCGGAAACATAACCGTTGCCAGTACATAAAATACGATGGGTGTGCTAAGCGAAAGCAGGAAGTAACCCAGGTGACTGGAGGCGTATGGTTCACGTTCCCACGCGCCCCACCACATATCAATGAGTAGCCCAAACGCCAGCAAGGTCCATAAAAAATACTCCTTACCCAGTTGAATCCGTTGTATCTGTTGAACAATATAAGCCCACCCGGTTAAAAACATGTAGGCAACATACCCGAAGAAAAATGTAGAATAAATGGTGATGTACTCAACAAATGAAAACCCATGGTTATCGGGCGGCTCTCCCTGCGCGGCTGTGTGCATACTTAAAAGACCAAACCCTACCACCAAAAGAATATTGTACACTATTGGTTTATGTATCTTAATGGCCATCAAACAAATAAGTACTCCGGAAATTCTGAAGATATTCTCTTGGTGAAGTAAATGAATCTCGCCTGTTGCCTGACTAATCAAAAAATTCAGAAAAAAATTAATGGACAACAGAAGATATATTCGCCTTTCACGTTTTAAAAAAATGTCAGATACATTCATCAATTCTTTATCTAATCTTGGGAAAAGATTGATGGTAAGAAAAAACAGGTTAATGGGAACCAGTAACGACAAAAAGAAAAGAGCTTGTCGATCTATTATCAAATTGATACGCTCATAGGTTACCCACCAATTATTCACAATCATGACAAATACAAAAACAGTGAACGAAATATGCCTGGCATGAAAGGTGAACAACTTTCTGTTTTGAATCCAAGATGCCCAACCTGTAAAAAAATATGAGGTTATATGACCATAAATAAAGGCATTAAAAATGGTCAGGTACTCATCGAATGTAAATCCCGAAATTGTTGTCATACATTAGTACTTAGGTTATTGATCATCTAACCTGGTCACCGAAACATACTTCCAACTCACAATAATCGATTGCAAAGGCATCATACGATTGCATGTTTGGATTAAGTTGTAGAATTTCAATCCGTACATTAACCTTCCCGTCAATTAAAACCGGCAAAAGACCGGGAGGAATTTCTACTTCAAAATCTGAAGCCAGTTCGGACCAACTTCCATTGATCAGATCAAATTGATCGATATGATCAAATGCGCCATATACTTCAATATCATCAAGGTAAAGGCCAATGTCTGTGTCTGAGCCCGTCACCTGCGAATCGTCATCCTGCATTCCCAATGTCATCAATTTTAGTTTCGCACTTATGATGCCTTTCGAAGGTTTTGCAAATGTGTAGGTAAACAAGACCTCATGAGAAGGTTGCTCGCTTGTACCCATATCAGCCGGGTAGGTATCCGTAAACCGTGGATCACCCGCATCCCTGTAATCAATGGGTAAGGGGGTTCCGGCAGGCAGAACCCAGGTATCTTCTTCTGACAGCCCAATTCCAAATCCGTCTTTATCGCCCAGTAAAATTGTTAAGCACGTATCCACTGGCGCAGGCTGCTCCTGCTCCTGACAGGATGTAACAAAGACACTGAGGATGCAAATCACTACGGCAACACAGCGGCCTTTCTCCTCACCGAAAGATTTCGCTGCCGTTGTCTTAAATGTCAATCGCATACTGCCCATGCCCTTAAGGATTGATTGAGCCTTCACAAAAATCATTGGTTAACGGAACTGAAATACTGGTATAAAAATGAAGCTATTACCTATGTGAGGGGTAACAATAATCGATCAAGTACTACCAACTTTCTGACTACGAATGGGCAAGAACCTCCCACAAAAATGAAAGTACCAACAGCATTAACATAACAACAAAATACAATATTCGCCTGCTCATGACATTGCCGAATAGGCATGCTTAAGGATGGTAATCTGCCGGATATTGGATTTCATAATTTTTACCGGTTTAAGCGCTTCTGTTCTGAACTTAATCATGTGGTCATCCTGATAAATGATGTTGCCGCAATACGATTGCCGATGGGTGGAAATCAGGTAGAGTGTTGGGTCGGTGAGACCGTCAAATTTAACTGCCTTTGACTTCGATGCGAAGAGCACCGAATCAAGAATATTTAAAAGTGCATTTATCGTAGCCATAATTGTATCATAATGATTACGATTAAAACGACCATACCAATCGCCACCATGGTGCCGCGCCTTTTCAAAAAAGCCCTGACATCAAACTGTTCGCACATTTCAACTGATTCCATAGCTATCATGTTCATTGCATTACAATTAAGCAACCCACCTTTGATTTCGTGCCTGTTCCTGCGCCAATGCCATTTGAGCAGATAAAACCACATCCTCAAACTCTATTCTTGTTTCCCTGAGAGAGTACAGCAAGAGCTTAATCTCTTTCATATCAAGTTGATCATCAGCTTTGGCAAGCCGGTAGAGGTGAACAAATGCACACAGGCGCTCTTCTTCTGAGCACCGGTTCAACATTTCCAAACCCTTCAAAAAAACCTGTTGTTCTGTCTTTCCGGTTATTTCCCTTACGAAACGGTGGAAAATTGTACCGGGTATTTCTTCATCTCTTTTAATGGCGTGAATAGCTTCGCGTTCCCGGTCATTAACTTGCCCATCGACCGTTACCAACAGGTGGACAAAATGCAATAACCCCAATTGAAAGTTGATGTTTTGATGAGTCGTTTCCATGGCATTTGAGCGTTAATGGTTAGTGTAAATACAGAGCTGAAGTAACCCTGTGTTGTTCCTCTTTTTCTGATTTCTCAAACCAAAACTATAACGAGGTTTATTACTTCCGGAACCAACCTTTGCAGGTTCAAAGGATTTGTTTTGCAAAAATTGAGATGGCCGAACAGGTGTATTCTTTCAGTTGCATTTTTTGCAAATCAAGGCAAAATGAGTAGTATTATATGCAACAACATCTATACGATGGCTTCTGAAAACGTTCAGTCCTCCTTTCTGGAACAGGTTAAAAAGAGGCTGGCTCCTAACCTATCGTTTGCCGATGAGGTGGCTGAAGCCCTGAAAATCAGCAGGGATAGCGCTTACCGGAGAATACGCGGAGAAACTGTTCTTTCGCTGGACGAGGCAAAAGTGCTTTGTAATCAATATGGGGTCTCGCTTGACATTCTGTTAGGTACCTCCTCTGAGGTGGTACCCTTCCGGCACCAGGTGGTGAACGATACCCCTGAAACATTTGAAAAATGGCTCCGTTCGGTTTTAAGCAATCTCGAAACAATTCAGAGTTTCCCGGCTGAGAAGGAGATCGTTTTCTGCGCCAAAGATGTACCACCTTTTCATTATTTTGAATATACCGAGTTGACCGCTTTTAAAATGTTTTTCTGGATGAAATCGGTCTTGAATTACCAGGGGCTGCAGTCTGAAAAATTCAAACCTCAGCTGGTATCGGGCGAATACATTACCCTGGGAAAGAAAATATGGGAGGCATACAATAAAATACCGAGTATCGAATTGTGGAGTGACGAAACCACCAATGTTACACTCAGGCAAATAGAGTTTTACCACGAATCGGGCTTCTTTCATTCACCTTCCGATGGCCATCTGTTGCTGGATCAGTACGCCAGCATGCTGCAGAAGGTTCGTGAAAAATCAGCCAATGGTTACAAGTTTGATCACGTACCCTTCAAGTTTTATAAAAATGAAATATTGATTGCCGACAATAATGTGCTGTTTAGAATGGGTGAGAAAAAAGTTGCTTATGTCATTCATAATATCACCGAAATTCTGATGACCACCAACGAAGCTTTCTGCAAGCAAACAGAATATTTTGTAAACAACCTGCAAAACAGGTCTGTCCTGATCAGTACAACAGGAGAGAAAGAGCGAAACAAATTTTTTAACCGAATGGAGGAGAAAATTGAAGCCTCCAAAAAGAGAATTAGCTGAAGGCTGCTTACTTCAGATTTGTTAATGCACTTTTCATCCGCTTCAACGCCTCCACTAAATCTTTTTCAGAAGCTGCATACGAGAGACGAACACATTTTTCATCACCGAAAGCTTCACCGGGAACTAACGATACATGTGCTTTCTCCAGCATGTACATGCAAAAGTCATCACTGTTTTTAACCGTCCTTTCACCATCTGACTTCCCAAAGTAGGAACTCACATCCGGAAAAAAATAAAACGCGCCTTCCGGATAATTGGCTTTAACACCCGGAATTTCTTTCAATAAATTATACACCACATCCCTGCGATGATGATATTCCTTTACCATGTTTTCGGTTGGCTTCAGATCACCGCTGATGGCGGCCAATGCACCTCGTTGTGAAATAGAGCAATTAGCAGACGTTAGTTGTCCTTGCACTTTATTGCAACCATCGGCAATCCATTTAGGAGCAGCAATGTAGCCAACCCTCCAGCCTGTCATTGCAAAACCTTTCGCAAAGCCATTCACGGTTATGGTTCGGTCAAACATGCCAGGCAAGGAAGCAATGCTTACCTGATCGCCCATGAAGTTAATGTGTTCATAAATTTCATCGGCAATTACCAACAAGTTATCATGCTTTAGTACCACCTGAGCAATGGCCTCCAATTCTTTTCTGGTAAAAACAGAACCGGTAGGATTACACGGTGATGAAAATATAATGGCCCTGGTTTTAGATGTGATGGCTGCTTCCAGTTGACCGGCCGTTACTTTAAAATCGTTTTCAAGACCTCCTTTTACCAAAACAGGAGTTGCCTCTGTCAGGCGAACCAGGGCATCATAACTTACCCAAAAGGGTGAAAACACAATTACTTCGTCACCTTTATTTAACAGAGCAAGCATGGTATTGGCAATAGACTGCTTTGCTCCGTTTGAGACAATAACATTCTCTGCCTTATAAGGAACACCGTTTTCTTTCTGATACTTAGCCGCAATGGCTTCGCGCAAATCCTGGTAACCTGCCACAGGTGGGTAAGCAAAATATTTTCCGTCATCAATAGCCTTTTTGGCTGCCTCACAAATGTGCTGCGGGGTTTTAAAATCTGGTTCTCCCAAACTCAGGTTAATAACATCAATACCGCGGTTTTTAAATTCGCGGGCTTTGGCAGCCATGGCCAGTGTTGCCGATTCCTGAATAGCTTCAATACGGGCAGAGAGATTCTTGTTCATAGTTAAGTATAAATAATAACTTCAGGGATTCCAGTAGCTTTAAAATCGTCATCAGAGGTGATGATTGGTATATTTAAATACTGGGCAGTAGCCAGGATTATGCTATCAGGAAGTTTTAGTCGTGTAGTTCTCCTTAACTCAATTACTTTATTCTTTATTTCTTCATTGATATCAATTACGATACACTCTTTTATAAACTTGTTGATTTCGGTGTATTGATCTCGCACAATCCCTTTAAATCCTAATAATTTGAGCTGGTTAATGAATGACAAATAGAGTTTCTTCCCAAATAACAAATCTGCCAACACCTTGTCACCACTTAAAAGATAGAGAACAATATTTGTGTCTAACAAAATATTATTCCCATTCATCTCTCAGTTCTTTTTGAATAACAAGCGGGTCTTTCTTGAGTTTGATCACTCCACAATATTTCCTGGTATCAACTCCTTTGGATGCTACAGCCCTGTTAAATATTTTGGAAATATTTCTTTTCCCCGACTTCTTTTTGATAATGGTAGCCATACTTATAAAAGTATTACAATAACCTAACCAAACAAAATACGCCCTAATATACTTCTACCCAATGTTATCTCATCGGCATATTCAAGATCGCCACCCACGGGCACACCGCGGGCAATTACGCTCACCTTTACCGATAAGTCTTTAATACGCCTGTGTATATAAAATGCGGTTGTGTCACCTTCCATGGTTGGGCTTAGGGCAAGTATCAGCTCTTTAATTTCTGACTGGCCATGGTTGAGTCGGTTTACCAATGATTCAATTTTTAGTTCAGCGGGACCAACGCCATTAATGGGTGAAATCACACCTCCCAACACATGGTATAAACCATTATACTGGGCGGTATTTTCAATGGCCATTACATCGTTGGCATCCTCCACCACACACACCAAGCTTTTGTCGCGCCTGTGGCTGGCGCAGATGGAACATACTTCCGAATCGGTGATGTTGTGACAGTGCAAACAAAATCGAATGCCTGCACGAAGTTTATTCAAAGCATCGGTTAATTGAAACGTTCCCTCCGCTTTATCCTTTATCAGGTGAAGCACCAGGCGCAACGCAGTCTTTTTTCCAATACCCGGAAGTTTGGAAACCTGGTTTACGGCATCTTCAATAAGCTTCGATGGATACTCCAAGAGCAGTTGCTGTTTTTAAGCGTTCTTTGGTTTATAAAATTCGGGCATCAATCCCAACCTCACAAATAGCATTGCGCATGGGCTTGAGAAAATCATACGTTCCGTTTTTTACAGAACATTTTCCCTTATAGTGAATAATGAGTGTGCACTGCTCGGCTTGTTCATTTGTGTGTTTACATACTTTGATGAGTGTATTAATCACATGATCGAATGTGTTAATGTCATCGTTGAACACAACTAAATCCACCAGGCCGGTAGTTTCCACTACCTCCAGCACATCCACTAACTCCTGTTCCTGAAAAGCGGGTTTCATTTCTCTCTCTTATTGCCTGCAAAATTAAAAAAATAGCCCTATTTCACCTACACTTTGGATTTCAGGCGAAATCGTGATTCTTTGCAAGTAGAAAACAACTTCACATGACTCCACAACTGGTTATTACCATCCTGGTTTTATACTTTTTGGCCCTCATTACAATCTCCTACTTTACTTCCAAAGGGGCTGACACCAACACCTTCTTCACCGCGAACAGACAATCGCCCTGGTATTTGGTTGCCTTTGGTATGATTGGTTCATCGTTATCGGGGGTTACGTTTATTTCGGTTCCGGGCAATGTGGGGAAAATCGGACTGGGTTACTTTCAGGTGGTGCTGGGCTACCTGGTTGGATATTGGGTGATTATTGGAGTGCTGATGCCGCTTTATTACAGGCTCAATCTCGTTTCGATTTACACCTACCTGGAACAACGATTCGATACGTGGTCATATAAGACAGGTGCCTTCTTTTTCCTGATTTCACGTACCATTGGCTCTTCGCTGCGTTTATACCTGGCTGCTTCTGTTCTTCATTTGTTTTTATTTAAGGAATGGAATGTTCCCTTTTTTGTTACGGTTCTCACAACCATTGTGCTCATTTGGGTTTATACCTTTAAAGGTGGTGTTAAAACCATTGTTTGGACTGACAGCTTTCAAACACTTTTTCTGGTTACCGCAGTTGCGGTTGCGGTATGGCAAATTGCTCATGTGCTGAATTTTTCATTCTCTGAAATGATTCAGGCAATTGATGCGAAAGGATACTCCAGAATTTTTTATTGGGACGACCCCAACTCTACTCTATTTTTCCCAAAGCAATTCTTAGGCGGAGCTTTCATTGCAATTACGATGACCGGTATGGATCAGGAAATCATGCAGAAAAATCTTACTTGCAAAAACATTGGTGAGGCTCAAAAGAATATGTTTTGGTTCAGCCTCACCCTGGTGGTAGTCAATTTGCTGTTCCTGGTATTAGGCGCCCTACTCTATATCTACAGCGAACAGAAGGGAATAGCAATCCCGGCATTTTCTGACGAACTCTTTCCGCAACTTGCTTTCAATCATTTAGGCTTACTGGTAGGTGTTTTCTTTTTGCTGGGCATTACTGCTTCTTCATACGCGAGTGCCGACTCTGCGTTAACCGGGCTCACCACTTCTTTTTGTATTGATTTTCTAAATTTTAAAGGCAAAGCAGAAAATGTAAAACGCAGACAAAAATTTCTTGTTCATGTTGGTTTTTCGCTGTTGTTTTTAGTGATCATCCTCATCTTTAAAGAAATCAACGAACGATCTGTTATTGATGCCGTTTTAAATGTGGCCGGTTATACCTATGGTCCTTTACTGGGTCTCTTTGCATTCGGCTTGTTTACCGGGCGTCATGTTCGCGACAAACTCGTACCCATTATTTGCGTATTGTCGCCAGCGTTGTCTTACCTGATTAGCACAAATGCTGCTACCTGGTTTAACGGTTACAACTTTGGTATTGAAATTTTGATCGTCAATGGATTGATAACGTTCCTGGGGTTAACGCTGATTTCGAACAACAAATCGGCAAAACCCGTGTACCCAACGAAACAATAAAAGGAAAGGCCGCCTCGTATGAAGCGACCTTATCCCCGATTAAAACCAACCCCACGTTGGTTGCCTGCGGCTTCAGCTATTCTGAACCCTATTTCTTTATGTAACTAAATTCCTTCCGCTTATCGTCTTTCACCACTCGTATGGTGTACTCACCAAGTTTGGTGTCACAGAAGTCGATGATCATTCTTCTTTTACCAAGTTTTTCAGAAGTGATCAGGTCACCATTTGAATAATATACTTCTACGGTAGCCCCCAGGTATTTTCTTTTCGCCTTAAACACAAACAGGTGCTGGAATTTTGTGTTGATCATGTTAATGTCGTTGGAAGGGGCTGCCTTTGCAGTGGCCACACTGCCTGCCAGCATCGTTACAAGCAAAACCCGAATCATCGTTTTCATGAAATATTGTTTCAGCAGCCTATGCCAAACTACGTGCCGTGTAAGAAATCTTTCGAAATGTTAAAATTTGCAGGCTCGGCCAGGTGTGGTTTCCAGTTTTGGGAACAGAATTTTCCCAAATAAGGTTAGGTCAATTCAATCGATGGGTCCCAGAATTTAGCGGTAAAGTCTACAATTTTGTCTTTCAACACCCTGGTTCCTTCTTTTTCAAGGAGTTGTTGCATCCTGGACGGGGGATTAAAATGGTGTTTTCCGGTAAGCATTCCGTTGCGATTGACAACCCGGTGGGCGGGTACATTTTTAGGGCATCCATGCATGGCCCAGCCAACCATCCGCGAACTCATTTTTGTGCCCAAATAGTTTGCAATGGCACCATAACTGGTTACACGACCCTTCGGAATTAGTCTTGCAACCTCATACACATCGCTGAAAAAATTAGGCTCTCCTGCTTTGTTTTTCTTACCTGCCATGAACAGTACCCCTGATCTTATTAAATTTACGCCCTATTTAAAAAAGGATCGTGAAAGGGCTAAGTTTTTTTGTTGTTGCTTTAATTAACTCAGTATTCTCATTTGCGCAAAATGGGTATGATTTGATTCTGCCCGATTCAGCGGGTTGGAACCAACTTAAAGAAGGCCAAAGGCTCTCCCTGAACATCCAGCCAACGCATCCGGAAAGTTTCGTAGGATTTTCAATTGAAAATGCAGCCAACCTGACTATTCAATCTGATTCGGCCGGAAATTTTGATTGGATTCCTTCGTTTGAACTGGTCAATCGGGTAGAACAAAAGAAAGATTTTTTTGTAATTATTCAAGGCACTTGGAAGGATGGCAACCGCGTTCGTAAATCCGTTACATTTACTGTAAACCATGTAAACAGACCACCCGTAGTTGAAGAAATTCCCATATTTTATGTGAAGCAATCGACTCGCAATACCTATCAAATACCCAGCGATTATGTTTCTGATCCCGATGGTGACCCGCTGGTTTTTAAATCGACACAATTACCGGAGGGAGCTACGTTTTCTTCCCAGGGACAATTGGTGTGGACTCCCTCGCGAAGCCAATTCAACTCATTGAAAAATAATCCGATGTCGTTAGAGTTTGTTGTGCAAGACCAACCCGATAAGGCTGAAACAAAGGGTAAAATCAGAATTGCCCAAACACAACTTGATTTACCTCCCGAGATACTGATTGTTCCGGGCGATTCGATTTTCAGCATCAAGGAAGATGAAACGCTCAACTTGAAAATTTACATTTCCGATCCGAACGGAGATGAGAATGTTCGTAGCGCAGGGTTTGTTTCCAGCGACTTAAGAATTACGCAAGGTATGTTAAAGGAAAATACACCGCTTCAATATGAATTCACCTGGCTTCCTGATTATGATTTTGTAGACGAAACTCAAAAACGGTTATCTCCTGAAATTACATTCTTTGCATTGGATAAGTCCAACAACCGTGTACAGCGCAAAATTCAGATACAGGTAACCGATACCGAAAACATGCTGGAGCGTGATGCCCATCAATACAAAAAATACGTTAGTAACCTGACCAGCGCAGCCTTGCTGATTCGCGACCTGGATGAAAATCAAAAAAAACTTAACGAAAATTTCAAGAAGGCTAAAAAAGGCAAAAAGAAACGTTCGATTGTTAATGCTTCGTTGGGAGCGGTTACCGGTCTTAGCCCTGTAATGATTGATCCGGTTGAAAATCCGGAAGCATCCAAGATTGTTCCCGGGATTGGCGGAACAGCCGTGTTAACCATGGGTACCCTGGAAGCAACTGAGGTGATTGGTCGTTCGAAAGATGATATCATGGATAAGATTAAGATCAGTGTTGATATCCGAAACCGGGTGCAAAGTGCCGGTGATGAGTTTGCTCGTAAATACAGCTTGAAGTCGGCACGCAGGTCGATTGATTTTGAAAAAGATATTGACAAGCTCCGGGGGGTTATCAACGACCAACGCATTGTATTGTTGGAGATGGATGCTTATAAAAAGAAATCTCTTACTGTAGATAACAAAAGTCTCAAAAAGACTTTCCCTGATTTTTCGGAAGAAAATTAAGTGAAAGCTGGTTCATATTTTGCCAGAATATTTTAAAAATCTACATTTGCATCCCTAAACCGAAAGAGCTTTACAGAGGAGTGGTAGAGTGGTTTATTGCACCGGTCTTGAAAACCGGAGACCCGCAAGGGTCCGGGGGTTCGAATCCCTCCTCCTCTGCGTAGTACAAATCAATCAGAATCAAAACCTCGAAATCTTCACGATTTCGGGGTTTTTTGTTTTTAGGGCATACCAAAATCAACCGAAAATTCGCAATCCCTTGGTACCAGTAGTGGTACCAAACTTCCAGACGGGAAGTTGGTACCAAAACGAGGTCAAAGTGCTGAATGTCAACATGTTCTATCATAGCGCATCTTGATTTCAGCATCCTGGAAAGGATACTTTAACCAATTAAACTAAGGGATATGAGGCAAACAATTTCAGTCAAGTTTTTCGCAAGAAGAGACCGTGCAAAAGAAGACGGTTTGGTACCAATTTTCATGAGAATCGGTATAGGTCTCAAGCGCATAAACATCATCACAAAAATCTATGTGAAACCTGCCGACTGGTCTGTGCAAAACTGCAAACTAAAAACCAACAACGAAGAGTCGCGAAGGATCAATAAAATGCTTGAAGCATTTAAGTTGAAAGCATTTGATCACCAGCGTGAGCTTATGACTGAAGGGAAAGAAGTTTCCCTGGAAAATATCAAAGCAAAGTGGTACGGTACTTCTGTTGAGAAGCCTCGGATGCTTATGGAGGTCTTCAAACAGCACAACGATCAGATGAAGGCACTCATTAATCAGGAGTTCTCTCCGCTGACTTTTGAACGCTACGAAACTTCATTCAGGCACACGCAGGAATACATGCGGTGGAAATATCAGATTGATGACATTGATATAAAGCAACTTAACTACGAATTCATTTCGAACTACGAATTCTGGTTGAAATCCGAACGTAAGTGCGACCACAACACAACGGTTAAGTACTTATCTAATTTCAAAAAAATCGTCCATATCTGTATAAAAAACGGATGGCTTGACAGAGATCCTTTTGTGGGCTTCAAAATGACGAAGCGTGAAGTTGAGCGACCATTCCTTGTTGAAGAAGAGCTGACAAGAATTATCGAGCAGGATTTCAAAATGCCACGACTGCGACAGGTGCGTGATATTTTCATTTTCTGCTGCTATACCGGATTAGCTTACGCTGATGTGAAAAAGCTTACCAGGGAAGAAATCACTACAGGAATTGATGGTGAGAAATGGATTTGGACAAGCAGACAAAAAACCGACACTACTACGCGTGTTCCTCTTCTTCCAAGAGCTTTAGAAATTCTTGACCGCTACAAAGAAGACCCTCAATGCCTAAATAAAGGAAGGCTCTTGCCGGTGTTGAGCAATCAAAAGATGAACAACTACCTAAAGGAAATTTCAGATGCGTGTGAAATCACAAAGAAGATGACATTCCATACAGCTCGACACACATTCGCAACTACAGTAACTCTTTGTAATGGGGTGCCCATTGAAACAGTTGGCAAAATGCTCGGTCACAAAAATTTGAAAACGACTCAGCACTACGCAAAAATTCTCGACCTGAAAGTAAGTGAAGACATGATGAAACTCCGGAACAAGCTTTCGGTTAAACCTCAACCAACTACAACTCAACAATAAATCTCACAACTATGAATAAAATTGTCACATACCTTGAAAGCAAAGAAGTTGTATTTCATGGTGCGCTTATACTAATTCTCCTTTACGTTCCTCATGCTGGTCATCTATTCAAACAGCTTGAACATTTAGATATGACACTCTATGGGTTTACATTCTTTAACTGGATGTATGGAATTGCGCTTGCCGGAGTAATTGAATTTATAATCCTTGTATTCATCGTCAATGGCTATCGCACAACGGGTAAGTTTTATGCAGTTGTAAGCTTTTTCATTAACGCATTTTATTATGATCACTGGTTCCAGGCAATCCAGGAACCAAACTTGTTGAACATGAAACTCGCCTCCATCAGCTTTTTAATCTGCTTTTGTCATTCACTTGCAGTTTGGCAACTCAGTGAGTTATTCTACAAAAGACTGACAGCCGACAAAGAGAAAGTGATTGAGTACTGGTGCCCGGAATGTGAGGCTGGGCCATTTCCCAATAAGCGGTCAATGGAAGGTCATATCTCCAAAGCACACAAGTACTATAAAAAGATTCACGAAAATGGCAGAGATTCAAAATCTCATCTAAACGGAATCAGTCTCTAATTCAATGTAGCGAACGCTGAGGTCTTCACCTCAGCGTTTTTTCTTCCGAACATTATAAAGCACAGGCCCAAGATTCTCACTAATCTTTTCGAGAGACCTTCCTGCAACATACCCACCTACTCCCAAATCCATGAGCGTCCAGATGTGGTTATCGAGCGTTGTTATCGGAAGATTGAAGTATGGAACCAACACATAATTATTGAAGACAATGAACATGCAAATGCACATAAGCATTGGCCTCCAATTGCGTTGTAGCCAACTTTCGCCTTTCGTTTCTGACTCAATGATTTTTGATTTTGTTTCCAGGAGTTTACCTTCATAATCAATACACGCACCTTCCATCTTCATAAGAAGTTCCTTGTACTTCAATTGAAGTTCAAGCTTCTCATCTGACTTGTCGATTTTGTCGATTGCATTTCCAATTGAATCAACGGTCTCTTTTACTCCCGTTCCGAGAATTTTTGACAAAAATCCTCCAATGACAGTTTTACTGCCTGCTGCACTTACCTCCATATTGTTTATTGTTTAACTGTTAATGATTCTTACCTGCTGGTTCTTGCCATTGTATACCGAACTGTCTGAAGAAGTCTAAGCTGTTCTTAGGTGCGTACCTGTTCTTGGTTACGTTGACAACACCTTTGTGAACCTCTCCCGCTATCTCAGCAATGTGCTCCCAATCCTTTCCACCTTTAAAATCTCCAGCCTTGGTATGTTGAAGAATGAAAATGAAAGCCGTGTCCGGATGCTCCTTTCGGAGTTCTTTGTACTCATTGATTTTCAATCCAAGGTCATTTACTGAGTCGAGGATGATAAACTGATACTGCGAAAGGTCTGGGTCTTGCAGATTTTCTGCGAAGTGCAACCTTTCAGGCAAAGGATTAAGGAACTCATTGACCTTTTTGGTCATCGTGGGCGATGCAAATTCCTCGGACGATACATAAATCACATCCCCAAAACGTTCTGCAAGGTATTGCGCAAGCTTTAACAGGAAGATTGTCTTGCCATTGTGCGGCTCACCATGAAACATCATGGTGAAATTCCTCGCAGGATTACCAAACACGGTGTGCCAAAACGAAGAGAAATTAAGAAGGTCAAGTTTTCGATTTGCCATTTCCTCTGCCGTCAATACACCACTCAATCCTTTGTTATGTGAACATGCGCCACGACTTGCATCGGAGTAATTTCTGCTTTTACATGGCCTGAGCTTTCGGCCTCCCGTGTCGTAGATTTTTCCCACTTCATGTTTGCATCCACAAGCTTTCACTATTCCTTCTAGGCCATTTAGCTCTGCCTTCGATATAGAAATTTTGGCACTGGTTCTCTGTTTGACGCTTTTGTAAATGGTATTCACCTTATCGGCATACGGATCGTCTTTCATGATCTTCTTTTTCTCCACAAGGTTTTCCAGATACTTCATGAAACTGTGGATCTTCTTCTCATCGGATTGTCCCTGCAAACCAATGTATCTTTTGATTGCTGCAATGGAGGGGTATACTGCCTCGCCTCCGGCTATGGCTACCAGGCGGCTCAAGTCCTTGTCATTAATTGCAAATGACTCTTCACCCTTCATTTTATTGTACGCCAGGACAAGCTTGTTCTGTATCATCTCAATTTCTTCAGCCAATGGCGAGGTCTTGCGAATGAGTTTTTGCACAATGCTTCGTTGCAATGCTTTTATGAAAGCGAGAATAGCATTCGGTGATTTCACTTTATTGTGAAGACCGACATAACGCTTTATGAATTTGACTTCTTCGCGAATGTGCTCCACATGTTTTATATTCTTTGGCTTTTCAACTTCCTTAACCTTCTTCGGTTTGCTAGCTCCTTTGGTTGGTTTCGAAACAGCAGCTTTTGGTTTTGCTGTTTCTTTAGGAGTTGTCACTTTTGGACTTATTGAACCTGCATATTCAGAGAGTTTCTGAAAATAAAGGTCAATCACTTTTTTAATACTCTCACTTCCATGATAGTTACTCCAAGTTGTTCCGTTGGAAGTACTCCTCACTACAAGGTCATGGCCTTTCTTTAGCGTCTCAGGCAAAGTATCTACACCAATCCGCTGCACTTCTTCAAAATAATTATTAGCCGTTATCATTACGCTGCAAAGTTTAATAGTTCTAATTCGAGTTCGAGAGCCATTGCCTCCAGTTCCAATTGCTCTACTTCGGATGAAGATTGTTTCGGTAGCATCACGACTACAGGTCTACTCCTCGGTTCTTTCTTTGGTATCTCACCTTTTATCAATTCGTACTGTGAGGGACTTAAGGAAACGCTATCGTTAAACTTCTCCTGGAGTATCTGCACGAAGTCAACGATTCTATCTTCGGAAACGGTGGCCGTCATTCGATCAGATACTTTCTCGAAGTTGTTATTATCAACCAACGTGAGAAGATCAGGATCAAGAAAAGTATCACCTCCTTTTGACCTGGCTGCCGAAACCACAATCTTGAATTTTCCAGGTTGTTTGAATAGCGACACTCCGTTCTTGGTCGTTATGCTGGCACCAGTTGTAAGAGAGCGAATAATTTTCATCGCCCTGGAGATTGGCACAACGGTTTTTTGCTGCACGTCATTACCAGGTTCCCAATACTCAGGCATTAAAATCCCTTTCTTAATACCACCATCAATTGTAGTGTAGCTCACCAGCTTTCCTTTATATGCACTGAAAGCTTGAAGAACATTTCCAGTGATGACATGTCGAATCTTTCTATCGACCGTGCTTTCTTTGATGGATGCTTCCCATTTTGCCAGGAGTGATTCTTTCTCCAGATAAGGCAAGCCAACGCTAGCACCAATGATGGCTCTTACATCTTGGGAATAGCTGGCAGGAATCGCGATGTATTTGTTGCTACTTGCCAGAGCGAATCGCAGACGCAAGCCACTTGGAGCGTATGGATTCTTCTTTTTCTTGTCAATAATGAATCCCAGGAACACTGCCGGAACGAGTTCTTGCCCTCCATCATAACTGCTCACCGGATAATTCAAATTCCGACCTACATAAAATGAATCGAAAATTGATTCGAGATACTGCTTCCTGTTGTTAAATAAACGTTTCAGTTTCTCTTCCGCATCTGCCATTGCCTTATGAAGCTCATTCGTTCTGGCTTTTATAGCTTCCTGTGCTTCCGCTGCATTGCCCTTTTCAACAAGTTTCTGAATCTTCTTTTCCTGGGGAACATTCTGCATCAATTCCTCATAGTAAACTACATTGTCCGCAAGTTCTTTTCTGAGTTGCTCTTCAATGTAGCCTTCATATTCAAGTTTGATTTCCTTTTGCAGTTCTCTTCCGTCTTTACCCTGAAGTGATTCAGTGAGTAAATTGTTTAGCTCCTGACGAGTAAAAGGTTTCTTCAATACGTTCGCCATCACCGATTCCAAAATACTGTCATCACCAAATTCACTGGTGCCACCTTTACCAACGATCACCGTGCGCGAGGTTTGGGTTTCTGCCTGGAGATCCATTGCCTCTACTTCCAAGTCATAGTCACCGATTTGCTTGAGGTACTCGACATACTCATAATATCGGTTTGAGATTTCGTTGTAGAAGTCAAGCTGCATAGCAGTTGACAAGACTGCAACTCGACCTGACACTCGGTGGGCTGCGTCTTCCAGTTCTGCTCCATCTACTTCACGGGTAGCAAGTCCCAACGGGTCATCCAACAACATATTGACCTCCGGATTTTCTTTCAGGTATTCCGCTACAATCCTATCTCCGTACTTATTCAAAAAATCAGGTACGTCCAGAATTTTGGTTGATGATTTCTGATTGGAGGTTGTGTTGGCATCCAAGGATTTCAGCTTCTTCTGAAGCATCATCATCAAACGCTTCTCTGCCGGAATAGCTGAATTTACATAATCGTAAATCGGTTTATAAATCTGTCCAGTGCGATTGATACGGCCTCGTTTCTGAACTTCCGTGTTAATATCCAATTCAGCCTGCAACACAATCATCACGCGTTGCTTCACCTGCTCTTTCGGAACTTTAGGGGTAATGATGGCATGAGCGGAAGCTCCAGTACTTCCAGATTGATTGATTAGCAGTACATCTACTTCATTGTTGTTGAACTGACGGAAAGCATCATTGGTGTTTACTCGCTTACGAGTCATAACCAATGCCTTGTTCATCTTAGTGTTCACCTGAAGTTCATACTTACGACCTGTTACTTCTGCGACTTTGTAACCAGCATCTTTGATTTTCTTAACAATAACATCAATGGGGGAAATGGTTATTCCGGTCGCAGCTTCTCTGATGCGGTCACTGATTCGGTTATACTCATATTGCGCTTCAATGGGGAACTCTGAGATTTCAAATTTTTTGAAAATCTTCTGTCCATCGGTATCTGTTTCGGTGTAGCGGAGAATGCCATCAAGTCCTTTTTGAAGAACTACTGAGAAGTCTGCATTGATGGTATCACCATCTGTTACTGCCATTCCCGCATCAGTCTCCATTTGTTCAATGAAACTTCCCATTGTGCTGGCAAAAGCAATCACTGGTTTCTTACCTTCTTTCAATCTGGCAATAGCTCGTTCAGCCACTGCTTCTGCTTTAATGCTGAAAAGCATTTGATTGATCACGTTGAAAACTTTGGAGAAGTATGGAAGATTATCTACTCCTGCTTGCGAAGTGCCTTCGCGAACCTCCACTTGTTTTCCCTCTGCCACTGCTATATCGTCAAGCTCTTCGACAATCTCATCCACATAGGTTGTTTGAAACTTGATAATATCCCGAATGATAGAAGTAATGTTATCAGCAATTGCTTTATGCTCTTGCTCCTTTTCATCAAGCGTAATATAGTTTACCTCCACACCTTCAAAGGAACGTTCTCTGCGAATCATCTGACCTTCCGCTACAAGCTGACTCGCAAGAATTTCCTGGAGAGCAACTCCACCTTTGGTAATTGCTTCAATGAGTGCTTCTCTTGTCATACTCGCATCCCGAATCGAAGTCTTCATTGCATAGATGGGCATGTTATCAGGACGCTTCGCAAACGTGGCTGAAAGAAACACTACACCCCTGGTGCGCGATAGTGCAGACTGCATGAAGTTTCCGGTATTACCGGAGCCAGATGAGTTGTGCGCCTCATCCATGATGACGATGTTATCGTCTGCGATAGCATTCAGGAATGCTGGCTTGGTTGGCTTCTTTTCTGGCGAATTGAATTGAGAATAAGTGGCGACAACAAAATGAAAATTCTTAGGAACACGTTGACTCTCGAAAATCCGTGTTTGGTCTGCGGCTGGCAATGCCTGGTAAATGATGTTTCCATCTTCGTCTTTAATATCGGTTTTGCTTTCACGGCCATTTACGATAAAAGGAATTAGATATGCAGAACCGATAGCCACCAGGTCTCGGTAAATATCAGAGAAGAGGTTTGCCTTTTCTGTAATGAAGATGGGTTGAACACCTTGCTCGACTGCATAGCGAATTACAGATGCAGCAATCCGACCTTTACCAATTCCGGTTTGGTCACCGATAATCATTCCGACTCCTCGTTCCTCAATATTATAAATCGACATAGCAACTGCATCAATCTGTTCGGCAGAGAGTGCTTTGCATAGTTCTACTTTACTTCGGTAGTTGAGCTTGATTCGTACATACTCATCTATATCGCCACCTACTGCTTCTTTAATTCGTTGCAACGCTGCATGGGTTTCATAGCCCATTGAGTCCGGCACAACGGTATTCAATACAAAGCAGCTACTGGATGCCGGAGTGTATGGCATACCGAGTTCATCAAAGCTCATTAACTCAAGCTCCAGGGCAAGTGCCTGCGCTTCCAATTCAAATTTGTTCATAGAAATTTCATTGCGGGGAGTGGTAACACTCATTACACGTTCAAATAGTTCTTCAAAAGAATCAACCACCTTATCGCGCACTTCATCTTTCAATGGTGCAGCTCCAGTTGATTTTGACTTTCTGCCATCAATCAGAATCAATCGGGTATCGAAAGAAGTGCCTTGACGGGAATAGAGTTTCTTACCATCAATTGGAATGATATCGAGCACATTGTATCGACTGAATAAATAATTGAAGAAGAAGCGGTTCTTTCCTTTTTGAATCCGTCCTTTTTTATCGTATCGGGTATGCCCTCCAATGATGATTGCCGCTTTGCCCCTGTCCTTCATGCAGTCCAATGCTCGCAGTGCCATGAGGTGATCAAGTACTTCTATTCGAAACGTATCATATTTGGCTTCACGATCGAGTAAACCGAACGGAGGATTTGTGAGTATTGCATCAAACTTCTTTTCAAAACCTTTAAATGGTTGTGTTGCATCCTGAGATAGGACTTGCCTATAACCCTGGTCTTGAAGGTTTGACCTTCTTAACCCATCAATTTCATTGACAACAACTCGTGATGGATGTGCTGCGATGGTGAGTAAGCCATTTCCAGCTGAAGGCTCAAAGACCGAAATGTTTGTTTCAGCGTTCACAAAGACCCCGGCAAGGAATGAAATTGGTGCCGGTGTACTGTACTGCTGAAGTAAAATGCTCTGGCTTGTGCGATGTGAAATATTTACCTGGCTTTTGTAGAGGTCAACTATGCTTGCATATTTTGATTCAAGTGGCAGAGCTGAAAGAGCAATGCTTCTCGCTTTTAATACGATAGCGAGTTCTGTGTATTCCTTTACTTCTGATTTATCGGTGATTTCATAGGATGAAGCAATGCGTTCAATAGATTTTCTATTGTGCTTTTTTTTTGCTTCAAGCTCACCATGAACGTGCTGAAGAAATTGTGCCTTTATGGTCGTATTGTCCCTCACTCCACCAAATGTAGAATGGGGTCAAATAGATGGTGAAGAATTGTAATAGGTTATGAATGATAATAAAGGAATTTGGATGATTTTATTGCTAATTAATACTTGGAACTTGCTTGTCTAAAGGCTGCGTTTTAAAATCAAACCTGTAATGTAATTGGATTGGGGAATATTTTACCTTGTTGCAACAACTCGCTAGGGTTTTCTATTATTTCAATTCGCGCATCACTTCCCGCATTATAAACCCGATAAATCGAATAATCCTTTCCTCGGTCGAACATAAATACCCATTCGTTCGGTGATAGATAAACAATATCTTTGGTTCCAGAAGGAGTTCCTTTTACGTCAATAAACTTACTTTTTCCATTCTCGACAATTCTAAAGTCATAGGGCTGACCACTTTCTCCATCTTTATTCAACCAAATGACCTCAGTAAATTTTTCCTTCTGATTTATTAAATACTGGAATACAAATTCTTCACACCACCTTCCAACGTCTTCACGAGTTTCTTGGCTTTGAATTTTTGAGTAATTAGCTTCGGCCTTCCCCACCTGATCAGTAAAAATCTTAGTTCCAGCAGAAATTTTACTCACATCAAAACTATTTGGTGTTGTTATTGGATTAAAACTTTCAAGAACAGCGACCTGTGTTTCGGTAGTATATTCTCCTTTGTCTTCCGCTACTTCATTTTCAACAACAAGCGTTTTGACTGTTTCGTTGCCAGGTATTGCGGATACTTTTCGCAAGAACGGCTTGATTGACTTAATACTTGACAAGCTAATCCCTTGTTCAATTAACCAATCATAAATTTCGCTTTTGTCATCCTCCAATAACAGAAAACGCAGCTCTTCGTTTAGGCCAAATACACCTAATAGACTAGAAAGCTCTTTAATCAGGCTCAGTAACGTTCTTTCGCTTTTCCATTTTCCTTTGAAGTAGAATTTATTCTCCTCCTTATATACGGTTAGAGATGGGCCATCGAAAATTTCAGATTGGAAGTGGAAAGAAAGCCTAATTTCAGACGCTGCAAAAAATTCTGTGGCATTAAGTAATTGATAGATCCGTTCAAATTCCTGATTGCTATCTTCTAATTTCTTTTTTTCAATTAATGCAACATAGAAAGGGAGAATGGCCTCAAGTCTGCTCTTTAAGGAACTATCGTATATTGCGTTGTCAAAAACTGGAATAAACTCATCAATTTTCTGAACTTGAAAGAGAGACACTAATTCCTTGAATGTTTCTGAATTCTTATCAACATTTTCAGGAATCTGAATGACTTTCAATTTATCAGATTCTGTTGAAAAACCCTCGACCGTAATCCACTTCAGTTGCGTGGCCGATTCAAATTTTCCGTTTACTGAAAGTAACTTGTTTTCCCTTGACCAATCAGCGATTACTTGCTTGGTCTCAGTTGTCATGTCAGGAATCATTGACGCAAGCTTGTTATAGATTAAACCAATCCTTCTTAAGGGCGGATTGAACTTTGAGTCCTTTTCTTCTGCTTCTTCCAAATGCTCCACAATCTTTGAAAGAATTGTCAAGTAATCACGTAATTCTAAGCTACTTTTGAATTGAAGGATGTTCTTCCAATCATCTGGCAAAGGCTCATCATAATCAAAAACAGGCAAATAATGACCAGCAATGTCTTTTATCTCTTTTGAGTTTATGTATGCCTGTCCCGGATTTAGAATCTCATTTGTTGATGTCGGAATACATTTCTTATTAGTGACGAACCAAGGAAAGTAATTTTTTACTGAAGTGCTATAGCTATTGAAACCATACCCTATACCGTATTTATACACAGCGTTTCCTACCAAATCTCCAAGGATACTTGGATTCAAGAGCAGACTTTTCCAAAAGAGTTTAGAATATTCGATGTTCGTTGATACCAAGTTTAAAAAAGAAGGAAGTTTAACAGAGCCGATGACATTGTGACTTCCGTATCCAAAGCCTCCTGTTTTTTGTGCATTTGCATGACATTCGTCAACCCAAATTGGATCTGTTACTTTCTTAAGAGCGTCTAGTGAATTATTCTGGTTAATTGTTTCAACCTCGACTCTGTCTTTGACCTTGATTGCTTTAAAGAATAGATTCCATTCTAACTCGTTACTACCAGAAAATAGATACTCCTCCGTTACCAGAGAGACATCTTTTATTATGCCCTCAATTTTGAGCTGCGGTTGATACTTGTTTGAGAGATAGCAAAATTGTGCTTCCTTGAACGTTAGATCTCTATCCTTCGTCTTTAGTTTGAGTTCCCTCAAGCATTCAAGCATTTCCTCATCTAGCTGATTTTCCTTGAATAGTCGAAATAGATAGTGGGTTATCTGAAGGAAGTTTGTAGAGTTGATGTAATTCTCTTTTTTAAGATTAGGGATTATTACGTTAGTAACAAAAGCAATTTTTGATGGCTCCTTTACACCAACCGTTTTGAGCCAATCATAAATTGCTTTATTTGACTGAATATTCTTAAATACATCCGGGTGGATAATTGGGATTTCCCCTAGCTCGGTTGAACTAATACCTGTTGGGAAACAAATCCCATTTGACGGGTTGTAAAGCAAGCCTTTCTCATCGTATATGAATGGCAAATGTTTTAAAGTCTGAAACCAAATTCCCTGTTTATCGCCATCTGATTTCTCCTTGAAGTATTGTATTAAATTGAAATTGTCTGAAATCTTATGCCTGCTTGTGAATGATTTTGAACTGAAAAAAGTTTCAAAGGATTCAAGCTCAAATACCTCAACACCGATAGCTTTTAATTTATTAGCCTCCTCGACTTTAGTATTTACAAAACAGTCATCAGAAAGGGTTAACTTTTTCTCTGACTTAAGGAACTCAGTTATTGATTTCGGGTCAATAAAAGTTTGAGTCGAGAGGCCTGTCTTGTCTAAAACAACTTCAGAGGCTTTGCTTACTTTATCGCTCCCAGTAATAATAAATTTCTTCGTAGGGCAATGCTTGGTAAAGCTGGTATCAAAAGAAGCTTTTAGCTCATTCGTTTGATTGAATTTAGTAGGCAGAAGATGTAGAATTTGGAACTTGAATTTGCTTGCTGAAAGCAAAACCAACCAATCCAAAAGTTTTTCGGCGATAAGTTCAAAAAGCCATTGATTCCAAATCTTGTCTTCGTGAATTCCTTCCCGCGCGGCATTCGTAAGAAAACTACCGTTAACCAAAAAAGGAAATTTGAAATCGTTTACCTTGGTTGGTAAGTATGTGAAGATCAAACTTTCGCTTTCCTTTAATGCTCGAATTTTGTCATTCTCTACTTTGGCCGCAAATGATAGCTCAGTAAACTGAGCGTCTCTTAGTTTTTTCGGAGTTTTCTCATCTTGCTTTAAAGCAATTCTGGTCTTTTCAGTAAGAGGAATATCTCCAAATGTCTTTGTTATCCAAGAACTGATTTTCTTACTATCTCTGAATAGTGCAGCTTCATTAAAATGCGCTTCTGTTGCAATTATTTTTTTCTCTATTGAATAAACTTGGCTACCGTTTTTTGAAACTGATATTTTTGAAACATTTCTAAGAAAAAGGAGTATTTGTCCGTTACTAAGTAATTCGGATAAATCCTTTTGAAGTGAATCTGTGTTGTTGATTTCAATTATTGTTGAAACTGCATAGTCCCTATTAGATACACTTTTCTGAATTTCACCTGGCAATTCATTTAACTCAGTCCAGATTGGAATGATTTGCCAGGGGAGAACCGTTTTAAATTTTGTTTTATCAAAACGAAATTGAAAGCCATCAGAGAATATTGTGACTCGTTCAGATTTTCCAAAAACCGATTTGAACCCTATGCCTTTATATCCGGTCTTTGTTGTGTCAGCTTTTTTTGTGCTTGAACCTGCGCTGGTAAGGGCTTTTATGTCCTCTTCAGAAAACGGCACTCCGTTATGAGAGACGATTAAACAGCCAGTATGAAACTCAAAGTGAACTTCATTGTTTGCATTCTTCGCAGCATCATCAGCATTCTGAATTAATTCGAATACAAATCGTTGACTTTCTGAATAGATGTCGCTTGAAACCGTGTCTAGTAAATTTGACATTGTTTCTGCCTGATCGGAGTCTTTGAAGTCAGAACGTTTCTGAAATAATTCTTCTATTATTTTTCTTTTATCTGTCAATGGTGGGGTCTTTGATTTTGTTTAGCCTCTGAACGTTATTGATATTTTACATTAATATTCAATTGATCCAACAGTTTATTCTTGGAACTTAAACTTTAGTTTGGGAGCCTTATACAGTAGTGAACGGATCACTTTTTTCCTATAACCAAAACCTCTTAGTTGTGATTTCCATGATTTAAAATCAATGTAATTTGTTCTTGGATCAACCGTTATTTCATCAAACAAATCAACCGGATCTACATCTAAGAAATATTTATCTGTGTTCAATTTTTCAGGCGAATAGTAAATGAGCCTTACCTCTTTTTCATGACTAAAGGCGATACGCTTGAAAAGCAGAGTTGATGCTTGACCAACTCCGTTTTTATCGGTCAGCATACTTGATATCCTTTTTGAGTCTTGAAGGAATTGTTTTAGAGCGTCCTTTTTAAAGTACTCGACTTTACCGATGAAGGAAGATATGTCCTTAAATGCTCCACCTTTACTATAAAGAGCCGTTAACAGCTTTCTAATGGTGGTCTTCACCTTAATGCCATCTTTGGCAGGAGCGTAAATTCTCCAGATAGCATCGCTTTCCTTTTTAAGTGTCCAACATTGTCCATAGAAATTATCCCTAAACTCAACCTGAAAAAACTTTCCATCGCTTAATTCTCCGGTTGAGTTCATTATGTAATTTTCGAAGGGATCATCCCATAACTTTGGTTGAACGAGCACCAATTTTTTGTTTTGAAAGATTTCAAATAGCCTCGTTTTTGAAAAGACTCTGTAAATTGGTTTATCAAGATCATCTTCTTTGAGGTTAATGTAGTTGTGTTTCATAAGGCTCTTTTAAAGGTCAAGCAGCCTTAAACATCTCCTCCACCTCAGTCATTGACACCTTAAAGCGCTTAGGCATACCGAATATCTTAAAGATAATAAGTACCTGCTTTACACTGTAGAAGTGGCCTTGCTTTTTCCCGATTTCCTCATCGTGTTTCTTTACCCATCTCTGAAACGTTAACCAGCACACACCGTAGAAGTCCGCCAGTTGTTTGTGATTGTAGGGTTTCAATACAAAGATTTCTGGTTTGTTTCCGGTTTCCTCGGTTTTGTTGATCTCGCGTCTCATATTATTGTCGTGTTATTATTTCTCGGCTTGGTTTGCAATGTTAAGTATTGCTTACTAATATTGTCAAGTTTTACTAAACAAATAAATTTATGCTGACAAAAGATGTCGTAGGAAACCAAATTAAAGCCCTCAGGCTCGAAAAAGGACTTTCTCAGGAGGAATTTGGCACTCAAGTCGATTTGAGCAGGTCTGCCGTGTCTCAGATTGAAAGCGGCCAGATTTATCCATCTTTGGAGACAATAGATAAGATAGTTAAGTATTACTCAACAAGTTGGGATAAACTAATTGGCAAAATTCCTACCGCAAAACCAGCGGAATCACCGCAGGTTAGAACCCTGGTAACAACGGTGGATTCCTCCGGCAAAGACAACATCGTCTTAATTCCCATCAAAGCGCAGGCAGGTTATCTGCTTGGCTCCCATCAACCAGAATTCATTGAACGACTTCCAACGTTTTGGATTCCTGGTCTGAACAACGGCACCTATCGAGCATTCGAAGTGAGTGGATACAGTATGCTTGCTGACCGTGCGGGATTTTATCCTGGTGATATTGTTGTGGGCGAATACGTTGAAAAATTAGAGGACATCAAAGATGGCCTCGTTTATATTATCGTAAACAATGCGCAAGAAGTTGATAACATTGTACTAAAGCGTTGTCTGAATTATCTGGATAAAGGCGGGGTAATCATTTGTAAATCCGACAATAAAGATCCGCAATACCCAACCTTTCCTCTACCTGTGGAAAACATCAAAGAGGTTTGGAAATTCAAAGTGAAACTGACACGCCAAGCACCTGAACCTTCTGGATTATATGAACGCATTAATGCACTGGAAGGCGACATGGTTCTACTCAAAGAGCAATTGAAAAATAGTTCTTCAAGTAACTAGACCTTTGGGTTCAAAATATCCTCAATGTCATTTGAGCTAAGAACAAGCTTTTGAGGTATTCCGAACAGTTGAAATATTTTCTTCACCTGGTGAATGTGATAAAAATGTCCTGTCTTTTTTCCGACTTCATGTTCAACTTTCTTCATCCAATTCCGAAATGTTGACCAACTCACACCATAAATCTGTGCCAGTTGTTTATGCGTAAGTGCTTTTACAGTAATAATCTTCCCTTCAATAATTTCCTTCATAAATGCTGACTTTTAAGCAATATGGTATTTGACGGGTTACGAGGTTAAAGCATATTAACTATTGTAAATCATTATGAATGATTTTTTACGATTAACAAATCTGCAACCGTCTCTATGATCTTGCCGCAATGTTGAAATTTAGTTGAATGAAAGTTGAAGGGAGTTGGAATAAGTCAATTATAGTTCAAGTGAGTTAATCTATCGCGTCCTAATTTTAACTGTGATTCATTTTGAAAGATACTTGATACGTAGAACACAAAGTTCAAGATTTTAACGAAACTGTAAACGTGCTACCAACCCCGTATTCACTCTCCACTGTTATTGTTCCTCCTTGCGCCTCAATAAACTCCTTGCAGATCGCCAGTCCCAGGCCAGTTCCCTCACGCTTTGTACCAGGGATACGAAAATACCTATCGAATATCTTACCCTTGTATTGTGGGTCAATGCCTTGTCCCTGGTCTTTCACTGAAAATATTACATCGTTATCATGTGCCTCTATGTTAATGTTTATAACGGAGTTCTCATGTGAATAACGGATGGCATTGGAGATCAGGTTGATCAACACCCACGCGGTCTTATCCAGATCGGCATTAATTTTTGGCACTCTCGCCATTGACTGAACTTCTAACGTTATATGTTTTTGGTCGGCCTGCACTTTGGTAGCTTCAACGGCCTGTGCTACGATTTCTTTCGGATCAACTGGCAATAGAGAGAGTTGGATATTTCCGCTTTCTACTTGTGTCATGTTCAGCAATTCAGTGGTTATTTTCAGCAGTCGAACCGCATCGTCCTTAATATTCTCCAACAGATTTTTTTGCTCTGCATTTAGTGATCCGATCTGTTCATTTTCCAAAAGCTGAACACTCATCTTGATGGATGATATCGGTGTTTTAAATTCATGCGATACGGTGGCAATGAAATTGGTTTTAGCAAAGTCCAATTCCCTATATTCTGTGACGTTATTAAGAATGATCACATGACCAATCAATTTCTTGTCTTGTTCACCGGCCGGAACAATTTCGATGTGCAACATCTCCTTATCAAAATATCCTTCCTTGCCATCTAGGAAAATCTTGAATGGCTCTGGTTTTTTTTCTTCGGCTGAATGACCGTTTTGCAGATCCCGTATAAGTGAGCGGATCAAGTCATTTCTCAACGCGAGATTTTTTGCGTCCTTTCCTATCATTTCATCGAGCGTTGCCCCTGTGATTTTAACAGCCTGATCATTGGCAAAGATGATTCTCATGTCCTCATCCAGTCCGATCACCGGATCATGCATATTATTAATCAACGTCTCAATGCGCTTTTTCTCATTCATTAGTCTGGCCAAACTACTGCTATTATAATTTTCCAACTTTTCAGCCATTGTGTTAAACGACTGGGCAAGTTCACCAAACTCGTCATGAGTCTCAAAGTGGACACGTTCCTTGTAATTTTCATTTGCAATCTCCTTTATGCTTTCTGTAAGTTCTTTTATCGGATCAGCGATGTTGGACGGAAGATTGATAAGCATGACAAACGAAATCAAAAAACACAACGTACCAGAAAAAGCAATCCACAGTGTTGCGGTCTTAGCCGCACTGGTTGCCACCTCTGTCTTCCGCTGGATAGCCTGCATATTCATATCCATAATCAAGTAAATGTTATTACGCAATGAGTTAATAACAGTGCTATCTCCAGAATTGATCAATCTGTTCAGGTCGGCCCGAAGTTGTCGGGTAATTTCCGCTTCTCCGACTTCGGTAATATTCTCTTCCTGTTTTCGAAGATTCTCTCCAAGACTTGCCATAGCATTGGTGTCCAATTCGTCCAGTGCCTTTAACATATTCCGGCCATATTCGAGTGAATTATAGTTGGCCATGAGGATATTCTCTGTTTCTGATTTCAGTCGGTTAATGTTCAACGTTCCCACCACCGCCAAAAAGAGGATGAGTATAAATAAAAGGCCGATTGCCAGAAATAGTTTTGTTTTTATTCTCATGTTTAGGATAGTATAACTAAATCTACGTCATTCCTGGAAAGTTTTTTGAGTAACTCATTAAAGACGTTTGTTGCCAACATGATTCGCAACAGGTTCATTCTCGGTTTACCTACACAGATGGTGGTTATCTTTCTCTTCTCCGCCTGTTCCATAATGGCCTTTGATACGGACGTACTTTCTACTTTGATAATCTCGGCACCCAGTTCGGTTGCCAACTTGAAATTGTTGATCAGATGCCGCTGTTTGTCGAGCGCTATCCTGTCTGCGCTCTCCCTCGGTAGTTGCACATAAAGGATACACCACTTACTATTATAATAATTGGCCAGTCGTGCCGTCTTACGAATTACATTTCTTGCAGTGTGTTCATTGCTGCTGATACAGGCCATAAAGCGCTCATGTTTAAAACCCTCAGGCTTGCTGATCTCTGTTTCTACTTTCCGTTCAACCTGAGAGGCTACTTCCTTTAAAGCCAATTCACGCAGTTGTAAAATATGCTCGGCCTTGAAGAAATTTTTAAGTGCGGTTTCAATTTTTTCAGTCTGGTAAATTTTCCCTTCCCTTAGTCGGGTAATCAGTTCATCCGCAGTAAGGTCGATGTTCACGACTTCATCAGCTTCAGCCAGTACACTGTCGGGTATTCGTTCACGCACTTCCACACCGGTAATCTCACGGATGTCGTCATTGAGGCTTTCAATGTGCTGGATGTTAACTGCAGAGATTACATTTATTCCAGTCGCCAAAATATCCATTACATCCTGCCATCGCTTCTGGTTCTTACTTCCTTCAATGTTAGTGTGCGCCAACTCATCCACGATTACAACCTCGGGGCGCAGGTTAATGATAGCCTGCACATCCATTTCTTCTAATTCCTTCCCTTTATAGAATAGCGTACGTCTTGGTATTACCGGAAGGCCTTCCAGCAGGTCGTGCGTTTCTTTTCGGTTGTGAGTTTCGATGTAACCGATCTTCACATCAATTCCATTGCGAAGCAGGGCATGGGCCTCCTGCAACATCCGATAGGTTTTTCCGACACCCGCACTCATGCCGATGTAGATTTTAAATTTACCGCGCCTGGATTTCTTGATCAGGTTCAGAAATTCTTCAGCCGATTTACGCGTTTCTTCCATCAACAGTTTCGCTTGGAAAGGTTACAAAGTTATCAGAATGTAAGGCTAAGCGATGTGCCAACCCATGAATTGTTACTGATGGGGGATTGATCCCGGTCAACGAAAATGGTGTCTTTACTTGAAAGGGTACGGGCTTCCAATCGCCACAACACATTGTCAGTTACCTTCAAATCCAAATTGATGGAATATCCTACCGCTTGAAATCCATTGGGAGTTTCAGTGGCAATGATTACTCCATTTCCATCGGTGTAATACTCAGCCCGAGCTGCAATAGCCATTTTTTCAATAGGTGTGTACCGTATAATGGCGACTGGTGAATACCAGGTGTTATAATCACTACTTCCCTTTGACACTTGTTGCGCTCCGATATCAAATCCTACAATTAAACCAACCTTTTCTGATACTTGAAAAATGCCATAGAAGTTATGAAAGTAGCGCATTTGTCGCAGGCTGTCGGGTGTATCACTGCCGATAAAGGAACTTGAGTTTAGTGTCACTTTATCATTGGGCGTCCAAGTGAGTTGGTGTCCGAAAGCAGGTGTTTGGTTCCCGGGGACGCGCTGAATTCTTTGCCAGCCATTGAGGAGTAAACCACTAATGAACCACTTACTATCAGAACTAGTATACGATATTTTTGCGCCCGCCTCATAGTACGGTGAATTATCAGCCAACATGCTCCGTGTCATATTCCAACAGGTTGCACCAACAGCACTTTCAAATCCGATGTGCGAAGCGAAAATCCCCGCATCTACCCAAATATCTTTTGTTTGCGAAAGTTTCACTCCTGCATTGGCCTCAAAAATATTCTTTAGCACACCGGGCTCTGCTGCAAGATTAGCGTTGGCATAGGTACCGGTCATTAGTGCCAGTTTGCCCCGCACACGAACCTGTTCATAGGTGGCTTGTATGAATCCCAAATTCAGGTTGACTTCATTGTGACGATTGTAAGAATAGAAAAAACCCGGCCGGTTGCTATCGTCCGGATTTGAAAAGTCATAGATATAATAAGTCTCCAGGTAACCGCTGATCTTTACTGGTTCATTAGTGGTATCTGTTTGGGAAAATGCTGGAGTAAGTAAACAAACATTTATTGTCAGAAAAAAGAATAGCTTTTTCATTTCTTAAGATTATTCAAATCAAGATTGAGTTTAAGTACATTGATGTGTTCAGTGCCGAATAGTCCGAATAATGGTTTTTCAGTATGCTTGGCGATTAGTTCTTGCACAATTTCCTCTGAAATGCCGCGCGCACGAGCAATACGTTTTACTTGTACAGTAGCACCTTGAACAGAAATGTGTGGGTCTAAACCACTTCCGCTAGCAGTCACTATATCAGATGGAATATCTTCTTTTCTGATCTCCGGATTGTGAATGAGAAACGTATCGATTCTTGCCTGTACCTGCGTGAGGTAGTCCGGATTGGTCGGCCCTTTATTGCTTCCACCGGAGCTGGCTGCATTGTAATCAACCGCAGATGGTCGCGACCAGAAATATTCATCACTTGAAAATTTTTGAGCTACATTGACATGATGACGCTTGCCCTCATGCACGATGGTAAGGCCCTTTCCTTGTCCGGGGGCTACTTGGGCAACTCCCCAAACAGCCAACGTATAAACACCACAGAAAAACACCAGGCAAACCAATGTTAATCGAATGGCCGGTATAAGATTATTTTTCATATACTGAATTGTTAAATGAATAGTGAAACAAAAAGATCAATGGCTTTAATGCCGATGAAAGGAACGATGACGCCACCCAAACCATAGATGAACAAGTTTCTCCGAAGCAAAGCGCTGGCACCAATGGGTTTATAGGCCACACCTTTCAAGGCAAGTGGAATCAGCATGGGAATTATGAGCGCGTTGAAAATGACAGCCGATAAGATGGCACTTTCCGGACTGTGTAAGTTCATCACATTCAATCCTTGCAAGGAAGGTATGGCGAGGATAAACAAGGCTGGAATGATGGCAAAGTACTTGGCCACATCGTTTGCAATGCTAAACGTAGTAAGCGTTCCGCGTGTCATCAG
>Ga0268299_1001257_pt1 | contig 48578 bp, 54 predicted proteins | sample NOBtaG_FD_193484 | JGI IMG/M metagenome (GOLD analysis project Ga0268299, IMG submission 193484) | Activated sludge microbial communities from bioreactor in Nijmegen, Gelderland, Netherland - NOB reactor | ecosystem: Engineered > Bioreactor > Aerobic > Activated sludge | place: Netherlands... | reverse complement strand
ATCATAAATTCGTTCTCTTGGCCCGGGGTAAATCCGGTACGCACCGGCTCCCAGGGACCGCGTGCCCCGATCCCGCCGTCCTCCGCCTTGGTGATGCGGATGAGACATTCCTTCGGGACCGTGTTGACTGCATGGTGGTCGATTTCGAACCCCCATTTAAACTTAAGCGCGTTTGCACTTTTCCCCGGGAGCGAATCGGTTTGATGCATCGGCATGAGCCAGCTGCGCGTAAATGACTGTTGGGCACCGTATCGGAAGTTCGACTGATATCCCGTGTCGATGGCAATGGCTCGTCCATCTGGCCTCGTCTCGTGTCCTTTGACCGACTTTGGCGTTGAGACGTACGGCGCATGCTTCGCCATGGTCACGTGATACGGATAGGCCGGGTTGTACTTTGCCCGGATCATGAGTCGAGCCACTTTGTAGTACGGATCACTCGGTTTCCATCCACGATAGGGTCGATCCACCGGGTTTCCATCGATATAGACATAGTCCCCGTCATTGATGCCTCGATCTCTGGCTGCTTGGGGATTGATGTGCACCTGGTGTTCGCCGACTCCTGGCGTCCGTTTATCCATGCGATAGGGATCACCGAAGTTCGACTCGTAAATCTGCACCCAGTCGTTCACCGACCATTGACTGTGGACGCGGTGACGCGTTTTCGGTGTGACACAGTAGAACTGATACCCCTTTTCCCAGAGGGGATTGGTGTGGCGCTTGATTTCTGCCCACGGGAGCTTGATATTCCGGATTGTTTTGTCGTCGTGGTGTTGGGCCGTGACGGGAATGCCATAGTCGTCCGGCCGAACATGGGGGTTGGTCGTGAAGATGGCGTTCGGCAGATACGGTGTTGCTTCCGGCCCTTCACGATGGGAGATAAAGTTTTCTCCATACTCGATCGCTTCGGGTTCAACCCGATAGCTCTCGATGCGCCCCGATCGGGTCCACATTGGCTTCGACTCGTTGGTCTCCTCCCAGAGGGGGTGACGCGGATAGGTCCGCACCATGACCATCCACCCCTTTTCCGACTTCAAGAGCACATCAGCACTATATCCGTAAAAGGTGCTCGACGCATCCAGGAGACGTTGGGCGTAGACGTCCACGCGATTCTCATAGACAAAGTGGAAGACGTCTCGCATGCGTTTCTCGCCCGTGATCTCGGCCAGTCGGGCCGCCACCCCGGCAAACGTATCGGCATCGTTTCGCGTGTCGTACAGCGGCCGGATCCCCCCCTTCCAGATCTGTACCCAGGGATTCGACACGGTAGCCGTCATTTCAGGATAGGTGAACTCCATCCAGGAGTTCACGGCAAAGGCGATATCCGCATGGTTGACGTCGGACGTCATCTCGATGTCCTGCGTGATGAGACATTCGATGTTGGGATCGACGTTCCGCACCATGTCGTAGTGGTGCTTGGCATTGTTCAACAGGTTGACGTTGACGACCCAGCGCAGCTTACTGGGGGTCGGCATATGGGTCTTCCCCGTAAAGACCTTGCGGCCATACTTCGGAGTATTGACGATCAACGCCGTATCACCGTGATTCCAGTACGCAGGCTCTTCGCCATAGTAGTAGTTCTTGTACTTAATTTCCTTCCCATGGGCATTCGGGTCCAGATTGAGCTGCCAGGGATCTTCCGATAAGTGTACGCCGCCCCCAGCCCCCGACCAGGGCGTCGCATTCCAAATCCCCACTTTGTAATTGCCGGACCAGGTATGGCAGCCGGCACCGAACTTGCCAATATTGCCGGTCAAGGTCAGGACCAGGGCGGCCGCCCGTCCATTGGAGGTCATATGAAAATAGTGACAGACCCCCTCGCCGTTGTGAATGGCCGCCGGTTTAATCGTGCCTGAGTCGCGCGCCCAGCGGACCAGGAGATCCTTGGGCGAGCGGGTGATCTGATGTGTGGTATCGAGATCATAGTCTTGGAAGTGGATCTGATACATCTGGTAGATGGGCTGCGCATCGATTTCGCGTCCGTTCAACAGCTTGACTCGATAGGTGCCGGTCAATGCCGGCTGAATGCCGCTGCTATCGAAATGCCAGCCAACCTGCTCACGATGGAGCGGGACGGCTTGCTGCTTGGCCAGATCCCACACCATGAACCCGCCTAACCGTTCGATGTACTCTGGTTTCAATGCTTGGATTCGGCCGGAATAACTGTGGGAGAAATCAGGGAACTTGTAGTTCGGGATCACCTCCCGGGGGTCCAGATACTGGAGGGTATCCGTGCGGACCAACAAGGGCATGTCCGTGAACTGCTTGAGATAGTCGATGTCATGCATGTTCTCATCGAGAATGATCTTGCAGGCGCCGAGGAAAAAGGCCCCGTCCGACTGCGGGCGAAGGGGAATCCAGTAATCGGCGCGCTGTGCCGTGGGATTGTACTCCGGCGTGATCACCGCGAGGCGCGCCCCGCGCTCGATTGATTCGAGCTTCCAATGCGCTTCCGGCATTTTGTTCTCGACGAAATTCTTGCCCCAGCTCGTGTTGAACTTGGTGAAGCGCATATCGCTCAAATCTACGTCGCAATTTTGCGTCCCGTTCCAAAATGGCTGGGAGGGATCTTGGTCTCCATGCCAGGTGTAGTTGTTCCAATACCGGCCGCCTTGCGCCTGATCCGGACCGACCTTGCGGATCCACGTATCCAATACCGGCAGGACGCTGTTGTTGAAGCGGGTGTTGGAGTGCTTGCCGATGAATCCGAGAATGGGCATGCCGGCTCGGTGCTTGAAACAGCGCACACCCGCGCCCTTCATCATTTCCACCATCTCGGGGGCATAGCCTTGTTCACGAAGACGCCGCGCCCCGGCTTCCCCGCTGTATCGGGTGGCAATGACGATCATGGCCTTCGCTGCATAGGTAAAGGCCGTATCCCAGGAGACCCGGAGCATATCGTCCAAGAACCGACTGTCGAACTTATACTTGCGCTTCGTGTCCGAGGTGAGTTCGGGTGAGCCATCATCCATCCACTGTTTCCAGCCCTTCCGGATCAAGGGACCCTTTAATCGATATGGCCCGTAGACGCGTCGATGGAAGGTAAACCCCTTGAGGCACATCCGGGGATTGTGTGCAAAGGTGCCGCGGTTTCCATACAAGTCTTCATAGGTTTGGTGGTCATAGTTCTGTTCGACCCGCATCACCACTCCGTTGCGGACGAAGGCTCGAATGCGGCAAGCGTGCGTGTCGTTAGGGGAGCAGACCCATGTGAACGATGAATCGTACCGATATTGGTCGTGATAGACCCGCTCCCAGGATCGGTCCGGATACTCCCCCAAGGGGTTGCCAACCTCGATTACCGGCTGAAGCGCCGTCAATGCCAGAACTTTGTCCGCCACAGCTATGGCAGCGATCGTGCCGGCAGAAGCTTTCATGAACTGCCTACGCGTGATGACCATGTGTTCTACCTCCCATTTAGTAGTATGAGGAAGACGCAGTGATTATGAGAAAGATCAGTTTTTTTCATGAGTTCAGATTCCACTCCCCGAGATTCACGCGTGCTTAACTCAACATGCACGACAATAGTAACTCTCGCCTGCTCATTCACGAGCCAGGAACAAGCACGAGTCTAGCGTGAATCACAGTTGACGCACCAAACATTTACGAGGATGCAGTTTAGCCGAGCCCCGCTGGGATAAGGGGAGGAAAGACTACCGGCTTGGTTTGGAGAAACTACGAGGTTTTGATGGACCAACTACTGTAGTAAGTCCAGAGGCATCACGATGCGGTGACTAAGCCATGTGCCACTGCGTATTTGACCAGATCAGACGTACTATGGACATGGAGCTGCTCCATGATCTTGGTCTTGTGAAACTCAACTGTGCGGTGAGAGATCTTCAGTTGGTCGGCGATTTCTTTCGCGGACAATCCTTCGGCAACCAATTGAAGAATCTCATGCTGTCTCGTTGTTAAGTCGTCAATCGTAGCCAAACGAGTTTGTGTCGGCTTAAGGAATGACGTCACGACCTCTTTTGTAATGAGAGGAGTCACGTAGAACTTGTCGTTCATCACGGAGCGTACCGCCTCCATCAATTCCGTGGCTGCCGATCGTTTCAACAAATAACCTGAAGCTCCGGCTCTGAACGCCGCATCGACATAGGCCATGTCGGCATGCATCGTAACGAAAATCAGTTTCACCACCGGGAACTGCTTCTTGAGCTTTCTCGCCGCTTCAACGCCATTAAGCTTTGGCATTGAAATGTCCAGTATCACGAGGTCTGGCTCGAGCTTTATCGTGGCTTCAATGAGCGCCCGACCATCTTCCACAGACGCTACTAATTCGCAATGCACTTCCAGTAATTTTTTGAATCCTTCAAGCACAAAGGTATGGTCGTCAGCCAAGATAACTCGTGGTTTCTTCATGTGGCGCTCCAGAGAATGGGATATGTACCATAATATGTGTGCCTCGGCCTGGTTCGGACTGGATGTCAAATCGTCCTCGCACGGACCGAACCCGCTCCCGCATACTAACCAGGCCTAACCCGGGATTGCGAGCCTGAACATCCTTAAGATCGAAGCCAACACCGGCGTCATAAATCGATAGGGTAATCTCTTGCTCACCACAGGTCAATTCGAGCTCCACACGAACGGCGTGGGAATGTTTCACGATATTGGCAAGGCTCTCCTGTGAAACTCGATAGAGGCAAGAGGCGACATCGCGCGGCAAACGATCGGCCATCTCTTCTTGAACAATGACGATTTTAATCCCCGTCTTCTCCGACCATTCATCAGCCATACGTTTGAGCGCCGCAGTGAGCCCCAGATCATCCAGGATAGAGTGATGAAATTGGTATGCCATGCGGCGAACGTCATCGGAGATTCTGACCAACCGCTGACTGAGGGATTGAATCGTTTGCTTTGCTTGGTCGGTCATTGTCGAGGGAGCGGACAACATGTTCCCGATTTCGATTGCCACCAAGGCCAGTCGCTGGTTAATGTCGTCGTGGAGCTCGCGAGCAATACGCCGCCGTTCTTCCTCTTGTGCCGTCATTAGTTCGGATGTCAATGACTGGAGTTGCCGCTCCGTCCTCAGCCTGTCCGTGATGTCTCGCACGATCAAGGTAAACGTCGTTTTCTCGGCAACGCTCAACTTGGAGATACTTGCTTCTGCAGGAAACTCACTTCCATCATTTTTTACGCCAAACACTTCACGCCGTTGTGCCAACCTATGGGCCGACTCTGAATCATGAGTGAACGTGTTGATGTAGGACGAATAATCAATCCAAAATCGTTCCGGCAGCACCAGATTTATCGGCTTCCCCAGCACCTCGCTTGGATCATAACCGAACAGCTTCGCCGCTCCTTGATTAAAGAGCGTGATCGATCGATCATGTTCAGTGACGATGATGGCATCCTCCGCAAGGTCGAGGATGTCGGCAAGCCGCCTCTGAGAAAGTCGTAGCGCCTGTTCAGTGTGAACGTGTCCGGCAATTTCCATCACCAAGGTACGATTGGCAGCGGCGAGTTCCTGAGTCCTTTCTGTGACTTTTTGCTCCAGATCCTCATTCGCTTTCTGCAGCGCCGCTTCAGCCTGGCGCCGTTTCCAGGCAAACCAAACGAGTACCCACAAAATCACAATCGTGATGGACCGGTTCCCAATCTGAATCCACGGAGGCAAATTGGCAAACCATGGAGTCCCCATGCCTCCAACCATGGTGAGGAGGGTCCCTGCACCAGCAACAATTGCCGGCATCCATGAAAAACACGAAGCAGTGGCAACTAAAACAACCAAGACATAAAACTCATGATCGGCGAAGGCCATGGGTGAATACATGTCGAAAACGAACAACCCCGCCAGGAGAATGGCCATGAAGATGATCAAGACCGATTCTCTCAAACGCACATCCGTAAGCATGGTGTGGTTCCAAGTAAAAAGTTGCTATTGTTGCTTAAGGTTATCGAGGATGACGGGCGTACGTCAAATGAACGCTTATCGCCAGGCTGGACAGGTGAGCGAGGCTGAAGTCGATCTGACGACTATCAATATTTATTCTCAGGTCGGGGTGATTATATTAGTCGGCCTCATTGCCAAAAACGGGATCCCCATCATGGAGTTTGCCAATCAGCTACAGGTCAGAGGGCTGTCGAGACTTGTCGCTATCCGCAAAGCCTCCTTAACCAGACTGCGACCGGTGTTGATGACCTCGGCCGCCACCATCTTCGGCCATTTCCCGCTCATGCTGGCCACTGGACCAGGAGCGGCAGCCCGCAATAGTATCGGCATGATGCTCGTCACTGGGATGACGGTCGGGACTCTCTTTACCCTCTTTGTCGTCCCGGTGTTCTACTCGCTGATTGCCGCACAACATCAATCAGATGCAGTACCAGAAAACGAGACAGGCACAGCGCTCCTACCGGCAGAAGCCGAAGCATAGGCCACTACCGTTAGCTGGACCGGCTTGTTCCTCCAATATCTCCACATCAAGAGAAGAAAGCCCTGTCGATTTTTTTCCCTTCTCGACGACTATCTTACGAGCAAGCCGATAGCGTATAGCCAATGGCTTATGGCAGGTACCAACCACTTCAACAGTAGGAGGGAAGCATGGCGAAGAAGACAACAAAGAGAAAGACACAAATCTCGCAGATACGGGCCAGTATTTGTTGGTTTGAAGTTCCGGCAGATGATTTGAGCCGAGCCAAGAAGTTCTATCAATCGATGTTCGGCTGGAAGTTTGCCACACTGCCCGCCGCCATCAACGACTACTGGCATATCGATACCGGGGGCCCAGATGCGTCACCCGATGGCGGCATGATGCCCCGCATGCATCCTCAACAGCCGATCACGAACTACATCAGCGTTCCATCAGTCAGTAAAGCGGCGGCCAAGGTTGAAAAACTCGGCGGAACAGTCTGTAAACCCAAGACGGCTGTGCCCGGTATGGGCTACTTCGCCATTTGCCTGGATACCGAGGGCAATACCTTTGCCCTGTGGGAAATGAACGAACGAGCCAAGTAGCGGGCCCTTATCCCATGAATACACGTGACCCAGGAGGCCATGATGAAATACCTCTGCCTTGTCTACCTTGAAGAGAGGATCTTGAACGGATTCCCTGCCCCTGAACGTCGTGCGATCTCGGACGAAGCGATGGCCTATTGCGACAAATTGAAGAAAGCCGGTCAGTTGCTTGCGGCTTCCCCCCTTCACCCCGTAGAGACCGCCACGACGGTGCGGGTACGAGCAGGCAAGACTTCGACCACCGATGGTCCGTTTGCCGAGACGAAAGAACAGCTTGGCGGATTTCTCATGATCGACGTCCCAGACCTGAACGATGCCATTCGCATTGCCGCACAGTTTCCCGCCGCTCGTTTCGGCAGCGTGGAAGTCCGCCCAATGAAAGAGTTAGGCTGCACCGACTAGCGGATGATCATGACTAGCGATGCTCTTACAGCAGCCCATGCGAAAGTCGATGCAATCTACCGCGCCGAATCACGGCAGGTCCTCGCCACGTTGATTCGTCTGCTGGGTGATTTTGACGCAGCCGAAGAAGCCTTGCAGGAAGCCTTTGCGGTTGCGATGGAACAGTGGCCACGTGACGGTATCCCGGCCAATCCTCGCGCCTGGCTGATCTCCACCGGACGATTCAAAGCCATCGATGGCATGAGGCGCCGCGCCCGCTATGACGCGTCCTTGAGCGAACTTGCCAAACACCTGGAGGTCACCACCAGCGATTCCTCCGCACAGGAAGATGAGCACATTGAAGACGACCGTCTCCGTCTGATCTTTACCTGTTGTCATCCGGCTCTGGCGGAAGAAGCGCAATTGGCCATGACGCTGCGGGAGGTCTGCAACCTCACCACAGAGGAGATCGCTCGGGCCTTTCTCACCAAACCGGCGACGATGGCCCAGCGAATTGTCCGGGCAAAAACCAAGATCCGTGACGCACGCATCCCCTATGAGGTCCCACCGCCGTCAGAACTCCCGGAACGGCTAGACTCGGTGCTGCGCGTCGTGTACTTGGTCTTTAACGAAGGCTACTCCGCCTCCTTCGGACCATCGCTCACGCGAGCTGACCTCTCCGGCGAAGCGATTCGCCTGGGCCGACTTCTCGTACAGCTCTTGCCGGAACCGGAGGTCACGGGACTACTCGCCTTGATGGTATTGCACGAATCGCGAAGACCGGCACGCACGTCGGCCACCGGCGATCTTGTGCTCCTAGAACAACAAGATCGCTCGCTCTGGAACCAAACCCAGATCACCGAAGGCATCGCATTCGTGGAGCGCGCCTTATCGTCGAAGCGCATCGGCCCCTATACACTCCAAGCCGCCATCGCCGCCGTCCATGCCGAAGCCCCGAGCGCCGAACAAACGGATTGGGCACAAATCGTGGCTTTGTACGATGTGCTGCTACGAGTTGAACCTTCGCCGATCATCCAGCTCAACCGAGCAGTGGCCATTGCCATGCGTGATGGACCAGCCAAGGGCTTGGAGCTCGTCGATGCACTGCTGGCGCGCGGTGAGTTAGCCCAGTATCACTTGGCCCATGCCGCACGAGCCGACTTCTGCCGAAGGCTCGGCAGGAACGCTGACGCCCGAGTCTCATACCAACGCGCACTGGCCTTCGCGAAGCAGGAGCCAGAGCAGCGGTTTCTGAGACAACGCCTGATGGAGTTAACCTGAACGGGTTTTGTCACTCCTTCAGGAGATGGGTCGCATGGGTGACGGCTGCTCCTGCACGAAGCGCGGCCGCCACAAAGGCCGTCTCAGAGAGTTCCTCTTCGGTCACTCCTGCCTTTCGAGCGGCATCCACATGAATTTCAATGCAATAGGGACATTGCGTGGTCAGTGCCACCGCAATAGCCATCAACTCCTTGTACTTCTTCGGAATGGCACCGTCGGCAAGCGCGGCTTTGTCGAACGCGACAAAACTTTTCCATGCCTCAGATGCACCGGCACCGAGTTGAGGCAGTTTCTTGAGATGTGTTGAATCGTACATCGTTGCTCTCCTATGGTTGAACAGATTTAGATATCATGGACACCTACTCTCAACGGATACCGCAATTACCCGACCTTTCTCCGATGAATCGTGATGGAATTACCATCCGGGTCGGACACGACTGCCATGTGGCACACCGGCGTTTCTCCTGTTTCTTTTAACAACCGGCAGGCCCACAATGGAACCATCTCTTCTCCACAAGATCGGTTCGTCGGCATCGCCACGTTCTCTATTCACACAAGAGGTCTGACATGTACATCCCACCCGGGTTCAACACGGTGACGCCGTACTTCTTCGTCACCAATGCAGAAGCCTTTGTATACTTCCTGATCCACGGTGTTGGTGGAATTGAAACCTGTCGGACCATGCAACCGAACGGTCTGATCCAAAACGTCCAGGTCAAACTTGGCACATCGACTGTGATGGTTAGCGAAGCCACTGACCGATACAGGCCCATGGCGGCCGCTTATTATCTCTACGTCGAAGATGCCGATGCGTCGATGCAACGTGCACTCAAACACGAAGCAGTTCTTGAGATGGAAATCGGTGACATGCCGTACGGCGATCGACAAGGAGGTGTGAAGAATCCGCACGGAAACATCTGGTGGATTTCACAACGGACCGTGCATGAGCCCTACACCCCGTAGAGAAGTGGAGAAGCATTCGCTCTTCTGCAGAACAAAACAGTCTGGGCAGTGGCAATGCACATCTCCCCACCAACGACTGGGGCAACGGTCGCTCATACAACGGCTGAACGGGCTGGCTACACGAGATGTTCTGAGGTCTCAATCCCGGGATTCGATACGACAGATGTCAGTTAGGATCATCGCTAAAGAAAGCCATTGCAGTACATCCACCGTAGAAAACAAGCCTCATCAGGCAGATGTTCTTGTCTTTAGGTTCATGTACTTGATAGCAAAACACGTCTGGATTTTCGCCATACTTCATCTCGGAATGAAACCGCTTCTCTGCAACATGGAATAAGAAGAACCGGTATGTATCAATGTTGAAAGTCTGCCTGGAATCAGTAGGTCCGATGAAATCTGGATGCACACGGAAACCACCCACCCAACGTTTGCCAAAGTGATGTCGATAGAGGCCGAGCCCGATAAGATCGAGTACTTTTTGAAAACGACCTCCATCTAGAGGAACCTCTACTGCATCATGCTCAATACCAGATGCGCTATCGATAACAGTGACGTCTTTGGTAGCGCGGAGGATTGCCTTTCCAAGCGCTGGCCGTCGCTCATTAGTACGTTTGAGCTTTGTCGCCACCTGCTGTCTCGCCACAGAATTTGCTGACAGATTCGTACTAAGGACCCATAGAAAGTACGTGTCGTCACAGGACTTGACCAAGTTATGATCAACGCATGCTGGAACGGTAATGAGGTTTCGGCGGAGATTCTGGCCTCCTTGAGTGTCTTTGGATTCCGGGAACAAACACGCTGGTGGAACGTGCTCACGTGTGGTGTCAGGACTGTCGCACGCGAAACAGGTGCCGTTCATTTCTTCTGGCCATTGAACAAGTTCGTGTACCTGCTGTGATCCATACACTTATTGAAACAGCTCTCAAATCTATGATTTTTCTTTAAGAAAATCTATCACTTACATGATCTAGCAGCCCTAGCCCCCCGAAAGTGCCACCTCCATGTCGATTTCGGCAACGGCTGACGACTATCTTATGTCGCAGGAGGTACCCCATGAAATACTTGTTGCTGGTTCACCACAGTGAAGACGCTTTTAAGACAATGCCTGAAGGAACCAGAGACGACATGCTCGCCGAGTCCATTCAACTCTGCCACCAACTTGCGAGCAAGCGACAATATGTCCATGCCTCGCCACTCCAGCCTGAGGCAACAGGAACCATTGTTCGAGTACGGGAGGGCAAGGCCATCATCTCTGACGGTCCGTTCATGGAGACGAAAGAACAGCTCGCCGGATACTTCCTGATCGATGCCCGCGACCGGGACGAGGCAGTCGCCATCGCGAGCCGCATCCCCGGCGCAAGGATTGGAACCGTCGAGGTCCGACCGGTGCGAGAAGTCAGTGGTTTACCAGGAGAATAGGCACCTGTCGATTTGGAGCCACCTTGTTCGACTACAGAGTACATGCAAACCGTGAGGCCCCCCCTCTCCAAGACGAAATAGAAGGGAACCACCATGTTGAAAACTATCCTCAGCCTGATAGCCGTCGCACTCGCTGCAATCCTTGTCTACGCTGCCACGAAACCCGACACGTTTCGGGTTCAACGGTCCGTCCATATCAAAGCCGGCCCGGAAGCGATTTTCCCGCACATCGACACGTTGACCAATTGGGCCGCGTGGTCGCCCTGGGAAAAGATGGATCCGGCAATGAAAAAGACGGCGGGCGGGCCGACCCACGGCAAAGGGGCCACAATGGCCTGGGACGGCAATAGCGATGTGGGTACGGGCCTCATGGAGATCACCGACTCCACCCCCGCTTCCAAGGTCATCATCAAGCTCGATTTCCTAAAACCCTTTGAAGGTCACAACATCGCTGAGTTCACGCTCGAGCGCACAGACGGCGCTACTCATGTGACCTGGGCAATGTTCGGCCCACAGGCCTACCTCATGAAACTCATGAGCATGTTTGTCGATTGTGACCAGATGATCGGCAAGGATTTCGAAGCCGGCTTGGCTAACCTCAAGGCGCTGGCAGAGAAATAGGAAGGAGCATCACCGTGCATTACGTCGATGGATTCGTGTTACCAATACTGAAGAAAAACCTGAAGGCCTATTTTCAAATGGCCAAGAAGGCAGGGAAGATTTGGCGAGAACACGGCGCGCTGGAATATCGCGAATGTGTCGGTGACGATCTCAACGTCAAGATGGGCCTCCCGTTTCCGCGTTTGACCAAACTTACAGCGGGAGAAACCGTCGTGTTCTCCTGGATCGTCTACAAGTCACGCGCCCACCGCAACAAGGTCAACGCCAAAGTGATAAAGGACCCGCGCATGAACGGCATGTGCGACGCGAAGTCGATGCCGTTCGATATAAAGCGCATGAGCTTCGGTGGATTTAGTGTGTTAGTCAGCGTATAGACAAGTGATCATCATTTGACGGAGGCCGGGTATGCCATCTTCAACCAACGTGACCACCAGCGGCACTGTGACCTTGTTCATCGGTACGCGGAAGGGGGCCTTCATCCTCAAGAGCGATCGCACCAGGCGAACCTGGAAATTGTCTGCGCCGATCTATCTCGGTCATATCATCCATCATATGGTCTGCGATCCACGAGACAAGCGCATGGTCCTGATGGCCGCCAGCACCGGACACTTGGGCCCGACCATTTTTCGGTCCACTGATGGAGGCAAAACCTGGAAAGAATCCACTGCTCCACCGACCTTCCGCAAGCTTCCGGAAGGTGAGAAGGGACGCACCGTTGGACATGTCTTCTGGCTCACTCCCTGCCACGCAAACGAGCCAGGCTCATGGTATGCCGGCACCTCGCCGCAGGGGCTTTTCCGCTCCGACGACGGCGGTGCAACGTGGAAACCGTTTTCCTATATCAACGACGATCCCCAGTACATCGAATGGATGGGCAGCGCGCAGGACGGCACACCGGACGGCCCGAAGTTGCACTCGATCATCGTGGACCCGCGCGACCCCAAGCACCTGTATTTCGGCATGTCCGGCGGCGGCATCCACGAATCGATCGACGGCGGCAAGACCTTTGCGCCCCTCATCAAAGGGATGGAGACGGTCGAAGGATTTGATGCGTCCGTCGTTACCTATCACGATCCGCACTGCATCCGGCTCTGTCCCAGCAATCCGGACCGGCTCTATCATCAGAACCACTGCGGCATCTATCGAATCGACCGTCCTTCTACCGAATGGGTACGAATCGGAAAGACCATGCCAAAGAAGGTCGGCGATATCGGGTTTCCCATGGTCGTCCATCCACGCAATGCCGATACGGCCTGGGTCTTTCCGATGGACGGCACAACCGTGTGGCCACGCGTAAGCCCCGAGGGAAAACCAGCGGCCTATGTCACCCGCAACGGCGGCACCAAGTGGATTCGCCAAGACAAGGGCTTGCCCCGCTCGAACGCCTGGTGGACTGTGAAACGACAGGCCATGACCCACGATACCCACGGCCTGGTCGGTCTCTATGTAGGAACGACTCAAGGAGAGATTTGGGCGAGCCGCAACGAGGGATCCACCTGGACTTGCATCGCCAGACATCTGCCGGAAATTTATGCGATAGAGGCGGCGGTGCTCGGGCGATGAGGATTCACATCCCAGGGGCTCTCCGCTCCTACACCGGGCAACAGACCGAAGTTGAGGTGGGGGGAGCCACGCTAGCCCAGGCACTGGATGCGCTCGACCAGCGATTCCCCGGCATCCGCTTTCGGATCATTACAGAACAGGACACCGTTCGTCCCCATATCAGAATATTCATCAATGACAGACAGACGTTTCACCTGGCCAAACCGCTGCGCGACGACGATGACGTCTATGTCGTCTGCGCACTGAGCGGTGGGTAAACAGGGAGCCGGATCTCGTCATTTGATCCCTGACCTGAGGCTGTCGATTTTCACAAGTTCCTTCGACTAACAGGTAGAGTCGGATCACTCACATGAAGAAATAAAGCCACCGAAAAGGCTTACGACCATACAAAGGGGAAACGATGATGAGCACCAATACCATTCGCCTTCACCGCGTGCTTCGAGCCTCACCGGAACGAATCTATCGCGCATTCCTGGATGCGGATGCCATGGCCAAATGGCTGCCACCCAATGGCTTCACCTGTAAGGTACACCACATGGACGTGAAGGTCGGGGGCACATTCAAGATGTCGTTCACCAACTTCACGACCGGCAAGAGCCGCTCGTTCGGAGGGAAATACCTTGAGCTCGTGCCACATGAACGGCTCCACTACACCGATACATTCGACGACCCGAACCTCCCAGGAGAGATGCACGTAACAGTGACGCTAAAGCCGGTTTCGTGTGGGACAGACGTGACGATCATACAGGAGGGCGTCCCTGTCGTTATCCCCACCGAGTCCTGCTATCTCGGTTGGCAGGAATCGCTGATTCTGCTGGGCCAACTCGTCGAGGTAGAAATTCCCGACTAACACGAAACAATGCACTGACTATCACCGAACGCGCAAAGGCATACCGTGTCTTCCGGTGTGAGAACAGCGCTCTCTCGCAGAGTAGGTTCTATGAATAGGAAACGGACCATACCGAAAACTTTGGATGACTATATCGCAGAATTCCCACCGGACGTTCGACGGATCTTAACCAAGATACGGATGACGATCCGTCATGCGGCACCCGGCGCAAAAGAAACCATCAGCTATGGCATCCCTTCGTTGATGCTGAACAGCCCATTGATCTACTTCGCCGGATTCAAGTCACACATTGGGCTGTACCCAATGAGAGACACCCTTCGTCGACGATTCAACAAAGAGCTCTCGGAATACATCAGCGGCAAAGCGTCCGCAAAGTTTCCACTGAATCGCCCCATCCCCTACAACTTGATCGGACAAATCGTGCGGTTTAGGGTGAAGGAGAACTTGGTAAAAGCGAACAGAACGAAAACGTCCCCATAGTGTAAAAGAGAGGAAGCCGACATGGGCAAGCATACGATTGCGAAAAATACGATCTGCCTGTGGTACAACAACGATGCCGAAGAGGCCGCTCGTTTCTACGCCGCGACCTTTCCCGACAGCACCGTGGGCATGATCCACCACGCGCCGAGCGATAACCCCTCCACCAAGGCGGGGGAGGTACTAATGGTGGACTTCACCGTCGCTGGGATCCCCTGTATCGGTCTCAATGGCGGTCCCGCCTTCAAGCACAATGAAGCCTTCTCGTTCCAGATCGCGACTGACGACCAGGAAGAGACCGACCGCTACTGGAACGCCATTGTGGGCAATGGCGGCCAAGAGAGTGAGTGTGGGTGGTGCAAAGACAGGTGGGGCGTCTCCTGGCAAATCATGCCGCGCGTGCTGATGGAGGCGATGGCGGCAGGCGGAGATGGGGCCAAACGCGCATTTGATGCAATGATGACCATGCAGAAGATCGACGTGGCCACCATCGAGGCCGCGCGGCGAGGCTCACGCATTCATTGAACACAATACACGATCTCGCTCAAAACACCTGTGCCATGAGCTTGCTAACCACAAGGAGGATCCTATGCGTTTCCTTTCTATTGCCGTGACGACATTGTGTATGGCGTTGATGGTTTCCCCTGCCTTGGCCAAAGACAAGAAGGGCCAGAAGCCAATGGATCCAGAGGCTATGATAGAACTGTGGAAGCAACTCGGTACGCCGGGTGAGCCACACAAGCTCTTTGCCACATTGGTCGGGAGCTGGACCACCACCACAAAGGAATGGATGGAACCGGGCAAGTCTCCGATGGAGTCAGCCGGCACTGCGGAAATGAAGATGTTGCTGGATGGGCGATTCCTCTACCAAGAATTCAACGGACAGATGATGGGGCAACCCTTCAATGGCATCGGCATCGACGGCTATGACAACATGAGGAAGAAATACGTGACGGCCTGGATGGATTCCATGGGCACCGGCATTTTCCTCATGGAAGGAACCGCCAGCCCTGACGGCAGGACCATCACATTGCGTGGCTCACATCCAGAGCCAGTCGGAGGCACGATGACCCATCGTGCGATCTGGAAAATTATCGATGCCGACAACCAGACCTTCGATATGTACGGTGCACACCACGGTCAGAAGGAAATGAAGATGATGGAGATCGTGTACACCAGAAAACCATAGGCGAGATTCAATAGCTCAGGCTGAGAGGCGTTGCCTCTCAGCCTTCCTTCCCCCCTGTAAGCGCATCCGCCCATCACTTACTGATCCTCTGCATCTCCTCACCCTCCTCAAAGATATGCGACGGATCGTCTCATACCCCCCACTGTGCTGTGAAAACCTTCCAGTCCACTCAAGCAGTATTCCAAGATCACCAATCCGAACACATGAGAATCGCGCCGGCGCCATGCTACAGTGCTCCAACCTAGGCAAGTCAAGGCCACACACAGACTATTTACAATTCAATCATCCACCAGGAGACAATCATGCGAATCTCATCTCTCGTGCTGGCATCACTCTGCTTCATGCTCACCGTCTCGCCCGCTATGGCAAAAGACCAGAAAGGACAGAAACCGGTGGATCCCCTGGCCATGATAGAGTTGTGGAAACAGGCCGCCATACCAGGTGAGCCGCATAAACTCTTTGCGACATTGGCCGGCAGTTGGACCACCGCTACAAAGGAATGGATGGAACCAGGGAAACCGCCGATGGAATCGACCGGCACGGCAGAGTCACGGATGCTAATGGAGGGACGATTTCTCCACCAGGAATTCCACGGTCAGATGATGGGCCAGCCGTTCACCGGTATGAGCATCGATGCCTATGACAACATGCGCAAGAAATACGTCACGGTTTGGGTTGATACGAGGGGGACCGGTGTCTTCATTATGGAGGGGACCGGGAGCCCAGACGGCAAAACCATCACGTTGCGAGGCTCACATCCTGAGCCAGGCGGAGGCACGATGACCCATCGGGCCATCTGGAAGATCATCGACGTCAATAATCAACTGGTTGAGATGTACAGCGCACACCACGGCCAGAAAGAAACAAAGACGATGGAGATCATGTATATCAGAAAATAATAGGAGCCGATGGCCGAGAGCAAATAGCTGTCTGCCGCAGGCTTGTCCTGAGTTGAACGAAGCCTGCGGTGAGTTTATTGAACCGGACGAACAGAAGAGGATCCCCGAAAGATAGACCAAACGCAGTTGGAGCAGAGGTGTGATTCTGCCTTACGCAGCCTGCTCACCCTTGACCTGCCGTTCTGCTTCCAACCAGTGATCGAGGTCCTTCCCATCCTGAAACCCACTTCGTTCATACAGGGAGAATGCACGTTCCGCGACTTGCTGATACAGATGGTCCTGGCCTTTCGTGTGGGCCTCTGCCCTTCCATTGGTCGGTCCAACGGAGGGTGACTCCCGCTGACCGGCTCGTCGAGAACCGATCGTTCCACCCGCCTTGGCTCCCGACGCGCGACGCCCGTTAGATTTCGATTCGCCCTGTTCGCTGCTCACCCGACGCGCCATATTCCTCCTCCACTTTTGACGCCCACTCACATCCTACCCCCACCAAAGAACTCCGTTTCCTCATCAGGGTCTCCATCGCATTGTACCCAGATCAGTCACCGATACAACTTTCTTCGGAGATTTCAGAATCCCGTCCGTTGCATCTCAAACAGTGGTCCGATCCCCAGTTGTGCAGTGTGGGCCGTCTCCGCAGTCTGTCTCACAATAGAACAGTCGGAATATTGCAGGTAGCATCACATGACTTGATGTGGTAGCGTGAAATTTATCCACATAACCAGCCCGCATTACTCATGATGGTTCGTGACGAAACCGTCGAGACGGGCACGCAGAGCCTTAAGGATTCGAGGCATACTTGAAACAGTATGTCGAGGTTCCGAGAGGCGAGCCTGTCCGCCTGGCCGTACAACACCTTGGGCCAGGCTTGTCGCAGTGGCGTATCGGCGGTTGGAGTAGAAGCACTCATGAATACTGCGGGCTAAGTCTGGAACCGCCCGCCTGCACGCATCTGACTCGCGACTCTTTCCAGTCTGCTTACAACCCACTTCTCACAGGAGGTGCCCTATGAGACGTCCATTTGTATTTCCTTCACTCTGTGGTTGGTGCACAATCCTCTTCCTTGCAGCAGCCTGTGCCTCAGCAGGCGACAGCAAGAAAAGCGGTTCGTCGATGATCGTGTCGAACGGGAAACAGGTCACACTCGAATACACCTTGAAGCTCGACGATCAGTCGATCGTCGATACCAATGTCGGGGGAGAGCCAATAAAACTCACACAAGGCAGGCACGAAGTGGTTCCTGGGCTGGAGAAGGCCTTGTAAGGTATGGCGGTTGGGGAGAAAAAGAACGTGACTGTCCCCCCGGCAGAAGCCTACGGCAGCGTTGATCCCAAAGCCTTTCAAGAAGTAGACAGGAAGATGGTGCCGGCGGATGCGCAAAAGGTGGGGACGCAACTGGAAGGGAAAATCACCGATGGGAAGACCGTTTATCCACGGATCTCCGAAGTGAAGAACGAGACGATCGTGCTCGACTTCAACCATCCGCTGGCCGGCAAAACCCTCTATTTCGACGTCAAAGTCTTGGACGTCGCACAAGCCACATCGAAGTGATCTGGTTCATCTCGTGCGGGGCGATGATCGCCCCGCACGAGAAGATGGTTATGCTGCTATACATTGCGCCCATGTAACTACGCCTTACGCACACTTAGCCAATGGCTTGCGCCGCACCTATTTCGCGTGGCTTACCGCACATGTTCCAGCTTGTCGATGCACCTGACTGAATCGAGCTCTTGCAGTTCGTTTGACTTGCACTCACTCAATCCTGGCCCGCATTGTTCATAACGCTTCTACTGCAACCACCGATACGCCGCTGCGACAATATCCGTCGCTCGTCGTTCGTGAAGCGCCTTCGTCCGGAACGAGATACGCTTCACGTGCGACGTTTCACGAGATGCACAATCCAAGTAGTTTCGTCACGAACCGTCATGAATAATGCTGGCCAGGTCAGCCGAGATCTGGAAGCTTCGCGATGTACTGACTGGTGTGGGCCGCAAGCTTTTGCTTCACTTGCTCCCGGACGCTCGACAGTACTTCGTCGTTGATCGTCACCTTGCCTGCACATTTCTCCAGCTGCACCTCGTCTTGACGGATTTTAAAGAAGAGGATCTGCGTCAAGCTTGACTGCGCCTTCAAGCTAAAGGCCATCAACGAGACCATAAATTGATCATTGTCGCCCTGTTCAGCTAAAGCAATTTGGAAGTGTCCGGTATTCGCATGCTTGGTCTCGCGGTCAAAAATGGTCATCCAGGGCTTGCTACTGTCCATCGATTTCAACGCTTCGAGCGTCGACATCACGATGGCGAGGGCTGCCGGAGCGCCTCCCAGAAAGGCTCCCGCGACTTTGAGGATTGCTTCATGCGCCTCAAGGCCGTTGGCTTCTTCCGTGTATGAGGAGAAACTGTGGTCTTGAATGACCCATCCGATATTCTGCAGTACCTCGAAGTACGTTTTGTACCATTGGGTGACGTTCGTCTTGTCGGGCACTTGTTTATTGGCCACCAACTGAGCGAGCAGGCTGGAGTTCACAATATCTTGCCGCCGCTCGCGCGACACACCCTTCACAAAGGAGACGACATCGGAGGCCACGACCATGGTCTGAGTCTTCTGCGCGTTGAAATCGATGAGTTCTCGACTGCCTTCACCCACACCACGCGTCGGGGACGGCAACTTCGCGGCATTCACAAATTCACGAGCTGAGATTGGGGTCACGTTCTTTCTCATCTGATGTCCTCCGTAATGGATGGTCTCTTGTGCTGGTTATTGATCTCACGATCGGCTAGCCCTTCGTGAATGTCATCACGAGAGCATTGGTCGTCTCTTGGCTGCTCGACTTGCTCGACGAATAGACCGCCCCCCTGCCTTCTCCTGGATAGGCTTCTTCCGCATACGCTGTTTCAGTAATGGCTTCGATTGACGCATCTGCCTCGATGGTCCGCTGGATGTTACCTTGACTCGGGGCGCTGCAGGCTGAACCCGCGGTTCCAACTGCTTCAGGATCTGATCTAATGATTCCGTAGCTGATGAGACCACGTCACGATTGGAATAAGGCAATTGTTTGAGCATCACGCTTATGAACTTCATCTGAGTCAGGGCAGAGTCTTGCTCGCGTTGGGTCGCTGAGGACTCGGTAAATGCATTCCGGTACTTCTCTACTATCTGATTCATCTCTTGAAGAAGCGACTGGTCCATGATCGCCCGAATCAAGGCAACCTCCGCAATGGTAATGGCACCCCATACACTGCGCGCGTCCTTGAAACGTGCTTGCGCCAGGGCCTCGCATCGCGAGAGTGCCGCTTCCCGATCCGCGTCCTCCTTCCCGAGCAACACCTCGATGACCATAGCATTGAGGATCGGATAAGGATCGTCCATTCCCTCCCGTTGTCCTAGATCCGCGGCTGCACGATAGTCGGCAACCGCCTGGGCTAAGTGAACCCGCCTCTGTTCGGCATCCGTCTCAAGCTGGGCCAGCTTCTTCTGCGCCCCGCCTATGAGGCTCAGACGCTCCGAGGTCTTTGCAAGCGCAAGGAGATGACGTCCCTTGTCGATCGCCTCCTGGATCATGACCTTGTTGCCGTCTTTCTCTCCACACTGCACCGCGACATTGATCCATTGCTCAACTACACGCAGCGTCGCGGGGTTTGCGATATCCTTGTTTTCCACTGCCTGCTGGTAATACGGAATGGCTTCCTTGAAAAGACCGGCTCCGGCATAGGCCGCTCCAAGTCGTTCCTGTACGCTTCCTTGTTTCAGCCAGTCCTCCGCGCACAGCTGCTCCACCCGACTCAACACTGCCCGTACCTTCGCGTCATCTGCATGGGTACATTGTTGGGAGAGATCATCCAACTGAAGAAGCACTTCTTCCACCGCCACTTTCACATCTTCCTCGCCAGCGGCACTCAAGCCATCGGTGCGGACCAGACAAAAATCAGGATCGCCATAGGCTTGATAGGCTCCCCATGTATTGGAAGACGGAAATTCGTTCCACGTTTGTTGTCGAGCTGTCTTCAGCGCCAGGCCAAAAGACCGACCGGCCAGCAGCTCCCTGTAAAACGATCCGGCGAAACACAGTGCCGCATCGTCCTGGACCGGCCAGCCGGCCGCCACAACAGCACGCACGCCTTTTCGAATCAATTCGCTGGAAATGCTGGCCGCCATTTTATTGGAGGCCATTCCGCCCATCTGTCCGAGATGGCAGCAGTTGAGGAAGACCAGTTCCGGAATAGGATCCATCGTGGCGATCTCGGCTGCCGTGAGAAAGAGGCCATCGCTCAGCACCACCCCGGCTTTGGCTCCAACCTGACCGCTGTCCGCCTCGCTATACTGTCCATGTCCGGCAATGTGGATGATGCGATAGGGGCGCGCAAAAAGTTGCTTGAACACCTCACTGGCTCCGAGCCTGGTGCGAGCAAATTCTGCTCGATAGTTGGCCTTCTCCAACATGTCGGCCACCAGGGTGGCTTCTTCCATAGCTCCTGACAGATCACGATACTGAGGCGGGGTGAGGGGATTCCCGACCACGAAGGCATGTCGCGTCGTACTGTCCCTGGCATGCGTCTTGTCGTCGAGGGTTTGCAGCTGTCGGATCACCCCCGCGCGGACGCACAAGGGCTTCTCCGTATCGATCATCAATTCCCACGGATAATTGGCCGTTACCTCGTCGAGAATGAAGACCACGTTTTCCAGACTGCGCAGACTCTCCTTCAAGTCCAGCGGGATCAGCAGTTCGAAGAGTGTCTTGGCAATGTCCTGATTAAACGTCTCGGTTCTGATCGAACGCTGAATCAGTTGCGCGATCAGTTCTGGCTGGTTGTCTTGAACCGTCACCTCGGCTCTGGCTCGATCCGATAGGGCGAGAAATCGAAGTTTGTGTGGACGAGGCACCGTCAGATCCCGTGTCGTCAATGCCAGATCAAGCAAGGCATTGTAGACCTGTGGATCTTTTGTTTGTTCTTCCTGCAACAGGGCGCGGAGGCGATCCTTGAGCACGGCAGGCAGGCTCACCGAGGGGGGAAGAGGGTCATTTCGGAGCGCCGAGATGGTCCAACGCCGCCAATATCCTCGCGTGGAGGACGGAACAAGCCTGGTCAAGCCCCCGCTCTCCTTTTTCATGTACCGCTCAACCTGAATTGCTGTCTGGGATTCCAACCCGATCCGCTTGGCCACACGATGTGCCGACTTGGCCGCATCGACCGCCACATCCAAAAATCGTTCGATGAACTGCACGTGGGCCACCCGTGGGAGCATCGGTCCCTGGCTTTGGTTAGGCCCCTGTGTGAGTGCGCGATTGGCCAAGACCACGCCCCGCACAATGGCATTGACCGAGTCCTCGACGGCAATATTCGCCGACGTATTCGACCCGATCAGCAGGCTATTGATCGTGAGCCCCTCCGGCTCCTTAGATGAATCCGTTGCACCACGGCACTGGTGAATGTGCAAACAATACTCTGTGACTCCCTGCGAAACCGCCTGTGTGAGCGCCGAAGGGGTCAATTCACCCCACTTGCCGAGTCCAATGACGATCGCGCCATGCTGCACACCGAGTGATTTCTGAATCTCATTGGACGGAGCGAGGGCGACGGCGGCTGTCCCATTTCGTCCTGGATAGCGTCCCGAGTGGTAGCGTTGAGACAAGGCGCCCTCGACCATTTTGTCCACGACGCGCTCCGCCCCTGCAATCGTGTCACCCTCGTAATGGCCGAGTAGGATGGGATGGTTCGTGTGATTGAGATCCCCGTGCAACACGGAAACTTGGAGTGTCGACTGGGTCTGTCCAGACTTCATCGTTGCCCTCCGCTCATTGGATAGAGGCACTCCTCCCAGACATGTCCGTCGCCCTCAATGCCTAGCACCAGGAACATGCCGATGAGCATGTGGGATGGCCTCCCCTATAGCTCCTAACTCAGAAACTGGCGATCGAAAGAAGTCTTTTGCCCTTCAAGTTGGGGTACCTGGTCAAAATCCTCCGCTTTGAGTTTGGCCATGGTTCGTCGATGCAGTTCACGGTAAGTCAGTTTGCCCTCGGCCTCTTTGATCGACTCGACGAGGTAGTAGGTGAGAGCCCCGTTATAGGTCCCGCCGATATGCGCATCGGCAGAGGTTTGTGTATCGCGGCAGCCGGTGATCAACATCTCCTGAATATCGGCGTGGACAATATCGCTCTTCCGCTTGCGGCCACGAGGGGCCTTGCCCAGCTGGGCCCGCACGGCTCCACGCAGTTTTCGACCAGACTCGGTCGCCATGAGATCGAGCGGACAGGGAAGGAACCGTTCTCTTCTGGGCGCATCAGGCGGAACGATGGCGCGAGTGATAGTGCCGGAGTGACAGCAGTCCATGATCACCGTGAAGTTGACGCCCTTTCGAAGCTTACTAAACGTCTTTCGAAGCCAATCATCTCGTAACGTATCCTTCCAATCTAGGTCGGTTGGGCACAGGATCTCATCGCGATGATCCGCTTCATCCCCATTGTCATCCGGCACATTCGATCCATGCCCGGAATAGTGGAGCAGTAAGGTGTCGCCTTTCTTCCCGCTCTTGATGAGCTTCTGAATCGCTGTCTGCATGGCCTTCTTCGTGGCCTTCAGATCAGTGAGGGTCGTGATGTCCTTGTCGGAAAACCCATAGTAGGTTTTCAGTGCCGCACTCAGATTCTTCACGTCGTTCACACATCCGTTCAGATCAGACCCGGGAACTTGATACTTGTTGATCCCGATGAGCACCGCTCGTTTCGCCATAACAGCTCCTTTCAATGGTCATATTTGACACTGCACGCCGCAGGGGTTCCATCTTTCCTGAGAATACTGAGCAAGCAACTTGCCACGCCGTATGCTGGAAACGGGCACGCACGAGGTCACACCTAGGTCGTACTACATGAAGGGAGAATACAGCATTCCCACGCCCCCTGGAAGTCTCCAGGGAACAAATTCTCGTACAGGGATGGCGGAAAGGATTCAGACGCGGGGACCTAAAGAGATACACCACTGTATCGGAATGGATTCAGGTGATCCTCACGGACTAGCAACCCTCGGTTGTACCGTGAGTGGTAGAAGATTTAGGACGCTTAATCACCTAACGCAGTATTCATAGTAATGCCTGCGCACATCAGCCTGCCACTTGAGAAACACGGAGGACAGGTGGTTTTTATTGTGATCAGACCTAGGCATTTCATGGAGGAACACATCCGATACTCCCAGATCAAATATACCGCCATCTATCCCAGGCTCTTTGAAGACAAGAAGTGGGAGGCCAGATGAAAACAGAATGCCTGCCTCTATCTGGTTCCATGGCGTCGGAAAACCTAGGCCCTGTACTTCCTCAGGATCCTTAGTACTATACTTTCTAATACCCTTTTCTATTCGAAATCGCTCGAAGCCAAGGATGACACCACCAGAGCAATGACGAGCAAGAACTGTGACTTCGCGGAGTGGGAATTGAGTAGCAAAATCAGATACGCCAACAGCTCGTGGCTCAAGCTCCAGCCCATCTAACAAGTCGAGAATGAGCTTCTTTGATACCTGTTGCGCTTCTGAGAGCGTGGTTGGACAAGAGACGAATACAGGTATCCTCATGCTTTAGCCTCCTTCGGCAACCTCGCTTTTGTACATGATCTCAAGTCGTCACGCAAGATAACTACCAGACTATTGACAAAGACCACCAGCGGCGTTCACGCGTTGCTCAGAGGGCCCTAGCGTACGGGACAGGGTGCGATACGCCTCTTCACTCGCTGCGGCTTTGTCGCGTAGCCTTTCTGAACAACCTGCTGTGCATCTGGATCCTGTCGGTCACCTCACGCACTGATCCGCTTGAGAAATGGCGCAGGGCTTGCCAACACACTGCCACATACTCACGTGCGTATGACTCTAAGAACCTGCTTCTTCAGTCACATACGCTTAAGGCTCTTGGCGTCGATCCAGATCACTTGACCAGTTCGTCGGTGCACTCCCCGGTACATGTTCGCCGAACCACCGCGGCCATCACCTTAGCTCCTATATTTGGCATCATATCGTTCAGCGCTGCTGTCTTTATGAGCTGGACAAGTCAACCATCCACTGCCCAGTTCTTTTTTATCACCAGGAGCCCATCCCGGATTGTGACCAAGACGGCAGTGACACGCGGGTCGGCCGAAACAGTACGATTGAGTTCCTGAATGGCAGCCGTGGACTCGTCCGGCGGTGGTTGCTTCAACACCTCACCGCTCCACAGGACGTTGTCGATTAAGATGACACCGTTTGGAGCCAGCAGGTCGAGGGAACGTCGATAGTAATTCAGGTAATTGGTCTTATCGGCATCGATGAAGATGACATCAAACGGGCCCGTGAGTGTCCGCATCGTGTCGAGGGCCGGGCCTATACGGATGCTGATTTTCTTCCCACCTGGCACCTGCCCAAAATAACGCCGAGCCATGGCTGCTGACTTTTCGTTGATCTCACAAGTGAGAATTGTTCCATCATCCGGCAGGGCCTCGGCGAAACAGAGGGCGCTGTAACCGGTGAACATGCCGATTTCCAGCACCCGTTTCGCCCCGACCAGCCGCGTCATCATTTTCAGAAACGCCCCTTCCAAGGGACCGACCACCATCTGAGGATATTCCATAGCTCGAAAGGTTTCCTCGCGCAGTGCACGACAAATGGCCGACTCCGGCATTGAATGTCGCTCCGCATACGCTTCGATCTCCGTCGGAACTAACTTTTCCATAAGAATCCTTTTTAGCTATTTGAAAACGTGTCAGCCCTTGCGTACACTGCGCCCGGTCACTGAATGGCGAGCGCGCAATCTTAGCACAGGGAACAGGAGGCCGATTTGAAAACCCTCACGACGTTAGAACCCCTCACGACAAGGCTCTTGGAAATTCAACGCATCAACAGTGCCGCTTCGGTCTTGTCCTGGGATCAGGAAACCTATATGCCGGCCGGTGGCGGAGAGGCGAGGGCGGAGCAGATCGCCGTGCTTCAAGGTATTGCCCATCAGAAATTGGTGTCATCGGAGGTACAGTCGCTCTTGTCGCAGTGGGTGGATCCGGCGAGCGGCCAGGCAACTGACCAACCGGGGGACTCGTGGGATGAGCCGTCTCGATCGCTGTTGCGGGAAGTGTGGCGGGACTTCAACCGAGCACAGAAACTTCCATCCGACTTTGTGATGAAGCTGAGTCGAGAATGCTCCCTCGCCCAACAGGTCTGGGCGGAGGCCAAACAACACAACAAGTTTTCGATGTTCCTGCCGAATCTTCGAACCGTGCTCCAGCTCAAACGTGAAGAAGCGGAATATCTTGGCTATGAAGGTTCTCCCTACAACGCGTTGTTGGATGTGTATGAACCAGGAGCAACCATCGCGACGCTCCAGCCAGTGTTTGCCGTACTGAAAGCTCGCCTGGTGCCGTTACTGAAACGAATCACCCAGAGCCGGGTCCGGATTGACGACAACATCCTCCGCCACCCCTATGACCACAGTCGGCAACTGGAGTTTGGGCGGTTGGTGTTAACCGCCATGGGATATGACTTCGAACGTGGCCGCCTGGACCTCTCGGCCCATCCCTTTACGACTTCGTTTCATCCGACCGATGTCCGCGTGACGACCCGCGTGCATGAACATGAACTCCAGTCATGCCTGTTCAGTTGTATCCATGAAGGCGGCCATGCATTGTACGACCAGGGATTAGATCAGCGCTATTTCGGTACCCCGTTGGGCGACTCGGTGTCCCTCGGAATCCATGAGAGCCAATCCCGTCTCTGGGAGAACTGTGTCGGGCGGTCTCGGCCTTTCTGGCGTTTTTTTTACCCGATCTTACAACAGACCTTTCCCGACCAACTCCGAGGTGTGGATGTCGAGCAATTCTATGCCACGATCAATCACGTCAAACCTTCGTTGATTCGCGTGGAAGCCGACGAGCTGACCTACAATCTCCACATCATGTTGCGGTTTGAGATTGAGCAAGGTCTGGTGGAAGGCAAGACTCAGCCAGAAGATTTACCCACTATCTGGAACCAGAAAATGGAGGAATATCTCGGGATCAGACCACCGTCTGATGCCGAAGGTGTGTTGCAGGACGTGCATTGGTCGTTCGGCGCCTTCGGGTATTTCCCGACCTACACGTTAGGCAACCTATATTCCGTCCAATTCTTTGAACAGGCCAAGTCGGAGCTCCCGGAGCTGGAGGCTGACATCGCTGCCGGGCAACTACTCCCCCTGCGCCGGTGGCTTGAGCAGAAGATCCACCGCTGGGGCCGCATGTTTACTCCAGCTCACCTGGCCGAACGGATCACGGGCTCCTCACTCCGTCCCGAGCCCTTCCTCAATTATGTGGAACGGAAGTACGGCGAGCTCTACCAACTCTGAGTGTCCCAGGCCGGTCGGGACTCATACCCCATCGCCGCATTGAGCTTTCCCGCGATAGCGGGCGGGATGGTGAATTCAGCCTGCACCTCGATCCGATGCGGCACGAGCAGGGTGGTGTGGAACACGATATCTCGAATGGCAATTTTGAGTTCAGGATCCTGGGGCGTACTGAGCTGTACCGCCTCAACCGAGTTCGTGATCGTCCCACTGTCTTGTGGCGCGTAGGCCGCCACGACGGCCTCGATGATCTCTTTTGCCTGTTCGTTGGCCTCCACCCCCTCAGTCGCCGTGAGCAGCAATGGGATCGCCTCCTCCTTGGCTTGATCTGAAACAGTAAAATTTTCTATCCGGCCCTTCCGACGGAGGGATGTCAGATCATTATCTAGTTCTTTACTGAAGGCCCCGTACGCAAATCGGAAGAATTCGAAATGAAGCGCCTTGAACCCCTTGGCAAAGGTTTGGAGCTCACACAAGAAACAGAGCTGCTGTAGCTTCACGTCGCTCAACAATCCATGGGGTTCAGCGAGCTGCAGAATGTGGAGCAGGAGCACACGGTCAACAAGAATTTGGCTGGGTGTTCTCACGAAATCCTCACTAGACGACCGCAGGCTTCACTATAGCCAGCCACAGGAACGGTCGTCAAAGGCCACCTGCTTGCCCGGCCTTGGTCCAGAGAAAGACTCTTGACCCACTGCTTCATTTCGTCTTTAATCCCCCTCCAAGGGAGGAGCGATCTACTACGATGTCCAAACATGCCAAGGAAATGGGAATTCTGAAAGAGCATCTTGAGAACCACCAGCTCAAATTTACGCGCCAGCGTGAGTTGATTCTCGATGCCTTTTTGAAACAAGAACACATCACGGCTGAGGAAATGTACCATCAGTTGGCACGCAAAGATCCCCATCTTGGGCTCGCAACCATCTATCGGACCCTCAACCTGTTCTGCGAAGCAGGGCTGGCTCAAGCCCGGCACTTTGGGACACAGACCCAGTATGACAACGTGTCCCATAAAGGCCATCACGACCATCTCATCTGCACAGGCTGTGGCAAGATCGTGGAATTTGAAAACTGCGATATCGAACGCCTTCAAGAGGAAGTCGCGACCAAGAACGGCTTTACGATTACCACCCACCGGCTTGAACTCTACGGACTCTGCTCCCGCTGCCGTCATTGACCCCCAGAAATGTTTCTGGTATCATTTTTGAGATAGCTTATCAATTTCAAATCATGTCGCCCCCTATCGCCAAAAGGTCCGCCATGTCGAGATCCCTTCACAAGGCTCATCGCACCACTCCGCGCACCAATTACCATCCGCTCATCGGCATCATCACGACATGTATTGTTCTGCTCTTCTCCATCATCCCAAACATCGCCGGCGCCGCTGCCGACCAACTAACCGTCTATTCCGGACGAGCTGAACGATTAATCAAGCCGGCTCTGGACGAATTCACCGCAAAGACCGGCATTCAGATCGCGTTATTGTCCTCCGGTACGACCGAACTAGTGAACCGGATGAAAGCGGAGGGCGACCGTAGTCCAGCCGACGTATTTATCACGAATGACGCCGGGAGTTTGGAGCTCGCCCGCACGGCCGGACTGTTTCGACCGCTGAGTATGCGCGAAATTGAGCGGGCCATTCCTCCCCAATTTCGAGCCACGGATAACAGCTGGATCGGCTTGTCCGGGCGATTTTGGATCATTACCTACAACACCAGGATGGTGAAGCCCGACCAGATCAAGTCGTTGCTGGACTTGGCCGATCCGATCTGGAAAGGGAAACTCGCCATTCCGAACGCCGGCAGCGAATATCTGCACGCAGGCGTCTCCGTGATCCGGGCCAGTATCGGTGATGATCGCACCAAGAAGTTCCTTGAAGGGCTTCGAGACAATGCCGGGACTCAGGTCTACCAGAAGAGTTCCCAGATCGTCGAGGCGGTGGCCAAAGGTCAGGTCGCGCTGGGAATCGTCAATCACTATTACGTCTATCGCCATCTTGCCACACAGCCGGCTTCTCCTATAGCGGTTGTCATGCCTGATCAACAAGAAGGCGGGATGGGGGCCATTATGAACGTGGCCGGCATCGGTGTTCTGAAACATACGCCTCGTGTGGAGCAGGCCAAACTGCTCGTCGAATTCCTCGTCGCACAGGCAGGTCAGAAGATCTTCGCCGATCTTGACAAGGAATACCCGCTCCATCCCGAGGTCCAAGCTGACCAAGCCCTCGTCGAGCGAAAGAGTTTTCGCGCCGCCATGGTGCCCTTGGCGAAACTGGCCGAGCTCCGTGCACCCACCCTTCGACTCATCGAACAAGTGGGCATGCGGTAATACCGAGTGACCTGTGATTGCCGTACGCCCATCATCGCTCTCTTCCCTCCAATTGGTTGCCCTGGCCAGTGCGGCACTGGTGCTACTGCCGTTGATCTACATCACGACCTTGGCCCTCTCGGCCGATCCGGCGGTCTGGTCTCGACTGTGGACCACTCGTGTCCCCGAACTCCTCTGGAATACGATTTCGTTGGCTGGTGCGGCAGTGCTCCTCGCGCTTCTATTGGGGGTCTCGACCGCATGGATCGTTACCCGTTGTGACTTTCCTGGACGCCGGCTCTGGGAAGTCGCCCTTGTGCTTCCTCTTGCCATGCCGACATTTGTGTTGGCTTATGTCTTCAACTATCTGTTGGGATTCGGCGGCCCGGTTGAAGCACTCTGGCAGATGCTGGCCGGCCCTCAGGCCAGAATCTTTTCCCCTCAAAGTTTTCTGGGTGTCACCGTAGTCATGGGGCTCGCGACATTCCCGTTCATTTATCTGCTCACGCGAAGCGCGCTCCTGAATTTCAACGTATCGTTTGAGGAAGTCGCCCGTACCTGTGGCGCCTCTCCCCTAAGGCGGATCTTCTCCGTCACCCTTCCGCTGTTGCGACCGTCCATCGTTGCCGGTGTCGCGCTGGTCATCCTGTACGTGGTCTCCGATTTCGGAGCCGTGTCGCTCTTGCGCTATCAAACATTGACGTATGCCGTATTTCAACAAATGACCGGCCAATTAGACAATCAGGCCGCGAGTATTTTGAGCGTCTTGCTGGTCATCCTGGCACTCTTATTCTTGGTAACCGAGCGATGGTTTCGCCGCAAAAGTCGCTTCTACCAAACTGCTGGTCGCTACCGTGCTCCGCAGCGCATCCAATGCAACTGGCTCCAGACTGTCGGCCTGACGGCATCTCTCGCCATGATCCTGGGAGCAGCCTTCGGTGTCCCCGTGTGCCTCCTGATCCTGTGGAGCCTCTCTCCTGAGGCCCTTGCCATTCTCGATGCACGATTCTTCGGCTTTGTCTGGAACAGTGCCGTGCTCGCAACCCTGGCAGCCACAGCCGGCGTACTGGTCGGACTACCGTTGGCCTATCTGGCAAGTCGCAAACCCACATGGCTCAATACCGGCTGCCTACAGGCCGCCTATGCCGGGTATGTGTTACCGGGACCGGTCGCAGCACTCGCCGTACTGGTCCTCTGTCTCAACCTGATACCGGTTGTTTATGGAACGGTACTCGTGTTGATCATCGCCTATGTTTTGCACTTTCTTCCGGCCGGCCTCCAATCGCTCGAACCGGCGATCCAGCAGATCACACCCAATCTCGAGGAAGTCGCCCGCACCCTTGGACTGAGCGCCCGCCAAACCGTGCGACAGGTCACGCTGCCGCTCATCCGTAACGGCATCATCGTGGCCTGGGTCTTGATCTTTCTTCAAACGATGAAAGAGCTGCCCGCCACGCTCTTGCTCCGCCCGGTGGGGCTTGACACCTTGGCCATCCGAGTCTGGCTTGAAGCGAGTGAAGAGTATTATCAGCTGGCGGCCCCCTCCGCTCTCTTGATCGTGCTGGTCGGTCTGCCTGCCCTTGGCTTACTACTCTCACGCGATTGGCGCGCCGCGTAAGGACCGAACATGAATACACCGGCACAGACCAGACCGATCACTACCGACCAATGCCATGCACGCGCCCATCTCTTCTCTCCGGCGACTCCGATCCTGGAACTTCGCTCTATCTCCTGTGCCTATGACTCAAGCCGACCTGCCGTTCGCGACATGTCATTCTCCGTCAGGGAAGGTGAGATCCTCTGCCTGCTTGGCCCATCCGGCTGTGGGAAAACCACCGTTCTACGTGCCATTGCGGGATTTGAGCCGGTACGTTCCGGAGAAATTCTCCTGTCGGGACGGGTGGTCTCATCCCCCTCGGAAACGGTTCCAACGGAACATCGCCGCATCGGCATGGTCTTTCAGGAATACGCCCTCTTTCCGCACCTGTGTGTCGCGGACAACATCGCCTTTGGACTCAATCACCTGCCCCGGGCAGAGCGAAGGCGTCGAGTTGATGAGATGCTGTGCCTGACCGGCTTGGAGGGGTTAGAGCGCCGATACCCGCATGAACTATCGGGTGGGCAGCAGCAACGCGTGGCACTTTCACGGGCGCTGGTACAAAATCCGGTCTTGCTCCTGCTGGATGAACCGTTCAGCAACCTAGACCCCGACATGGCCAGTCGCATGCGCCAAGAGGTCCACGCCCTGTTACGTCAGATGAAAACTACAAGCATCATGGTCACGCATGACCATGATGAAGCCTTTGCCATGGCCGATCGCATCGCCGTGTTGAATCAAGGAGTGCTCGAGCAGATGGACTCCTCTGAACTCATTTACCATCTCCCAGCCACGCGGTTCGTGGCCGACTTTGTCGGTCAAGCCGACTTCATTGCCGGCCGGATTCATCAGGGAGTGGTTCACACCGAGCTCGGAACGTTCCCCAATACAATCAACGGCTCCGAAGGAGACCAGGTTGCGGTCATGATTCGCCCGGACGACGTGCATCTCGTGCCGAACAAATCCGCCGAACCCAGAATCGTGGCCAGGCAGTTCCGCGGGTCTGAAAATTTGTATAGAGTTCAACTTCCTTCCGGTCAGATCGTCCATAGTAGCGAAAGCTCGACCAGCGTCTACCAAGAAGGCACCTTTGTCGAACTCCGCGTTTCAGCAACCCATACCGTGCTGTTTCAAACCGAAACGCCCCCTCGTCCGTAGCAACAGCAGGAGGGACTGACAACGTGTAGAGATTGACAGCCTCCCCGGAAATCTGGCATGGATGAACAAGCGCTGAGGTCTCCAACCCCCACCCGGCTTGAGCCCCCCTTCCACAATGTAAGGAGTCGCGATGGACGCATTGAAAGATGTCATTGATTACGGGGTAATTGGTCTCTTACTGGTGCTCAGTGTGTGGTCCGTGGCGGTGGCCATCGAACGGTGGCTCTTCTATAAGCGTATCAATCTCTCTCAGTTTTCCAACGCGCAGCTGCTGGAAATCACACTGACCAAGCGTCTCGTCGTGATCGGAACCGTAGCGGCCAACGCCCCTTACATTGGCCTCCTCGGAACCGTCCTCGGAATTATGTTAACCTTTCATACGATGGGGACGTCCGGCACAATGGCCGTGAACACCATCATGATCGGGTTAAGTCTGGCATTGAAGGCGACGGCTGTCGGCCTGCTGGTCGCGATTCCTTGTGTCGTCATGAATAACCTGTTGCGTCGACGCGTTACCGAACTCCTCACAGACTATAGGGCACGACATGGATCGGAACATTGATCAGATCAACGTCATTCCCCTCGTGGATGTGATGTTGGTCCTGCTGGTCATCGTGCTGACCACGGCCACCTTCATCAGCACGGGCCAGATTCCCGTCAACCTCGCCAAAGCGAAAGAGGTCAGCGATCGGCAAGACGTGCCGATCGTGATTGCCTTGACGGCGGAGGGGAACTTGTTCGTCAACGATACCCCGGTCCCCGAGGGAGGCCTTCCCACGGCCCTGAGCTCTCGGCCTCGTGAATCTGCAGTGGTCGTCCGTGCAGACAAGGTCACACTGCTCGAAAAGTTCGTGGCACTCGTCGATGAAATTCGCGGTCTGGGATTTCAGCAAGTGAGCTTGGAGGTCATTCGGCTCTAAATGCAAGACTCGCCGCGACCGCTTCTGAATGATTCCAGCTCCACGGCCACTGGCTGGCTTCTCTCTTGTCTCTTGCATGGTGGCTTGGCTCTAGCCACCATCCTGTTCGTGCAACGTATTCATCTGTCCCCACAAGGGGACCTGTTTCAATGGAATGTGGCGATGGTGGCAACTCTTTCACCTTCAGCAAAGGCGCCAGCTGATGTTACACCAGCGACTTCGCCAACCAGGCACACTTCTGCGTCGATACGTCCGGTTCAACGCATCGACTCGACCGCGGTTGCTTCAGCGCCACCAGCTGATCTCGCTCCACCGTCTCAAGAAGCGGACTCACTTCCGAACGAATCGCGTGCATCACAAGGGATGTCAGCGGTACCGGCTCGTCCGTCGTCTCAGCTCGTGCCATCGCCTGAACAGGAGTCGACTCCCTCTACCGACATCAGTCAGTTACCCGCTTCACCCTCGGATATGAATCCTGCTTCTGACCCTGTACTCGCCACGAATACTCCAGCAGCATCAGCCAGTTCACAGCGATCGGTCAACGTCGACTATGGATGGCTCGCCACTCTCATGGCGCAGTGGATCGAGGGGCTCGACAAGCGTTACCCCGCAGCATTGCGTGCCGAGGGGATTGAGGGAAAGGTGACACTGATTGCGCTCTTGCACGAAGATGGCTCGCTGAGCAACGTGCGCATCGCCAAGGGTTCAGGGAATGCAGCATTGGACCAGGTTGCAGTGGAGGACGTCAGAAACGGCCCCCCAGTGAAATTCGCGCATCCACTTGAACGTCCCTCGATCTCGGTGAAGTTCTCGATCAGTTACGACCTGAAATCCGCTCGATAACCGGCAAAACCGATTCTCACGGCACGCCTAACCGATCACGAAGCCCCGAGGACACCATCAGGGTACCATTCGCATCGACGATGATGGCTTCAACATCCGGTAAGCGCTCTACCAGCGCCATTCCGTTTTCTGGCCCGAGCACAAAAATACCTGTGTCCAACCCGTCGGCTATCGTACCGTCCTTGGCGATGACCGTCACACTCTGACAGCCACGTGCCGGCTGCAACGTGTATGGGTCTAGGATATGGTGATACCGTACACCATCCCGTTCGAAGAACCGTTCGTAGTCCCCAGCCGTTGAAACTGCTTCATCATGTAAATCGATGATGCCGATCAGCGTTCCCTCCTCACGCGGATGCCTGATCCCGACAGGAAACCCTTTTCGTTCAGAGAGCACACCGAAGGCTTTAATGTCCCCGGATAAGGCGACAACTCCCCCTTTGGCACCTGCTCGTTTCATGACCTCGACCGCCCGATCGGCAGCATAGCCCTTTCCCACCCCACCGACATCAATACGCATTCCCTTCTGCGGCAGATAAATCGTCCGTAATTTCTTATCGATTTGAATGCTTGTCCAATCAACAAGCGGCTTCAATCGTTCCAAGGCTTGCTCGTCAGGAATCTGCTGCCGTTCGGTGACACTCCAAGCTTCAATCGCGGGTCCCAGAGCAATATTGAACCCTCCACGAGTGAGTTGCGCCATGTCCAGAGATCGAACGACGAGCTCAAGCGTCTCTCGACTGACCGAGACAGATTGACGACCAGCTTCGGCATTCACCTGTGAGAGTTCACTGTCAGATCGCCAGGTACTCAATAACCGCTCAAGTCGCTTAATCTCATCGAAAGCAGCCTGGACTGCTCGATCACCTACCTGCGTATCGAACGCAACAGCAGTCACCGTCACAAGAGTCCCCATGTGCATCTGGGCACGTTTCGCGATGATGGGCTGAGAGGATGGCTGTCGTTCCGCACAACTTCCCAACATGACCAGGGGAAGAACAACGATCGCCAGAGAACCGATCGAGGACTGAGAGGTCTTCATTGTGCGATCCTCCTACCACAAGCGCCGGCGAAAGTATCTCGGATACCGAGGGTACGGCATAATCTCATAGAGCCGTGCTTCTATCTGTGTCGGTTGGGGAAGCGTTTCAGCCATCGAGCGCCCCTTGAACATCGGATACTGGCCATCGAGAAAGTCCTGTGCCTGAAGAGTCTCGGCTTGGTCGGCGACCACAGAGGCCACGATCATCCGTCCATAACGCGGCGAATCGATTTCGAATCTCCAAGTCCCCACATAGGTAATGGCCGTAGCGTCGACTGGAAACGTCATCGCGACATCCGCCATGGACATGAAGGGGCCTTCAGTGATCTGTACCCGAGTCAACCGATACTGTCCGGACGGCAGATGAGCAGCAAAATGTCGATCGGGAGAGTTGATCTCAACTTGGAATCGTTTGTGCGAGGCTTGGTCCTCAACTTCAATAAACCGCACCGCAGGTAAAAACCGACGAGATCGGTCCCCGGTCAAGACAGTGACAACTCTTCCGATAACCAGCCCCTCAGTCACATCCTGCGGATCAATCAACGCGGGCAACTGGGTCACGCACCCCCACAGACCCACAACGACGGTCACCAGGAACACGAATTGGACCATAGCGAGTTTCATGGTTACAGGGAAATTATACGAAATCTTGTGATGCTCTCGCAGCCCTGCTTGACTGAAATTATGTCTTGACAGCAAACGGCTTGGCAGGATATTAATAATCGTTCTCAATTTCATCGAGAAAGACGCGCCGAACACCATGGCAGTTGCAAAAACTTCTTCTCTGGAACCTTGCTCGACCCTCGAAACACGTTGTGCGTGCGGACAGTTGATTGCCAAGGTGTGCGGGCAAGGCTTGGAACTGAAGTGCAAGCGATGCAAGCGTATCGTCGTAATCCCCTTTGCTTCGATCGAAGGCTGGGGAACGGCAACCTGATCATTCCGCTCCAAAAGGAGAAACGACCGTCATGTAGTTGTGCCTGTTTGTTGTTTACCTGAAGGCCAGAGACCGTAGAGTCCCGAGTCAGTCTATAACCTTTACTTAATCAGGGAGGATACCGATGAAGATGCGGTTACTCCTCGGGGCTCTTTCAATTCTGGCGCTGTCGGTCACCCCGGTCTTCGCGGAAGAGAGCCTTGAGGAACGAGTGAAAAGACTCGAAGAAGCGTTACAAAAAGCACAGGAACGAGAATCGCGTGCGATTCAAGATGAAAGTTCATCTCCGAAACAATACCCGGTACCGGCCGGGCCAATGACCGATATTCGGGTCGGTCGCCCAGGAGAGGAAAAAACTTCTCTCGGGTTTAGTTCCACGGGGTCAGGAAAATTGATTTACGCGAAGCCATTCTTGAGCGCGCCCAAAGCCACGCTTGGTGGTTATGCGGACGTGATGTACAACATCCTCTCCCGCCAAAACTTGGACAATCCCAGCCGTAATAGCTTCGGCCAGCAACGGTTGGTGCCATTCATTTTTGCCGATATTACCGATCGTATAAAGTTTGCAGCAGAAATTGAGTTTGAACGGGGAGGCACGAATGCCCCACAGGGGACTGATGGGTCGATCCAAATCGAGTTCGCGCAGCTGGATTACCTGGTTGATGAACGGATCAACCTTCGAGGCGGCATTCTCCTCATGCCGGTCGGTAAGTTTAACCTGCTCCATGATTCGCCATTAAATGATCTGGTCGATCGACCGATGGTCTCCAGACTCATTATTCCAAGCACCTGGTTCGAGGCCGGCGCCGGTATTTATGGAACCTTCTACCCGTCGGCGCTGTCGAAGATCGATTATGAAGTCTATGCCGTCAATGGTATGACCCAAACTGCTGGTGCGATCACTGATTTGGGTATCCGCAGTGCACGCGGAAGCGTATCCCGAGATCGCGACGACAGCAAGGCCGTCGTTGGCCGTATAGCCTTTAGTCCTATGTTGGGCATTGAAATCGCCGGCTCTGGATACCACGGGCAATATAAGCCCTCAACGGCTACAGTCGGTTCAGGGAATATTGATATTTTCGCAGTGGATTGGACCTTACAGCGTGGTCCTTTTGAGCTGATCGGTGAAGCGGCGTGGACCAGAATCAGCAACAACAATGCTACCGGTGTGACCGGCAATGGCATCGGTCCCTCGGGCATGTTCGGTTACTATGTCCAGGGGAACTATCACTTCATGCCGGAAATTCTGAAGAGGCTGGCACCTACTCACTTCTCTGACGCCTCCACCTTCACGGCAACGGTACGCTGGGAGCAAATCGACACCGATACGGACAATCGCACGGTGGGTGGGGCAAATACGCTCGGCAATCGGCGAGAACTCGATCGGTTGACGGTCGGTCTGAATTTCAGACCAGTGGAGGACATGGTCTTCAAAATCAACTGGCAGCATAACGCGCAGAACGGCGCGGTGGGATTAACCCCTGCAGGAGATTTAGGTAACGCCAGCAGCCCGATGGATGGAGATGGATTCCTGTTCCAAGCAGCGACCTACTTCTAACTGTACAGCTAAGGAGGCTCCCCGCCGTCTCGGCGGGGAGCTCATGACATGACAAAGTTTCTGCAGCGAATGAACCTGCGCATTCTCCCGCTCCTTCTGGTTGGAAACGTGGGGGGATGTGCCTTGATGACCAGTGGTATGGAACAACGGGCTACTACCTGTAGTTATGACCAAGCCTGGGACGCAGCCATCGACGCCGTAAAGGATCGGTCAGCCGATACGATCGATAAAGAGGCTGGAGTAATCGTCACGCACTGGCTCGAAATTCCGATGCCGGGCCGCAAGTACGGTGTATTCAGACGGGAAATTCATGACGGTAAAGATCGATCCCGCCTCACACTACGCGTGAAGCGAGCGGACGACAGGACAAGAATCTTTTTCATCGAAGAACGCCAAAGTTGGGTATTTCGTGGTGGATCACGCCTCTTCGGCTGGGCTCCGACTGATCCATCCGTAGAAGTCATGCGAGACGTACAAGATCGGCTTGATGCCAAGTTACAGGAACACGGATGTTCAGCCACCTAAGAGGAATCTTTTCTGGATTCGCGATCGGAGCAGCACTCTGCCTTGCCACTCCTTTATCGGCTGGAGCTGAAAAGGTATGGGATAACGATCTGAAACGCTATCTCACCGAGGCGGAATTGAATCATGCTGAAGTCTTCATGTCGGAAGATGAGGCTGTAAAGATCATCCTCCCAAAGTCGCAACGTATTCGCAAGGAAGTCATCCAGCTCAACCAGGACAAGAAAGATCTGATCGAACAACGCATCGGATGGAAGTTCCCGGAACAAGCGTTCGAAGTCTATATCGGGGAAACGGGAGATAGGATCGACGGTTATGCCATCGTCCACAACACCATCGGCAAGCACAAGCATATGACCTACATGGTCGGTGTCGACGCCAAAGGGGCCTGCTCCGACGTTGAGCTATTGGTATTTCGTGAAGCCAGAGGAAGTGAAGTGGGACGGAAACGGTTCAACGTGCAATATGAAGGCAAGACGGTCTTGGACCCAATCCGGATCAACAAAGATATCATCAACATCTCCGGCGCCACCATGTCCGTCCGCTCGATCAGCGCCGGCGTGAAACGAGTGCTGGTCCTGGTCGACGAATTTTATTTGAAGCCTGCTGGAATCGGCAGTGATACGGTAGCCTCCCAAAAGGATAAGGGATTCCTCCCGTCGATATTCGGTAATTAGTCACAGCGGACCCAGCGTCCCGAACATGCGAAACTTTAACCAGAAGTTCAGGCTACGTGACTCCGATCGTCACATTCGCTTGCTGTACACACTGTTCTTGTTACTGATGTTCGTCGGGTTCTGCTTCTCCTTTTTTTGGGCGCATAGCATGACGGGATTATCCCCACAAGGCATTGCCGAACACTATCGAGGATCCAATGCAACATTCGGCGAGCCGATGTCGTTTCGAGAGCTGGCTGAAATCACCCATTTCCATCTCTTCACCATGCCGGTCGTGTTCATGATTTTGATCCATGTGATGTACCTGACCAATACCAGCCATACCCTCAAGGCTATCGTCACCTGGGCCGGGTTTGGCGGCGTCATGCTCGATCTGCTGTCGCCCTGGCTCATCAGCTATGTTTCTCCCATTTTCGTCCTATCCATGCTCACAGGCGACATGCTGATGACCCTCAGCTTTCTGGTTATGATGGTTGTTCCTCTGTATGAAATGTGGGTGCTCGGACAGCCGCTCATGGGAGGGAAACGACCACAAGAGTCGTAGGTGAGTGGCACCATAGTTCTTTCTGAGCGGCCAGCGGTTGTTCACCCAGAGCCCGGAATCACGCGAGTGGTTTCGGGCTCTTTGTTTTGAAGGAGGTAGCGCCATGCAGGTCCACAGTCTCGATCAGGTCCAGCCGGCCGTCTTGACGATTCAAGGCATGCTCAAGAAAATCGACCGCCTCTCCCTTTCTCCTGCGTCACAACGCGATCTGGAAATCATTTTGGTCCGGCAAGTGACAAGGGAATTGGATCGGCTTCTGCCCTGGCAAGCAGGCCATGGCGAGGCCTCTGCGGTCAGTGCCATTCGTATTGGACAGGCAATGGGGCTGCATGACAAACCACTGCACCAGCTCGAGCTAGCCGCCTTACTCCACGATATCGGTCTCCTGATGCTCCCTCCTCATCTTCAAACAGGGCGAGAAGCGCCGGACACAGAGTCCTACACCACCATTCAGAATCATCCTCGTCTTGGATCGATTTTGCTTGAGCCCTTTCCGTTCCTCCATGAAGTGACCGTCATGATCGCGCATCACCATGAACGATGGGATGGATCGGGCTACCCCTACGGGCTCAGAGGAGAATTCATCCCTTTGGGAGCAAGAATTCTAGCTGTCGCCGATGCTTTTTCAGCGATTCACGTTCCACACACTCATGATCAATTCAGACGCGATCGCGTCGCGCTCCGCATCCTACAGGTATCCGCAGGCACTCAGTTTGATCCGCTTGTCGTCAAGACTTTGGTCGAATGCTGTGCGGAAGTGCAGCCCGCACCTATGAGAGAACGGTGCCATGAATAACCCCGCCGGCGTATCACCTACGCCGGCTTCAAAGTGGGAGGCCCCACCCCTCCCACTTGACCAGGCAAGGGTCCTCGCCTCCCGAGGGCCCTTGCCGCCCTTCGTTTGAACGGCGTGCTGAGATGAGACCGCCGAGCAGGATCGATATGGCAAGGACAAGAAAATTGTTTATGAATCGGCATGTATCCGTGCTTCTACACATGACCAAGAGTGCGAACAGCACGACGGTCTTCACAACTAATCACAAGGAATGGTGCTCTATGAGTCGTACCGTGATGGCAAGTCACACCCAGACCTCGCTGACCTTTTTATGCTCGATGCTGTTCCTCATCGGAACGGTTGCCTGCTCCGGGGACGAAAGCTCGCCCCCTTCGCCTCCCATCGCCTCTACCGGAACGCCCGGCGCCGAGGAGGCCGTGGGTGAACGGTTGTTTCTTGAAACACGCTTCGCCCAGGCATTCAAAGTGTCCGTGGACAACGGCGGTACCATCAATAATCCCAACATCGGTGACGGTGTTGTTGATACCGTTGAAACTTTGGGCTCTCCGATCAACCCAGGTCCGTTCAAAGGCCTCTCCATGAATTGCCGGGTATGTCATTTAGTCGACGACGTGCTGGATGCGTCGGGAGGCGGCATGCGAACCTATACTGACTTTGCACGACGCAGTCCCATCCCGGCCCGAGCGGACGGCAAGACCGTGGCCGTGCGCAATTCACCGCCTCTTGTCAACTCTGCGCTTGATCGACCAGGCGGCGCCTTGTTCCATTTCGACGCCGAGTTTAACTCAATGGAAGAGCTGGTCGCCGCCACCTTTACAGGTAGAAACTTCGGTTGGCTGCCGGGAGAACGCGATCAAGCGGTCGCCCATATCGCTCGTGTGGTCCGTGCCGACGACGGGACGGGGGACCTGGCGAAAGAGTTCGACGGAACACCTTATCAGATGCTTTTCGGGGGAACAGATGCATCCATACCGGAAGAATTTCAGCTCACTTCCGAATTCCGCAAGGCTATCGGCTCAGCAACCGACCAGGAAGTGTTCGATGCGGTCGTGAAAGTCGTCGCTGCCTATGTCAATGGTCTCCTGTTCTCTCAAACCGAAGACAGCGGCGCGCCGATTCGCTCTCCCTTCGACGTGTTCCTTGAGACCAACGGCCTCCCACAAGCCCCGGATTCCAACGAATCTCCCCTCGACTACAGTCGTCGCTTGCGGCAACTCATCCAGTCGCGTGAAACGGCGGGTACGCTCCAGTTCGTCACCTCGAACCCAAATAGAGCGGACGGTCAGTTCCAGTTTCACACTCAGACGTTTTCGTTTGGAGCGCAGGAATTGGCTGGGTTGAAGGTGTTTCTCACTGAACCGGCAACGCTCCCAGCCTCGCCAGCCGAACTGACGGCCGGGAAAATCGGCAATTGCCTCGCCTGCCACGCCGCGCCGAACTTCACCGATTTCAAAGCTCACAATACGGGAACGACTCAGAAGGAGTACGACGACATCCCAGGCCATGGCCCTGGTGCCTTTCTAAATCTTCCGATTCCCACACTTGAGACACGAACGGCCGATGATTTGCCGGCAACCGAACAACATCCGTCCGCCAGCGAACGATTCCGAGCCGTTCCCTCATCCGGAACAACCTTGACTGACCTGGGCTTGTGGAATGTCTTCGCCAATCCTGACATGCCAACGCCTCAGTCCAAGATCCAAACCATTCTCTGCGACGAAGAGCAACCCTGCTCAATTTCTCAACGCGAGCTTTTAGATCGAGCACTCGCTCGATTTAAAACTCCCGGTCTTCGCGACCTGAGCCACTCAGCTCCGTTTATGCATAACGGTCAGTTCGATACGCTCGATGAGGTTCTGGATTTTTATCGCGAGATGTCAGACCTCGCGCGTAAAGGAACGCTCCGCAATGGGGCCGCCCAACTTCGAGGGATTGCGTTGCGAGAGAACGATATCGCTCCGCTGGCTGCCTTCCTGAAGGCCCTGAATGAGGATTATCAATAGACACAAGAACTCACTCTTGTACAAACTTCCACCATGGTGACAGGTGAATTGATGACACTCTTTCCCACACGACAAGCAACATCCTTGATCTGCCTGCACTGTCACAAACCGATCGCCCATCGAAACCCTCAGCTTTGGTGTATCAAGTGTCGATGCGCCAAACGCCGACGGGGGCAGACTCGAGGTCTCGCGCAGTCGATGCAGACACGACGACTGAAAGCCTGGTTGAGGCAGTTCCCAGGCTCATGATTGGCTCTGTCCTCATCAAACTGATGGAGGGTTGGGAATTGGTGTCTCTCCTCCTTCTGATTCCGTACGGAAGAACGCTCGCTGTAGAAATTTAGCCCAAGAAGGGGGAGGGAAACAGTGAGAAACGGATAATCAATCAAGTTCCTAATCGACACAGACGCGGCCAAAGGACTGAGCGTCCAGAGCCCATGGTTGTCCACCAGCCATGGGCTCTGTGTTTTTTGGAGCATGTGTCCACCGATGGGCATGCCAAGGGGTCCCGCAATTGCGACACACGGATCATTCAAGAAAGGAGCGTGCAGCCATGACAGACTGACGAATGGACCGACAAGCTCTCCGATAAGTTTAACAACACAAGCATTGAACCCATTCTTCACTTTGCCGTCATGGGTTCACGAGAGCACCACACATTAGAAAAGGAGTGTCATGAAATCGAAACCTGAACAACCATGCTTGTATCGTTATAGCTAAGCCCACAATCAGTGATAGCCTCTCACGATGTCGTCGAGGGTGGCTTGGTCCTGATACTCCCGGCGCTTCTTGAGGGCGGCGAAGTCATGCTCGATGGGGTTGAGGTCGGGAGAATAGGGCGCGAGAAACAGGAGGGTCGCGCCAGTCGCCGCGATGAGCTGCGCCGTTTCGGGCGAGGTATGAAACGCAGCGTTGTCCATGATCACGAGGTGTTGGGCATTCAGCCGTGGGCACAACCTCGTCTTTAGCCAGACGTTGAAGATACTCGTATCGCACGTCCCATCAAACAGCAAGGGTTCTGCCAGTCGCCCCTCCATGCGAGCCGCAATGAGCGACGTGCGGGGCCGTCGATGTCCCGAGACCAGGCCGTCCACGCGTTGCCCCTTCGGCGCATACCCATACCGGCGCGCGGTTGATGAGGCAAACCCGCATTCATCGATGTAGACGGGCTGTTTGCCGCGGCGCACGAATCGCTCGCGAAGGCGGAGAAACCGCTTGCGCCGCAGTGGGTCGCGTTCGGAATAGCCCAGTCTTTTTTTATGGGTCACTCCCAATTTGCGCAGCGCGTTCCAGATACAGTGCCGGGAGACGTGGAAATGGCGTGCCCGTTCCGCTTGCGTCCGATCGGGATGGGCCTCCACATGACCGCGTAACTGTTCCCAATCCAGCTTGCGGGGCCGGCGAGGGCCGGGACGCTGATAGGTCAGGCCGCCAGGCTTGAGCCAGCGGTACACGCTCGCCTCACCGACCTGGAACCGCCGAGCCGCGTCGGCCTTGCTGCCCCCACCGCGAACAAACTCCACAACCCGTTGGCGCAAATCTGGTGAACATCTCATCCCACAGGATCGCACACGTCTCCAGTCACTAGCCATCAGTAATTGAGGGCTTAGCCATATCTCCGCTCCATTCCTGGACTACTGTTAGTCAGTTTTACTTTGACCATCATCGGATGCAGCAGCGACGAAGTAGCTCCAACCTCCAACATATCTGTGCCTGCCACACTGAGCAGCGACATCTTATCAGTTCCACTCTCAGCGACGGAAACGGACCGCCTCCTGGCAGTTACCGCGACGACAGGGAATCAGTATTACGCAGCAGGCTTTACCACGGTCGCCAATGATAGTCAGATGGCGGTTGCACGCTTTGGTGTGACCGGTGGTCTGGATACCTCCTTCGGATCAAACGGTATCGCGACCGTTAATGTGGCCGTCGGTACTGGTAAAACAGCCGAGCTTGCGCGGTCCATTATCGTCCAGTCCAACGGAAAAATCGTGATTGCCGGTCCGATTGAGCATGACACAGCAGCCACCGGGGACGGGGCGCGAGATACGGACATCGCCGTGGTTCGCCTTGAAGCTACGGGACAATTGGATCAGACATTCGGCAACAAGGGGATCACTCGACTTGACCTAAGTACGGGAAAACTCGCCGGTGCAGCTTTTCGAGGGGATACCGCCTGGGGACTAACACTATTGCCGGGAGACGAGCTATTGCTTATCGGAGGAAAAGTAGCGGACGGAGTAGACCGATCCGACTCCGATTACGCCGTCCTGAAATTGACTGCGAACGGCACCAGGGACAACACATTCGGCACGAACGGACTTGTCACTCTGGATATCGGTAAGGGAAACGATAACCCCCGAACCGCACTTGTGCAGCCTGATGGGAAAATCGTGGTCAGTGGTCATACCTCTGACGCCGGTGTGGTGACCACTGTCCTCTTCCGGCTACTTTCCGACGGCCAATTCGACACCAGCTTTGGTCGAGATGGAGTGGCGAATGTTGCCCTGCTCCCATTCGTTGCAGAAGCCTACGATGTGGCCTTACAGGGGACAAACTTGGTGATCGCCGGCTATGGACGAGATACGTCAGGAGGAACGGTCGATATCATCAGCGCAAGATTTTCGTCTGACGGCACATGGGACAAATCGTACGGAGACGGAGGTCTAACCACAATCGATGTGGCCGGCCAAGACGACCGAAGTCGAACCGTGAGAGTTTTGCCGGACCAGCGCGTATTAATCGTGGGACAAGGAAAGCAAACTGCCACCACTCAAGACGGGGTGGTGGTCTTGGTCACACCTAGCGGCCAGCGGGAGACAAAACTCAATGGCACCGGTGTAGCGCTCATTGATTTTGGCAGTTCGAACGATGCCCTCTTCGGACTCGCTTTGTCCTCAGATCTAACGAATGCAGTTGCAGTCGGCTGGAAAGGGGTTAATACCACAGACAGCAACCCAACGAACAACGACGATGCCCGAGTCGTCCGTTTCACCCTCTCATTCCCATCGTGATAGTGCCTGCCGTTGGAGGATTGGATATATTGGACTTCTTGCCTAACCTCCTGGTGAGGATTCCCTTTCTGCCTTGGATGTGGTGCCATGCTCACTCTGACAGGGAGGAGTGGCATGGAGATTTAGGGCTGTGCCGGAATGACGGGGGAGACGTTCCGGCGGTTGACCGGGGTGAGGACACGGCTGCGGATGACGCTGGAGTACTGGCGGGAATACCGCACCTATCTCCACCTTGGGCACAGCTCTGGAGTCAGCGAGAGTACGGCCTATCGGAACATCCGCTGGTGCGAGGACACGCTCATCAAGAGCGGGGCCTTCACGCTGCCCGGCAAGCACGCCCTCCTGCAAGAGGAGCGGGCTTACGAGGTGGTTCTCATCGATGCGACGGAAACACCCATTGAGCGTCCTCAAAAACACAACGCCGGTATTATCCCGGATTCCGCAGTAATCGATACACACTCATAATCCTTGTTAGAAACCCCCTTGATGATCAATGTCTTAAATCGTCACGCTTGAACTGCGCCGCAGTTGAACACAGTGGAAAGTCGTCCTCGTGGTTATAGAAATTCCTTTGAATTGGCCATAACTTGTGAACTCACCGTGAATTTCAACTGCGGAATCCGGGATTATTCGGGCAAGAAAAAGCGCCAGACCCTGAAGACGCAACGTGTTGTTGACAAGGCGACGGGCAGGCTTCTCTGCCTCGCCCATGACGCTGGCCGACGCCACGACATTCGGCTGTTCAAAGAATCTGGGGTTCGGCTCCATCCTGAGACCGAAGCCATCACCGACACACGGTATATTGGCCTGCAAAAGCTCCACGGCAAGACCACGATGCCCAACAAACGGAGCAAGAAGAACCCCTTGAGCAAGCAAGACAAGCAGGAGAACCGCCACATTTCCACGGACCGCGTCCCGGCGGAACATGTCATCGCCGGCCTCAAGCGCTTCAAGGTCGTGTCGGACCGATATCGCCATCACAGAAAATGCTTCGGATTACGGTTCACCCTGATCGCAGGCTGCTACAACAAGGACCTGACGCCATGAGGTTATGCAAGAGGTCTATTTAACACTGAAGCTCAGTCATTGAGAATGGATAAAGACCAGCTACGGAGCAAGCTGCCCGTCAGGAACAACCAATGGTGGTATCAGCTAAATACTGAGTGAGGAATAATAAACACAATGCCGCCGAAAAAACATCGGCCCGTCCCACCTTACGATGCGACGGGCCGATATTCGACTTATCCAGCTTTCAGCTCGTTATGCTCCCAATCTCGTGAAGACTGGAAGAACCGGAGCCCAGACCGGATTGATGAGTCTTTCACCGCCTTCGGTATAAGACATAAACAACCCTGCGAAGCGCTGATCCGGATCGTGGAGAATGTCCACTAACCGCTGCACTTCCCAGAGAACGTCTTTCGACTCAATCTTAATATCAACCGTCTGACCTGGCATAATGGCGCCTTCTTTGTCCATGGTCAGTCCAGCACTGGCCACCAGCTCCGGTGGATAGTTCGGATCCACCTTAGCGGCACCAGCCTTGTTGGTGAACCGAATACCTGCCGTAGTGAATTCCCCAATGGTAATTGGCTGGGTGCCATTGTTGGTCACATGAAGATTCATACGCAGCGCACGACCAGGGACATCGTATTCCGCATGCGTGACTTCCATGGCCAACGGATTCGGCTTCACAGGCAACGGCTTCACCTTTGTCTCACCGGCCTGCAGAGGAACACTGATCGGATGTTTGGACTCGGTTGCCAAATACCCAACGACCACAACGACCAACACGAACACGAGCATTGCGGCACCGACCTTACGATCGATCGGGTCCAATAGAATCTCGTCTCCGTAAGCCGCAAGAACACGGGCACGAACCAGGTACATCGGGCGAATCATGAACCAACCTACCCAGAAACAGGCGACAACCACCCAGAAAAGGTGCCACATGATTCCGCTCATGCCGCCCATAGTCTCTGAGTCGAACGTCTCACCAGTGAGGGTCTTGATTGGGTTCGTAAAGTCTTCATAACGACCCGTGATGTCCATCCACCCACCTGGACCAGCGACCGGACCGGCCTCCTTGATCGCAAGCATGGGATGAATGTGGTGGTGGCCCGGGAGTCTCGCCTTGAGCTTGACGACGTATTCATAGTCGCCGCCGATATCGAGCGGGCCCGAGTTGAACATCGGGACGCCGTTCATCTTCGAGCTCAGCCGAACAAACACCGAGCTCGGAGACCCTACGTTCAAGAACGTACGGTGCGGCTTCACAACGGCGCGAGGCCAGTCTTCCGACAAATGGAATCTGCCGCGCAACTCTGTTACGTCATTTACCTTTGTCGACTTACCGACCCATTCCGTATCATACCAGTTCACAGTGCGCATCCGCAGGAATGGTTCCTGCGAGCGCTCTCCATGAGCAAATGCAGGAGTCACATCAACCACAGGCGAGAACGCCAGCGTTGCGACTCCGCAGAAGCCCAAAACCCAGCGTTTAAAGGCTTGTTTGGCGTTCATGCTTTCCCCCCGATTTTTGCCTTATCGCCATGTGCTAACGTGGCGTAGGCGAATACGTCGTAAACCTTCACCGTTCTCTGCCTGTCATCCGTGAAGTAGAAGTACGAGGTGCAGAAGAACTTCCCGAACTGCCACCACAGAACGTACACGAGTGACGATGCAAACGCAGAGAAGAACGCCGAGATCATGGTGCTGTGACCACCGAAGGTGCGCAGCGAACCGACCTCGATCATTCGGATGTACTCAGGCGTCCCGGTCCGGACATACATGAAGCCCATGTAGTCTGCCCATGAGAGCAGCGAGCCGTCGACCACAATCGGGGTGTGGCTATAGCCAAAGATTGGCCAGTTGCTCGGGTAAAATAAAATGGCGTACATCCATGCTCCGATCACAGCCGTCAACGTCCAGTTCCTGGTCAACAAGAGCGTGATGTCCAGGACGAGTGCGCTAGGAAGCAGTGTCGCAGGCATGACGAAGTTCGGCGGATAATTGGACCACCACCACCAAGACGTATAGACGGCAATCCACTTTCCGAAACCGAGAGCCAGAATGGTGATCGTCGCGCCGAACGGCTGACGATAGTTCACCCAATTGTAATATTGGAGTGCGGCACAAAAGGTGATGGTCGTAATCGGAGTGACGATAGGCCACCATTGCCGATCCTTCCAGTCTAGCCAGAAATCCCAGTCTCCACACAGCAACGCGGTGTGCATGTGAAAGGTCCCGACGATAGTGATGAACAAAATCGGGATAAAATAGATATGATCAATGTGCCGAGACATTGCCACGCCTTCCGGCGGCAACTTCGAGGCCTTGATAATTTCATCGGTTCTAAACATAACTGACACCCTCCGTCATTCTAGCCGACTAGAGGCGGCCCGGACATTCGTGAGTATCGAGACTGCCCGGACCAGCTTCTGATATCGACCAATGATACAAGTGAATTACCAAACCATTGCTGCTTAGTACACGCTCTTGGCGTTCGCCACCTGGGCCGGGAACGGATCCAGGATGCTCTTCGGCGCGTTGTTCCAGATCACGTCCGCCAGATTCGACATCCGGCTCACGATCTGCGCCGCCACTCCGCCCGCTGCGCCGAACAACCCGCACCAGCCCAACGTCACGAAGCCCCAGTGCAACGGCGCCGCAAACAGCTCATCCACAAACCAGAACGCATGGCCCCACTCATTGAGCCCCACGTTCGGCAGAATGAACATCG
>Ga0268299_1001256_pt1 | contig 48671 bp, 51 predicted proteins | sample NOBtaG_FD_193484 | JGI IMG/M metagenome (GOLD analysis project Ga0268299, IMG submission 193484) | Activated sludge microbial communities from bioreactor in Nijmegen, Gelderland, Netherland - NOB reactor | ecosystem: Engineered > Bioreactor > Aerobic > Activated sludge | place: Netherlands... | reverse complement strand
GCGACCTTGCCGGCCACCATAACGTCGGTGGCGCGCTTGATGCCATCCACCAGGCTTTCGCGGCAGCCATAGAGGTTGTCGAACTTCGACTTGGTGACGGAGTTGTTGACGTTGATCGCCGGCACCAGCAGCGCGTCCTTGCGCGCCATCTCATAGAGGCGGGCGACGCCGGTGGTGGTCTCCTCGCTGATGCCCTTCACCGCTTCCATGAGCTGCGGATACTTGTCGTGCATCAGCACGGTCAGGTCGCCGCCGTCGTCCAGGATCATGTTCGGGTGCCACTTGTTCGGACCGGTGACGGTCTGCTCGATGCACCACCAGAACTCCTCCTCCGACATGCCTTTCCAGGCGAAGACCGGGATGCCGGCGGCGGCGATTGCCGCGGCGGCCTGATCCTGGGTCGAGAAGATGTTGCAGGACGACCAGCGCACCTCGGCGCCGAGCGCGGTCAGCGTCTCGATCAGCACCGCGGTCTGGATCGTCATGTGCAGGCAGCCGGCGATGCGGGCACCCTTCAGCGGCTGGGCCTTGCCGAACTCGGCGCGCAGCGCCATCAGGCCCGGCATCTCCGTCTCGGCGATGTCGATTTCCTTGCGGCCCCACTCGGCCAGACTCATGTCCTTGACTTTGTAATCGCTGAACGCGGACGCCATTCCGGTCTCCCTCGGTCTCTCGAAAAATGGGGGTGTCTTGAAAGTCGCCGCCTTCTACCAGCCGGGGCTGGGCGGGGCAAGGCAGGTATAAGTATATTCCTATGGCCTTGTGATGGGGCGCACCCCCGGCCGCGGCGTCCCGATCAAGACCGGATCGGCGGCAATCGCCACAGGACCAGGAAGGAGAAGGGGGTCCAGGGGGCAACCGGCGCGCCGCCCGCCCGCAGCGCCTGGCCGGTCCATTGATTGCAGGTGCCGATCAGGGTGTAGCGGCCGTTGGCGGTGAAGAAGCCATCGCGCGCCCCATAGCCGGCGGCATCGAGGCGCGGCGCCGAGTCATCCCCCGCGAGACCGGCGCGGACGAAGGTTACGATCTCGCGATAGGCCGCCTCGTCCACCCGCCAGGCCCGGCAATCCTCGCCGGCGACCGGACGCGGCCGGTACTCGACATGCAGGACCGTATCGTCCCAGAGCAGCGCCTTCATCGCCAGGCGCGGGCTGAAATCCGCCCAGTGCGGGGTCTGCAGATAGAAGTCGCGGCTGCCCCAGCCGAAGCCGAGATGGTCGAGGCCGTCGAGGGGGGCGGAAAAGAACGCCGGCTTGAATGTCGCCCGCCAGTCGATCCCCGCCGCGCGGACCGGCAGCACCAGATCGGCATGCACGCCGTTGTCGCAGGCATAGACGGGGATGCCCTCCGCCGGCAGCGGCCGGGGCGGCGTCATCAACGCGAAGACGAAGGCGGTGGCGACATAGAGCAGCGGCGGCCCGATCAGGGCCGTCGCGATCCAGAGCAGGATCCTGGTGAACCGACTGCGCGCCATGGCTGCCGCCTTTCCGCCGCCAGGATGCGGCAGCCGGCGAGGCGGAGCAATGGCAACAAGGTCAGTTTTCGCCGGCCTTCACGCCCTTGCGGTAGGTCGTATAGACGTAGACCGGCACCTGCAGCTCGCCCAGATAGCGGGCGATCAGCGGCTTCACCTCGTTCCACTCGAGGCCGCCGACGCCGGTCGCCAGGCGCGGCAGGGCGATCGAGCGCAGCGATTCCGCCTTGGCGAACTTCGCCAGCTCGCGCAGCGCATGGCCGACATATTCCGGCGTCGCCTTGCCCGGCTTCTCGCCATGGCCATAGGCGGCTTCCTGGGTCATCAGATTGACGACGTGCTTGCCGTCGGCGCCCATCCAGGCAAAAACCGCGCCCGGCTTGGGGTGATTGGTCTGGCAATAGTGGCGGAAATCCTTGCTCAGCGCCGGCCAGCGCTCGCGCATCGCCAGGGCCAGGCCGCTGTTGAAATGGTCGTTCGGCGCCACGCCATGGGCGATCGCATGCGCGTCGCTCAGCAGGATATCGCCTTCAACTTCCTTGATCATGATCACTCCCCAAAAGGCCGGCAAATCCACGCAGAGCAGATCCGGCGTTCACCTGTTAGGTAAGTTCGCGCCGCCGGCGATCCCATGCGGCGGGTGGTCGCGCGCTAGGACACGATGTCCAGCGTGCCGGAATAGCGAACCAGGCGGCCGAGGATCGGCAGCCGCACCTCGACGGCGAAGGCGTATTGCCCATTCGCCGCACCCTCCCGGGCCTCCAGATGCGGCGCCAGGGCTCGCGGCCAGGGCAGGCCCATGGCGCTGACACGCTCCAGCCGATAGTGCAGCCGGCCATCTGCCACGACGTGACGCAGCAGAAGGCTGAACGGTCCGACGGATTCGGCGAGCCGGTCCCGCACGAAGCGGAAGCACGACCGGAACGGCCGGCCGCCGATGGTCCGGTTCCAGATCATGACATCTGCTCGGTGCTCGCTCTCGATCATCATGTCGACCGATGCCCCCGTTTGCGGCAGCCCGAGCGCGTCGGCGATCAGGTTGGCGAAGGGCGATCCGCGCTGCACGGCGACGCGGCCGGCGAGCCGCGCCGTGCCCGTGTGGGCGCGGCGGACGATGTCGGGAAGCGCGTCGAAGGACGCGCCGCAGGCCGCGCGAAAAGCGTCCCGGTCAGGTTGCAAGGGCGTTGAAATCGTCGAGCAGCATGGCGATGCGCCCCGAATCCCACTGATCCATCACCTGCCGGGCGAAGCGGGCGGAAGCGAGGTAGTCGAGGTTGCGGATGCGCTGCTTGATGCGCGGCAGAGCCGTCGCCGCCATGCTGAGATCCTGGATGCCGAGGCCGAGCAGCAGCGGCACGAAGCGCGCATCGCCGGCGATCTCGCCGCAGACGCTGATCGGGATGCGCGCCCTGAGCGCCGCTTCCGTGGAGAACTGAACCAGGCGCAGCACCGCCGGGTGCAGCGGGTTGTAGAGATGCGCCACCTGCTCCTCGCCGCGATCGATGGCGAGGGTGTACATGGTGAGATCGTTGGAACCGATGGCAAAGAAATCGGCGACCTGGGTCAGCGCGTCGGCGGCGAGTGCTGCGCCCGGCACCTCGATCATTACGCCGACAGGGGGAAGCGGGTCAGGCAGCTTCTGGCCGCGCCTTTTGATGCGCCGCGCCACCTGCAGCATCGCGTCGCGCACCTGCTTCACCTCGGAGACCGAGGAGATCATCGGCAGCAGGATGCGCACCGGGCCATGCACGCCGGCGCGCAGGATCGCCGCCAGCTGGTCGTCGAGCAATTCGCGATGCTTCAGGCTCAGGCGGATGGCGCGCAGGCCGAGCGCTGGATTGGCCGACTCACCCAGATGGTCGCGCAGCGACGCCGCCAGCTTCTCGCCGCCAACATCGAGGGTGCGGATGGTGACCGGACGGCCGTCCATGGTCTCGACGATCGCACGCAGCGCCTCGTATTGCTCGGTCTCGTCGGGGACGTCGTCGCGGTTCATGTAGAGGAACTCGGTGCGCAGCAGGCCGATGCCCTCGGCCCCGGCATTCATCGCCATCTCCGCCTCGCGCGGCAGCTCGACATTGGCGAGCAGGCCGATGCGCTGGCCGTCGCGGGTGACCGAGGGCAGCTTGCGCAGGCGGCTCAGCTGCTTCTCGTCGCGCTCCAGCTCGTCCTGGCGCTGCTGGTAGTCGGCGATGCGCGCCGGCGTCGGGTTGAGGATGACGCGGCCGGCCTGACCGTCGACGATGACGTCCTGCCCGGTGCGAGCGAAGCTCAGCAAATCGGGAATGCCGAGCACCGCCGGCAGGCCGAGCGAGCGCGCCATGATCGCGGTATGGCCTTCCTTGCCGCCGAGCGCGGTGGCGAAGCCGGCGATCTTCTTCGGGTCGAGCAAGGCGGTGTCGGCGGGGGTCAGCTCCTCCGCCACCACGATCGAGCCCTCGGGCAGGTTCTTGAACGCCTCGTAGGCGGTCTGGGTCAGGTTGCGCAGGATGCGATTGCCGACGTCGCGCACATCGGCGGCGCGCGCCGCGAGATAGGCGTCGTCGAGGGAGGCGAAATCGTGCGCGACCTTGGAAATAACCGCCTGCACCGCGGCCTCGGCGTTCTGCCGGTTCTCGCGGATGCGCTGCTCCACGCCGCGGGTGACGCGCGAGCCGGTCAACATCTGCATGTGCGCGTCGAGCAGGAAGCCGAGCTCCTCCGCGGCCGCGCCGTGCAGCTCGCCGGCCTTGCCCATCAGCTTGCGCAGCTGGCGCTCGGATTTCTGCAGCGCGCCGTGGAAACGCTCGATTTCGTCATCGATCTTGTCCGCGGCGATCTCGTATTCGGAGACGGTGATGGCGCCGCTTTCGACCACATGCACCTGGCCGATGCCGATGCCGGCGGCGACGCCGAGGCCCTCGAACACGCGCTCGGCGTCGCGGTCCTTGCGGCGGCGCGGGCGCGGCGGGGTCTTGTCGCTACTCTTCATCGAAGCGCCGCTCGATGAGGTCGATGAGCGCCGCCATCGCCTCGGTCGCCTGCCGCCCGCTGGCGCGCAGCTGGATGTCGGTGCCGATGCCGGCGCCCAGCATCATCAGGCCCATGATCGACACGCCGGAGACGTCGGTGTCGCCCTTGATGACGCGGATCTGCGCATCGAACCCGCCGGCCACCTTGACGAACTTGGCGGCGGCGCGGGCGTGCAGGCCGCGCTGGTTGCGGATGGTGGCGATGCGCGCGATCGCGCCGTCGAGCGACATGGCGCCAGCCTCAACCGCGCGCGGCGAGAAGCTGCGAGGCGACGTTGATGTATTTGCGCCCCGCCTCCTGCGCCGCGGTGACCGCGGCGTTGAGGCTGTGGCCCTCGCGCATGCCGGCGAGTTTGATCAGCATCGGCAGGTTGATGCCGGCGATCACCTCGACATTGGCGCGATCGAGGACGGAGATGGCGAGGTTGGAGGGCGTGCCGCCGAACATGTCGGTCAGCAGCACCACGCCATCGCCGCCTTCGACCTCCTTCACCCGCTGCAGGATCTCGGCGCGCCGCGCCTCCATGTCGTCATCGGCGCCAATGCAGACGGTGGCGACCTTCTGCTGCTTGCCGACCACATGCTCCAGCGCCGCCAGGAATTCGGCGGCCAGCTTGCCGTGGGTGACGAGAACCATGCCGATCATTTGCTGTACCCCGATCCGGGACTTGGCCCGACTAAACCTGACTCGACTGTCCCGACACATCGCGCGCCAGGTCGCGATGGATCAACGCCACCGGCCGGCCACCGCCCCGCAGCAGTTCCGCCAGGCGCCTCGCCACATAGACGGAGCGGTGCTTGCCGCCGGTGCAACCGACCGCGATGGTGAGGTAGCTTTTGCCCTCGCGCTCGTAATTCGGCAAGAGCGGATCGATCAACCCCGCCAGGGAGGCCATGAAGGGCGCCAGGCTCGGATCGCCTTCGATGTAGCGCGCCACCGCTTCATCCTCGCCGTTCAGCGGCTCGAGCGCCTCGACGTAATGCGGGTTGCTGAGGAAGCGGACGTCGAACACCAGATCGGCCTCGCGCGGGACGCCGATGCGATAGGAGAAGGACATGATCGTGAGCGCGAGGCCTGGCTGGCGCTCCAGGCCGAAACGCTCGCCCATCAGGCGCTTCAGGTCGGCATTGGTGCGGCCGGAGGTGTCGACCACCAAATCGGCCATGCCGCGCACCGGGAACATCAGCGACCGTTCGCGGGCGATGCCGTCGGCCACGCCCCGATCGGGCGCCAGTGGATGGCGCCGCCGCGTCTCGGTGAAGCGCCGGATCAGCACCTCGTCGGCGCAATCGAGATAGATCAGGATGACTTCCAGGCTCGGCGCGCCGCGCAGCTTCTGGATGCGCTCGACGAAATCGCGGCCCGAGAAGCCGCGCGAGCGGCAATCGATGCCGATGGCGATGGGACGCTCGCCGGAGGGCTGGCCGGACTGCCCGGCCTCCGCGGCGAGTCCGCCGACCAGATGCGGCAGCAGTTCCAGCGGCAGATTGTCGATCGCCTCGTAGCCCAGGTCTTCGAGCGCGCGCAGGGCCGTCGTGCGGCCGGCGCCGGCGAGGCCGGAAATCAACAGCACGCGGCGGCGGTCTTGCTTCGCGGAAGCGGCGGGGGCGTTGGAGGCGGCGAAATCGGATGCCGCGCCCCGGCCAGCTGAGGTCGGGCTGCTCATGAGGGCGGGATTATAGACCCCGAGAAGCGGCCGAGAGCAAGCCGCACTTTGGTCGGCGCCGAGGCCTCCATCAGGGCCAGGTGCAGGACCGGGATCTCGACACCAAGCCATTGGGAAAATTGGTCTTCTGGAAGCCTGTCGATGGCGTCCGATGCGCTCGCCTCGACCACCAGGGCGAGGGCTGCGGGTCGCTCGGCGGCCGGCACGGCGACGATGCCGAGGCCGCGCGCCTCGATCCGGCCCCTGAGTTCGGCCGGCGCCGTTGCGGGAAAACCAGCCATCACCTGGTTGCCGTCGCGGGTCAGTTCCACCAGGTCGTCGGCGATCAGCCGGGCGCCGCCTTCGATCAGCCGCAAGGCGAGGTCGGACTTGCCGGCACCCGACGGGCCGATCAGCAGGACAGCCCTGCCGTCGAAGGCAAGGGCCGTGCCGTTCACCATCTGCCTCATGCTAGTAGGCGGGCAGGTCGACGACGAAGCGGGCGCCGCGGATGCGGCCATCCGGCGCGGTCAGGTTCTCGGCGGCGAGGGCGCCGCCATGGGCCTCGACGATTTGCTTCGAGATGGATAGGCCGAGCCCGGAATGGGTGCCGAACTTCTCGCCCTGCGGCCGCTCGGAATAGAAGCGCTCGAAGATCGCCTTCAGCTTGTCCGGCGGGATGCCCGGCCCCTCGTCCTCGACCGCGATCACGATGCGGCCCGGCTGCCGGCGCGCCTTGAGCAGGATCAGGCCGTCGGGCGGCGAGAAGGAGACGGCATTGCTGACCAGGTTGCGCAGCACCTGGCCGAGGCGCCCCTCCATGCCGAGCACGGTCAGCGGGTCCTCGGCCGGCGCGATCACCTCGATGCGCGGCGCATCCTCCTTGGCCGTGGCGCCGTAGATGTCGGCGATGGCGTGCAGCAGATCGCGCAGGGCGACCGGCTCGGCATCGGCGCGCGACATCTCCGCATCGACGCGCGAGGCGTCCGAGATGTCGGTGATCAGCCGGTTGAGGCGCTGCACGTCGTCGAGGATGATGCTCATCAGGCGGCGCTGCTGGACGGGATCGTCGATGCGCGCCACGGTCTCGACCGCGCTGCGGAGCGAGGTCAGCGGATTCTTGATCTCGTGCGAGACGTCGGCGGCGAAGCGCTCGATCGCGTCCATGCGCTTCCACACCGCTTCGGTCATGTCGCGCAGCGAGCCGGACAGGTCGCCGATCTCGTCGCGGCGCCAGGACAGATCGGGGATCTTCACCTGGCGGCCCTTGGCGCGGCGCACCCGATCGGCCGCCTCGGCCAGGCGGTGGATCGGCCAGGCGATGGTGGAGGCGAGATAGAGCGACAGCAGCACGGTGACGGAGAGGGCGACGCCGAACACGCCGAGCACGGTCAGGCGGGTGTCGCGCAAGGTGGTCTCGACGTTGTCGCCGGGCTTGCTCAGGAAGAGCGCGCCCAGAACCTGGCGATAGCGCTGTACCGGCACGGCGACGCTAAGGATCATGCGGCCGTTGCCGCCGTCGCGAACCGCGGTGGCGATCTCGCCCTCCAGCGCCTTCTTCACCTCGGCATAGTCCTGCGCCGATTGTACCGCGGATTCGGTATAAGGCGGCAGCTTGTCGCCGCTCGGCCAGCGCTCGAACACCCAGTCATAGAGGCCGACAATGGTGCGCCAGACCAGGCTGTCATTGGCATCGAGCGGCGGCAGCGGCTGCATCTCGACCACACCGCCGGGGCCGGAGAGCAGGAAGGAATCGGCGATCATGGCGCCATCAGGCGCGAACAGGCGGGCCCGCGTCTGCGACACGTCGACCAGGCGGCGCACGGTTTGCCGTGTCGTCTCCGGCAGCAGGCGCTCATCGCCGAGCGGGCCGGTGACGACGCCGCTCGCCGCCAGCGCGCCGGAGAACAGCTTGGCCTCTGTCTTCAGCAGCTCCAGCTCCGACTGGATCAGGCTCTGCCGGTAGTTGTCGAGATAGAGCAGGCCGAACACCGGGATGGCGATGGCCACGATGTTGACGGCAAGGATCCGGCGGGTGAGCGGCGATTGCCACAGCGGCCGCCGGCTGGCGCCCAGTCGGGCCGAGCGCTCGCGTCGGGTCTCGGTCGGCCGGCTCTTGGCGCGCTTGACGCGCAGGCTCGGATCGGAATGCAGCTCACCATCGCCGGGCGCGGGCCTCAGCACGGGCGGCGGCGGGGCCTTCTCGACCTTGCGCAACCTGGGACTCGGCAACGGCGAAAGGCGCGGGCCGTCGGACCGCGCCTCCCGATCGAACTCCGCTTTGGCGCCGTGCGTGGTTTCCGCCATCACCGGCGCCGCGCGCCCGGCTCAGCCGTCGCGATATCGATAGCCAACGCCATAGAGCGTCTCGATCTGGTTGAACTCGTTATCGATCGCCTTGAACTTCTTGCGCAGCCGCTTGATGTGGCTGTCGATGGTGCGGTCATCGACATAGATGTTCTCGCCATAGGCCGAGTCCATCAGCTGGTCGCGGCTCTTCACATGGCCGGGGCGCTGGGCCAGCGATTTCAGCAGCAGGAACTCGGTGACGGTCAGCTCCACCGGCTCGCCCTTCCAGGTGCAGAGATGGCGGCTGGAATCCAGGGTGAGCTCGCCGCGCGTCAGCATCGCGTCGGCGGTCTTCTCGGTGCCGCCGCGATTTGCCTCCCGCCGCAGCAGGGTGCGGATGCGCTCGATCAGCAGGCGCTGCGAGAAGGGCTTCTTGATGTAGTCGTCGGCGCCCATGCGCAGGCCCATGAGCTCGTCCACCTCGTCGTCCTTGGAGGTGAGGAAGATGACCGGCAGGTCGCTCGCCTTGCGCAGCTTCTCCAGGAGCTCCATCCCGTCCATCCGCGGCATCTTGATGTCGAGCACGGCGAGGTCGACCGGCTGCTGGGTCAGGCCGCGCAAAGCCTCGGCGCCGTCGGTGTAGGTGCGCACCGCGAAGCCCTCGGCCTCCAGGGTCATGGAGACGGAGGTCAGGATGTTGCGATCGTCGTCGACCAAGGCGATGGTCTGCGGCACGGAAATGGCTCCTCTCTGGGGTCTTGGTTTATAGAATTGACCAGGCACTGCCAAGCTCGGCCGGGAAAGCGGCGGAATTGGGGCGCAATTCCAGCTTTGTCTGGATGTAGTATGGTTTACAGGGAGTTAAAGGGTTCCGATGAGCATTTCCGACCATCTGAGCGAGGCCCGCGGCCTCCTGAAGCTGCCCCGCGCCAGCCTCGGCTCGCTGGCCGCGCGCGACGGGACCACCTATCCCTTCGTCTCGCTGGTGCTGCCCGCCCTGGCGGCGGACGGCGAGATCATCCTGCTCCTTTCGGATCTCTCCGATCATGCCAAGAACCTGAAACGAGACCCCAAGGCCTCGCTGCTGTTCGACGGCACGATCGGCCTGAAGGAGCCGCTGACCGGCCCGCGCATCACCTTGATCGGCGAGGTGCGGCAATCGGAGGACCAGGCGGCCGACAAGGCGCTCTATGTGGCGGCCCAGCCCTCAGCGGCGATGTATGCCGGCTTCGGCGATTTCCACGCCTTCCGCTTCAGGATCGTGGAAGGATTGTTCGTCGCCGGGTTCGGCCGCATTCATCGGATAGCGCCGCACGAGCTGATCGGGTCCTGATGCCAACATGTCCGCTCCGCTGCTCCTGCTGACCGACGAGATCGCCACCCCGCTCGGCGCTTTCACCCTGATCGCCGACGAGGCCGGCCGGCTGCACGCCGCCGAATGGACCGATTGTGCCGACCGCGTGGAGCGCTCGCTGCGCCTGCTGCACCCCGAGGGCTATTCGCTGGAACGGGCGCGCAACCCCGGCGGCAACAGCGCCGCCTTGCGCGCCTATTTTGCCGGCGACATCGCCGTGCTCGACAAGCTCGCGGTTGCCGAGTTCGGCACGCCGTTCCAGCGCTTGATGTGGCGAAATCTGCGCAAGGTGAAGGCCGGCACGACCCTGAGCTACGGCGCTTTCGCCAGGCGTATCGGCAAGCCCGCCGCGATCCGCGCCGTGGGTGCCGCCAACGGCGCCAATCCGATCAGCGTGGTGGTGCCGTGTCACCGCCTGGTCGGCGCCGATGGGGCGCTCACCAAATACGGCGGCGGCCTCCATCGCAAGCAATGGCTGCTGGAGCATGAAGGTGCGGCCTGATCACGCCTTCTGCGCCGCCGCGTTGGCCTTGGCCTTGCGCCTCTCGTAGCGCGCCTGCATGCGCGCCTCGCCTTCCGCGGTGCCGTCGTGCCAGGTGCCGAACCACTTGTCGAAGGGCACCAGCGCATCGCCGTAATTCACCTCGAAATACTTGTGGTGCAGGTAGTGCGTATAGGCATGCGTGGCGAAGGCCCTCTCCTTGCCGAGCTCGATCCGGTCGAAGCCGATATGGCCGACCACGGCGCCGAAGCCGGCGAAGTGCAATTGGTAGATGGCGAGGATCGGGTTGGAGGGGATGACGATGTGCATCAGCGCGGTGGCGAAATAGAGCAGGTGCTCCACCGGGTGCATCGACAGCGACGACCAGGGCGACGGATTGACCGAGTTGTGGTGGACCGAGTGGACCCAGCGGTAGAGCGGCGGCCAGTGGATCAGCCGGTGGATCAGGTAGAAATGCGTCTCGTGATAGATCGGCAGCACCAGGGCCAGGACGCCCAGGTAGACCGGGTTCTCGGCGAACGTCATCCAGGGCACGGCGCCGATGGCGTAGAGGTGCAGCACGAGCACCTCGTAGGCCGTCCAGATGGGCACGCCTGATGTGAAGGTGCGGATGATGTTGTCGACGTTCTGGCGCTGGAAGTGGAATGCCGGGCTCCTGTGCTCGGCCGGGAATCGCGCATTGTATTTGAAGCGGTTCGCCTGGCTCTTGCGCCGATAGAGCCAGAGCTCAAGCGCCCCATAGAACAGGAACACCGCGACGCCATTCACCGCCAGCAGCCGGAGAATCCAGCCCCAGGACAGGGTCTGCATCGTTTCCGGCGCGGGGATGATGACGTGCCAGTAGAGCACGGCGGAAGCGGCGAAGAGGAGATTCCAGGGCAGGAAATAGCCCGGCAGCCAGCGCAGAATGGCACCGAGGCGCGGCGGGAAGTCGAACAACGGCGCCACCTGCAGCGCTCCGCTGGGTTTCCAGTTGCCGCGCTTGTCGCGCGTGCCGAATTTCAGATCATCCATGGGCGTTGCCTCTCGATGCGAGCGCAGGAAATGCGTCGCCGGGGTCCGCGGCGGCGGCGACAGGCAGGTTGAACCGCGTGTAGACCGAGAAATCGAGCAGAGTGCTTTCCCGCCGACCATCCGCGCCCTCGCCGGCGGCGATCCGCAGCGCCTCGTGTAGGATCAGGTCGACATCCGCCGCGATCGCGTAATCCATCCAGCCGTCCGTCATGAGCGGTATGGTGACCTTGTTCACTTCGTGGCCCACCAGCAGGATGCCGCGGCGGCGGCCGCCGCGCCGCAGGGCCTCGACGAGGCCCGCATTGCCGCCGCCGACATTGTAGATCGCCTCGATCTCCGGCTGGTCGCGCAGCAGCCTGGCGATGGCGTCGCGCGTCAGCGCCGGGTTGTCTTCGCCCAGCGCCTCGCCGGCGATGACGACCTTCGGAAAATTCGCGCGCAGCCCGGTCCGGAACCCGATCTCCCGGTCTTCGTGGCAGCGGAAGGCGAGGTCGCCGAGAACGACGCCGACGCGCGCGGGGCGATCTCCCAGCGTGCGGCCGACGAGGAAGGCCGCGGTCCGCCCGGCGGCGCGGTTGTCGATCCCGACGAAACAGTCGCGCGCGTCCTGTGCCAGGTCCGACAGGATCGCGATCACCCGCTTGCCGCGCCTGCGCGCCTCGCGCAGGGCGTCCGCGATCCGATCGGTGTTCTTGGCGGTGATGATGAGCGCATTCGCCGTGTTGGCGCCGAGGGATCTGATGGTGGCGACCAGCTCGGCCTCTTTGGCCTGATACATGTCGTGGAACGTGCCGCTCGCCCCGGCGCGGTCCCAGGCGGCCCGCATCTGCTCCATCATGCCCTGGCCGACGCGCAGCACGAGGTCGGCCTTGGGCTGGAGCTGCGGCACATCTGGCGAACCTGCGCGCAGACGCTTCAACGTGTCCTCGACCAGCTCGCGGGTGCGATGGTGGACCCGCCCGCGCCGGTTCAGGACGCGATCCACGGTCGCCCGCGACAGGCCGGTGTGCGTCATGATCTCCGCGATGCTGACCCGGCGCATGCTGCCCTCGTCGAAGTCGCTCGTCCCGTTTCTAGCCCAGGCTCTAGCCGAGGCCGGCGAAAACCACGCCGCCGTCAATCCTGATCGGATAGGTCCTGAGATTGACGCAGGCGGGCAGCCGCTTCGCTTCGCCGGTGCGGATGTCGAAGACGCCCGCATGCTTCGGGCATTCCAGTTCGTAGTCCATCAGGAGACCGTCGGCGAGGTGCACCGCCTCATGCGTGCACAAACCGTCGGTGCAGAAGAACTCGTCGGATCCGGAGCGGAATATCGCGAAGGTTCGCCCGCCGAAATCGAAGCGACGGCCGCTATCCTGCTCGATCTCATCGACTCCGCATACCTGCTGCCATGCCGTCATGGTTTCCTCGCCGTCCGCGCGGCCGATCAATTCCGGCGCCACAGGGATTTCTCGCAGCTTCATCGATTTGCGGCAATCAGATTCTCAAAATAGCGCAGAGAATGCCTCAGTATGCCTCACAATCCGCGATGCCGCCGGGTTGACCCCGCCGCCATCGAGGGCCATGCGCGCGGGCAGCGGCGAGCCACCCTCCGCGCGCCCTTCCAAACCAGAGCCCGATTTGAAATTTTTGTTCTGACCCTAACGTTTTTGTTGAAACGTTTTTTCTGTCATGCTGATGTTGTCGCAGATGGCGTGCCGCCGGTAGCCGGGATTGTTTGGGCGCACCATCCAATAACCCAGTGCATTTCAAGGGAGGAAGAGAATGAAGAAGTTGCTGGCGTTCTCCGCTGCCACTCTATTTTTGATGGCGGGCGCGGCTCATGCGGAGCGTTACGTCATGGTCACCCACACGCAGGGCACGGATCCGTTCTGGCCGGTGGTGGAGAAGGGCGCCAAGGATGCGGCGAAGGCGCTTGGCGTCGAGCTCGAATACAATTTCCCGCCCTCCGGCGACATGGCGGACATGGCGAAGCTGATCGAATCCGCCACCGCGACCAATCCGGACGGCCTGATCGTGTCGCTGCCGGACGCCGCGGCTCTGGGCGGCGCGATCAAGGCGGCGGTCGCCGCCGGCATTCCGGTCATCACCATCAATTCCGGCCTCGAATCCTCGAAGGAGCTGGGCGCGCTGATGCATGTCGGCCAGCCCGAGGCGCTGGCCGGCGAAGCGGCCGGCGCGCGCGCCAAGGCGGAAGGCGCCACCAAGCCGCTCTGCCTCAACCAGGAAGCCTTCAACACCGCCCTCGTCGCCCGCTGCGAAGGCTATTTCAAGGCCATGGGTCTGCCGCTCAACATGATCGACGTGTCCAATGACGCGGCGCAGATCAAGACCCGCACCGCGGCGGCGCTGCAGGCCGATCCGAGCATCGATTCGCTGCTCGCCACCGGCCCGCATGTCTGCGAGGCGGCGGCCGCGGCGGTCGAAGAAGTGGGCGCCAAGGTGCATCTGTCCTGCTTCGACATGACGCCCGGCGTGATCAAGGCCATCAAGGACGGCAAGGTCGCCTTCACCATCGACCAGCAGCAGCGGCTGCAGGGCTACCTGCCGGTGGTTGTCCTGCATCTCTACAACACCAATGCCGGCATGCTGCCCGGCGCCAACATCCCGTCCGGCCCCGGCTTCGTCGATGCGAAGAACGCCGCCGCCGTCGAGGAGCAGGCCGGCGTGAACCGCTAGAAGCGCGCCGCTTCAGCGAACGCAACTGGGACAGCCTGACGGTCAGGCTGTCCCATTTTCCTCGATCGGGGACGGCACATGTCGCAGATGAACCCGGCCGCCTCCGGGCGCAGGGAAGCGGATCGATTCAATAAGGGCGGCCGGCTCCGCGTGCTGCTGCGCCGCCCTGAAGTCGGCGCCTTCTTCGTGATGGTCGTGGTGATCGTCGCCATTGCGATCGCCAGCAACGGTGTCGCCCTCAATCCGCTGGGGCTCAAGAACAATCTCTCGATCATCGCCCAGTTCGGTATCATCGCCACCGGCGCCTGCCTGCTGATGATCGCCGGCGAGTTCGACCTCTCGATCGGATCGATGATCGGGTTCGCCGGCATGTCCATGGCGATGATGCTGAAATGGGGCCTGCCCTTCGGGCTGGGGCCGGCAACGCCGGTCACGGCCTTCTTCCTGACCCTGGCGATGACGCTCGCCATCGGCTGGCTCATCGGCTTCACCGTCGTCCGGTCGGGCCTGTCGAGCTTCATCGTCACGCTTGCCTTCCTGTTCTTCCTGCGCGGCCTGACAGAGGTCTGCTTTCGCCTGATCAACCAGTCGACGCAGATCTCGGGTCTGCCCGACTACAAGCAGGAGAGCTGGTTCGCCTGGATCTTCGGCGGCGAGAGCTTCGGCTGGCTTTATGATCTGTGGTTCGCGCTCGGCGGGAACCTCAACCGGGCCGGCGAGCAATGGGTGACCGGCCTCGACGCCAAGGTCGTCTGGTGGCTGCTGATCGCCGGCGCGGCGGCGGTCCTCATGGCGCGGACGCAGGCGGGCAACTGGATCTACGCGACCGGCGACAACCGTGAAAGTGCCAGGGCCAACGGCGTGCCGGTGGACAAGGTGCGCATCTCGCTGTTCATGTTGACCGCGTTCTGCTCGACCGTCTTCGCGGCCTGCCAGGTGTTCGACACCAACACCGCCGACGCCGCCAAGGGCAATCTGAAGGAGCTGGAGGCGATCGCCATCGCCGTCGTCGGCGGCACGCTGATGACCGGCGGCTTCGGCACCGTGCTCGGCGTCGTCTTCGGTGCCGTCACCTTCGGCCTCGTGGCCAACGCGGTCTTCTTCATCCCGGCGATCGACGGCAGCTACTACCGCGTCTTCGTCGGCGTCGTGTTGCTGATCGCCGTGTTCCTGAACGAGGGCGTGCGCAAGCGCATCACGGGAGGGATCTGAGCATGGCCGAAGCGATCATGCGCGTCGAGGCGCTGACCAAGAAGTTCGGCCCCTTCACCGCCCTCAACGGCATCGACTTCGAGGTTCATGCGGGCGAGGTCCATGCCCTGCTCGGCGACAACGGCGCCGGCAAATCCACCTTGATCAAGATCCTCTCCGGCGTGCACAAGCCGACCTCCGGCAGGATCCTGATCGACGGCCGGGAGGTGGCGCTGAACTCGCCGCGCGACGCCAGCAGGGCCGGCATCGGCACGGTCTACCAGGATCTGGCGCTCAATCCGCTGATGAGCGTCACGCGCAACTTCTTCATGGGGCGCGAGATCAGCCGCGGGCCGAAGCCGTTCAGCTGGCTTGATATGGACGAGATGGCGCGGATCACCCATGACGAGATGAGCAAGATCGGCATCGACATCTCCGATCCTTCCCAGGCGGTCGGCACCATGTCGGGCGGCCAGCGCCAGACCCTCGCCATCGCCCGCGCCATCCATTTCGGCGCCCGCGTGCTGATCCTGGACGAGCCGACCTCGGCGCTCGGCCAGAAGCAGCAGATGGAGGTGCTGAAGACGATCCAGCGCGTCCGCCTGCGCGGCGACATCGCCATCATCTTCATCACCCACAACGAGGTCCACGCCAAGCTGGTGGCCGACCGCTTCACCTTCCTGGCGCTGGGCGAGGTGATCGGCCGCGGCACGCGCGCCGACCTCGAGGGCGAGGACATCCGCCATCTGATGGCTGGCGGCGCCAATATCAGCGACCTGCAGAAGCAGCTGGAGGCGGTGCGACTGAGCGGCAGGGCGGCGTCCTAGACGACCTGACCGCCGGCGCTTCTCATCCGCCGACGAGCCATTCCGCCACTTTCCCCAGGATGGACAGCGGGCCCGCGGCGATCGCGATGATGGGCAGGGTGGCGAGCGGAATGGCGATGAGGTCAAAGCGAAACAGGTGGCGCAGGACGGCGCGGATGCCCCGGTAGATCGCGGCTACGACCTCGAACAGAGGCGACAGCAGATGCTCGATCAACCCTTCGGCGATTGTTTGAAGGACAAACCGGCCGATGATTCGCAGCGCGTGAAACGCCGTCTCAGCAATCTCGTCCATGCGCGGGACATGGCGCTTCGCACGGCATCTGCAAGGGGCAGCGGCTGGCGCAAGCATGATATCGTCGCTGCCGTGCGGAAAGACCACAGCAAAACGGCCCCGCTCTGCACGGGGCCGTTCGTCGCGCGACCAACGAAAAAGGTTCAGCTCAGCGCGCCGCCAGCGCCGAGCCCTGGCGCTTGGCCATGTATTGCTTGGCGGTCTCGACCGCGACCGCGGCGTCGCGGCAGTAGCTGTCGGCGCCAATCGAATTGGCGAAGGCCTCGTTCAGCGGCGCGCCGCCGACCAAGACCACGTAATCCTGGCGCACACCCTTCTCGATCAGCGTGTCGATGACGACCTTCATATAGGGCATGGTGGTGGTGAGCAGCGCCGACATGCCGAGGATGTCCGGGCCGTGCTCCTCGAGCGCCGCCATGTATTTCTCGACCGGGTTGTTGATGCCGAGGTCGATGACCTCGAAGCCGGCGCCTTCCATCATCATCGACACCAGGTTCTTGCCGATGTCGTGGATGTCGCCCTTCACCGTGCCGATCACCATCTTGCCGACCTTCGGCGCGCCGGTCTCCGCCAGCAGCGGGCGTAGGATGAACATGCCGGCCTTCATGGCGTTGGCGGCCAGCAGCACCTCGGGCACGAACAGGATGCCGTCGCGGAAATCGACGCCGACGATGCGCATGCCTTCGACCAGCGCCTTGGTCAGCACGTCATAGGGCGCCCAGCCGCGGCCGAGCAGGATGTTGACCGCCTGCTCGATCTCCTCCTTCAGCCCGTCATAGAGATCGTCGTGCATCTGCTGCACGAGATCGTCGTCGTTCAGGCTGTTGAGATCCAATTCGCCGTCATTCGCCATGGTCACACCCTCGGGTCAATGCGAAGTCCGCTCGGTTTTACGCGAAGGCGGGGCTCGGAAGCCGCCTTTGTTGCGACGTGTTATAAAGTGGCAGCGACCTTCCCGGAACGGGATAAATCTCGGTTCCGGCATGACTTTTCGGCAGGGATCGGCGGTTTTCCGCGCCGCGGGGCGGGGTTGCCCGGATCCAGACCGGCTTGTATATACAAGTTCATACAACCTGTTCGGAGGGCCGCCGCATGGCGTCCGCGGATTTCGTTCTCACCCCCGGAACGCTGACCCTGGGCCAGCTGCGCGACCTGGCCGAGCGGCCGCGGCCCGTCGCCCTCGACCCCGCCAGCCACGCTGCCATCGACCGCTCGGCGGCGGTGGTCCAGGCCGTGATCGACCGGGGCGAGACCGCCTACGGCATCAATACCGGCTTCGGCGCGTTGGCCCGCACGCACATCAAGGACGACCAGCTGACCGAGCTGCAGCGCCGCCTGGTGATGAGCCACGCCGCCGGCACCGGCGATCCGCTGCCCGATGCCGTGGTGCGCGCCATCCTGATCCTCAAGGTCAATGCCCTGGCGCGCGGCTTCTCCGGCATCCGGCGCGGCGTGATCGAGGCCTTGCTGGCGCTGCTCAATGCGGAGGTCTATCCGCTGATCCCGGCCAAGGGCTCGGTCGGCGCCTCCGGCGACCTGGCGCCGCTGGCGCATCTCTCCGCCGCGCTGCTTGGCCTCGGCGAGGTCCGCCACAAGGGCAAGGTGCTGGCGGCGACGGACGGCCTGCGATTGGCCGGCCTCGCACCCATCAACCTGGCGGCGAAGGAGGGGCTGGCGCTGCTGAACGGCACGCAAGTCTCGACGGCGCTGGCGGCGCTGGGCCTCATCAAGGCCGACGACCTGTTCCGCGCCGGGCTCATCGCCGGCGCCATGTCGACCGATGCGGCGCTGGGCAGCGATGCGCCCTTCGATCCGCGCATCCATGCGGTGCGCGGCCAGCTGGGCCAGATCGCCGCGGCGGAGGCGCTGAAGGAATTGATGGCCGGCAGCCCGCTCCGCGCCAGCCACGTCGATTGCGACCGGGTGCAGGACCCCTATTCGCTGCGCTGCCAGCCCCAGGTGATGGGCGCGGCGCTCGACATGCTGCGCTTCGCCGCGCAGATGATCGAACGCGAGTGCAACGCGGTCAGCGACAATCCCCTGGTCTTCCCGGAGCAGGGTGACATCGTCTCCGGCGGCAACTTCCATGCCGAGCCGGTGGCGCTGGCGGCCGACGGCATCGCCATCGCGCTGGCCGAGATCGGCGCCATCTCCGAGCGGCGCGTGGCGCTGCTCACCGATTCGCGGATGAGCAACCTGCCGGCCTTCCTGTCGCCCGATCCGGGCCTGAATTCCGGCTTCATGATCGCCCATGTGACGGCAGCGGCGCTCGCCTCCGAGAACAAGATGCTGGCCCATCCCGCCAGCGTCGATTCGCTGCCGACCTCGGCCAACCAGGAGGATCACGTCTCCATGGCGACGCATGGCGCGCGGCGCCTGCACGATATCGCCGACAACGTCGCCGCCATCCTCGGCATCGAATTGCTGGCGGCGGCGCAGGGCATCGATCTGCGCCGGCCGGTCGAGACCAGCCCCAAGCTGAAGCGGGTGATGGCGCTGCTGCGCCGCGATGCAGCGTTCTGGGAGCAGGACCGGCTGATGGCGCCGGACATCGAAGCGGCGAAACGGCTGGCGCTGGATCCGGCCTTGCGCGAGATCGTGGCGCTGGCGGCGATCTGATCGCGCGGAATTCCGGGCGAAGGCGCTAGGCGGCCTTGCCCGCTTCCTTGACGACATCCAGAAACGCGCGCAGGGCCCGCGGCACGGCGCGATGGCCGGGATAGTACACCGCGACCCCTTCCGCCGCTTGGGTCCAGGCGGACAGGACCTCGCGCAGCTGTCCGGCCTTCAGAGCTGACGCGGCCGCCGGGCCGCCGACATAGGCAACGCCCAGCCCCTTGACGGCCGCCTGCACCATCAATTCGTCTTCGTCCAGAACGACCGAGCCGGGAGCGTCGATCGTCAAGGCCTGGCCGGCACGCTCGAATTCCCAGCGGTAGAGCTTGCCGCTCGGCAGGCGATGGCCGATGCAGCGATGGCGCTTCAGGTCGTCCGGTGTTTTCGGCACCCCCGCGCGCTTGATATAGGCCGGCGCGGCGACGCACAGGAACCGCATCGACCCGGCGAAGGGAACCGCGATCATGTCCTGTGGAACCGATCCTGCGAGGCGCACGCCGGCATCGAAGCCGGCGGACACGATATCGATCAACCGCCCCTCGATGACGATGTCTACCGTCACCTCGGGAAAGCGCTCCGCCATCAGGGGAAGAACGTCGCGGACCAGCAGCGCGGCTGCCAATCGCGGCGCATTGATGCGGACCGTGCCGGCCACCTTGCCGCGGAACGGGGTGACGCTCTCCAGCGCCTCGTCGAGCGACGCGAGGGCGGGTTGCAGACGGCTGAGCAACTGGAAGCCTGCTTCGGTCGGTGACACGCTGCGCGTCGTGCGGTTGAGCAGCCGCACGCCGAGGCGCTCCTCAAGGGCGCGCATCGCATGGCTCAAGGTGGATGGCGCCGTGCCCAGTTCGTCCGCCGCGCGGCGGAAGCTGCGGTGGGTGGCGACGGCCACGAAGGCGGCGAGGTCGTTGACGGGCGGTCGGGACATTGATGGGAATTTTGCATTAGCTCATACGAATTTCAACGTCTAATCGGTGAAATCCGGCTCTCCTACCTTGTGCCCAGGGCCCATCGCGAGGTGCGGACAACGGATGGAACCCGCCGCCCCGGCGCAAAACCGATTTACCGGGCATCTCCCGGAAGCCAAAAGGAATCGACATGTCCAAACGTGAAGCTGTTTTCCCCGCCGACCGTCACGCGCTCTATGACGTCCATCGGTATTCGGCCGCCATTCGCTCGGGCGATCTGCTCTTCGTCTCGGGTCAGGTCGGCACCCGTGAGGACGGCTCGCCCGAGCCCCGGTTCGAGGACCAGGTCCGACGCGCCTTCGCCAATCTGCGCGCGGTGCTGACTGCCGCCGGATGCGGCTTCGACGACGTGGTGGACGTCACCACCTTCCATACCGATCCGGAGGCGCAGATCGAGACGGTGCTGGCGGTCCGCGCCGCGGAGATCGGTGACCCGCCCTATCCAAACTGGACCGCCATCGGCGTGCAATGGCTCGCGGGCTTCGATTTCGAGATCAAGGCCATCGCCCGCATTCCACACGCGGCCAATGGAAGCAATCCGGCCGGGCGACAATAGGCCTGCGCCGATGCAAAGAAGAACGCCCCGGGTAGGTTTCCCGCCCGGGGCCTTTGTCGCAACATCTTAGAGGCGTCTACTTCGACAGCACCTGCGCCACGAACTCTTCGATGTAGTGCTTCTTGTAGACGCCCGGCAGCCAGTCGGTGCGGTATTTCTGGCGCTGCTCCTCGGGGATCAGCGCGCTGCCACCCGCGATGTCGGTGCGGGCGACATAGCTGCCGATGGTGGCGTTGAGCTTCTTCTGCGTCTCCACCTCGGTCAGATAGTTGACGAAGAGCAGGGCACCGGCCTTGTTGGGCGCGTTGGCCGGGATGCCGAGCGTGTCGCCGCCGCCGGGCAGGCCCATGGCCGGCACGTAGAGCTTCGCGCGCTTGAACAGGGCGCCCTTGCCGAGGGCCACCGCGGTGTCGTCGTCCCAGGCCGCGGCCATGGAGACCTCGCCCTGGTTCAGGCGGTCGATCGAATCGTTGTTCGACGCGGTGATGACGAACTTTTCCTCATTGGCGTTGAACCAGTCCCACACCTTGCCCCAATCGGCGATCTTCGCCTGGTCCATCTCGGTGTCGCCCAGGTATTTCTCCGGCGTCTCGCCGAGGATGCTGAGCAGGACGGTCTGGACGAAGGCCTGGCCCGATCCGCCCTTCGACGGGTCGTTGACCGCGAACTGGCCCGGATTGGCGTCGAGCCAGGCGGTGAATTCGGCCCAGCTCTGCGGCGGATTGGCGACCTTCTCCGGGTCGTAGAGCAGGCCGACCTGGTTGCGGTAGACCGGCACGAACATGCCGTTGTGGACGACGCCTTCCTGCATGGTGAAGAGCGCTGGGTCGAGCTTGTCGGAATCCGGAATGACGCCCTTCAGCGGGCCGTAGAGCGCGTTGGCGTCGATCAGCGACTTCACCTCCACGCCGCCGGCATGCAGCACGTCGACGGTGCCGGCGCTGTTCGCCGCCTCCGCCACCACCTTGGCGATGTTGGCGGCGCGGTCGCCGATGATGACCTTCACCGGGATGCCGTAGCGCGCCTCGAAATCCTTGGCGGCGTCGCGCCAGAATTCCTCGCCCCACCAGGAATAGAAGACGACCTCCTGCTTCTCCGCCTGCGCCGCGGCGACCACCTGGTCCCAGGGCATCTTGAGGTAATCGTCGGCGGCAAGTGCCGTGCCGCTGACTGCCATCGCGGCGGCGAGGGCGACGCCGAATGTTCTGCGATTCATGTTGGGCCTCCTTGGTTGCATGTTGGGTTCACATCTTGCCGAAGGCCGATGACAGGTAGTCGGTCTTCAGGTAGCGCTCGGCGAGGAAGAGCAGCAGCACGCTCGGCACCATCAGGATGATGGAGACGACCGCCGCGTTGGTGCGGATGAAGTGATAGCCGAGATAGCCGAACAGGACGGTCGGGATGGTCTCGTAGCTCGGCGTGCCGATGACGAAGGTGAGGTTGAACTCTTCCAGGCTGGTGATGAAGGTGAAGATCGATCCGGCGAACAAGCCGGGCAGGACCATCGGCGCCAGCACGTAGCGCAGCAGCGCGAGCCGCCCGGCGCCGAGATTGCGCGCGGCGTCGATCATGTCCTGCGGGATCGCCTCGAAGCTGGTCGCCAGGATGCGCAGCATGAAAGGCATGCTGAGCAAAGTGTGGCCGAGGACCAGGCCGACCAGGCTCTGCGCCAGGCCGAACAAATCGAAGACGCGCGATAGGAACAGCGCCACCACCATGCCCGGCAGCACGATGGGCAGCAGGATCAGCACCTTCAGCGCCTCGCGCCCCGGGAATTTCAGCCGGCCCAGCGCATAGGCGGTCGGCGCCGAGAGGATGAAGGAGAGGATGGTGGCGAGCGGCGCGATGAGGAAGCTGGTGGCCACCGCGCGGCCGATGCTGGAATAGGTGAAGACATGCTCCCATTGCGCCAGCGACAGCGAAGGCGGCAGGAAATCCGGGTGCGACCACGGATTATCCGGGTCGACCAGCGACCACAGCACTGCCATGACCAGCGGCACGCCGGTCCACAACAGCAGCAGCGCGACCACGATGGCCGACAGGAACAGCGGCAGCGAAAGCCGCCGGCGCGGCGCGAGGGTGAGCGCCGCGGTCGTCATGGCTGCGCCCCCTGCAGCAGCCGCGCCATCCGGGCGTAGAGCGCGACGAAGAGCAGCGAGGCGACGATGATGACGACGCCGATGCAGGCCGCCTTGTTCCACTCGCTCAAGGTGAAGGCGGCGGTGTGCATCAGCACCGAGAGCGAGGAGGGATAGACCGGGCCGGCGATCTTGGTGATGGCGAAATCGCCGAAGGTCATGATGAAGACCAGCGCGACCGCGATCAGCAGGCCGGGAATGGAGAGCGGCAGGATCACGTGCCAGATCACCCGCCACCAGCTGGCGCCGAGATTGCGCGCGGCGTCCTCCAAATCGTTGCGAATGGTGGCGAGCACCGAGGTGATGATGACGAGCTGGAAGGGTAGGTTCTTCCACACCTGGATCGCCAGCACGCCCCAGCCGAACTTGTCGTTCAGCATCCGGACCGGCTTCTCGATCAGCCCGAGCCACAGCAGCACGCCGTTGAGCACGCCGTGAAAGGCCATGACATTGAGGATGAGGAACGCCGCCACCAGCGCCGGCACGAAGAGCGGCACCTTCAGGATCGCCGCCAGCATCCAGGCGCCGGCGGCGCGGCGGCGGAGATACAGCGCCAGCGGATAGGCGATGAGCAGGGTGAGGAAGGCGCTGCCGAAACCGACGCGCAGCGAGAACAGGAAGGAATCGAGGAACTGCCGGTCGGCGAGGGCGGCCCAGAACTCCCAGGTGAAGCCGGAAGGGCGCACGAAGCTGAGCAGGCCGACGCTCTGCAACAGCGTCATGCCGAGGGCGATGCCGAGGAACAGCGCGATGAACCCCGCACCCGGCAGGATCAGGAGCAGCGTGGCGAGCCGCGAGGACATGGGGCGCGAGGGCGTCACGCCAGCACCCGTATGCGGTCGGCGGCGAGGCCGAAGGTCAGCGTGTCGCCCTCGCGGATCTGGTGGTCGCTGTCGACCTGGACGCGCAGCGGATGGCCGTTCACCTCCAGCCGCAATTCGGTGATGTGGCCGCGGAAGATGACCTGGCGGGCGATCCCGGTGATGCGGTTATCTTGGGCCCCGGCGCTGAGCTTCATGTCCTCGGGCCGCCAGCAGATGCGCACCTGGCCGGCCCCGACATCCCCGGCATCGGCGATGCGCAGCGTGCCGAAGGGTGTCGCCACGCGCCCGCCGCCCTCGGTCGTGCCCTCCACGATATTGGCGAGGCCGAGGAAGTCGGCGACGAAGGCGGTCTTCGGCCGGCGGTAGATGTCGCCCGGCGCGCCGATCTGCTCGATGCGGCCCTTGTTCATCACCACGATGCGGTCCGACATGACCAGCGCCTCGTCCTGGTCGTGAGTCACATAGATCGCGGTGATGCCGAGGCGGGTCTGCAAGTCGCGGATCTCGTGGCGCACCTTCTCGCGCAGCTTGGCGTCGAGGTTGGAGAGCGGCTCGTCGAACAGCAGCACGTCGGGGCGCGTGACGATGGCGCGGGCCAGCGCGACGCGCTGCTGCTGCCCGCCGGAGAGCTGGCCCGGCCGGCGCTTCTCCAGGCTGGTGAGGCCGACGATCTCCAGCGCCTCGGCGATGCGCCTGCCGCATTCGGCGGGGTCGACCTTCCGCATTTTCAGGCCGAAGCCGACATTGTCGGCGACGCTCATATGCGGGAACAGCGCGTAGGATTGGAACACCATCGCGGTGTTGCGCTTGTGCGGCGGCACCTCGGTCATGCGCCGGTCGCCGAACCAGATGTCGCCGCGATCCGGCATGATGAACCCGGCCACCATGCGGAGCGTGGTGGTCTTGCCGCAGCCCGACGGCCCCAACAGGGTCAGGAACTCGCCGTGGGCCACGTCGAGATCGATGTTGTCGACCGCGAGCGTGCCGTCAAAGAAGCGAGTCAGGCCAGAAAGCCGCAACGTGGTCATTCGGTCCCCCGGTCGAAGCCAAGTCCGGCGCCGCCCTTGGGGGGGGCAGGCGCGGATCGGCCGGGGGTCGGAACCGGCCGTGGCACGGCGCGATGTGATTTGCGCGGACGTCTCGCCTGGAGGCACGGGTCACGGTCTGCGCCGTCATCCCGTCGACTTGGCGAGGCTCGGCCTGGGCGGCCTCGTCCCGAACCCCTGTTCGTTAAAACGCTAACATTGCAAATGTTGGGTTTCAACATTTCTTTTGCAACTTCGCGCATAAAATGGAAAATTCATGCCATAGTCATAACATTGACTTCCGGCTGTGGGGTATCGCACCAGTCCCACGCCACCCCGAGATCGAACCCGCAACGGAACCTGCCATGCCCGCTTCCTCCCCCCGCAAAGTCCTGTTCATCGCCGCCGACCAATGGCGCTGGGAATGCCTCTCCGCCCTCGGCCATCCGGTGGTGAAGACGCCCAACCTCGACACCCTCATCGCCGATGGCGCCGCCTTCACCCGGCATTTCACCCAATGCACGCCCTGCGGCCCGTCGCGTACCAGCCTGCTGACCGGGCTCTATCTGATGAACCACCGCTCGGGCCGGAACGGCACGCCGCTCGACGCCCGCCACACCAATATCGCGCTCGAGGCGCGCAAGGCCGGCATGGAGCCAACCCTGTTCGGCTATACCGACACCAGCGCCGATCCCAGGCAGCGCGACGCCAACGACCCGGCGCTCAAGACCTATGAGGGCCCGATGCCGGGCTTTTCCATTGGCCTGCTGCTGCCGGAGCACAAGGCGGCGTGGATCGCGGAACTGCGCCGGCGCGGCTATCCGATCGAGAGCCGGGCCGATCTGTTCAGGCCGCGCCCCGGCTATCAGAAGGCGCCCGATCGCGGCTTCCGCTCGATCCCGACGATCTTCTCCGCCGAGGATTGCGAGACCAAGCTCATCGCCGACAGCTTCATCGACTGGGCCTCGGTGCGGCGGGACCAGAACTGGTTCGCCCACGTGGTGTTCCTGCGGCCGCATCCGCCGATCATCGCGCCGGAGCCGTACAACACCCTGTACCATCCGAAAGACGTGGAGTTGCCGCATCGCGCCGCGACCGCGGAGACCGAAGGCCGCCAGCATCCGTTCCTCGCCTACAAGTTGTCGCGCTTCCGCGGCCGCACCGGCTATGACGAGCACAACCCCAACGACCTGATCGAGATGGAGGAGCTCGAATTGCGGCAGATGCGGGCGACTTATTACGGCCTCATCACCCAGGTCGACGACCAGGTCGGGCGCATCGTCCAGCACCTGAAGGACACCGGCGAATACGACAACACCCTGATCATCTTCACCTGCGATCATGCCGAGATGCTGGGCGACCACTATGCCTGGGGCAAGGAAGTGTACTTTGATCAATCCTTCCGCATCCCGCTGATCATTCGCGACCCGCGCAAGGCCTGCGATGGGACCCGCGGCCGCAAGTTCGACGACTTCACCGAGGCGATCGACGTCATGCCGACCATCCTCGACTGGCTCGGCCTCGACCTGCCGCAGCAATGCGATGGCCATTCGCTGCTGCCCTTCCTGGAAGGGCCGGGGCCGAAGGACTGGCGCCAGGAGGTGCATTTCGAGCACGACTTCCGCGACATCCCCGGTTTGCACCCGGAACAGGCGCTGGGCCTCGGCTCGGATCACTGCTGCTACGCGGTGGTGCGCGACGCGGAGTACAAATACGTCCACTTCGCCAAGCTGCCGCCGCTGCTCTTCGACATGCGGAAGGATCCGTGGGAGATGAACAACCTGGCCGAAGACCCGGCGATGGCGCCGGTCGTCGCCCGCTATGCGCAGAAGATGCTGTCCTGGCGGCTGTCCCACGCCGAACGCACGCTGACGCACATCCATTTGACGGAGAAAGGTCCGGTGGCGCGGCCGCGCCAGCACCGGCGCGCCGCCGAATAGAATCATCGCAACAGGGATGGGGCGAGGGCGCCGCCGCGCGGCGCCTTCCGCCTAGGCGCTCTCCTAGGCGCTCTGCCGGAACAGATGCCGCGCGGGCAGCAGGTCGGCGACGTCGAGCAGGCCGAGCTTGGCGTCCTCGATGCCGATGCAGTGGGTCACCGTCTCGCCGTCATCCGACAGCGGCAACAGCAGCTCGGCAAGCTCGCAGACGCGGCCGTCCTTCAGCGCCGTCTTCACCAGGCCCATGATCGGCCGCCGCTCCTCGCACAGGATGCGATAGACGGCCTGCCAGTCGGTTTCGAAGTCGCAGCCGAAATCGATCTCATCCAGATAGCGGTTGGTGTAGTCCATGCCCGCATTGGCGACACAGCGCGTGCCGACCAGGGTGTAGCGCACGCGCCAGGGATCCCGCTCGATCTTCGACAGCACGATGTGGGGCAGGATGCGCTTGAGCTCGGTGGGCTCGATCTCGGCGCGCGACGGCATCAGGCGCGCGCCGCGGATGCGCTGCCAATACCCGTACAGCTCCTTGCCGATCGACGAGGAAAGCTCCTCGACGCTTGCAACTTCCCGCACGCGTGCCAACCCCTGAAAGTTTTTTGTTGGGTGTTCTGAAGTGGCCGGATGATGCCTGAAGCCGGTCGCCGGTGACAACCGAAAAGAGTCGGATCGCGCGATGAATCCGCATTCGATTTGGGGGTGCGGTCAAACTGCACTTTGCTGCGCCGCGAGAGGCGATCCGGCCCGCGTCTTATCCCCGAGACGAACTGTTCTTTATGTGGATATCCTGTGGACGATCTGTGCGAATCCGCGGCGCATCGCGCGGTCCGGAACAACGCACAAATGAGGGTGCAGCCAGGGAAAGATCGTATTCGGATCCGATGGGCCGGCTGGAGCGGGCGACGGGGTTCGAACCCGCGACCCTCGGCTTGGGAAGCCGATGCTCTACCGCTGAGCTACACCCGCGCTCCGGCCTGATGGCGGCCCCTTTATAGGCCGAGGCCGGGCACGGGTTCAAGCCGCGGCCCGCGGCACCGCCGGCCGCGCTCCTCCCGCAAGCTTGGCAGCCTCTGCCGTGCGGCATAGTCTCCCCCGGGACTCGATACCGCGGCTGCGTGGCGGGGGCCGAGCGCGAAGATCACCATCGAGGGAGAGCCACGTGAAGCGAGGAAGAGCCTGGTCGCGCCGCGCGATCCTGCATGCGGCGACGATCCTGCCGGCCTTCGCCTGGCCCGGTGCCGGGCGTGCCTGGGCTGCATCGAATGCCGACTGGGACGCCGTGCTCGGCGCCGCCGTGGGCCAGATTGTGCAGTTCAACGCCTGGGGCGGTGACCAGCGGATCAACGACTACATCGCCTGGGCCGGCCACGAGGTTTTGTCCCGCTTCGACGTCACCCTGCGTCATGTGAAGCTGGCCGACACGGCGGAAGCGGTGGCTCGGGTGGTGGCGGAGAAGGCCGCCGGCCAGGCCAGCGGCGGCAGTGTGGACCTGATCTGGATCAATGGTGAGAACTTCGCGACGATGAAGGCGCAGGACCTGCTGTTTGGCCCCTTCACCGAGCGCCTGCCCAACATGCGCTTCGTCGACCAATATGAGAAGCCGACCACGGTCGTCGATTTCACCATCCCCACCGAAGGGTTGGAGGCGCCCTGGGGCATGGCGCAGCTGGTGTTCTTCTACGACACCGCGCGGGTCGCGGTGCCGCCGCGCGCGATGGCGGAGATATGGCGTTGGGCGCAGGACAATCCCGGCCGCTTCAGTTATCCGGCGCCGCCTGATTTTCTCGGCACCACCTTCCTCAAGCAGGCTTTCTACGAAACCACCGCCGATCCGACCGCGGCCCTGTCGCCGGCCGGGGCGCAGGCCGCCATGGCGATGGCGCCGCTCTGGGAGTTCCTCGATCGCCTGCACCCGTTGCTGTGGCGCGCGGGCCGGACCTTTCCCAAGACCAGCGCCGACATGCGCCAGCTGATGGCGGATGGCGAGACCGACATCTATTTCGCCTTCAACCCCGGCGACGCGTCGTCGGCGATCGCGCAAGGCTTGCTGCCGGAAACGGTGCGGCCCTTCGTGCCCAATGCGGGCAGCATCGGCAACACGCATTTCCTGGCCATTCCGTTCAACGCCGCGGCCAAGGAGGGCGCGATGGTGATCGCGGATTTCCTGCTGTCGCCCGAAGCGCAGGCGCGCAAGGAGAATGCAGAGATCTGGGGCGACCCCACGGTGCTTTCGCTCGCCGCCCTCGATCCGGAAGGACGCGCGCTGTTCGACGAATTGCCGCGCGGCGTGGCGACCCCGGCGCCCGACGAGCTGGGCCGGCCGCTGCCGGAGCCGCATCCGAGCTGGGTGGCGGCGCTGGAGCAGGGCTGGGCCGAGCGTTACGCCACGTGACCGTGACCGCCAACGGCGGGCCCATGCCCGCGCGCCGGGTCATGGCGCGCCGGATCTGGCTCCTGCTGGTCGCGTTGCCGCTCTTGCCGGTGGCTTGCGGTTTGCTGTTCGTGACGCTGCCGGCTTTCGGCTATTTCCCCGCCCTGGGCGGCGATGACTGGTCGCTGGCGCCCTGGCGTGTCCTGGCCGCGGAGCCCGGGTTGCATTCGGCCTTGCGCGCCACCTTGATCTCGGCCTTTGTCGCGACGCCGGTTGCCCTTGGCCTCGCGTTCCTCCTCGCCGCGCGGATCGCCCCGGCGGGAAGGCTGCGGGCAGGGCTGCCGCGCGCCCTGGCGGCGATCCTGTCCTGGCTGCTGGCGACGCCGCATGCCGCCTTCGCCATCGGCCTTGCCTTTCTGCTGGCGCCCTCCGGCTGGCTGGTGCGGCTGGCCGCCCTGATCCTGCCGATCGACCTGCCACCCGATTGGCTCACCCTGCGCGATCCCTGGGGACTGAGCTTGGCCGTCGGCCTGGTGCTGAAGGAGACGCCCTTTTTGTTCTTTGCCGCGCTGGCGGCGCTGCGGCAATTGTCGCCGGCGGCGACGCTGCACCTGGGCGGCACGCTCGGCTATGCGCCGGGCATGGTGTGGCTGAAGCTGGTGGCGCCCCCGCTCTATCGCCTGATGCGGCTGCCCATCTATGCCGCACTCGCCTACAGCTTGTCGGCGGTCGACATGGCGCTGGTGCTCGGCCCCACCGCACCGCCCAGCCTGGCGGTGCTCGCGCTCGATCTGACGCGCGATCCCGACCTGGCGCGGCGCTTCCCGGCGGCGGCGCTGGCGCTGCTGCATCTGGGCCTGGTGCTGGCGGCGCTGGGCGCCTGGCGGGGCCTGGAAATCGCCGCCGGGCGCTGGCTGCGGCCGGTCCTGGCCGACGGCCGGCGCGAGCCGGCGCCGGCCGCGCGGCTTCTGGCGCAGGCGGGGGACGCTGTCGCGCTGCTGGCCGTGCTGGCGGCGGCGCTGGCCATCCTCGCCTTGCCGTTGTGGTCGCTCGCCGTCGCCTGGCGCTTCCCGGAGGCTTGGCCGCAATGCTGCAGCCTGGCGGGCTGGGGCCGGGCCCTGGAAAATCTCGGCCGGCCGCTGCTCGACAGCCTGGGCATTGCCGTGGCCGTGAGCCTCGGCGCGCTGGCCGCCGCCATCGCCTGGCTCAGCCTGGAGCCGCGGGCGGCGACCGGCCGCGGCGACCTCGTGCGCTGGGCCCGCGGCGCCGCCGCGCTGCCGCTGTTGATCTCCGATCTGGCCTTTCTCATGGGCGTGCAGATCATGCTGCTGGCCCTCGGCATCGGCGGTGGCTGGCTGCCGGTCGCGCTCAGCCATTTCATCTTCGTCTTCCCCTATGTGCTCCTGGCCCTGGCCGGCCCCTGGGCGAGGCTCGATCCGCGCTATGAGCGGACTGCCCGGTGCCTCGGCGCGTCGCCGCTGCGGACGCTGCTGCGGGTGCGGTTGCCGCTGCTGGTACCGGCGCTCGCCTTCGCCGCCGCGCTCGGCCTCGCCGTCAGCCTGTCGCTCTATTTGCCCACCGTGCTTGCCGGCGGCGGCCGCGTCGCCACCCTGGCGACGGAGGCGATCGCGCTTGCGGCCGGCGGCGACCGCCGCATCACCGGCGTCTACGGCACGGTCCAGGCGGCGGCGATCTGGCTCGGCTTCATCGCCGCCGCGATGGCCGCGCGCCGGCATCGCTTTGCGGTGATGGCATGACGCGCGATCCGTCCACACCGCGACCGGCGCGCCATCCAGCAGCCTGCCGATGAGCACGCTCGAACTCCGGGATGTCACCATCCTGCAGGCCGGCGCGCCGCTTTTCGCGCCGCTCAGCCTCGACATCCCGGCCGGCCGCCCGGCGACCGTGATGGGCCCGTCGGGTGCGGGAAAGTCGAGCCTGCTCGCCTTCTTGACCGGCATGCTGCCGGAGGGATTGCAGGGTGCCGGCGACGTGCTCCTCGATGGCCGCTCGCTGCGCCCGCTGCCGCCGAATCGGCGCGGACTCGGTATCCTGTTCCAGGACGACCTGCTGTTCCCGCACATGACGGTCGGCGAGAATCTGGGCTTCGGACTGCCGGCTGCGACCATCGGTCACGAGCGCCGGCGGCGCATCGCCGAGGCCCTGGAGGGCATAGAACTCGGCGGTTTCATCGATCGGGACCCGGCCACGCTCTCGGGCGGGCAGCGGGCGCGGGTGGCCTTGCTGCGCGTTTTGTTATCGGAGCCCAAGGCGCTGTTATTGGACGAGCCGTTTTCGAAACTGGACGTGTCGCTGCGGGACCGGTTTCGGTCGCTGGTCTTCCAAAGCGCCCGGTACTTGCCAGTACTTCTCGTCAGCCATGATCGGGCCGACGCGGCGGCCGGGGGGCAAATAATCGAGTTGCAGACGCACCACAAGGCGAGCTGAATTAGTTAATTGCAATTCTTCTGTTTTTGACAGGAACCAAACGCTTTCCTATAGTTTATCCCGTGTCGGCGCGATGTCGACGTCACTGGGGATGGCACACCTAAGCAAGACCTGTCATCTTTGGCATTCCGATGATCGTCTTAGCCAGACGGCTGATGCGGCGCTGTCCGTCATCGGTTGCTGGGTCAACGAAGGACAAGCGAGGAGCGAAAATGAAACTTTTAAAGATCCTGGGGGTTGTCGGCGCGCTGGGCGTTCTCGCCGCCTGCACTTCCGACCTGCAGCGAATCCGTACGACTGAGCCGAGCGGCGGAACCGCGTTCACGCAGGCTTTGACCAAGGAGTATCGCGATCTTGCCGTCTTCGAAGCCGACGAGATGTTCGATTGGCGGGATGCCGGCTACTACGCTCGCCGCGGTCTGGCTGCCGCGGGCGGCGAAGTCGTGCTGCCGGAAGATCCGGTGAACCGCGACCTGCCGGAAGACTCGCTGTCGGAGATCAACGACGTCCGCGTCCGCCTGCTGGCGGCGCTCGACGGCGGTGCTCGCGACAACAAGCCGGAGATCGCGGCGCGCGCGCAGAGCCGTTTCGACTGCTGGCTGGAACAGCAGGAAGAGAACTTCCAAGAAGACCACATCTCCGCCTGCCGCGACGAACTGCTCGCCGCGCTGGCCGAGCTTGAAGCCGCTCCGGCGCCGGCTCCGGCCGTTGCTCCGGCGGTCTACCTGGTGCTGTTCGACTTCGACAAGTCGAACATCAACGACGCGGCGCAGGCCGTGATCAACCAGGTGATTGCGGACTTCAACGCCAACAAGTCGACCGCGATCTCGGTCACCGGCCACACTGACCGCGCCGGCTCCGATGCCTACAACGAGAAGCTCTCCGAGCGCCGCGCTGATGCGGTCCGCGAAGCGCTGATCGCCGGTGGCATCCCGGCCGAAGCGATCACCACCGCCTGGAAGGGCGAGTCGGAGAACGCCGTGCCGACCGAGGATGGTGTGAAGGAGCAGGCCAACCGCCGCGCCGAGATCATCATCCAGTAATCGGCCTGGTTGGTTCGTCTACCTAGGTAAAGGCGGCGCCGGAGCGATCCGGCGCCGCTTCTTTCTTGCCCGGATTTCCTTGCCTCGCAGAGGCTGCACCGCGCCCAGTTTGGCGGTTGCGCTGCGGCGCGTTGCCGATAGAATCCCGGGCGAATAGAATTCCCGGCGAATGGCCGCGACCGCGGCCCGGCGCATTTTCACGAAGCGGCGCGGCCAGAGGCCGCAGCCGGCTTCCCATTGGCTGGACATGTATACGCAGACGACCCGCTCGATCACCATCACGGTGATGCCGACCTACCTCGACGATCAATCGGCGCCCGAGGAGCAGCACTACGTGTGGAAGTACCACATCCGCATCGAGAATCACGGCCAGGACACGGTGCAGCTGCGGACCCGCTACTGGCGGATCACCGATTCTCTCGGCCGGGTGCAGGAGGTGCGCGGCGCCGGCGTGGTCGGCGAGCAGCCCGTCTTGCGCCCGGGCGAGAGCTACGAATACACCAGCGGCACGCCGCTGCCGACGCCGTCCGGCATCATGGTGGGCGCCTATCAGATGGAAAGCCAGTCAGGAGAGAAGTTCGAGGTCGACGTTCCCGCCTTCTCGCTCGACAGCCCGTACCAGCCGGTCAAGCTCAATTGATCCCGCCGCGTCGCGACGGTCGCGAACGCCGGTCCGCATAAGGAAGACACGCGTGGCCAAAACCAGCATCACCAGCGCCGCAAAGGGCCGGAAGGACGGCAAGGGCCCCGCGGGCAGGGCCCCCGCAGGAAGGCCGCCTGCAGGAAAGCTCCCTGCAGGAAGGACTGCCGCACGCCGCCCGAGCCAGGACGAGGCGGAAGAGGCGATCCGCACCCTGATCCGCTGGGCCGGCGACGACCCGACGCGCGAGGGCCTGCTCGGCACGCCGGAGCGCGTGGCGCGCGCCTATCGCGAATTCTTCCGCGGCTACGACGAGGACCCGGAGACGATCCTCAAGCGCACCTTCGAGGAGACCGACGGCTACGACGAGATGATCGTGCTGAAGGACATGCGCTTCGAGAGCCATTGCGAGCATCACCTGGCGCCAATCATCGGCCGCGCCCACATCGCCTATCTGCCGAAGCGCCGCGTGGTCGGCATCAGCAAGCTGGCGCGCCTGCTCGATTGCTACGCCAAGCGCATGCAGATCCAGGAGAAGCTGACCGCGCAGATCGCCAACACCCTGCAGGAGATACTGCAGCCGCGTGGCGTCGCCGTGGTGGTGGACGCCGCGCACCAATGCATGACCACGCGCGGCGTGCACAAGCCGGGGACCTCCATGGTGACCAGCCGCATGCTCGGCGCCTTCCGCACCGATCCGTCGACCCGGCGCGAGTTCCTGGCGATCATCGGCCTGCCGCCGGCGACCGTGGCCTCGAGCTCCTGACCGCATCAGGATGGCAGCCGACCGGATGTCGTGGCCGGATCATCACTCGATCCTCTATGCGCTGGGCACGTTCCTCGGCGGCATCGCCGTGCTGATGGCGCTGCCGGCGCTGGCCGACTTCGTCACCGGGCACGGCAACTGGACCGCCTTCGTCGCCGGCATGGGCGTGACCGGCGGCGCCGGCGGCGCGATGATCCTAGCCTTCCGCACCAAGCGCAAGCCGGTGATCGGACGGCGCGAGGGCTTCCTGCTCATCACGCTCAGCTGGGTCGTGACCTGCGGCTTCTCGGCCCTGCCGTTCATGCTGTCGCACGAGGCGCTCGGTTTCGCCGATGCGTTCTTCGAGGCCACTTCCGGCCTCACCACGACCGGCTCGACCATCATGACCGACCTGGACGGCGAATCGCACGGCATCCTGCTGTGGCGCGCGTTGCTGCACTGGGTCGGCGGCATCGGCATCATCGTCATCGCGGTGATGATGCTGCCCTATCTCCGGGTCGGCGGCATGCAGCTGTTCCGCGCCGAATCCTCGGACAAGTCCGACAAGATCCGCGCCCGCGCGAGCGAGGTGACCTGGGAGATCTTCTCGATTTACGCCGTACTGACGCTGCTCTGTGCGGTCTCCTTCATCCTGGCCGGGATGCCGCTGTTCGACTCCGTCTGTCACGCCATGTCCACCATCGCCACCGGCGGCTTCGCCAACAAGGACGCGTCCTTCGGCCATTACGGCAGCCCAGCGATCGAGTGGGTGACAACCTTGTTCACCCTGATCGGCGGCATGACCTTCGCCCTCATGGCGCGGGCGGTCTGGCACGGCGATTGGCGCGGCATCGCCCGCGACACCCAGACGCGCTGGTATTTCGGCTACATGATCGCCTGCACGGTGCTGGTGACGTTGTGGCAGATCATCATGAATGGCCGGCCATTCGAATCTGCGCTGCGCTCTTCCGCCTTCGCCGTGGTCAGTCTGGGCACGACGGCCGGCTTCGTCGCCGAGGATTACACGCTCTGGGGAACTTTCCCGAGCGCCCTGTTCATCGTCCTGCTGTTCGTCGGCGGGTGCACCGGCTCGACCACCGGCGCGATCAAGATCTTCCGCTTCTGCATCCTCGGCTCCTTCGCCAAGTGGCAGATGCGCTCGCTGGTGCATCAGCATCGCGTGCTGCTGCCGACCTATAACGGCGTGCCAGTGACCGACGACGTGGTGCGGTCGGTCATCGGCTTCATCGTGCTCTACCTGTTCGGCTTCGCAATTCTCGGCACCGGGGTCGCTGCCTTCAATGTCGACATGACAACCGCCTTCTCCGGCGTGGCGCAGGCGCTGGGCAATGTCGGCCCCGGCTTTGGCACGGTGATCGGTCCGGCCGGAAACTTCTCGACGCTTCCCGACGGCGCCAAATGGCTGCTCTCCGCCGCCATGCTGCTCGGCCGGCTGGAGCTGTTGACTGTGCTGGTACTATTCACGCCGACCTTCTGGAAGGGCTAGGCGCATGGACCAGGCCATCGCGGTGCTCGAACGCCTCATCGCCTTCCCCACCGTCTCGTCGCAGAGCAACCTCGCCGCCATCCAGTGGATCCGCGATTATCTCGCCGATCTCGGCGTCGCCGCGCATCTGGTGCCGGCGCCGGACGGCCAGCCCAAGGCCAATCTGTGGGCGACGATCGGTCCCGATCGCCCAGGAGGCATCGTGCTCAGCGGCCATACCGACGTGGTGCCAGTCGAGGGCCAGCCCTGGACCAGCGACCCCTTCGAGTTGCACCGGCGCGACGGCAGGCTCTACGGCCGCGGCACCTGCGACATGAAGGGTTTCATCGCGCTCGCCCTGGCGCTGGTGCCGGAGATGCTGGAGCAGCCGCTGAAGACGCCGATCCACCTCGCCTTCTCCTATGACGAGGAGCTGGGCTGCCTGGGCGCGCCGGCGATGATCGCCGAGCTCGGCAAGCGCTTCCGCAAGCCCAGCCTCGCCATCATCGGCGAGCCGACCGAGATGCGCCTCGGTACCCGGCACAAGGGCTGCTATTCCTTCGAGACCGAAGTGACCGGCCGCGACGGCCATTCCAGCCAGACGCACAAGGGCGCCAACGCGATCATGGCCGCGGCCGAGATCGTCAGCGAGCTGCAGCGGATCGCCGAGGACCTGCGCGACGGCGCGCACCAGGACGCCAATTTCGAGCCGCCCTATCCGACCATCAATGTCGGCCGCATCGAAGGCGGCACGGCGGTCAACATCATCGCCCGGCACTGCCAGGTGTACTGGGATTTCCGGGCGACGCCGGGCGCCACGCCGGCCCTGGTCCTGCCCCGGCTCGAGGCGTTCGTCGCCGGAACGGTACTGCCGCGCCTGCGCCAGATCGCGCCGGAGGCAGAAATCGTCACCCGCCCGCGCGCGCAGGTGCCGCCGCTGACCGAGGAACCAGGCGGCGCGGCGGAGACACTGGTGAAATTCCTGACCGGCGCCAACCAGACTGTCGGCCTCGCCTTCGCGACCGAGGCCGGGCAGTTCCAGCATGCCGGCCTGTCCGCCGTCGTTTGCGGCCCGGGCTCGATCACCCAGGCGCATCAGCCGGACGAGTTCATCGAGGTGACGCAGATGGAGGCGGGCCAGGTCTTCCTGCGCAAGCTCGTCGCCTGGGCGCGCGAGACCTAGACGTCGCTCTCGCCGCCGGTGATCAGCCGTGCGCCGCGGCGATAGGTCAGGTATGACCACAGCCATTGCAGCGCCACGACCAGGCGGCCGCGGAAGTCGATCAGGAAATAGATGTGGGCGATGCCCCACAGCCACCAGGCCAGGCGTCCCTTCAGCCTGATCCAGCCGAAATCGGCGATGGCGGCATTGCGCCCGATGGTGGCGAGCGATCCGTCATGGCGATAGCGAAAGGGGCCGGGTTTCGCCTTGGCCCGCAAGCGCGCCGCCAGCAGGCGGCCGACATAGGTCCCCATCTGCTTGGCGGCGGGCGCGATGCCCGGCACCGGCTTGCCGTTCGGGTCGTTCACCGCCGCGGTGTCGCCGATGACGAAGATCTCAGGATGGCCGGGTACCGACAGGTCGTCGGTGACGATCGCGCGGCCGGCGCGGTCCTTCTCGCATTTCAGCCATTTGGCTGCGGGCGAGGCTTGCACGCCCGCAGCCCAGACGATGGTGCGCGCCGGGATGCGCTCGTTGCGGTGCTTCACGCCGGAGGAATCGCATTCCTCGACGGCATGGCCCAATTGCACCTCGACGCCAAGCTTCACCAAAGCCTGGCGCGCATGCTCCGCCAGTTCCGGCGGAAAGGCCGGCAGCAGGCGCGGCCCGGCTTCGACCAGCACGATGCGGGCCTGGGTCGGGTCGATGGCGTGGAAATCGTCGGCCAACGCCCAATGCGCCAGCTCGGCGATGGCGCCGGCCATTTCAACCCCGGTGGCGCCGCCGCCGACGACCACGAAGGTCAGCAGGGCGCGGCGCTCCTCCGGCTCGGTCGTCGATTCGGCGTGCTCGAAGGCAAGCAGCACGCGGCGCCGGATATCCGTGGCATCGTCGATCTTCTTCAGGCCCGGCGCGACGGCTTCCCACTGGTCGTGACCGAAATAGGCGTGGCGCGCGCCGGTGGCGACCACGAGATGGTCGAAGGGCTCGGCACCGCCGCCCTCGAGTTCCACCAGCCGGCGCGCCGCATCGATGCCGGTCACCCGCGCCATCAGCACGCGGGCATTGCGCTGCCGGCTCAGGATGGAGCGGATCGGGCTGGCGATATCGGCCGGCGACAGGGCCGCCGTCGCCACCTGGTACAACAGCGGCTGGAACAGGTGGTAGTTGCGGCGGTCGATGACGACGACATCGCAGGGCGCGTTCTTGAGCGCCTTGGCCGCCGACAATCCGCCGAAGCCGGCGCCCAGGATCACCACGCGTGCCCGTCCCGGCGATCTCGCCGCGACGATTGCACCAGTTGGGGTCTGCGTCGGTTCGTTCATCCCGCTGTCCATGATGGCGAACCGGGCGCGCGGGGGCAATCGTCCTCGCGCGGCTAGGCGTGTGCCGACGCGGCGGTGCCGGCGCGGTCGAAGTATCGCGTCAGCAGCGCGTCGATGGACACCAGACCGGCCCCCCGCGCCAGCAGGAAGCCGAGCAGCGTCGCCCAGATCAGGTGATCCGGCCAGGAGGTCGGATAGACGAAAATCTGGATGAACAGCGTCATGCCCAGCAGCGGCAGGGCCGCCAGCCGGGTCATCAGACCCGTGACGATCAGCGCCGGCATGGCGATCTCCACGCCGGTGGCGAGATAGGCCATGGGCGCCGCCGGCAGGAAGGGCAGGTTGCGCAGGTACTCGTCCTGGAACAGCGCGATGGTGAGGTCGAAATTGGCCAGCTTGGTCGCCGCGGCGCGCCAGAAGATCGCGGCGATGGCGGCGCGCGCGAGCAGCGCCAGCAGGCTGTGCGGGATCAAATCGGCAAGGGCGCGCAGTTTCAGCACGCGCTCGGTCAGGGTCGTCATGATGTCACCTCTTCCTCTTGGGTGGGGGATGCGGATGCGTCCGGCGCGGCATCTGCCACGGGATGCAGCGACACGCCGGTGATGGCGCCCGCCATCACCAGGTCGTGCAGATAATCGACGGGATCGCGTGGCGGGCTGCCCTCGGCACCGATCTGCCCCCCTCCGACCTTGTCAGCGCGGGTTGCCGCCTGGCGCAGCGTGTCGCCCCGCCGCAGCGCCAGTTCGAAGGCGTGGTCTCGCGCGGTCAGCCGGCGGACGGCGATCGCGCCCCGGCTCGGGTGAACCCGCAGCCGCACCGGCCGCGCCGCGGGAACCGGCGCGGTGCCGGCGCCGGCCAGCAGGGCGGCGCGCCAGCGATCGACCGGATATGACAGGTCGAGCCAGTGCCAGGCCGGATGAATGGCCAAAGCGAGATCGGGATGCGCCCGCAGCAGCGCCGGCGGCAGGCAGCACGCGCCGATGCTCTGCAGCGCCGGCGCGCGCTCCGTCTGGGCGACGGCGCGATCGAGCCGCGCGAGGTCGACGAGCGCCGGCGTGGCCCGGCCATAGCGATGTTGGCTGAGGAAATCCGGCAGGCGCGCCAGCGTCCCCCGAGGGTCGCGCTGGCGCAGCAGGTCCTTGGTCAGTTGCCGGAAGGCCTCGGCCCCGAGCGCGCGCGCCAGGGCGGCGAAATCCTCGAGTTGAGGGACCGGCTCGGACCGCTTGCGGCGGGCCGCAGGCGACGGCGCAGGGGGCAGTGACGCCGGGGGCAGGCAATATTCCGCGCGGATCGAGGCCAGGATGTGATCCGGCGACGGGCCGGCGATTCCCTGGTGCACGCAATTGCGGAAGTCGGGTCTGCTCGGCACGCGTCATACCTGCGACGGAGGGGGATGCTGGCGTTCGCGGCGCGTTCCGATCCGTGCGCGCCGCTCCGCCCGGCCCGCGCGAGGTGGCGGGGCGGGCGGAGGGCGGCGTGCGGATCAGCTCTGCTTCGGCTCGAGGCTGCCGCCGTTGATCTTCTGGCAGGTGCCGGCCGGGACATAGATCCAGGCATCGCCCTGACCGGCGGTCGTGGCGTGGCCCGCGCAGGAATTGTTCGCGGTCTGGCAATCGTTCTGGCCGGCGGCGGCGACGCCGTAGCACTTCTCGTTCTCGGCCGCGGCGGCGGCGCCGGCGAGCAGCGGAGTGGCGAGGGCGGCGGCGACCGCGCCGGCCAGGATCAGGTTGGTCTTCATCGATCGGTCTCCATGCTTGGGGTGGCGGATCGGCGGAGGGGTCAACCCATCCGCCGCCGCCTCGCAAGCTAGAGCCCGCGCGTCCTCGGCTGAAATGCCGTGTCCGCATCCAATCGATAGCGGCGGCGCATCATGCCTGGCGCCGGGACAGGCGCTGCGCCAGCAGGCGATCGAACGACCAGGCGCCGGCGCCGCGCGCCACCAGATAGGCGAGCATCGCCGCCCACAGGATGTGCTGCGGCCAGGATGCCCAGTAGACAAAGAGCTGGATGAAGATGGTCATGGCGAGCAGCAGCAGGGCCGCGATCCGCGTCGCCAGTCCGGCCAGCACCAGGACCGAGCAAACGATCTCGATGGCGAAAGCGAGATAGGCCATGGGTGCCGCCGGCAGGAATGGCAGGTTGCGCAGGTATTCGTCCTGGAACAAGGCGATGGTGAGGTCCCAATTCGCCTGTTTCGGCAAGGCCGCGTTCCAGAACACGCTGAACACGGCGATGCGGAACAGCAGCGCCAGGAAGGCCTCCGGAATGCGGTCGGCCGTGCTCCTCAGCTGGGCCAAGAGCATGATGTTCCCCTCTGTATCGGTGGTGCGAAATCACCCGCACCGGCGGCGCCGCGGGCGCCGCCGGATGCCGTGAAGCGACCGGAATAGCTGGCTCAGCCCTGCTTGGGCTCGAGGCTGCCGCCGTTGATTTTCTGGCAGGTGCCGGCGGGGACATAGATCCAGGCATCGCCGCGCCCGGCTTCGGAAACCTGCCCGGCGCAGGAATTGCTCGCGGTCTGGCAATCGTTCTGCCCGGCGGCGGCAACGCCGAAGCATTTCTCGTTCTCGGCCGCCTGCGCCGAGCCGCTGCTCAGCATTGAACCGGAGATCGCCACCGCCACCGCGGAAGCCAGGAAAAGCGCGCTCTTCATCGACTGAACTCCTGTTTCGTCAAGGAACAGCGACGCCGCAGCACGCCGCACGACAACGCATGACCGCCATCGCCGGCGTCAGCCGTGCGGATCAGACGTCGGGCAAAGTTTGGCGTAGAACTCCGGAGGAGAGGACTCACAAGCGCGTGAAGCGACGCGGTCTACTGCTTGCCGACCACCAGGCAATCGAGCCCGGCTTCCTTCAGCCTGCCGCAGCGCTCCTTCGCCGCCGCCAGGGTCTCGAACGGCCCGGCCTGCAGGCGATAGTAGATGCCCTTCTGGCCGAGATCGGCGGTCTCGACGGCGGCGGTCAGGTCGCCGACCTGGTCCTTGAACTCCTGCGAGATCCGCTTCCATTCGTTCCAGGCCGCTTCCTCGTTGGGGAGCGACGCCATCTGGATGCGGATGCCGGCCTTGACCTGTTCCGTGCTGGCCGTCTGCGCGGCCGGCGCCGCGGCTGGCTGATTGAGGGGAACCTCGACCGAGCTGCTCTGTTCCGGTTCGCTCTCGACGGTCACGGCGGCGGTCTGCTCGGGGGCGGCCGGTTCGGCGGCTGCTTCCGGAGCCGGTGCAGGCGCGGGGGCAGGCGCCGGTTCCGGCGCTGCGACGGTCTCCGTCGCGGCCGGCGCTGGCGTCGGCGCGGCTGCAGCTTCCTGCGTCGGCTCTGGTGCTGGCTCCGGTGTCGGCGCGGGCTCGGATTCGGCAACCGGCGTCGCTTCGACTGCGGGCGCGCCTTCCGGCAGGGGTGCGCCGGCGGCTGCGGCGCTGCGCTGGGTCGGAGTCATGCGCTGGAGCACCGCATCGCGATTGGCGGTGGCGACCTGGCGCCGGGTGCCGTCGGGCAGCGCCGCGATCGACTTGGAGAGCCAGTCATAGGCCAGCGCGTTGTCGACCTTCACGCCGAGGCCCATGGCGTACATCAGGCCGAGCTGCGCCTGCGCTTCCGGATAGCCGTTGTTCGCCGCCTTGGTCATCAGGTCGACACCGCGCGGCACGTCATTGCTGGGGCCATGGCCCTCGAGATAGAGCTTCGCCAGGTAGTATTGCGCGGCGGCATCCCCGGCATTGGCAAGCGGCTCGAACTCGGCGGCCGCCTGGACGTAATTGCCGGCGGCGGCGGCGGCGATCCCCTCGTTCAGCCCGGCATGGCTCGGCGTCGCCAGGCACGATAACAGGGCCGCGATCACGAAATAGCGCTTCATCTCTTGCTCTCCCGAGCGCCCCCGATGCCAGCGAAGATAAGCGAATCCACCGAGTCGCGGCCAGGGGCGGTGCTAAGCAGGGCCATCAAAGAGAAAAAGCTTTAAGGAATTGCTAACCATGACTCGAGGGGTGACGAACCGGCGGCCGGCATGAGCACGAAGCCCATGCCGGCCGCGCTGGCGCCGCCCCGGCAGGCTGCGCGTATGCCGGGGCGGCGCGTCTCAGAGATAGGCCTTGGCGATGTCGATCGTCGATTCGCGGCCGAGGGACTCGTAGTTGCGCTTGAGCCAGGCATCGGCATGGGCGCGGCCGAAATCCTTCAGCTCCGCCAGGAACGCCCAGTCGGCATTGAGCTTGGACAGCACGCCGAGCCGGCTCATCACCTCCTCGGCGGAAATCGAGTGAATCAGCATGCGCTTCATGCCGTTGGCCTGGACCTTGCCCTCGTCGATCAGCCTGGTGACGAAGCTGATGGCGCGCATCTCGCGCATCAGCGAGGAGTTGAAGCTGATCTCGTTGATGCGGTTCATGATCTCGCCCGCCGTCATCGGCACCTGGTCGCGATGCAGCGGGTTGATGTGGACGACGAGCACGTCGCGGCTGCCGCAATTGTAGATCAGCGGATAGATGGCAGGATTGCCCATGTATCCGCCGTCCCAGTAGTGCTCGCCGTCGATCTCCACCGCCTGGAACAGGAACGGCAGACAACCCGACGCCATCACCGCATCGGCGGTGACGTCGTTGCCGCAGAAGATCTTGACCTTGCCGCTGCGCACATTGGTCGCCGAGAGATAGAGGCGGATCGGCAGGGGCTCGCGGCGCATGGTGTCGAAATCGACGCTCTGCTCCAGCGCCTCGCGCAGCGGGTTGTAATTGATGGGATTGAGCTGATAGGGCGAGGCCATCCGCGTCATCATCTCCAGCCACAGGAAGGCCGGCGAGTTCTCCAGCGACTTGTTGCCCATCAGCCGGTCGAGCCAGGTCGCCTGGAACGGCGACATTGCGGCGATATGCGCCACCCGGCGCCAGAATCCCTCCAGCGCCTTGCGGGCGCCGGCGCGGCCGCCGGCGGCATAGCCATAGGTCAGCACCGTCGCATTCATCGCCCCGGCCGAGGTGGCGGAAATGCCTTCGATTTCGATGCGCTCGTCCTCGAGCAGGCGATCAAGCACGCCCCAGGCGAAGGCGCCGTGGGCGCCGCCACCCTGGAGTGCCAGGTTGATCTTCTTCACTTCGCTCTCGTTACGCCGGCTGGTGCGCGGGCGCTGGGCCGGCTCGGCAAGCAGGGCGCTGTCCATGGCCATCTCCTCAATGCGCGGTCCAGCCGCCATCGACCGGCAAGGCGGCGCCGGTGATGGATTGCGCGGCGTCGGTCGCCAGGAAGACCGCCAGCGCGCCGATCTCAGCGGATTGCGCGAAGCGCCGGTTCGGCTGCTGCGCCAGCAGCACCTCGCGGATGACCCGCTCGCGCGAGATGCCGTGCGATTTCGCCTGATCGTCGATCTGCTTCTCGACCAGGGGCGTCCACACATAGCCGGGGCAGATCGCATTGGCGGTGATGCCGTGCTCGGCGCCCTCGAGCGCCACGGTTTTGGTCAATCCGACGAGCCCATGCTTGGCGGCGACATAGGCCGATTTGAAGGGCGAGGCGACCAGGCCATGCGCCGAGGCGACGTTGATGACGCGGCCCCAGCCGCGCGCCTTCATGCCGGCGAATGCGGCGGAGATGGCATGGAACGCCGCCGACAGGTTCAGCGCCAGGATGGCGTCCCACTTCTCCGCCGCGAACGCCTCGATCGGCGCCACATGCTGGATGCCGGCGTTGTTGACCAGGATGTCGACGCGGCCGAAGCGATCCTGCACCGCGCCGATCATCGCCCGGCACTGCACCGGATCGGCCAAGTCGGCGCCGGCATAGGCGGCCGGCACGCCATGAGCGCCGCGCAGCCGGTCGAGCTCGGCCTCGATCCGGCCGGCCTCGCCCAGTCCGTTCATGGCGACGCTGGCCCCGGCGGCGGCGAGGCTTTCCAGGATGCCGAGGCCGATGCCGCTGGTCGACCCGGTGACCAGGGCGACCCGCCCGGCCAGCGGTCGCGTTCCGAGCGTCGTCGGCCCGGGTTCCACCGGGCGGCTCTGGGTGGTGGTGTTCATGCTGCAGGTCCTCAGGCGCGGATGTTTCGTTGCTGAAGAACCTGCGCCCCTGCGTCCATCATAGAAAATGCCGGTTGCCTATGATTTCGATGCTGCCATAGCATCGCCCGCGCCGATGCTCTTCGGTTATGGTTCGAGGGAGTTGTGGTTCTGGGGTCATCGTTCGGGCACCTCCGGTCTCGCGGAGGCGCGCCGGCCGAAGAGGGGAGCCAGTCATGGAAATGCACCAGATCCGCTATTTCCTGGCGGTCTGCGACAGCCTGAACTTCACCCGCGCGGCGGAGGGCTGTAACGTCACCCAGCCGGCGCTCACCCGCGCCATCCAGAAGCTGGAGGAGGAGCTGGGCGGGCTGCTGTTCCGGCGCGAGCGCAAATACACCCACATGACCGATCTGGGTCACCTGGTGCGGCCGCAGCTGGAAGCGATCCTGGCGCAGAGCGAGCAGGCCAAGACCACGGCCAAGAGCTTCCTGCAGCTGAAGGACGCGCCGCTCAAGCTCGGCGTCATGTGCACCATCGGCCCGATGCGCTTCATCGGCTTCCTGTCGGACTTTGGCCGCCATCATCCCGGCATCGAGGTCTCGCTCATGGAATCGGTGCCGGACCGCCTGAGCCAGTCGCTGATGGAGGGCGAGCTGGACGTGGCGATGATGACGCCGCCGGGAGAGCGGAACGAGCGCCTCGACCTGCGGCGGCTCTACGAGGAGCGATTCATGATCGCCTGCGCGCCCGGCCATCGCTTCGAGGCCATGGCGGCGGTGCCGATGGCCGATATCGCCGGCGAATCCTATCTCACGCGCGCAAACTGCGAGTACGTCGGCTATCTCGACGGGGTGATGCAGGAGCGCATGATCGAGGTGCAGGACGTCTACCGCTCCGAGCGCGAGGACTGGATCCAGTCCATGGTGCTGGCTGGCATGGGCATCTGCTTCATCCCGGAATACACGCCGGTCATCCCCGGCATCGTCACGCGGCCGATCGTCGAGCCCGAAGTGACGCGCGCCATCCACATCGTCACCGTCGCCGGGCGGCGGTTCTCGCCGGCGGTGGCGGCTTTCGTGAAGGCGGTGGAAAAGCACAAATGGCCGGCGCTGTCGCCGGTGCCGGCGAAGGATTAGAGCAGCGCCTCGTCGACCAGGCGCTTCAGCTTCGCCACCAGATCGGTGCCGACCTGGCCGCCTTCGCCCTTGATCTCCTTGGTCAGCACCAGCTGCACGGCGTCGAGATGCGACTTGGCGAGATCGAGGTGGCGGCTCTCGTAGCTGCGCGCGCGGTCGCGGGTTAGGCGGCAGAGCGAATCGCCGAGGCGGGTCACCAGCGGATAGCCGAAGGAAGCGCCCTGGCCCTTGAGGTCGTGGGCGACCCGGAACAGCTCGGCGATATGGGCGGCGCGCGCGGCGGGATCGGCCCCGGCGGCGGCCAGCGCCTTGCGCGCGCGGGCCACGTCGGCCAGCGCCCAGCCGGAATAGTCCTTGGCCAGATCGGCGACGGCCGCCTGGGCGCGCGCCAGCACCGCAGCCATGCCTCCGCCCTCCGCCGCGTCGTCGGCAGAGGCCGCACCGGCGGAATCGGTCGGATCGTCGGGTGCGCGGCCCGATCCGGTGGCAGAGCTCTGAACCATCGCGTCAGACTGTCCCGGTAAGGTTAACCAATGGTGAATATCGCCGCCTGCCGGCGATGGCTAGAGCCTTCGCGGCAACCACGTCGCTGCGATGCCGATCACGATCGCCAGGGCGCCGCAGAAAATGAACACGGCGCGGAAATCGAATGCCGTCAGCAGCATGGCATAGATCGCCGAGGGCAGGAACTCCGCCGTGTCGACATAGGTGCGGAACACCGTCGTCATTTGCGGCCGCTCGCGCGGCCGGGCGAAGCGCATGAACGGGATATTGCCGAGCGAATCCAATACCACGATGAAGAAGGCCGCAAGCAGCAGCAGGAGGCAGAAGGCGAGCGGCCGGTCATAGAGCAGCACCGCCCCGCAAGTCAGGCCGCCGCCCAGCCAGAGCGCGCCCACGATCGGCCCGCGGATGCCGAATCGCTGCGCCACCTGCCGGGTCAGCGGCGCCAGGCCGAGCAGCAGGTTGCCGATGCCGACCAGCCAACCGGCCCAGCTTTCGTCGATGCCGCGGTCCTGCAGGTAGAGCGCCGGATAGGTGAAGAACATCGACCACCAGGCGGAACGGCCGAAGACGATGAGCCAGGACAGGCGCAGGCGCTTCTGCCCGGCGAAATGGCGCGCCATGGCAAAGGGGTTGCGCGGCGGGATGGTTTCCGCCGCCGGCTGCGACGGGTTCAGGCGGCTGAAGTAGAAGACCAGCAGCAGGTGCACCGACAATGAGGCTAGGGCCGGCGCGACGATGCCGAAATGCTGATAGAGCCAGACGCCGGCCACCGGGCCGAGGCCCCAGGCGAAGCAGCTCGCCGCCAGGCGCAGGGTCTCGGAGCGCACCAGTTCCCGTCGCGGGATGACGTCGACGATGATGAGGATGAGGCAGATGCTGCCGATGACACCGCTCAGGGCACGCCCCATCAATCCGGCGCCGAGGCCGGGCAGCGTCGAGGTGGCGAGGCCGAGCATGCCGACCATGCAGCAGGAAATGCCGGCCAGGTAGACCAGGTTGCGGCCGTAGCGGTGAATCAGGAACGGCGTCGCAAAGGTGGCGAGGAAGCTGAATCCGGCGACCGCGGCATAGGTGGCGCTGACATAGGAATCGGCGTTGCCGCCGGCGAGTTCCTTGTAGATCGAATAGGCGTGCAGCGCGAGGACCGTCGCGGTCAGCGCCCGGGCCGCCGAATCCAGCGCATAGACCGCGGCAATGGCCGCCGGTCCCGGAACGAGCAGGGCTGCGCGCAACGCAACGAGGCGGGACGGCATGGGGTTGGCGGCGACTCGGCAGTGATGGGACCATCCTAGGGCGGGGTGCCGGACCTGACCAGTGTTCCGGCGGCACATAGCAATGCGTGGTCGACAACCCTCTCTTGTGGCGGCATCGTGGCAGGAATGCGGTCGGCGAAGGATTGCCAAGCGTGACAGGGTCGTCAGCCGAGACGGCGGATCAGCCGCGACACGCGGATCTGCTGCGCCTGCTCGCCTACTGGCAGGCCCGTTGCAACGGGCGCGCCTTTCCGCGTCGCGCCGACATCGATCCGCTCGATTTCGCCTTCATGCTCGACCGCGTGGCGCTGACCGAGATTCACGAAGCGCCCCGGCGCTATCGGCTGCGCGTGGTCGGGTCCTGGTGGGCGCGGCTGGTCGGATTTGAATCCACCGGCATGTGGATCGAGGATTGGCCGCACGAGAACCAGCGCCGGATCAGCGTCGAGGCCTATGAGCGGCTGATCGCCGCCCGGCGGCCGCTCTGCACCCGCCGCGATGCCTGGGTCGACGATCGCAAGCTCAGCTACGAGATCATGCACCTGCCGCTGTCCGAGGATGGTGCGCGCATCTCCATGATCATGACCGCGATCGGACCGGACGCGCCGGGATGATTGCGGCGTCGCGCCCCATCGCCTAACGTTGCCCGGCCAAATCCGATGGGGGAGACATGGCCGACGATCTCTACAAGCTGACCGCGCTTGACGCCGTGGCGCGGCTGCGCCGGGGCGAGGTCTCGCCGCTCGAGCTGATCGACGCGGCCGAGCGGCGCCACGCCGCGGTGAACGGCGCCGTCAACGCCCTGGTGACGCCTTGTTTCGAGCGCGCACGTGCCGCGGCGCGGCGGCTGATGGCGCGGCCGGTGGAAAGCCGCGGCCCGCTCTGCGGCTTGCCGATCGGGGTCAAGGACCTGAACGACGTGGCCGGGGTGCGCACCACTTATGGCTCGCCGATCTTCGCCGACAACGTTCCGGCGGTTTCCGACATCATGGTGCAGACCCTGGAGGCGAACGGCGCCATCGTCGCCGGCATGACCAACACGCCGGAATTCGGCGCCGGGGCCAACACCTTCAACGCCGTGTTCGGCGAGACGCTCAACCCCTGGAACCCGACCTTGAACGCCGGCGGCTCCTCCGGCGGCTCGGCGGCGGCGCTGGCGGTGGGCATCGTGGCGCTGGCGACCGGCTCCGATCTCGGTGGCTCGCTGCGCACCCCGGCCGGCTATTGCTCGGTGGTCGGCTTGCGCCCGAGCCCCGGCCGCGTCGCCAACGGCCCGGCGGAGCAGCGCTTCAACGACCTATCGGTCGAGGGCCCGATGGCGCGCAACGTCGCCGACGTGGCGCTGATGCTCGATGCCATGGTCGGCTACCGGGCCGAGGATCCGGTGTCGCTGCCGGCGCCGGCGGAGCGGTTCCTCGACGCGGCGCGGCGCAAGCAACGGCCGAAGCGCATCGCCGTCTCCGCCGATCTCGGCGGCGTCACCCCGGTCGATCCGCTGACCCGCGCGGGACTGCGCCAGACCGCCGACAAGCTCGCCAATGCCGGCATCGAGGTGGTGGAGGCGAGCCCCGATTTCGCCGGCGCCATGGAGGCGTTCTACGTGCTGCGCGGCCTGGGCTACGCCACCAACATGCGCGCGCTGCTGTCCAAGCATCGCGACAAGCTGAAGCCCGACGTGATCTGGAACATCGAGCAGGGCATGGCCTTGACCGCCGAGCGGATCGGCAAGGCGATGCTGCGCCGGTCCCGCCTCTATGGCGAGATGCTGGCGTTTCTCGACCAATACGACCTGCTGCTGGCGCCCTCGGCCTGCTGCCCCCCGGGGCCGATCGGGGAACGCTGGGTGCGCCGGGTCGACGGCCACGATTTCCCCGATTACATCGGCTGGCTCACTTTGCACGGCGTCATCACCTTGACCGCCTGCCCGGCGCTCGCCATCCCCGCCGTCTTCGCGCCGGACGGAAGGCCGCTCGGCGTACAGCTGGTTGGCCGCCCGCGCGGCGAGGCGGAGCTGCTCTCGGCGGGGGCGGCGATCGAGGAGATTCTCGGTGTCGCCGGCGCGGTGCCGATCGACCCCAAGCCGGCGCGGCCGCTCTAGCAATCGGTTCCCCGGCTGCTAGGATCGGCTGATGCAAGCGGATCCCCAGGATGTGCCGATCTCCTACATGGAGCGGACACGCAGCTACTACCGCGCGCTCGGCTATGCGGAGCCCTATCGCT
>Ga0268299_1001255_pt1 | contig 48732 bp, 37 predicted proteins | sample NOBtaG_FD_193484 | JGI IMG/M metagenome (GOLD analysis project Ga0268299, IMG submission 193484) | Activated sludge microbial communities from bioreactor in Nijmegen, Gelderland, Netherland - NOB reactor | ecosystem: Engineered > Bioreactor > Aerobic > Activated sludge | place: Netherlands... | reverse complement strand
GCCGGCGCCCGGCCGAATTTCATGAAAATCGCGCCGATCATCGACGCCTTGAATGCCGCTCGCTCGAACGGCAGCGAGTTGCGCTTCCGCCTCATCCATACGGGACAACACTACGATCGAGCCATGTCGGGAAGCTTTTTCGAAGAGCTCGGCATACCGGATCCGGACATCAATCTGGAGGTGGGGTCGGGGACACAGGCCGAGCAGACCGCTGGCATTATGGTGAATTACGAACGGGTTCTGACGAAAGAGAAGAGCGACCTCTGCCTGGTCGTCGGGGACGTCACCTCAACCATGGCCTGTTCGATCGTGGCCCGCAAGATGGGGATTCCCGTGGCCCATGTGGAAGGCGGTATCCGCTCGAACGACTGGACGATGCCGGAGGAGATCAACCGCGTGGTGACCGATTCCATTACCAATTGGTTCTTCACGACCAGCGACACCGCCAACGATAATCTGCGCCGGGCCGGTATCACGGATGACCGGATTTTCTTCGTCGGCAACACCATGATCGACACGTTATTAAAGCAGCTCCCGCGTTTGCGTCCGCCGGCCTGTTGGAGTTCGCTCGCGCTGGAACCGAACCGGTACTTCGTCGTGACCCTGCACCGTCCCGCGAATGTGGATGGCGAGCAGCAATTGCTTGGACTGCTGAAGGCCATTGCAGACGGTACTCACGGGTTGCCGGTGGTCTTTCCGGTGCACCCGCGTACCGCCAAGAATTTGCGTGAAGCCGGTAAGACGCTTCCTTCCATGCACTATGTCGATCCGCTGGGTTACCTTGAATTCAACTATCTCGTCAAACACGCCCGCGGGGTGATTACCGATTCAGGCGGCATCACCGAAGAAACGACCGTGCTCGGCGTGCCCTGCCTGACCTTGCGCGATAACACCGAACGGCCGGAGACCGTCACGATCGGGACCAACGAGTTGATCGGAACCGATCCGCGCAAACTCCCTCCGGCCCTTGCGCGCGTGATGGCCGGACAGTGGAAGAAGGGCGCCATTCCGCCCAAATGGGACGGGAAAGCGGCGGAGCGCATCGTGGCACATCTGAAGGACCTACTGGCGGGGCAATAAAAGAGCGGTGACGGTCGCCACCTGGGCCTGCAACATGACACACGACTCTCCAATAGAATGGAGGACACCATGAAAGAATTGAATCGTATCACCATGGACCCAGCGGTCATGGGGGGGAAACCTTGTATCCGGGGTATGCGAGTGACCGTCGGGACAATCGTGGGTGTAATGGCGACGGGAAAAGCGATTGAGGAAGTGTTGGCGGCCTATCCCTACATCGAACGGGAGGATATTTTGCAAGCATTAACCTACGCAGCCTGGCGTTCAGAGGAAAAAGACCTTCCATTGGTTTCCTGATGAAGTTTCTTCTCGACATGAATCTTACGCCTGACTGGCTACGCGTGTTCACTGCGGCAGGGTGGGACGCCATCCACTGGTCGACCATCGGCGATCATCGCGCGACCGACGAAGTCATTATGAAATGGGCCAGAGACAATGCCTATGTAATCGTCACGCATGATCTAGATTTCTCAGCATTGCTGGCCGCAACACGGGCAGTCGGCCCAAGCGTCATACAAGTGCGCACACAGAACGTGCTGCCCGACGCGCTTCGAGTCGTGCTCATCAATGCAATCGAGCAATTTCGCCGGGAACTCGAAGAGGGGGCGCTGATCTCTATTGACCCCCAACGCGCCAGAGCACGAATCTTACCGTTTGACTAGCCGGCGAACCGAAGAAATGCACCGCTCGTTCTTGAATGTGGTTCCGAATGATGCCAGGCTGTTCATGATAACACCGAACGGCCGGAGACCGTGACGATCGGGACCGACGAGTTGATCGGAACCGATCCAAGGAAACAGCCGCCCGCGCCGGCACGCTTAATGGCCGGACAGTGGAAGACGGGCGCGATTCCGCCCAAATGGGACGGCAAGACGGCCCAGCGCATCGTGGGGCACCTGGGAACGCTGCTCGCCTCTGGATAAAGTGCTCGAAGAGACATGAGCTTGGATTACTCATGAATGCCGGCGCGAGGGGTTTGAGACCGAAGTCCGCCGTGGCTTCTCGCAAGCGAGGCCGACGTGGGCGTACTCGCAGTCCGTTGAGAAGGCCGAACGAGAACAGCCACGCCGGGCGAGAGGATCGGACCCCGAAGCAGATATGCATGAATAGTCCGGGCTAAGGCCATGACCTTGTGCTTCTTCTATCGTTACGCTAATGTAATGAATCGCTGTTAGTGTAAGGAGGCAGAATGTCCACGTCGACGTTGACGAGCAAAGGCCAAACCACCATACCGATAGAGGTACGGAAGCAACTCAATCTCCATCCCGGAGATCGTCTGGAGTTTGTGATCGATGAAGATGGACGTGTCTTGATTTTGCCCGCGAGTATCGATGCATCGGAACTTGCCGGCATGCTCAAGCGGCCCGCCAAGCCGGTCAGTGTCACTGCGATGAATCAAGCGATTCGCAAGCGTGGAGCACGGCGATGATCGGAATCGATACCAATGTCCTCATCAGACATTTGGTGCAGGACGATCCCGGACAGTCGCGCGCTGCAACCCACATCATTACGAAGCAATGCACACGTGACGATCCGGGGTTCATCAATCGCATCGTGTTGTGTGAAATGGTCTGGGTGCTGGAAAGCGCGTATGGGTATTCAAAGGAGACCGTTGTGAGCGTGCTGGACAAACTCCTGCGAACGAGCCAGTTCAAAATAGAGGATCCTCAATCAACCTGGACGGCCTTTCGTATGTATCAACATGGAAAGGCGGACTTTGCGGATTGTCTGTTGGGAGCCACCAATCGGTTAGCCGGCTGCGATTCGACGGTCACCTTCGATCACGCCGCAAGCAAGTTGGAAGGGTTCCGGGCGCTATAGCCCCCCTGTCTGACCTTGCGCGATAACACCGAACGACCCGAGACCGTCACAATCGGCACCAACGAGTTGATCGGAACCGATCCAAGGAAACTGCCGCCCGCGCTGGCACGCGTGATGGCCGGTGAATGGAAGAAAGGCGCGATTCCTCTCAAGTGGGACGGGAAGACGGCCAGCACATCGTGGGACATCTGGAAGGGCTGCTAGCCTCTGAGTACGGTAGGCGAAGCAATACTGCCCGGACACGCAGGGGAAGCTCTCTACACGAAGCGCAAACGAGTCATGAATTCATGCGGGATCGAACCGGTGTAATCGACTCGCAGCGTCGTAATCGGGTGCTTTGCACCATACCCTTTCGAAGCCCATCCGCCCACCGGTTGAAGGCTGCCTTCACAGAGAGTACTCGCGCCACCTTCAACGGTGAGCAGGAGCGGGTGCTCGAACCCCTCCAAGCGATAGCCCCCCTCCACCGGAATCGGCCGGCAACCCAAATGCCAATTCAATTCCACATGATGGGTGCCGGTGCCCGTCAGCCAGTCCCAAATCATCCAGGAACCGGGCGGCTCGTACGACACCCCGCGTAGATGCGTCACACCCAATCGCTCCTTGTATCCATAATGCCTCGCGATCACGGTGATCTTCCCCTCCGGCGTCTCATCCTTGTAAACCAGGTGAGTATCGAAGGGCAGGGACCAGGCCAGGGGACCATCCTGGACAGCCTGGTCAAGCCCATCGAGGGTCACCGTATTGTGGGCCCGTGTACTGCGAAAATACCTCCGCCACTCTTCATTGCCGGTGCAGGTATAGGTACCCGGGTCGATCAACACATCACGCGCTCCGACCTGAAGAAACAGAGACAAGGCGTCGGCATGACCGTGCGCAAACCGGGGCGCCATGCCCAATGCACCATGATCGAAAATCGCCTTGTCTTGCATCCGGCCGCGAATAATCGAATAGCCGGAGAGATGAAAGGTGGCCAGCCCGGGGAAATGCGGCTTGTGGGGGCGACCGAAATGCATGTACGGAGAGAGCGCGTGTTCATCCTCACCTTCCCCGATCCGCGGCAGGCTCCCGTCGGTGGAATTGCGGAACTCAGAGAGAAAATCGCGGATGCGCGCGAACACCTGGCGGATCTTCTCCGGAACGGGCGCCTGCCGATGATCGAGCAGCGACAGCACCATCCCGTAGAGATCCGTGCAGAACTGAAGGTACCCCATTCCCTGTTCCTGACTGCCGCCGTCATGACTGATATGCCGGGGAGTTTCTTCTTCCAGCAGGTAATGCCCGAAGGCAAGCCATCGCTCGGCCATGTCCAGTTCAGGCAGGAGACTGCCCGCATAGATCAACGCCACCGCCGCGGCCAAGGTGTCATGAGGAGTGGTCAGGCGCAGCGACAGGCGTTTCCGGATCAGCTCCGCATGGCCGAATATGAGGGTCAGCACCGCAGGCCACAGCGGCGAAGAGCCGGGCACCAACGGGCGGAGCGCATCCACGGCATGACAGACGGCCAGCAGTCGAAGGGCGCATTCCGTCGGGGAGATATAGTGGATTCCGGTCAAAAAAGGATTCGCCTCGACCCAGGAGACGAGCTGGGCTTCAACCGCCGCCGCGGCGCTGGTGCGCACGGCCGGGTCGGCCCGTTGAGCCAGCAGGGACAGGAGCGCGAGGTGCTGAAGGCGTGAGGGCTCCCAGGCGATACGAATATCTCCGCAGGGGTTGCCGGCATGAACCGGAATGTCGGCAAAAAACCGGCGCGGCCACAGCGCTCCCGTATCAGGCGCTCGATGCCAACAGGAGCCATCCGGAGCCCAGGCCCAGGAATACCCGAAGATGGTGACGGCGCCTTTGAGCAAGGCGTCCAACTGTCCGTCATCGACCGGAAGTTGCCAGGGCAAGGAAGGCAGCAGCGGCGAGGGACTCGTGCAGAATGAGTACCGCGGCACATCCTGCGCGGAAAATTGCCGATGAAGCGTTTGCCGTCCGAGTCCCTGCCGCAGGTGGAGCAGTGAAAACAGCGCCCGTTCCCTCGCGTGGCTCCACCATTCCACACGTCCGGGCGCTGCGAGCGCTTTCAGCGACGAGGCGAGGCGTTGGGGAAGTGCATTGGGATTGAATGAAAGCGTTACGCGCAATGACAAACCATGCGAAATGAGTGGGAAAGAAAATCGTGAACAAGGCTCCGCCCATTCGGCCTTGGTAAGGTGCACAGTCGATGAAGGCACAGTACATTCGTCGAACGCTGAGGTCAATGCCGAAATACCACGTAACGATGCGACTGGACTATGAACCGCCTACCCAGCTGGCGTGTGTATCAACTTGCGACAGATTGATTCTGCAACGCAAGTGCTGTCATTCAACCCTCACACCTTTTTTTGAAATGTGCTATGTATGAAAATTAGCAAAATGCAAACATCCAAAGTGCCTCCTTCTGTGGTGGTGAGAGCGTCACGCTATTTGGCGACACAACGCTGAGTCCGTACAAGCCAGCTTCGCCGCTGGCTCTGTTTAGGGCAAAAGTTACAGTCCATTGCGTAGGTGGGAGCAATCGCTTCGCGCAATTCCGCCACATCAGTGGTCATTCCAGAATGTCTCAAGTATTGCACCACAGTCCAAGATCGGAAGCAGCTAGCTTGTTGTCCCCATATCTGTTTCATTCGCCGATGTGGAATCCTCGACTGAAACCGCTGCGTACGGCAGGTAGATTTCCGCGATATCGCCGTTGACTACCGTGGAAGGCTACTCCACCGCGCATGGGATCAGCTACGAAACCGTTGCTATTACAATTACTGAGTTAATCGCAGTTGTCTCATTGATTCATACATTGAACTAATAAGACTTTAAGGTTTGTGTCTATGATCTCGATCCTATGAAGAACCCGTCTGGTGAATTTGGCGCAATGGATTTGGTCCTAGCCTTCTTTGTCGTAGCCGCTTCTGGCACTCTTGTCTATGCGCTTTACGGGCTTCACGATGAGGCCGTTGTGAGCGGTATTAATGATGTGTGGTTTCAAAGCGATCTCAAGCGAGTCTTTGAAAACATGACGGACCGATATGCCCGAGGGCACTATCGGGTCCAGGTACACCCACTCTATTCCCTTTTGACATACCCCCCCACGTTCGCGTTGCGGAAACTCGGGATTGCCCCACTCCACGCGGTACAAATTGTGACCTCTGCTATAGCAGCATTGTACCTGCTGACCTACTATGCTTTGCTCCGTGTCGCGGGGTGCGCAAGACCCGATTCTATGGTGTTTTCAATTCTCGGAGGCTGTAGCGCAGCGGCACTGTTCTGGCTCTCCGTACCGGAATCGTACGGTCTTGGGGCAACAAGTATTGCTGTGGGCCTGTCATTGTCGGCCGTGGCGGCTCAGAGATACCATCCTGCGTGGAAGTATGTAGCGGTCAGTGCGCTAACCCTCAGTATTACGGTCACCAACTGGATGGTGGGCATACTCGCGACACTCACTGGAAATACATTGAAGCGCACATGTTCGATCACGGTGATCTCGCTTTCTGTGGTGGCTCTTTTCTGGGTAGTCGAGAAGCAGCTGTTTCCGACGGCATTGTTTTTTATAGCTGACCGGGGAGAAGGGCGCTATGTGTTCCTGCCTACTGTTCCGCGAATAATTTCTGTTCTCAATACATTTTTGTTCCACACAATGATGGCGCCTACCATCAACGTGACAGGAACCACCGATACTGGCTGGCCACTTCTCAGCATGCAATCGTCCGACCCCGGTTCGACAGGCCTGCTCGGGATGATCGGGGTAATTGTTTGGAGCTTGCTCTTGGGATTGGGTATGTGGACGCTTCTCATGCGCAAAATAGCGCCGGGACTACGGGTTGCTCTTGGCCTGACGCTGTTTGGCCAATTTAGCCTACACCTAGTGTATGGTGAAGAAACCTTTCTTTATTCGCTTCATTTCTTGCCTCTGCTCGTGACTATGTCCGCCCTCAGCACGCTGACTGAACTGCGCATAACAGTTCTTGCTTTGGCGCTGCTACTAATACCGATAGCAGCCATCAACAATTGGAGGCAATTTAACGAGGCGATCTCACTTGTGGCATCCCCGCGTCACGAAGTCAAAACTCATATGCAGATGCGTCCGCAGGATTCCTGGCCGAGAGGCCTCGGACACGTGCTGCTCACGCGACCCGGCAGTAGCGAAGAAGAGAAGTCCTACCACGAGCCGGGCGGAAACTTTAGTCCAGCCGTGGGAACCTTTGGCATTTCCCTATGGTTCACGGATTCCACGGGCAAACCGGTCATGACGAGCGAGACGATTCCTCTCCGCGATCTCTCGCAACAATTTGTATGGTCTGACACGGATATGGTTCCAGGGCTGGCAACCACTACCCCGTCTTACACCACACATTGGTCACAAGGTAAATGGGGTGAATGGCGACTTAATCTCACCGTACCGGATAACATAAGCCTGAAACCCATATTAATGATTCGCAGCGTTGGGCCAGCCGGAGGCCCTATCCACGAGCTACGTTGGAGTGGGAAAACTCTTTCGGTAGATGGGCGTTGGTCACTCTCCATCCAACCGCCCCCCGAATCTGTGCAATTGGGCGAGGAGACGGCCTCCGACTGGAAAACAAGCACGGAGGAGCTTCGAACGGTCAAAAGTCAGGCAGGGTGGGCATTTGCTCGAATTTCTCTAGGAAAGGGAGCGCAATGGACAATTCTTCTCCATGACGAGCAACCTGCTCTCTCTCCAGAAGTATTCATCGACAAAACTACTGCCAACCTTCAAATAGACCTTCCCGACTACCGATTTAAACAGAGTTTGAATTCTCAGATTGCGCATCTAATGATGGGACTTGTTGGGAGGGAAACGCGGCCTGGAGACCCTACGAACTATCCCCTTCCCTGGCAGCGAGATGGAGCCTATATACTTGTCGCTCTTGCTAGGGCAGGAAAGATCGAGACCGCACGAATACTATCCAGAGATTTTGCTGAAAAAGACTATTTCGGAGGGTTCGGACCGGAGGCAGACGCTCCCGGTTTGTCCATCTGGGCATTGAGAACCGTCGCCGACCAACTACGCCAAAATGAATTCGACCAATGGTTATGGCCCCATATTAGTCGAAAAGCTAAGCTTATCGAGGAGATGCTCCACACCTCCTCCAATATCCATAAAAAGGTAGAAGGCTCCATTGTCCCTAAATATAGAGGCACTGCCAATCTCTCCTTGGTCGCGGAACCTGCTCGAGACGGACTCATTGTCGGGAAAATGGACAACCACCGCCCCATTCTATTCATCAACGCCATCAGTTATCGGGGGCTAGTAGCAGCTGCACAGTTCGCAAGTCGTCTGCATCACACCGAAGATGCACGGCGCTGGTTCGCCACCGCCGAGCAGATCAAGAGAGCATGGGTGAATGGTTTTAACCCGCCCCTCGCCGACAATGACCGCACGTTCATCAGTGCACTATGGCCCAGTTGGGTTGCCGCTGAAAAGCGGCAGCAACTCGAGTCTTACGCCGATCGCAGATGGCAGGTGCGACATGATGGTGGAGGCGCATATAACACCCCTCCACTGTGGACCTATTTCGAGTTAGCTGAGGCACACCAATGGCTATTTCTCAATCGGCCTGATCGCGTCTGGGCAGCTATCGAATGGTTCTGGGGGCATCAAAGCTCTCCTGGATTATACACATGGTGGGAAGGCCAAGGAGAAGAAAACTCATTCGGGCGTTGGACCCGCATACGAGGGTGGGTCACACCACCTCATGTGACGCCACACTACTGGACTGCGGCAGAGATGGTACTACTCCAATTAGATCTGCTTGGCTACCTGGATGAGAGCGGTGAAGAGCCAGTCTTGATGCTTGGGGGCGGAATTCCGACAGACTGGCTTTCTCATAACATGCATGTTCGGGGTCTGCGAGTGGGGGAGTACCTATTGGATTGGGATTGGGACGGCCATAAGATGAAGGCAATCCTTCGGGGAGAAAGACAGATTGACGTAAGGCTAGGATCTGCCTTTCCCGTTCATACGAATCTCGAATTGACTTATGAAGCATCACCGTTCACTCCCACGAGTGATCATGCCCTTTGAGCTTTTCTTCAATTCCCCAATTGATCTTGAGGGGCAACTTCATTAACTACGGTCACATCCTGGGGAAGGTCGATGGCGAAGATTAGACTGCTTGTCAGCGCTGGTATTAGCTTATGCCCCTTCAATTGGATGCGCAGACTCCTTTATCAACTGCTCTTGGGATACAAAATTGACCGGAAGGCACACATTGGATTCATGACCATAATCGCGGTCCAAAATGCAGATATCGAAGTTGTGAACATTGGCATGTTCAACAAATTTGTTGGTCCATATGATCTGACGATTAAGAAGGGGACGTCCATTGGCAAATACAACGAGTTCAGTTGTGGTCAATGGGTTACAGAGCAACGCTTTCAACAAAGCGGGTATGAGCGGTTTTGTAAAATTGGGGAAGACTGCGTAGTAACTCGCTCGCATTATATTGACACGACAGGCGGATTTATTCTTGGCGATCGATCCTGGATAGCAGGGTACTCCTCGCAATTCTGGACGCATGGAATAGGAACCAGAGATCGCGCCATTTCAATCGGGGAGGACTGTTACATTGGTTCTGCAGCCAGGTTTGCACCAGGCGCCTCCGTGTACAACCACAGCCTCGTAGGGCTGGGTAGTATAGTTGTCGGAAATTTTAGCAAGGAAAACGTCCTGATTACCGGGGCACCAGCCCGGGTGATCAAGACCGAGTATTACTGGCGTACACGATATAACTCTCCCCTCAATAATTCGGATGATCTCAATGGTGGTTAGATGAAGATGAACCGTCCCTATAAGCGCGCCGAAGGGTCGCCCTCATCAAGATGCTTATGGGCGATAAATACTTAGACCTGGCTCCGCCTCTCGCGCATGCAGCCCCAAAATCGCCAGAAATATATTCGAGGATTATGCAGGAAATGTTGGATACACTGTTTACTAAACTTTATGTCTTAGCCAAAGACTACTCCATCTACCTCATCATGCTTTCCCTGCGCAATATTTTCAGGCAGACGACACCAGCCTCCGTTCACGACTAAGTCTCCGGCCGCCTACGCTATGAGGAAAGACAGAAGCCAGTATCTGTTCGGAATGGCCCTTTCTGGTACGGCCAATCTACTTGGGATGGGGGCCTCGTTAGGAACTATAATGGTGGCGGCACGACTTCTTTCCCAAGATGATCTGGGTTCATTTTTCTTGGTCATGCTAGTGGTTCAATTCACCGCCGTGCTAGGAGATGTCGGCCTTAAAAACACCGCGATCAGGATTCTCTCGTCTTTCCCATCTACGTCTGTGGAGTTTATCCAAACATCTCGCTATATCCTGACCATAACAATGATCACATCGTTGATCGCGTGCCTTGCGGTAACCCTCGCCATGCCGCTTCTAACTAAAGTATGGCCTTACGAAAGCTTTCAGAAGCACACTACGTTCATTGCGCCAATCGTCCTCCTTACAACTGGCAATCAATTAATAATGTCTCTACTGGTGGGTGGAAAACACTTCAGAACCCTTTCCATATTAAGCGTCGGAATTGAATTATTTCGCGCGGGCCTCTCCATTACAGGATTGCTTGCTGGGTTTGGCGTAGCTGCTCTATTCTGGGGAATGATCGTTTCACGACTCATCGGCATTGGAGCTATATGGCTTTGGATGCCGTCGCTTTTCGCCGTTACGATTCGGCATCCACAAAGTGCTGAGCTCTTAAAGTTTGGAGGATGGCTATATGGCTGCTCCCTCGTTTCGATAATTATGGTACGGGCCTCCGATGCAATACTCACCACCTATATGGGCACAGCTGCACTCGCAGTGTACTCAGCTGCAATGCAGGTCCCTAGCGTCTTACAACGTGTCTTCGAGTCAATTCGACCAACGCTATTGGGCTACATATCAGCACAAAAAACAGGCTCCGAAAATCCTCAGATCGCAGCTGTCCGAATCGCGACGGCCCTCTTAGCCGTGGCGGCGGCATTCCTTATAGCCTTGTCTAGACCACTCATGACCATGTTGTATTCGGAGAAATACGAGAGCGGGGTCACGATCATGCAGGCTTTGAACGTGTGGGCTGCATTCACGATCATCAACTACCTGTTCTCGATCATTCTCATTGGCAACGGACAATCGAGAAGGGCATTTTTTCTCACGCTACCACAGCTAGCCATGATCATTATTTCCACAGGTTTTCTCGTACCTCTATACGAAGGTTTCGGCGCGGCTATCGCATTGATCGCAACCGCATTCCTAGGAAACATCATCGGTGCAAGGCTGGTTGCCGGAGATGACAAGTCTACATGCCATACGCTAATCATGGTGTTCCTCCGAGCTGCTGCTCCGCTGTTGCTGCTCCTCCTTGTTGTAGTATCCACAACGCCATCGTTTCTGACTTTAGTTATCCTTTCCAGCCTGACGATAGTACTGCTGATCGCATTCAAAGTCGTTACTCAGAAAGATATCAACATGCTCCGTACGGCAATTTCCAGGTTAGCAGGACGCGGCTCGGCACACCTCCGCATCGCATCAAAGCCATAACTCACTGACCTGCGAGATACACGCATGAGAGTGCTCTTTCTTACATATCCCCGAATCGGCCTGAACAGGGGAGGGTTGCAGATTCAAATAGAAGAAACTGCACAGGGGTTGACCGACTTAGGCGTGGAAATCATCCGCTACAATCCCTGGCAAAATCAGATTCCCAATGTAGACGCCTGCCATGTGTTCAGCGTTGACGGGTCGATGGTGTATCACACGTCGAGAGCGGTGAGTTTGGGGGTGCCGGTAATTCTCTCGCCGGTGCTCAACGCATTTGATAACCGCCCCATCGTCACAATGCTGAAACGACGATTGTCAGCCTTGCCTGGCTGCTATTCCGATCTGCGACGAGCAGGAAAGATGCTTCATGCGGCATCAACAGTCGTCGCCTTGAATCCCGATGAGCGGGAGATGCTGATTAAAGTGTTCAATGTTGAATCCTCTAAATGCTGCGTGATACCCAATGGGATAAACATGGCCTTCAGTCAAGGCCACCCAGCATTATTCGAGCGCACGCACGGCATTAGAAATTTCATTCTGAATGTGGCCTCGATCGAACAGCGTAAAAATCAGCTGGCACTCGTTCGAGCGCTGAAGAATCTGCAGTATCCATTGGTGCTGATCGGAAAGGCCACACCGGAGAATGACGCATATCTGGCACAATGCAAGGCCGAAGCTGGACCCAATGTGAGGTTCCTCGGGGCACTCAACCATGAGGACCCGATGCTGGCCGCAGGCTATGCCGCGGCCAAGCTATTCGTCATGCCAAGTTTTTCCGAGGTTATGCCGCTCACGCTATACGAAGCCGCAGTTGCCGGATGCCGCATTCTCACATCCGATCAAGTACCGGTCTCCGCATCGCTCGTGCCACTCATCAAGCAATGCCCGCCGAACGATGTTGCCACGCTCTCTCGGCTCATAGACGCTGAGATGCGAGCAGAGCATACTGATGCAATCCGCCAAGCGGTTACGGCCATGCCGACCTGGAAGGATATCTGCCAGCAGCTCTTATCAGTTTATCAGGAAGCCACGGCACCTGGCCGCCAAATGAAATCCGTATCTCGCCAACAGTTGTAATGGCACATTTCACATTCTTATTGATAATTGCGAGGGTGGATACCTGGTGAGAACGGCAGAAGAAATGACGGCAATTGACAGTTTTTATAGTGCTGGCCCGCGGCTGCATGCAAAGCGTAATGGAAGGACGGCCTGCGTTCTGGCTTTTTCGATTGGCGCTTTCATTCAACTGTCAATGCCGTTGACGGATTTGTATCAGATCCCCAACGTTCGGGGCGTCTTCTTCGCTCTCATCGTTGCGATCTTCACGTTTCGCTTCTTGAGTGGCGAGCCCATTAAATCCGGATCGCCACTCATAATGTCATATTTAGCGTTAAGCCTTTTCTGGGCAGTAGGGATCTCATACTCGCGAGCGCCTATATATGGCACGAGCAAGGCAGTTCTGGCAGCCTCTTACATCTGGGCACTCGGAACGGTAATCTACAACCTTATTGATAATTTAAGGGTCGGCAAGGCGTTTCTCAACGGCCTGGTAGTGGGCGGAATAGTGCTAGTTGGAATCACCGCGGCAGAATTTGGAAATCCCATCGAATTAATTCATAGCTCGAATAGATTTTTCCGCCTTCGGTTGGGGGAAGAAGGAAACCCCATTATGCTGGCCCGGCATCTGGCCTTGGTATTGACAACCATCGCGACATTCGTCGCAGTTCGACGCAAATGGATCGATCTGATATGGAGCGCACCTATTGGTCTTCTTACGTGTGCGTATCTTGTGGCAACCGGGTCGAAAGGCCCGTTACTCGCCCTGCTCACATCATTGGTGTGCGCTCCTATATTTCTCGTCAAGAAAACGGTGACCCGACTCGTCATGATCGTTGTTCTCGTAGCAATTTCATTCACGGGTGGCCTCGTACTACTTGAGTTGCTCCCGAAGGCGTTTATCCAGGAACGATTTATTGACAAGATTCAGAATCTCTCCTTGCGGCTTCCTGGATATACCGCAGCGATAAGCGCCATTCTGAACGCAGACCCGCTGGCATTGGTGATTGGCCATGGAACAGGAGATTTTGGTTATCTCGAGCTGCGACATGACGGCCGGGCATACCCGCATAACCTTTTTCTCGAGGTAGCGTATGAAAATGGTCTGGTTGGACTAGCAATCCTGCTCACAGCGCTTTCGATTCCTCTGCTGGCTACCATGCGTGCAGCCAAATACCCGCTTTATATGGCTCATAAGGCGTTACTGGCAGGACTCGCGGCCAGCTATATTGCTTCGGTGATCAATGCACAATTCAGCGGCGATCTTGGAGCAAACTTGCTTATTGGCATGTTCGGAGCGGCAACTGTAAGTATCACTCGACTGGAAGCGAAGGCTGACTTTGGCACGACATAGACGAATAGTCCATCGCGGCAGGCAGTAAATCAAGGTAGGCGTGTACGGCTCCCAGATCGAGAGATTTGATACACAAGCAAGCAATGTAGCCGATCATTGGATGCACACAATGACAACTGAAGTCCTTTTCTTTGTACCTGAGTGGCCAGCATTGGATAACCCAATTCTGCATGCCCAAGTTCTTTCAGTCGCGTCGTTCCTGAAACAGAAGGGAATAGCGTGTCGATTTGCAGGTGCCGAAACTTCTCATTCCCGCGCTCAGCAAGCAGCAGCCGTCATCAAGGCCGAATATGATATTCAAGCCTACATTGTTCCTGGTCTTCCTCCCGATGCTGGCGCATGGGATTACTGGGCGTCCTGCAGGAGAGTCTACGGCCATATGCAATCAGAATTAGCCAGTGCCTCGATCACGCATGTGTATGCGCGCTCATTTCTTGGATCAATGTGGGTCAGGAGATTGGCACGCAAGCTCAATGCGATTTCGATCTTCGACGTCCGTGGCGTGGTAGGCCTAGAGAAACAACTAGGCATGAAATCAAGCATCAAGTCTCGCCTTCTTTCATATTTGGAATTAAGAGAAAGTCAAAAAGCTGATCGACTCAGCACCGTATCCCAAAACCTAAAGCGGTATCTGAGTCTTAAGACTCACAGCCGCGACATTATCGTTATTCCCTCCTGCGTGAACGAGACCAGGATTTTCTTTGATCTGACCGCACGGAATGAAATACGTAAGGCTCTAGGGCTAGACCAGAACACTATTCTGCTGTGCTACTCCGGCGGCAGCAGTGCGTGGCAGCGGATGGGCGACATTGTCTCCTTACTCAAAGACATTTGCCTCACCAGTCCACGATATAGGTCACTCTTCTTAACCACAAGCCTACCAGAAGTGACCAGCATGATCGAACAGGCAAAGTTCCCGCCTGGACAAGCTTTCATTGTCAGTACCCCTCAGAATGAGGTTCATCGCTATCTTTCGGCTGCTGATGTTGGTCTGATCATGCGCCACGACACAATAGTAAACAATGTTGCGAGCCCTGTGAAGGTAGGAGAGTACTTGGCCTGTGGATTACCCGTCATTCTTACACGCGGCATTGGCGATTACAGCGACATGCTTCCAGACGCCAGCGTAGGGCTCCTTCTCAATGAAGATACGGACATGGTGAACCAGGTCGTTTCATTCCTGGAAAGAAATGATCTTACACACCTAAAACACGCAGCTATCCGCTTCACAAAGAGCAAGCTCACAATGTCTGCGAATCTAAACCAGTACCGTTTGCTCTATGCCCCCAAATAATCAGAGAGACCTATACGATGTGGTCCCCTCCCTTGTTTTGCCGAATACGAAATGGCTCTTAAAACCAGCCCCTATTCGTAATCCGGTTGCAATTGGTGGGCATGCCCCAGAGGCCAGCACGTTCTTTTCACATCCAATCCTATAGAAGGGTCTTGCTAGTGTCATGAGTCTGAAGTCATGGGTATAAGTCGTGCATTGGTTCTGTCCTCACGAGTCATTTCACACCGGAGGACACCGATGCGAACGGGACGCCCGAAAGCCGAGCTGATGTTGACCGCTGACGAACGACATACGTTGGAGCAGTGGACGCGCCGACCCAAGACGGCGCAGGCCCTGGCGCGCCGTGCACGGATTGTGCTCGCCTGCGCCGCAGGCAAGACCAACCATGCCGTGGCCGCGGAGTTCAAGACGACGGGGCAAACCGTCAGCCGCTGGCGGCGGCGCTTCGTCGAGCGCCGGCTGGACGGCTTGCTCGATGAACCCCGGCACCCCGCGACGCACCAGCGATGCGGCGGTGGAGCGGCTCCTGGCGCTGACGCTGGAGACGACACCCAAGGCAGCCACCCATTGGAGCAGCCGGGACATGGCGAAGACCTGCGGCCTCAGTCAAAGCACCGTCAGCCGTATCTGGCGAGCCTTCGGGTTGCAACCGCATCGGACCGAAACCTTCAAACTCTCTCAGGACCCGCTCTTTATCGAGAAAGTCCGGGATGTTGTTGGCCTGTACGTGAATCCGCCGGACAAAGCGTTGGTGCTGTGCGTGGATGAGAAAGCCCAGATTCAGGCATTGGACCGCACACGGCCATTGTTGCCGATGCGCCCCGGGCAGATCGAGCGGCGCACGCACGACTATCGGCGTCACGGGACGACTTCGCTGTTTGCGGCCCTGAACGTGAAGACGGGCGAGGTGATCGGGCAGCTGCACCAGCGGCAGCGCAGCCGTGAGTTCCGCACGTTTCTCGACACGATTGAGGCGACGGTCCCAGCGCAGTTGAACGTGCATCTCATCCTCGACAACTATGGGACGCATAAAACGGCCCTCATCCGACGGTGGTTACTGAAGCGGCCGCGCTTCCATGTCCACTTTACGCCGACCAGCGCGTCCTGGCTGAATCTGGTCGAGCGCTGGTTTGCCTTACTCACCGAGAAACAATTGCGGCGCGGAGTCCATCGCAGTACCCACGCGCTCCGGGACGCCATCCGAGCCTACATCACCCCCACGAACGAACAACCGAAGCCCTTCGTGTGGACGAAGACCGCCGACGAGATTCTGGCGAGTGTCGCCCGATTTTGTCATCGGACTTCAGACTCAGGACACTAGTAGTCTAAAACGGCTTGCTCCGAAAATGCTCCGCAATAATTAATCATCTATATGACAAGACCACAAATAAACCTTCTCCTGATCGGCGCGCTACCACCACCTGTAGGTGGCACGACTGTCCTATTTAAACAGCTGGTCGACGACTTAAAGGAAAGCGATGACATCTGCATTCGCGTCATTGACGTCTCGCGTCCAAATGTTGCCGGTCTTCATAATACCCTCTGTGCCCTCCGTTGTCTGGCGCTCTTGCTCCGGCAACTTCCCTGGGCTTCAGTCGTATCGTTCCACGCATCGCTCACCGGCGCCATTACCTTTGGACCCATAGTGCATCTGGCTGCGCGGCTGTTTCGGCGCAAATGGATTTTCAGGGGGTTCGGGGGGGATCTCGACACCTGGCATCGCTCGGCATGGCCATTCGCCAGAATCGTATTTGACCGCACCGTCCTGCGCGCCGACCGCCTTTTGCTTGAGCGTAAATCCAGCGTGGCCTACTTCACGCCACAGACATCGTCCCCTGTGGAATGGTATCCCAACAGCCGGCGCCGGTCCGGTATGCCGGGCTCCACGGCGCAAATCCGGACTGCCCGCCGCTTTGTGTTCGTAGGCCACGTCAGACCGGCCAAAGGCATTAAGGAAATCGTCCAGGCCGCCCAGTCGCTGGCCACGAGTGGTCTCGTGGTCGATGTGTATGGTCCGTTGCAGGACGGAGTGGACTCGTCCTGGTTCGCCCATTCGCCGGTCACCTATCGCGGCCCGCTGGCCGCGCACGACGTCATCCCGAAACTCTCGGAGTACGACGTGCTTCTGATGCCAAGCTATGCGCTCATTGAGGGATACCCCGGGGTCATCCTGGAAGCCTATTGCGCTGGCCTTCCCGTCATAGCCACTCGCTGGGGGGGCATTCCGGAAATCGTCGATTCCGAGACCGGCATTCTCGTCGAACCACGCGATGTTACTGGGCTAGCTAACGCGATGCAGAACTTGATTGACTCCGATCAACTCCTTGCAAAGCTAAGCCGCGGCGCGCGATCCAAAGCGGCCGAATTCGAGGCGGATCGATGGACCCAATATTTCGTGAACCTGTGTCATCAACTCGCGACGGTCTAAAGGAGCGCCTGTGTGCGGAATTGCCGGAACAGTCGGATATGATCCTGCCCTCTTGAGCGGAATGTTGAACCGCTTGCAGCATCGCGGCCCAGACAACTCGGGGTCGGCCCGAATCCCCGGGGTGCAGTGCGCGCTTGGGCACACGCGCCTAAGCATCATCGATCTGGACCCGCGCAGTCATCAGCCATTTGCGTCGCCTTGCGGGCGATATGTCATGGTCTTCAATGGTGAAATTTATAACTTCGCAGCGCTGCGGCAGACGCTAGAGCAAAACGGCATTCGTTTTCAGACGACCTCAGATACGGAGGTGTTGCTCCACTGGCTTATCGAGCGAGGGATCGCGGGCCTCCCTGAGCTTGATGGCATGTACGCGTTCGGATTTGTCGACATCGCTGCCCGTACTTTACTGCTCGCGCGCGACGCCATCGGGGAGAAGCCGCTCTATTTTAGCGAGACGCTAGCTAGCGGTAGTTCGCAATTTGCCTTTGCCTCTGAAATAAAAGCTCTCCGAGGGCTTCCGCACATTGACCGATCGCTCAACCGCACGGCGCTCCTCGACTTCATGCGATTTCTGTACACCGCACCGCCGCATACCCTGTATAAAGGCATTCAGGAACTTCCACCAGGCCATTGGCTGCAAGTAGACCTGGCCACCGGCCGGTCGCAACCACCACAGGCATTCTATTCCCTCGAGGCCAGTCTCTCCTACGATGAGACGGCAACTCCGCAGAGTGCCGCCGAGGCTTTTCGCATACTGTTCGAGGACAGCGTTGGCTTGCGACTGGTCAGCGATGCGGAGATTGGCATTTTTCTCAGCGCCGGCATCGATTCAAATGCTATCCTGGCCGCCGCCCAGAGTTCGAGCCGATTGAAGGGCCTCTATACATACACCTTGCAGTATGCCTCCGGGCACGACGAGAGCGCGCTGGCCCGGGAGATCGCCACGGCCAACGGTCTGCCCAACGAAACCATCCTGTTCGACAAGCTTGAATTCCATCCGGCGGTGAGTCGCATGGTCGATATCTTCGATCAGCCATTCGGCAATGCCACGGCCCTCGTCTCGGACCGCATTGCCCAGCAGGCATCGCACACCTGCAAAGTCTGCCTGGTTGGGGATGGGGGAGACGAGCTGGCCATCGGATACCCGCGCTATCGAGCCATCGATCACTTTCAGACATTGTCGACCCTGCCGCGTCCACTGACCCGCTTGCTTCAGAACCTCGCTCACTGGATTCCAGAAAAAGGGCGCTATGCGATTCCCATTCGGCGAGCCAAACAGTTTCTCCACACAGTGGGGCAGCCGCTCGCTGAAAGCTTTCTCGATTGGTCGACTTATCTCAATACGACCGCACTCGCGTGGGCGACTGGCACAAAGGAGTGCCGTACCGCATTTTATATGGAACTAATCGAGACGTTCCTGCGACAGCAACGGGATCCGATCCGCGCAGCTGCCATCGTCGATCTCAAATCTTTTGTCCCGTACAACCTTCTGCAAAGCGCTGACCGAACCAGCATGGCGCATTCAATTGAGCTGCGAAGCCCGTTTCTCTCGCCCCGCTTGATTCGCGGGATTTCCGGGCTGCCGTCGCGCGTCAGAATGAGCCAGCAGACCAAGCCTCTCATTACCACCGCCTTTGCCGACCGGTTGCCAGCGGCCATCCTGAATCAGCCCAAGCAGCCGTTCAATCCGCCGATCGGAACCTTGCTGCGGGCCAACCTCGATGAACTCGACCGCTATTTAACCGCGCCGTCAGCCCGCATCGGGACCCTGCTCGATCCGGCGTTCGTCCGCCGAGAGATGGCAGATTTTGCGGCACAACGGCGCGACAATTCCACCTTTTTATGGGGCATGGCCACGTTGGAGCATTGGCTTCAGGAGGGGGACTAATGCGCAAGTTACTTGCCGTCATCGCTGCCAGTTGTGCCGTCTGGCTGAATTCCATCGGCCTTGCGGGAGCGAACACGCTCGCCGTGGAGACGTTCAATCATCCGCCCAATTACGCGCTCAGTACGGACCCCTACGACATCCACCAATTGACGGACGGCGTTCTCGCCCCCTTTCCCATCTGGACAAGCAAGCAGACCGTCGGCTGGGCGGCCCTCACGCCAATCGCCATCCGGCTGCGTGTCCCCAAGGGTGAAGTGAATCATCCGATGCAAGCCGGCACGATTCGCGTACATTCCGCGAAAGGTTTAGGTGCCGGAGTAGATATCCCGCGGCACATCGATGTCTATACGCAAGGCCCCGGCGGCCAATTTCAACTCGTCGGCTCCGTCGATCCGAATTCGGAAGCACTGACCGACAAATATTCGCATTGGCTCGCCATTCCGGTCAGCGCCGCGACGGATACGCTTGTGGTCGTCCTGCATGCAGCCGGCGACTATGTGTTTCTAGATGAACTGGAGTGGAGCCCTATCGGAGCTGGAAACATTCCAACGACCGTGGCACTCCCCGATCTGAACGCCGTCATCGCGGATAGTACGCGCCGAACTCGCGACGCGCTCACTCGAGCCATCGAATCGGAGATCCGAGGTGCCACGATTCCCCTGGCGGCGAACGCCATGCATGCCTGGCTTGAGGATCCTTGGGGAGCAATCGATCCCAAAAGCGCACGCGGACGGGTCAACGCGGCGTTGCCTGCCTTGCGCATCCAGGGATATGCGGGTGAGCACGAGAGCCTCTGTCTGGGAGTGGTGGCAGGGAAGGACGCGAGCAGTTCAGGACTGCGCCCAACCGTAACCGGCATCACGCCAGATGCGATCCGCCTGTTTGAGGTTCGCCCAGTGCTGGCTGCAAACGGGCAGCGCGTGTACGACCCGCTTGTTCCGCTAGGTATCAACCCGCGTATCGCCTTGCGTCCCGGCGAGCCGGTCTATCTCTGGTTAGATGTCAATTTAGCCGCGCTCGGGCCAGGGATGCATCGCTGGACACTTCGCTTGGAGGGAGCCGGCCGAACGATCTCGATCGATGGCACAGCAACGGTCATGGGATACGATGGCGCCAATCTCAAGCCGCTCAACGCGATCAATTGGGCGTACCTGTCAGATCTGCCGATTCTGCGCCAGCGAGATGCAGCGATCCGCGATCTTGCCGCCCACGGCATCAATACGTTTGTCGTGCACCCAGGCGATATTCCAGGGCTGCCACTCGATGGCCGATGGGATGCAGTGCAAGAAGCTCGACTTACGCACACCATCGCCCTGGCCAAGCAGGGCGGCACGCTGCTGCTGTATCTCGGTTGGGCGGCCAACAAGAATCCGGTCGGGTATTCACTGGCTCATCAAGCCATCGATCCGACTGCCAGCCATCGATTGCTGGCATGGGTTGAGACTCTCGATGCGTATCTGACAACGCAGGGACTCTCCCGCGAGCAATGGGCCTTGTACCCGGTCGATGAGCCTAACCTGCCCGGCCTGCGTCTGCTGCACGTTCTCGCTGACGCGGTCAAACGCCAGCACCCGACAATCCAAATCTATGCCAATCTCAGCGCGTTTGCAGACCCGGCGGTTCGCACCTCCGACCTCGAAGACATACGCCCGCTGGTCGACTATTGGCAGCCGAGCCTGGCTGTAGTGCGTGGCCCGCTAGGTTCGTGGTTTACCACGCTCCACCGCGACTGGTGGCTGTACAGCAACCCGAAATCTCCCGCGAAACTCGCGTCACCGCTGCATGATTTCCGCTTGCTTGCGTGGTGGGCGTGGCATTACGGAGCCAGAGGCATTGGGTTTTGGTCCTATAGCGATACCAATGGGAGTTCGGCATGGGACGATCTCGATAGCCGCCGGCCAGATTGGGCGGTGGTCTATGAATCGCCCGATGGGATTGTGAGCAGCCGGCGGTGGGAGGCCTTTCGCGAAGGCCTGGAAGACTATGCCCTCCTGTACACCCGGCGCACCGCCAGGGAACGCATTCAACACATCGGAAAATCAAATTTCGATCAGTGGAATACTGCCGATGTCGAATCGGTTCGCCAGGCGCTTCTGCATGATCCTTTGCTCTCTCCATCTACACAAGCAGTGGCGCCATGAATGTTGCTTCTTTTCTGCGTTATATCCGTACTCTCCGTCACCTCCGCGTCAGCCAATGGTGGCATCAGCTCCTGCACCGTCTACCGGCGTGGCAACCAACGCTCCCTCTCTCAAACACGATTTCACTCAGACCAGGTACGCTGCCCATTCATCGTATGGCCATACCCCCGTCAAACCATAGGGCCGCCGCATTCACCTTCCTGCATCGCGAAAAAGTCTTCGACCTAGGCCGCATTGAATGGGCGAATACCGACATGCCGAAGCTCTGGCGATACAACCTGCACTATTTCGATTATCTGCAAGACTCTCGGCGCTCAATCGAAAACAAGGCTTACCTGGTCACTGACTGGATCGAGAACAATCCACAAGGTACAGTGGATGCTTGGGAACCCTACACCGCCTCTCTCAGAATCGTGAATTGGGTGAAATTGTTTTTGTCGCTGTCGCCTGCTTCTCTTGGCCTAAATCCTCTAGAGGAAGGCAGTCCAAAGGGGGAGTGGCATGTAGAGCTGAAAATCGAATGGCTCAAGAGTCTTTACTCCCAAGCGTTGTGGCTCGAACAGAACATCGAATATCACATTCTGGCTAATCACTATTTGAAGAATGGCGTCGCGCTGTTTTTCGCCGGGGCGTATTTTCAGGGAATGGATGCGGACCGATGGCTCAAGAAAGGTGTGCAGATCCTGCACGAGGAATTGGACGAGCAGTTCCTCGCAGACAACGGGCACTTCGAACGAAGCCCCATGTACCACTCTATTTGCGTAACGGATTATCTCGATGTGTTGAATCTCGCCCGGCAGTCACAGGGCGTGCTGTCCCTGGAGGATCAGGTGAAATTCGCACAGAAGATTACGACAAGCCTCAATTTTCTGAGCGACATTTGTTTACCCGACAATGAGATTCCTCTTTTCAACGATTCGGCCTTTGGAATTGCCCCAACTCCCAGGCAAATCTTCGACTACGCACAGAAGGTGATCGGGTATGAGCTCCCCGTAAAACCATCGAGTCTGACGACTCACAGCCACGCAGCAAGCGGCTACTTTGTCTGCCGAAACGGTGATGATGCCATCATCATCGACTGCGGATCCATTGGCCCTGATTATCAACCGGGCCATGCCCACTGCGATACCCTCAGTTTTGAATTGGCTATTGAGGGACGGCGAGTCGTCGTCGACAGCGGAGTACATGATTACGAGCCAAGCCCTGAACGAGCCTATGCCAGAAGCACCAAGGCCCACAATACAGTGGCAGTTGACGGAGAAGAACAATCGGAAATCTGGGGGGTCTTTCGCGTGGCACGGAGAGCCAGACCGCTTGAAGCCCGGATCGAGCGACGGCCGGATGGATCAGTTTGGTTCACCGGCGCTCACGATGGGTACAGGAGGCTCCGTGGGAGACCGATCCATACGCGAAGCATCGCATATGATGGGAAAGAAACCTGGATAATTGAGGACCGCCTCGAAGGAAACGGAGGCCACCGGATGGAAAGCTATTTGCATATCCACCCGGACTATCGTGTTGAGAAAAATGGGGCCTCCTTTCACATCACCGAAACGAACGGGAAGACCATCGCGATGATAGAGGCTCTTGAGGCTAACGAGGTGAGGATGGAAAGGGGATCGTATTTTCCAGAATTCGGCCGGCGATATGAAAACGATGTGATGGTCTTCATCTGCGCCGGGACCATTCCTCTGACTCTGAGCTATCGAATCAGAAAACGACCGACTCAGAGTTACTAAACCATTAAGGACACAATGCGTATTCTCTTTCTCTCCCACTACTTTCCCCCGGAAGTGAACGCGCCGGCATCTCGCACCTACGAGCACTGCAAACAGTGGGTGCAAGACGGGCACGAGGTCACTGTGGTGACCTGTGCGCCAAATCATCCGCAGGGGAATGTCTATGAAGGATATCGCAACAAACTCATACAGTGGGAAAACCAAGACGGAATAAGGGTGGTACGGATCTGGACCTATGTAACAGCCAACCAAGGGTTCTTGAAGCGGACGGTTAATTACATTTCATTTATGATGGCAGCAATTTTGTCCGTCCCCTTCCTTTCAGGCTTCGATATCACTCTCTCGACCTCTCCTCAATTCTTTAATGGACTTGCTGGATATGCAGTGAGCCGCCTCAAACGTACTCCCTGGATTCTTGAAATTCGAGATCTCTGGCCGGAGTCTATAGTAGCAGTCGGTGCTATAACCAACCGCCCCATTATTGGCCTACTCGAAGCACTCGAACTCTTCGCTTACCGTAGAGCAGATCATATAGTTGTGGTGACCGATTCCTTCAAGACACACATACAGGACAAAGGGATCTGTAAACAGAAGGTGACAGTCATCAAGAACGGAGTGGATTTTTCTCTCTACAAAAAACCTCCTGACAACCCAGTGTCTTTAGCGGCGAAGATTGGGATCGAAGGTAAATTTGTGGCCTCCTACATCGGTACCCACGGTATGGCTCACCATCTTGAAACTATACTACAAGCAGCGGATGAACTGCGGGAGTGGCAAGACATTGTATTCCTTCTTCTCGGTGACGGTGCTGAGCGCGACCGGCTTCTCGCCATGAAAGACAGTATGAATCTATCGAATGTCGTCATGCTCGATCAGCAGCCTAAGACCGCCATGCCACATTTCTGGTCACTCTCCAACGTAAGCCTCGTCCTGCTAAGGAAGTGTGATCTGTTCAAGACGGTCATTCCATCAAAGATTTTCGAAAGTATGGCAATGGAGCGACCGATTATTCTCGGAGTTGAAGGGGAAAGCAGTGAATTGTTGAAGTCGGCGGAAGCGGGGATTTGTATTGAGCCTGAAAATGAAAAAGATCTTGCCGCGCAGGTCCTGAACCTATATCAAAATCCAAGACGCTGCCAGGAACTAGGTTCGAACGGTAGGAAGTACGTTCTAGAGAATTTTGACCGCCTGGTCCTAGCAAAACGATTTTCAGATCTTATACGGAACGTCTGCCGTCAGAGTTGACAACGGTTTCAAGTACACATCATCGCTGGAGTGGCCGTGACCAAGGTAATGAATGAGATTCTGAAATCAATTTTGCGTTGTCGATGGAACACCATTAATCCTAACTGCATGAGACTCAGTCCTAGGGGCGATCTTCAGGCACTGCCCATTGTCTTTTTCTAACCGCCTCATGCCGCCTCATGCGGCAAGCAAATGCGACGATTGCCCTTGCCACGAAATTGGTTGCTATCGACTGCTTCCCTCAAAGCAGCGGGCCTGGGCTTGTAAGCCAGTCTCCCGTTGCGGGGACGCGCTGGCAATGCGCTTGCCCAATACTGAATTGGGCTCTCGCTTAGGACTTCTGGTATGACTCATGCTTGTTGCCCAGTCCTGAGTTTAAGGCTGATCCTCACTAATCCCTAACCCGCGCGTCCCACTTAGCGCCTATTCCGCCCCTAACAGGGAGCACAGGTCAGAAGAAATGCAGATAAAGTAACAGCCCGATCCAGCCGATTCATAACTATTCAAAATATCTCGATTCCCTAGTTCGACAGCTGCCTAATAATTGGAGGATTTAGCCACATGAAACTGGAAGGCGGGAGATTACTGTCAACCGCGCTTACAATCTTGGTTCTGTTCTATGTATCGCTCGGACAGACTGAGTCCATCACAGGCCATCATCCATTCTTAGTATTCGATGCCACGGGCTATTCCAACAAGCCTGACTTATCTTTGCATGGGATTCGCTCAATTAGACTGGCTTATACGGAAGAATTTGGTCAAGACTGGTACAAGCACCCAAATAGGCTTCCGGACCTCCAATCAGTACGTACTGTCGCTACGCGTAAGGCACAAGAAAAGACCGATGTGGTTGTTATTGATATAGAACACTGGCCGCTCACTGGCCCAGTCAAGCAGGTAGGAGCAAGCCTAGCAAAGTATATGACCGTGCTCAAATGGTTCCGAGACGCTGCCCCGGGCGTCGCCATTGGCTATTATGGTGCACCACCAATTCGCGACTACGAGCGAGCGATTCTTGATCCCACCAGTCCAGGGCGCCAGGCATGGATGGAAGAAAATGATCAGATCCGGACTCTCTCGGGTGCCGTGGATGTACTATTCCCCTCCCTATACACGTTTTCTGCGGATCGGACCGGATGGAAGAAATATGCTATTGCTCAGATAGAGGAAGCACGCCGATCAGCCGGAGGCAAACCTGTTTACGTTTTCCTATGGCCCCAATATCATCCGTCCAACCTCTCGCTCGGTGAGGACTATCTGGCGGCTGATCATTGGCTTCTTGAGTTGGAAACTGCCAGAACATATGCCGACGGTCTCGTTATCTGGGGGGGATGGGACTTGAAAAGGAACACGCCGCTGCCGTGGGATGACAACGCTCCTTGGTGGAGGGTCACGAGGGAATTCCTCACAAATTCAGATCGGACGCCCCCCGCTGCTCCAACCATAATCGAGGTCTTCTGAAATAGGAGCCACCACATGTGCTGGATATTGGATGTTAAATGCGGCCTGTTCGCTCAGTAGTGCCATTAAGACATGTCTATAAAGCCCTACTCGGATCCTATATTGTGCATAAGATTGTTCCCCATAAATACAAAATCGCTCGATTCATGTTTCATTATGGTTCAAGTGAATGGTATTTCATGCACTCTACTGAATTACGTATCAATTTTTTCTCTGAAATTCCAAAAAAACCTTGCGCGATTTTCTTCTTTTAAGTACTCTCCAACATGGTTACTGTTAAACCATTGCGATGCAAGTATAGAGGTACTTCGTCCCGTGAGCAAAGGAGCTATGATGAACACCGTGAAAGAGAGAGTTAAAGTGCTAACAGCTCGACTTGCGCTTATGTCGTCATGTGTGCTTGCCATGGCGATGCCGAGCAACGCAGCGAACGTATCTTTCAACTTCAGCGGCTCAGTCGCTGAGGTCCACGGCGGCGTATTTACTTCCGGCGGATCCGGCGTAAATGGGTTCGGTTCATCCCTTCCTGTAACGGGGAGCTTCACATTCAACTCCGCCGCTCCGGATGTTCTACCTGGAGATGGTAGTTGGGGCCTGTACCCGAATCCTATTCAGAACATGAGCGTCAAGGTCGGAAATTACACGGCGACTTTTTCACCTGGCTCCAGCGTCATGCAGGTCATCAATAATCCTGGGCTCGGTGATACCTTTAAGATCACCCTCAATGGGTTCACGAGTAATCCTGCCACGGTGAATGGCTTAACACCCACGACATTCGAAATGGAGTTAGTCAATCCAAGTGGCAACGTTTTCACGAATGATCACATACCTACCACTCCTCCAAGTCTTTCATCGTTTGCCTCGAACCAATGGCGCCTAGTGTTCAGCGGTGTAGGGAACAGGGTGCAGGGAGCGCTGACATCCCTGGTTCCATTGCCTGCGGCAGTGTGGTTGTTCGGAGCCGGTTTGATCGCGTTGGTCGGGTTGGGCTCACGAGGATTGGCTTCACGAAAAGATTCGTAGGTTTCGTGAAAATTAGTTCATCCGCACTGACGCACAGCGATCACGTTACCCTCGACGATATTTTCACGACCCGCGCAACTCGCCGTCATGTCTTCTCTCCTCCGCCCGGAGGAGAGGACTAGAACTCTATCAGGGTGTATTGTGGCCGTCACTGCGTTGATTCTTGTCGCCCTATTGGGCTACATGTACGCCGACAGCCTTGTCTTTCTCTTCGGGCAATGGAGTAGTGACGACTATGGCCACGGGATATTTGTCCCTTTCATCAGCGCTTTCCTTGTGTGGCAGAATCGGCACAGATTGAGATGGCAGAGGCTGGCTCCCTCCTGGTTGGGGCCATTGGTCGTTCTCGTGGCTCTCTTCCTCTATACAGCCGGCAATTTGGCCACTCTGTATGTCATCTCACATCTCTCCTTATGGCTCTTGATCATCGGGCTCGTACTCTCCTTTCTTGGGCTCAACGGACTCCGCGAGATGGCCTTCCCCCTTGCCTATCTCTTGACTGCCATCCCACTGCCAGTCTTCTTGTACAACACGCTTTCGAGCCAATTACAACTCTGGTCATCAGCCTTAGGCGTGGGAGTGCTGCAGTTCATCGGGGTGACCGCGTTTCGTGAAGGGAATGTGATCGATCTCGGCCCGGTGCAATTGCAGGTCGCGGAAGCCTGCAGCGGAATCAGGTATCTGTTCCCCCTGACATCCCTAGCGCTGTTGTGTGCGTACTTCTTCCGCGATCGCATGTGGAAACGAATCCTGTTGGTGCTCTCGGCGTTACCGATTTCGGTACTAGTCAACGGTTTACGTATCGGAGTCGTCGGTATCCTCGTGGAGTGGTATGGGCCCCAGGCAGCGGAAGGATTTCTGCATCTCTTTGAAGGATGGGTCCTGTTCCTCTTCACCTTGGCCATGCTGGTTACGGAAATGTGGGCCTTCTCACACGTGCAACCGCTGCCCGGTGCGCGCGGCCTACTGAACCGCTTCCGAATTTCTGATGGAGCGGCTCTTCCGGAAGCGATCCCAGCAGCCGTGCGGACAGCACCCGCAATGGTGTTGCGGGTACCGGCCTATGTCGGTAGCCTCGCGCTCATCCTTCCAGTGGCGTTTTTTTCCTGGTCGGCAGGCGAGCGACAGGAAGTACCACCGAAACGAGCCGCCTTCGTCGACTTTGCCATGCGCATTGGAGAGTGGCAGGGCAGTCCACAGCCCGTGGAGCCGCAACTCATTTCGGCACTGCGGTTTGATGACTATTTGCTGACCGACTATAAGGCATCCGGCTCAAGCCCCATCACCCTCTACATGGCCTACTATCGGTCCCAGCGAAAGGGCCAATCCGCCCATTCCCCGCAAAGCTGCATTCCTGGAGGAGGGTGGGAAATCATGTCCCACAGCATCCTCAATGTGCCCACAGATGAGGCAACGACGCCGCCGATTCAGATCAATCGTGTCCTCATCCAGAAGGATCGGCAGAAACAGCTTGTGTTCTATTGGTTTAAGCAGCGCGATCGCATGCTGTCGAATGAATATCTGGTGAAACTCTATTTATTCTGGGATGCCATGACCAGACAACGCAGTGATGGAGGCCTGATTCGACTGTCCGCCGCCGTCGATCCAGGTGAAGATGAGCAAGAAGTTGAGCAACGATTGTTGCAATTTGCCAGAAGTATTCAACCGCAACTCACTCGGTATATTCCGGATTGACCATGACCAGTGCGGTCTTTTTCAGCTTCATCACCTCACTCTTCATCTGCATGGTGTTGATCCCGCCGCTGCAGCTGAACGCGGGGCGTTGGCGCTTCATGGACCTTCCCGGCGAAAGAAAAGTCCATGCGAATCCGATTCCGCGGATCGGCGGCATCGCGTTCGGCTTCGCGGCACTCCTCTCCATTTTTTTCTGGGTACCGCAGGATCCGATTATTATGTCGGTGTTAGTGAGTGCGGCGGTCATCCTGGGATTTGGCATTTGGGACGACCGTGCCACCTTGAACTACCGCACCAAACTCGTCGGGCAATTGCTGGCCATCCTCATGGTGGTCATTCTTGGTCACGTTCACTTCGAACAGATTCCGTTTCTTCACGAGGAAGAAGCGCCGCTCTGGCTGACGGTACCCTTGACCGTAGTGTTTCTTGTCGGGTCCTCCAACGCAGTGAACCTCTCAGACGGCCTGGACGGCCTGGCCGGCGGGCTGGCCTTTTTGACCTTTGCCGGCATTGCCTATCTAGCCTATCTGTCGCACGACACCACCGTGTTAGTGCTGGCAGCAGGATTCTTAGGGGGATTACTTGGATTCCTGCGCTACAATACCTATCCGGCGCGGATTTTCATGGGCGACGCGGGCAGTCAATTGCTTGGCTTCTCGATGGGAGTCTTGGTACTCCTCATGAGCGACCCTGCGCGCACCCCCTTTCCTGTGACTGTCGGACTGCTAGTCCTGGGCTTACCGTTTCTGGATACCATCGCCGTCATGGGGCAACGTCTAGCAAACGGCCGCTCGCCCTTCATCGGCGACCGGAATCATGTGCACCACAAGCTTCTGGCACTTGGACTGTCCCATTATGAAGCCGTCATCGTGATCTATGCGATCCAGGCGGTGATGGTAGGGCTCGCGTATCTTCTGCGCTGGCAATCCGATGCCCTGATTTTCACCATGTATGGCGCATTTGCACTGGCCATGTTCGCCCTCTTCGTCGCGACTGAGCGTCGCCGTGTTCCGTCGTCCATTTTATCGAGTGGCCGGGTACTCTCCGACAACAAACTCGCCCGGGCAGGATTGTGGCTCAGCGATATGGCCCCCCGGTTTTTGGCCGTCGTTGTTCCGCTCTTTTTGGTCGCAAGTGTCTTCTTGCCTGGACACGTTCCTACGGATGTCGGATTGGCCGCCATCAGTCTCTTTGTGGTGGTCATGGCGGGGCCGTGGTTCATGCCCCAGTATCGCTCTCATTTCGTACGAGGAGGGTTGTATGTCGGCAGCGCCTTTCTCATGTACATGGTTGAGCAATCAGGCATGTCTGACATCTGGCCCATCTATGTCACTCAAAATACGCTCTTGGCCCTGATTGCCCTTCTGGTGTTGTTGAGTATGCGTTTCAGCCGTGGTAATCGATTTCAAACCACGCCCCTGGATTACCTGATGGTATTTTTTGCTTTTATCGTCCCCCTGCTGCCGGAAATGCGAGCCGACATGCCCACGCTCAGCATCCTGGCGGCAAAGTTGATCGTGTTGTATTTTGCGTTTGAATTATTACTCCATTCGTTCGTCGATCGAGTGAAGCACCTGGGGTTCCTCTCGTTATGCGTCCTGTTCGGATTGGGAGTGAGAGCCTGGCTCTAACGTGGAGACAATTAATGAACCGTAGGGGAGCAATGAAACACCGTCAGCCATCGGTCTTCAGGCCTTTCGCAGCCATGGCCGCGTTGGCGTCGCTGCTCACCCTGTGGGCCTGTGGAGGCCCGCAGGAACGCAAGGCACAATATCGAAGCAAAGCGCAGGATTACATCCAGGCGGGGAACTTCCCGAAGGCCAGGGTGGCGTTGCGAAACGTGCTGAAGATCGATCCCAAAGACGCCGACGCTTATTTCCTCGTCGCGCAGGTGGAGGAGAAGGAAAAGAACTGGCGCAATGCAGTCGCCAACTACCAACAGGTGGTGGACATCGTACCGGATCACCGGGAAGCTCTGCTGACTTTGGCCAAGTATTATCTCGAGGCAAGGCTGACCGACGAGGTGAGGCGTGCCGCCGACAAGGTACTGGCGAATACGCCGCAGGATCCGCAGGCCGTAGCACTGAAGATTGCCGTCCTTGCGCAACAAAACCAGTTTTCACAGGCGGTGGCGAAGGCGGAAGACCTGAACCGTCGACACCCGACTGAGCCAGATGTCGCTATTCTCCTGGGCACACTCTATGGGCACTTGCACCGTTTGGATGACGCCAAAGCTACGTTACAACGTGCCCTTCGCGCGCATCCTCATCACTTGGATCTTCTTCACAATCTGAAAAGCATCCTCGACGAAGCCCACGACGCCAAGGGAACGGAGCAGGTCTTACGCCAGATCATTCAGGAAGAACCCACGTTGTATGACCATCGATTGAAACTGGCCCGTTTCCATGATCAACACCACGCAATAGATCAGGCAGAATCCGTTTTGAGAGAGGCGTTGCAAGCCCTCTCAGACCACGAGCAAGCCTGGTTGGCCTTGGCAGACTTCCTGAGCCTACGCAGGGGAAAGGATGCGGCGGAGGCAGCGTTGCGCCAGGCCTTGGAACGGTTGCCCTATTCCACGAAAATCCAATTTTCGCTTGGGGCTCTCTACGAGGGCCACAAGGATGTCACAAAAGCCACGCAGGTTTATGAGGGGGTGATCAAAGGCCAGAAGAAGAAACCCGCAGGATTGGATGCGCGGGTTAGACTTGCACAACTTGATTTCAATGCCGGACGGCAGGCTGAAGCGGAGCGGCGACTAGCAGAGGTCTTGCGCGAAAATCCTCGCTCTGCCGAAGGTTTGATTCTCCAGGGCAAGATAGCCCTCATCGGGAAAAACGGCAAGGATGCGGTACAAGCCTTTCGCACCGTCCTTCGGGATCAACCGGAGTTCGCCCATGTGCAGCATTTGCTCGGCCAAGCCTACATTATGACGGGTGAGCTAGCACTCGCTCGCGAGAGTTTTGAACGCGCGGTGGCGCTCCGACCCGATGCCATGGAATCGAGCCTGGCTCTCGCGACACTGGAGATCCAGTCCGGACAAGTGCCGAGAGCTAGGGCTCGTTTGCTGGAAATTTTCAAGGCCCATCCGGATTACCTTCCCGCTCTCGAACAGCTCTTCGCCCTGGACCTTTCTACAGGTGAATGGTCCCATGCCAAGATCGTCCTCGATCCTCTGCGCCGGGCGATGGGTGACAATCCTGTAATTCTGATAGCGGAAGGTAGGCTATACGAAGCACAGGGAGACTATGCCAAGGCTGCCGGCACCTTCGAGCGGGCCGCATCCATGGCGCCCGCCGCGCCAGACCCTCTCATGGCGCTGGTTCGGATTGACCTGGCGCAGAAACAACCGGACCGCGCACGTCGCCGCCTGGAATCAGTCGTGACGCTGCATCCTGCCCATCCCTATGCGCACGGTTTGCTGGCGGAGGTGTGGTCAATTCTCGGTCGGCGGGATGTTGCGGCGACGCAATACCGGGAGGCTACCAGGCTAAACCCGACCTGGGTCACTCCATGGCTCAATTGGGCGAGCTTGCTGCAGGCACAGCAACCGGATCACGCGATCCGAATTCTCAAGGAAGGGCTGGCCGCAAATGCGTCGAGCGAAGAACTGCACATGCTGTTCGCTTCGGTCTTAGCCAATCAAGGCTTGATCGACGAAGCCATCGGGGCGTATGACACGGTGTTGCGGATCAATCCACGTAACATCCTGTCGGCCAATAATCTGGCCACGTTGCTGGCCGACCACAAACAGGAGGCCCCCCATTTGGAGCGAGCGTTTATGTTGAGTCGTGAATTCGAGAAGGAGGCGCCCCATCCTCTATTTCTCGACACGGTGGGGTGGGTTCGATTGAGAATGGGACACCTAGAGGAGGCGCTACGGCTGATCAGGCTAGCGGTCGCCAAGGCACCGGATCTCCCGACCCTCAATTATCATCTTGGCGCGGCACTCTATCAGTCAGGCCGGAATGTCGAAGCCAAGGTGTATCTCGCAAAAGCGCTCAAGAGCACAGAACAATTCCAGGGGCGACGGGAAGCGCAACAGTTGCTCGCCCGGACCAGCGGATAGGAGTCGTGAACCATGCAGTATCGTTTTCAGATCGTGCAGAGAATCGCTTTCGGATTGATCATAGGTCTGTTCCTGGCCGCCACTGTGAGCTGTCAATCGACTGACTTGCGCAGCACATCTCAGGAGGCATCAAGCTCAGACCAGGGGTACCAGCTCGGCCCCGAAGATGTGCTGCTTATTTCCGTCTGGAAAGACGAGCACCTGACCCGAGAGGCCGTCGTCCGACCGGACGGTTTGATTTCCTTTCCCCTGGTCGGGGATGTGCCCGCCGAAGGACGAACGGTGGAGGAGTTGCGCATAGACCTCGCCAAACGATTGATCAAATACATTCCTGCCGTGAACATCACAGTCGCCGTCATCAAGCCGTTGAGTTACAAGGTCTATGTCGTCGGGCGGGTGACCAAGCCCGGCGAATTCCTAGTCGGCCACTATACCGACGTGCTCCAGGCCTTGAGTCTTGCGGGGGGTCTGACTCCTTTTGCGGCAGAAAACGACATCAAGGTCGTACGCCGGGCCATGGGACAACAGCAGACGTTCCCGTTCCGGTACGGTGATGTCCGGAAGGGGATCGATCTTGAGCAGAATATCATTTTGAAGCGCGGCGACGTCGTGATGGTGCCGTAGGACTGTGTCGACTTCACCGTATAACTCCGTCGCGGTAAGACGTACGAGCCACCGAGCGGACTTTCACAAAAATCTGCTGAGGGGTTTCTGCTGGGTTCTTGTCATCCTAGTCTCGACTGTACCGAGTTTTTCCGCCGAATGGTCGTTGGTGCCATCGATGTCAATGAAGGGATACTATAACGACAATCTGCTGTTGACACAGTCTCCGCATAGCGCAACCTACGGGTACGTAGTCTCTCCTGCGACGGAATTTGCAGGCAAAACGGAACGCCTAGAAGTGAGCGGCAAGGCAGCGTTGGACTTCGTGGATTACTATGGCGGAGAAACGACCCGATTCACCAATATCTTTCTCCCAATTACAGCGCGTTATCGAGCCGAGCGCGATGAGTGGGGGTTTACAGGGGGATTCACCAGAGACAATACGTTGATGGGAGAGCTGCAAACCACCGGTGTAGTGCTCCGATTTACGCAACGAAACCTCTGGACCATAAACCCAACATGGACCAGAATGCTGACAGAGAAGCTCTCATTCCAAGGGACGTTTCAGTTCAATGAAGCCAGTTACGAAGATGGCCTGCGATTGGGACTCCTCGATTACAGAATCTATGGTGGCTCCGCAGGGTTCCTTTATCACATTACCGAACAAGACGACGTTCTACTATCGGGAACCTATACAAATTTTTCTACGAGCAATGCTCCATTCGGTTTGCAAGCAAGTTTTCCCGGCGTGATGCTGACTGTTAACCATGCATTTACAGAATCCCTGAAAGGTACAGCTTACGGCGGGCCACGTCTCATATCCTCCACTAGTCGGTTTGCCGGCGGCGAGCTAACCACTCAAGACTCGATCTGGGTCTTCGGCGCAGGGCTGACAAAACAGTTTGAAAGTGCCTCTATTCAAACAACGATCAGTCGGGAAGTTTTCCCGAGTGGATTTGGCTTACTGCTTCAAACAGACCGGGTAGGATTGGCTGCATCCTATAAACTTTCTGAAACCGTGACTGCGTTCGTTGGCACCTCCGCTTATATCGTCTCCGGAGCGACAACTCGAGCCCAAGGGGGCAGCTTACCAAATCAAAAACTGTTCTTCACTACACCCAGCGTGGCTTGGAAATTTTCCGAATGGTGGAAGGCAGAGGCGTCCTATACCTATGGGTGGCGGGAGATAGAAAACTTCGGTGCCCCGGTAATGGCAAACACCGTCATGCTGACGTTGACCTACTATCCGCCCAAAATGGCAATTTCAAATTGAGCTAATTTCGATACCATGCTCTCTTCCAATCAAGGAAGTAATTCTCTATGACGACACCTCAACATCTGCAGGAACCTGAATCGACGTTAAACCTTCGCGAGTACTTGGTCATCTTTCGGCGAAGACGTCTGTCGATCCTTTTGATTGGGGGCTTGCTGCTTTGTTTGAGTATGACCGCGGCAATCATGTGGCCTCCGACCTTCAAGTCCACCGCAACGATTCTGATCGAAGAACAGGAAGTGCCTGCGGAACTCGTCCATAGCACCATCACCAGTTACGCGGACCAACGGATTGAAATGATCAAGCAACAGGTGATGAGCCGTTCCAGTCTTTGGAAGGTAGTCGAACAATACGATCTTTATTCAGGGATGCGAAAAGAAAGCCCGACCGAAGGGGTCATCAAACGCTTCACCAAGGATATCGAGGTCGAAGTGATCAGCGCCGATGTGATCGACAAACGAACACAGCATGCGACCAAGGCCACCATTGCCTTCACTGTGTCCTACAGCAGTGGAGCGCCTGATACCGCCCAACGGGTGGCGAACGAGCTGACCAGCCTGTTTCTCGGCGAGAATCTCAAGAGCCGCGAACGCCAGGCACAAGAAACCACTACTTTTCTGAAACAGGAGGCGGAGAGTCTCGCGGCGCATATCGAAGAGGTGGAAGCCAAATTGGCCACCTTCAAACAACGCGCGTCCGGTGCATTGCCCGAGTTAATGCCGCTGAATCTCCAGATGATGAACCAATCGGACCGTGAGCTGATGGACCTCGATCAACAGATCCGCAGCCTTGAGGAGCGCAAGTCGTATCTCGATGGAGAATTAGCGACCATCAAGCCGAATACACCCATCCTGTCCGTAACCGGAGAACGTATCCTCGATAGTGTGGAGCGGTTACGTAGCCTCCGGGCCGAATATGCCGGAGTGGCCGCGAATCTGTCGTCGGATCATCCGGACGTGATCAAGATGAAACAGGAAATCTCCGCGCTGGAGAGGGAAACCGGGGCGAATCCGGAGACTGAAGAGATCGCCAAACAATTGATCGATGCCAGGGCCAGGCAGGCCACGCTCGCCGACCGCCTCGGAGAGAACCACCCCGATGTGTTGCAGACTCAACGTACGACCGTGGCGCTGGAACGAGAACTTCGGAGGATCGGTACTGGTGCCGGCAACAAGCCGATGCAGCGGCCTGAGAATCCGGCCTACATCAACATTCAGGCACAACTCAATTCGGTGAATTCATCTCTGCAAGCATTGAAAACCAGCCGTACGACCGTCAAACAACGACTCCAGGATTATGCCAAACGCATCGAGCGGACTCCGGTGCTGGAACCGGACTATCTGACGCTCGCGCGCGACCGCGACACCTCGTCCCAAAAATATCAGGACATTCGCTCACGACTCCTAGAGGCCAAGGTGTCGGAAGGCCTCGAGGTCCAGCGGAAGGGCGAACGGTTCTCTCTCATCGATCCACCCGGGTTGCCGGAGAGTCCCGAAAAGCCCAACCGGAAGGGCATTGTGCTATTGGGGCTCATCCTGGCGCTGGCTGGCGGCGCGGGAAGCGCGGCGGTCGCGGAACACCTCGACCGCTCCATTCATACGCCGGAACAATTGGTTCGATTGACGCACACATTCCCCCTGGCGGTGATTCCCTACATGCCGAACAGGGAAGACCTCACGCGTGCGTTGAAACGCAGGAGATTGATTCGAACCGCAAGCCTGGGAGCGTTGGCCCTGCTTCTGCTCGTGAGTCATCTCTTCTGGACTCCGTTGGATGTGCTTTGGTACGCCGCGCTGAAACGGTTCGGCGTTGAATGATTATCGTCAGCGTTCAGGTGGGATGCATGACGGTTGCGACGCATCACGAACGCTGAACGAAAGGGGATTGCCATGGAATGGTTTCAAGCCGCGCTGGATCGATATAAACAGCAACAGCCTCAGAATCGCCCTGTCTCGAAGCTGCACCGCAACGGCTCAGCCCGGATCACGCCGACTCACATCGTCTATACCCGGACGCGGTCCCTCCACATTCCTGAGGCAGTGCTGCGGGAGCGGCGCATCGTCGCAGGCTTTGAGGGCGGCCGGTTCGTGGATGCCTTCAAAATTCTTCGCACCCAGGTCACGCATCGCATGCGGGAGAAGGGCTGGAACGTCATCGGCGTGACCAGCCCCGGCTTGGGCGAGGGCAAGACCCTCACGGCCGTCAATCTTGCCATCAGTCTGGCGATGGACGTGACCCAATCGGTCTTGCTGGTGGATGCCAATCTTCAGGACCCCAGAATCCACGAGGTATTCGATCTCGGCCCCAGCGAGGGCTTGGCCAACTACCTCCTCGACGATACACCGCTTGAAGATCTGCTGATCCATCCCGGCATCGGCCGGTTTGTCCTGCTTCCGGGAGGACGCGCGGTTCCCCACTCGGCCGAGGCTTTGACCTCTCCCAAGATGATTGCTCTGGTGGAAGAACTGAAACATCGCTACCAGTCGCGGATCATCATGTTCGATCTGCCGCCTCTCCTGAATACGTCCGATGTGTTGGCGTTTTCACCCTATATCGATGCCTTGCTGCTGGTGATCGAGGAAGGGCGTACAAAAGGCGAGGATGTGGAACGGGCCTTGTCCCTGGTGAAGCAATCGACCCCGGTGCTCGGCACGGTGTTGAACAAGGCGGGGCGGGCGGGGATCGGTCCGGCTGAGATGAAGAAACTCGTCTGATCGCTCGAACTGTCGATGTACAAACCGGTATAGACCTGGACGCAGGTCCGGCAACTGTTGTATGAGAGCCGTTCATTGCAGGACAATAGCGCCGAACGTTTCTCCACCCCATGAAACAAATTCTTCAGCATAAACGGTCCGGGTTGGTGAAAGTAGAAGAGGTGCCTCCGCCCTGCCTCCGCGGCAGCGGACTCCTGGTGCTGAATGAGGCATCTCTTATCAGCCCGGGCACCGAGAAGTCGACGATCCAGAGCACGAAACAATCTCTCGTCGCCAAGGCCATGGAACGGCCGGAGAAGGTTAAGAAGGTCCTCACTGCCATTCAAACGGACGGGCTTGCGCTCACGCTCTCCCGGGTATTCGACAAATTGGACTCACCCGCATCTCTCGGCTACAGCTGTGCCGGGACGGTAGTGGACGTATCCCGCGATGCAGATGTCTTTACCGTGGGTGATCGTGTGGCCTGTGCCGGACAGAATTATGCCTCCCATGCCGAAATGGTGTATGTCCCGAAGCATCTCTGCGTGAAGATTCCCGAGACGGTTGATTCCGAAGATGCGTCCTTCGTGACGCTTGGAGCCATCGCCTTACAGGGAGTCCGTCAGGCGGAACCCAGGCTGGGAGACCGAATCGCCGTCGTCGGCCTTGGGCTGCTTGGCCAATTGACCGTGCAATTGTTGAAAGCGTCGGGCTGCCGCGTGCTCGGCTCCGATGTGGATCGATCCAAGCTGGAACTGGCGCGACAGTTGGGGGCCGACATGGTGACCCCGTCTTCCGATCTTGCTGATGCCGCCGCGACCTTTTCCGACGGCCATGGCGTGGATGCGGTAATCATCACGGCGAGCACCAAGGATAACGGCCCCATTGAGGCCGCCGGTGAGATCGCGAGAAAAAAGGGGAGGGTGGTGGTGGTCGGCGCGGTCGGGATGAACATTCCGCGCGAGCCCTATTATAAGAAGGAATTGGAATTGCGGCTGTCCATGTCCTATGGGCCGGGACGCTACGACGTCCACTACGAAGAGCAGGGGCGCGATTACCCGTTCGGCTACGTACGCTGGACGGAGCAGCGTAACATGCAGGCCTTTCTTGAGTTGGTAGCCGAACGCAAAGTCCAACTCAAGCCGTTGATCACCCATCGCTTTCCCATCGAGCAGGCGGAGTCCGCTTACGCCCTGATGATGGAGGGCTCGGTGCCCTACATCGCCATGGTCATCACCTATCCCTCCGACCACACGCGTCCCTTGCCTCGAACCATACCCGTCGGGACTGCCCAGGCCGCCCGCCCGGTGACGTTGGGGATCATCGGGGCGGGGAACCATGTGCGGGACATGCTCCTTCCTCCGCTTCAGAACATGAGCAACGTGGCTATCCGCGGCATCTGCACGGCCTCCGGCCTCACCGCGAAGACCCTGGCGACGAAAATCACCGCGGCCTATTGCACCAGCGACAGTCGGTCGATCCTGGACGACCAGGCGATCAACACGATATTGATCGGCACTCGCCACGATAGCCATGCCGCATTGACGGTACAAGCATTGCGCGCGGGCAAACACGTGTTCGTCGAAAAGCCCCTCTGCCTGACGGAGGACGAACTGCAGGACATCCGCTCAACCTATGAGAAACAGGCGGCCGAGGGGTTGCATCTGATGGTAGGGTTCAACCGCCGATTTTCGCCGCATGCGAAGGAAGCGCGGACGTTCTTCTCCTCGCGTTCGAATCCGCTCGTCATGCTGTATCGCATCAACGCGGGGCGGATTCCCGCGGATCATTGGGTGCAGGATCCGGACGTGGGTGGCGGACGCGTGATCGGGGAGATCTGCCATTTCGTCGATTATATGCATGCGCTCTGCGCCTCGCCGCCCACATCGGTGTTCGCCTCCAGGGTCGGACGCCATAGTTCCGGCATCACCGAAGACCAGTGCAGCCTCTCATTGACGTTCGGAGACGGATCGATCGGCACCATCATCTATACGGCTGAAGGCAGCAGTGCGCTCCAGAAGGAACACTTTGAGGCGCACGCGGACGGCATGTCCCTCGTCATGAGCGACTTCATGGAGACGCGGACCTATCACAACGGCAAGAGCGCGCTGTTTAAGACCGCAAAGCGGGATAAGGGATTTGCGCAGGAAATGGCGCAGTTTGTACAGGCTATCGAGCAGGGACTGCCTCCGGTCATCCCGTTCGAACAGATCGACGCCGTCACACGCGCCTGCCTGCTGGCAGTGCGGAGCTTGTCCTCCGGCGTTGCGTACCCGCTCTAGCAGGATGCGGAAAAACTCGATTGTTGCGCCGTACGCTACAATTCACTCCTGTACCGTATGGGTTTAGCAGTTACCCGCAGGATGCGCAAAAAGGCCGTCCAGCAAGGCCGCGAAAACGCCGCTGGCGGACTTTTTCCGCATCCTGCTAGTCGGGGGACGAGTACCGCAGCCCCCAGGAACCTGCCGACGAATGTTGTTGACCTCTCCTTTCTTGTCCCGTAAGTAGGAGGATATGTACGAAACCTTTTATCACCTGAATACCAAGCCCTTTACGCTCGCTCCAAATCCGGATTTTCTGTATCGGGGCGACACCCACCGGCTCGCGATGGCGACCTTGGAATACGGCCTTCTTAATGAGGCAGGGTTCGTCGTGCTGACAGGCATGCCCGGAATGGGAAAAACCACGCTCCTGCAGCAACTCCTGGCAGAACATCAGCACCGGTTCACGACCGGATTGATCACCAATACCCACAGTGGGATGGATACCCTGCTTCCCTGGATTCTGCTCGCCTTCGGACTGGGCGGTGCACAGCAGGACAAACTGCAGGCATTCCATGAGTTCGAGCAATTCCTCGCAAAAGAATTCATCGCCAGACGGCGGGTGCTCTTGATCGTCGATGAAGCCCAGAATCTCGGCGCGAATCTCTTGGAGGAACTGCGCCTGCTCTCCAACCTCAATAAAGACAAGGCGCCCATCCTCCAGATTATTCTCTCCGGACAGCCGGATTTACGACAGCTCCTCCAACGCAAGGACCTGACACAGTTCGCCCAGCGCGTGATGGTGGACTACAGCCTCGAACCCTTCAAAGAAGAAGACAGTCTGGGTTACATTGCCCACCGCCTGCGAGTCGCGGGTCGTGAGGAACCGATCTTCACGCACCATGCCACTCGTATGATTCATCGGCTGACCGGCGGCATCCCACGCCTGATCAACCAACTGTGCGATACGGCCCTGACCTATGGTTTCGCAGAGGAGGCCCCGTTTCTGTCAACCAAGATCGTGGCGCAGGCGGCGAAAGACCGGAGCAAAGGGGGCATTCTCCCGCTCACGGACACCGACGCGCTCACGGCGATGACTTCGGAACAGGATGCGGCCGAACAGGCTCAGCTCGCCACCTTCGCATCCCGAACCGCTTCCACTCCAAGCCTCGGCGACAGATCAGCCAAGACCGTGCAGGCTACCACAGCAGCCCGTCCGCCAAGCCATGACGCGGGGGAAGCCTACGAACGTGGCCTGGCGCTCAAGAAAGTCGGGTTGCATAAAGATGCGCTGCAACAGTTTTCCCTCGCCGCTCAGGATGCGGCTCTGACATTCAGGGCCATGGCGCAAGTCGGCATTTGCCTGAAATCCCTCGGCCAGTCCGAGGACGCCGCCACCGCATTTCGAAAAGCCCTGCAGGCGCAGCGAGGCACTTCCGTCGACACCATCCAGGTGCGATACCTGCTCGCGCGCACACTGGAATCCTTGGGACGCATCGACGACACACTTGAGCACTACCGCTGGATCAGGCGGGAAGAGCCCAACTTCAAAGATGTCGCGGAACGAATCGAGCGCCTCGGCGGCCGCCGGTCCCCATCGCCTCGCAACGCAGAAGGCACCGGAGACGGATCCTCCTGGGTCGCACAGCTGCAGCGCATTCTCGGCGCCTCCAAGTAAGCGGCCGCTTCGCTCACCCCCACCTCCCGATCGACTGCCCCTCAAGTTTCGCTCTGCGCCGACCGATGATGGTTCAGGGGAGTGCCTGCATGGGTTTAGAAATCATTGAAATTGTCGAAGACGACCAGGGTCAGGCCAAGCTGTTGGATCAGGTCCTTCGGCAAGCGTCTTTCCGGACCAATGTCGCATTCGATGGCCCGTCCGGGATGCAGGACGTGTGGCGTATCAAGCCCTCCTTGATCATGGCCGACGATAACTTGCCCGGCTTGACCGGACGGGAAATGTGCAAACGCCTCCGGCAGGACCCTTCCACCAAATACATTCCCATCATTCTCATGTCCGGCTATTCGTCTGAAGAACGTCGTGTCGAGGCACTCGATGGCGGAGCCGATGACTTCATCGTCAAACCCTATGCAGCGGGTGAACTGGTCGCGCGCGTGAGGGCGCTGCTGCGCCGATCTCAGCAGGGACAAGGACAGGAGGAGGACATCGGTGAGGATCTCGCCTTGACGGAGAGTCTGTACGTGGCAGTGTACCGCGGGCAGAAGTTGACGCTATCCGTTCATGAATGGAAATCACTGCGGCGACTGACCAATACGGTCGGAAGCGTGGTCCCGCGCGAAGAACTCAGCACGCTCCTCTGGGGGGACGACGCCCTGATGCATGACGGGGAAATTGACCGGTGCATGGAGCAATTAAATAAGAAACTCGCCGGGGAGGGCCCGGCTGCGGGACACATCAAAATGGTTCCCGGCGGCTTTCGCCTGATCATCCCTCCCTCAGAGAAGCCGGACATCGTCCAGGCTCAATAACGCGCCTTTGCGATCGCCCTCGCTCCACAGACGGCCTGCGGCCAGTGCATCCAGCAACCAGGCCAACTCTTCCGGCACTCGTCTCGCCCGGCGACGGGCCCGCTTCCAGTCCCGTTCGATACATGCCTGCACGGTGAGATTCAGCCTCTTGCCCCAGCGCCTGAAATCCGCCATTTCCTCATACCGCCCCAATAGAGCCTGAACCTGTTTGATCCGTTTCAGCCCATCCTGTTTGGCCGCTGCTTGTCCCGGCAACCACTCCGTCTGATAGCGGATCGTCTTCAGGGCGAGACGCAGCGCATGGAGACGTTTTCGACGTGGCTTCTCCAGGGCCTTCTCGATCAGCCGCGAGAGGAGGCGCTCATGCTCATGCCTCAAGACTTCCAGTCGGTGCTTCACGGAAAGACCCGGGGGAGTGATCATCGGAAGCGCCTGTTTCCAGACTGCCTGTTCAATCTTGCGATAGGTTTGCGCGCGAGTCAGTTTGCGTTCCCGCTCGACGATCCAGGCCTCGACGGCAGTGATGTCCGACTCGGGCGCTTCAATCTTCATGAGATATTGCCGGAAGACTTGCAAGGCCCGGAGCCGACTCAACCGACTCACAGTCCGGGCCATCACCGCGGCACGGTCACGATTGTCACAGAGCTCCAGTAATGCTTGAAGTCTACGGCAGTGGGTGCGAATCGAGTGGATGGTATCAGCGGTGCCGTCGCCCGCCATCGCGTGGCGTATCAAACGAAGCACCGTGGCTTGGTAGGCGGCTGCCGCCTGAACGACATCTTGCCCGAAACCGGGGGGTGCGGTATGAATAGGGGAACGCGACTTCCTCATGGCAGCCTCAAAGCAGACATGAGAGGTGCCGGCCGGAGAGCGGCGGTAAGACTTCGAGTAACGATTGAGCTTGTAACCGCCACCTGATCACCGACTTTCTTCCTGTAGGAGGATGCCCGATGGACTGCCTCTTCTTTCGACATGGTATCGCGATCGAGCGTCAGGAGTGGAGCGGGCAGGAACAGGACCGTCCACTGACCGACAAAGGCGCAGCGCGAACCCGGGAGTCCGGCAAGGGACTGCTCAATCTGCGCATCAAGCCGACGCATATCCTTTCAAGTCCGCTGGCGCGTGCGCACGACACCGCCGCCATTCTTCAATCCTTGATTCGTCCCAAGCCGAAGATCCGGATCTGCGCCGAACTCAATCCAGCAGCGCAGCCGCGCACCCTGTTTGCGCTGCTGGATGCGTTGCCGCCGGACGCCGTCGCGCTCTGTATCGGCCATGAACCTCACCTGAGCCTGGCAGCGGGAATCCTGCTCACGGGAAAGCCCTGCAGCGGCCTGTCATTCAAAAAAGCAGGAGCCTGCCTCATCCACATCGAAGAGTCCGTGAGGCCCGCGGCAGGACGACTCGAATGGTGGCTGACGGCAGCACAACTGCGTGCCCTCGCATGATCTCCAGCCGACTCACAAGCCAGTCCAACAAGTAGCGAATACCGGTTGCGCATCGTGAAACCGGATCTGCCGGGATACTCGAGACTGCTCATAGAGACAGACAGGGCTTCGCACAAGCGCACCGTGCGAGGGAAGGCGGAGGAACCAGAACCAGAACCGGCAGACGTTTCAGGTAACTTCGTCTTCCTGGCTTGTGGTGACGAACTGAACCGGCCGCTTGAACACCTTCTCGAAGAGATCGCTGCGACCCCGCGCCGCCCAGATTTCCAGCTCGGCATCACCCGACACGTCCACCGTGATGACGACGGTCTTGCCGATTTTGACTTCGACGTTCCGTACCACCGAAAACTGGCTTCGATCCAATCCGTCGGCAATACGGAGCAGGGCCGACAGCACGTTGATGATGCGCTGATTCCCTTCCGGCAACGCGGTGAACTCACTGTGCTTCCGCGTCGGTACCGAGCGGCGGTGATACCGCGAGACATTCGCCACCAGATCGATTTCCTCGGCGGTGAATCCGGAGAGATCGCTGTTCTTGATCAGGTAGTAGGCATGTTTGTGATGCTGGCGTGAATTGATCAAATATCCGATGTCGTGCAGGATGGCCGCGAACTCCAGCCACTCACGCTCCCGCTGCCCAAATCCATGCAAAGACGTGGTTTGATCGAACAGGCGTAAGGCGAGTCCGGCGACATGGAGCGCATGCGTCTCGGAGACATGGCACCGGCGAGCCAGGGCCAGAATGTTCCGCTTCCGGACATCGGGAATGTCCCGCTCCGCCTGAATACCCTCGTGGTGCCGCTGAATAAAATCGTAAATGATCCCTTCCCGGATCGCCTTGTCGCAAATCGTCAGCTCATCTTTCCGTAACAGGTCGAGCAGAACTCGAAACACTATCGTTGCAGGAAGCAGCGTATCCACGCGTTTGGGATCGAGCCCCGGCATGGCCAGCCGGGTTTTCAGCGTGGCGTCGGCCAGACGTTTTTCAACGGCGGCAATTTCTTTCGCCGAAATTTTCGTGAGGTTCAGCTGCTGGAGCGGGCGGCCCGTGCGCTGCAGATAAATGACTTCGGCCAGGTTGCCCGCCATCCCGGAAGTGGCGATGATCTGTTCCACGCGTTTGGCCTTATAGGTACCGAGCGCCTGCTTGAGTTGACCGGTCACCGCCTCTTCCAATTCGTGCAGCATCGCCTTGGAGGGGGGTGTCTTCGTCAGATACAAATCTTTGAGCCGAATCGCTCCCAACTTGAGGCTGCGAGCCTGATAGATCGTTTCCCGGTTCCCGACGATCACCTCGACCGAACCGCCTCCGATATCGATCACGAGGGTAGGCGGCTCAGGGAGAGCGACGCTGTTCTGCACGCCAAGGAAGATTAAGCGGGCTTCCTCTGCGCCTGTGATGACCCGGACCGTCAACCCGGTTTGTTGTGCGACATGATCGAGAAATTCCCCGCCGTTTCGCGCCTCTCGCACCGCGCTGGTCGCCACGCCTTCGATCCGCTCGTAGCCCTTGTTCCTGGCCAGCGTGACCAGGTTCCGGATGACTTCGAGGCCGCGCATCATGGCCTGGTCGGAGAGGCGGCGTGACGTGAACACCCCGTCACCGAGACGGGTCATGTCTTTGAAGCGGTCGAGAATCTTATAGGTGTAGTCCGGCTGAACTTCCGCCAGGACCATATGAATGGAATTGGTGCCGATATCGAGGACGGCCAGTTTGGGCATCTACATGCTCGCAGAGGGAGCTACGTGCCGGATGTTCTTGCCTTCAACCATGTAGACGACAAGTTCCGCAATATTGGTGGCATGATCGGCAATCCGTTCGAGCGACTTCGCCACGAAGGTGAGCCGGATCGCGCGGGTTATGGTCCGCGTGTCTTCCAGCATAAAGGAGAGCAGTTCTCGAAACAACTGCTCGTTCACCTCATCGACAAAGTCGTCGTCGGCGCACACCTTCCGCGCCAGCACCGGATCTGAATTCACGAAAGCATCCAGACAGTCCTTGACCATGCGCATCGTCCAATTGGCCATGCGCGGAATGTCGATATAGGGCTTCAGCTGCGGCTCGCCGTTCAGCTCCAGGGCTCGCTGCGCGATGTTGTCGGCCAGATCGCCCATCCGTTCCAGTTCAGACGAAATCTTCATCCCCGTCGTCACGAACCGCAGATCGCGGGCCGTCGGTTGTTGCAGCGCCAGCAACTGGATGCAGAGTTCGTCGACCTCGACATCCAACGCGTTGACATCGTGGTCCTGCTTGATGACATCGACTGCTAGATCGGAATCCCGATCCACCAACGCCTGCAGGGCCTGTTGAATCTGCGATTCGACGAGGCCTCCCATGCGGAGCAATGTCTGCTTGAGATGCGCGAGGTCTTGATCGAAATGTCGTTGCATGCTCCAACTCCTCCCGCGAGTTATCCAAACCGCCCGGTGATGTAGTCTTCCGTTCGTTTATCATGCGGGGTCGTAAAAATCGTCTTGGTATCGCCGAACTCTACCAATTCGCCCATCAGAAAAAAACCGCATTGATCCGACACGCGCGCGGCCTGCTGCATGTTGTGCGTCACGATCACCACGGTGTAGGTATCCTTTAAGGTATAGATGAGTTCTTCAATCTTGCCGGTCGCGATGGGGTCCAGGGCCGAACAGGGCTCATCCATCAGGATAACGTCGGGCTGGACCGCCAGCGCGCGCGCGATGCACAACCGCTGTTGCTGGCCGCCCGACAATCCCAGGGCGCTTTGCATCAACCGGTCCTTCACCTCATCCCAGAGTCCGGCGCCCTGCAGACTATGCTGCACGAGTTCATCCAGAGACCGCTTATCCTTGGTGCCGTGCAGACGCGGACCGTACGCGACATTGTCGTAGATCGATTTGGGAAACGGGTTCGATTTCTGAAAGACCATCCCCACACGCTTCCTGAGATCGGTGACGTCGATGGCGGGGTCGTAGATGTCGGCACCGTCCAGTTCCACACGCCCCACCGCGCGCGCCCCTTCCACCAGGTCGTTCATCCGATTGAGACATCGCAACAATGTGGATTTTCCGCACCCCGACGGACCGATGAAGGAGGTGACCGAATGGGTCCGGACCGTCAGTGAGACCCGAAAGAGGGCCTGTCGTTGGCCGTAGTAGAAGTCGAGATTGCGGACCAGCACTTTTGCATCGACGGAAGTTCCGTGCGCCACGTGGGGACGAGTGAGACGCGGTTGGGGAACGGTCGGCCGCAGTGACAATGCCGGCGTCGTCGGCGACAGACTACGAGTCTGGATATCCATGCGCAATCCTTTCTGTGATCACACTGCCGAGGCGGCAAATCGTCGTCGTAAACGGTTGCGTAGCCGCACCGCCGCCCAATTCAGCGACACAACCACGAGGATCAGAATCAGCGTGGTCATATACACCATCGGCTTCGCCGCCTCCACGTTCGGGGACTGAAACCCGACGTCGTAAATATGGAACCCCAAGTGCATGAACTTTCGATCAAGATGCAGAAAGGGAAGGTATTCGTCCAGCGGAAGGGCAGGGGCCAATTTCACCACCCCGGTCAGCATCAAGGGCGCCACTTCCCCGGCGGCCCTGGCCATGGCCAGGATCAGTCCCGTCAAAATTCCCGGTAACGCGCAGGGGAGGATCACATGCCGGAGCGTTTCAAATTTGGTCGCGCCCAGTCCGAGCGAACCTTCCCGGAAATCACGTGGGACCGCAGACAGTCCTTCCTCCGTCGCCACGATCACGACCGGGACGGTGAGCAGCGCCAGGGTCAAAGAAGCCCACAGAATGCCGCCAGTGCCGAAGGTGGGATTCGGGAGCGCCTCGGGAAACAACCATTGGTCGATCGTGCCACCCAGCGCATAGACAAAAAAGGCGAGGCCGAACACCCCGAAGACAATGGACGGCACACCGGCCAGGTTGTTCACCGCAATCCGCACCAGCCTGACCAGCAGGCCTTGATTCGCATACTCCCGCAAATAGACGGCGGCCATCACACCGAACGGCATCACAGCCAAGGTCATCAGAAAAACCATCAGCACCGTGCCGAAGATCGCCGGAAAAATCCCGCCCTCCGTGTTCGCTTCACGCGGCTCAGTGGAGACGAACAGCCACAGACTCTGTACATAGGCCAGGAGTTTCTCACCCCAATGCATCCCGTTCGGCCGACTGACGGCCAACACCTGATCGAGAGAGAGCCGCACCGACCGGCCGGTGGAGACGGTCAGGAACAAGACCTCCTGCCCGGCCTCCTTGTGTAACCGCTCAAGCGCCTCAGTCTTGGTGAGATAGTCTCGCTCCAACGCGGTAATCTGATCGAGGAGACGCTGATCTTTTTCGGCATCGCCGGGAGCGAGTCGGCCGCCCAGCGTCAACGCATGTCGGGCAAGCCTGGCCTTCTCAATCCGATAGTTGATGGAACCGATTTCTTCTCGCTCCAGATGTTCGATCCGCCGACGTAACTGATTGGCCCGCTCCACCAGCGTCTTCACCGTCGTCCATGAACTCCCGCTTGCGCTTCCTGTCGCGGCCCCCTCCACGCCGACCGTGATCCGACCGAAGGCAGGCCCCCACTCACGCCGCTCGACAAGCGTGAGATCCTCGGGATGCGCACTCGACACAATATCCGCGGCATTGATCCAACGATATTCGGACCCGAACACATCCCGATTGCCGACGCGATACCGAAACCGGCGCTGTCCGGTAGGCGAGTCCGGCGTGATCGAATTGGGGATGACTTCTTCTCCCACCACTTGACCGATCACTGTCTCCTGCGTCTTCAGCGTCGTCTCTTGCAAGGCACCGGGCCAGAACTGTCCCAGGCCGTTGATCATAATCAGCCCCAGCATGCCGGCCACCATCAACAGGCTGAGCGCCACACCGGAGGCCGTCATCCAGACGAACAGTTCCCCGCCACGCCAGAAGTTCTTCATGAGCTTCGACCGTTCACCCATGGCTATACTTATCCCGGAGCCGCTGACGAATGAGTTCCGCCAACGAGTTGATGACAAACGTGACGATGAACAAGAGCAAGGCGGCCAGGAACAACACCCGATAGAGACTTCCGCCATGCGGGGCTTCCGGAATTTCCACGGCGATATTGGCCGACAACGTCCGA
>Ga0268299_1001254_pt1 | contig 48790 bp, 42 predicted proteins | sample NOBtaG_FD_193484 | JGI IMG/M metagenome (GOLD analysis project Ga0268299, IMG submission 193484) | Activated sludge microbial communities from bioreactor in Nijmegen, Gelderland, Netherland - NOB reactor | ecosystem: Engineered > Bioreactor > Aerobic > Activated sludge | place: Netherlands... | reverse complement strand
GTGCAGGGTGCAGGGGTGCAGGGTGCAGGGGTGCAGGGTGCAGGGGTGCGTGAGGCCGTGCTCGACAACGGGCTGAAGGTGCTGGTGCAGGGCGTGCACACGGCGCCGCTGGCCTCCGTGTGGTGCTGGTACCGCGTGGGGTCGCGGGACGAGGGGCCCGGGGTGACCGGGGTGTCGCACTGGGTGGAGCACATGAACTTCAAGGGCACCACCAACATCCCGCGCGACCAGGTGAAGGGCATCATCGAGCAGTTCGGCGGCAGCTGGAACGGGTACACCTGGATCGACCAGACCACCTACCTCGAGACCGCCTCCACCGACGCGCTCGACCGGATGCTCTTCATCGAGGCCGAGCGCATGGACAAGTGCCTCTACGACCCGGCGGAGTGCGAGTCCGAGCGGACGGTCATCATCTCCGAGCTGCAGGGCGGCGAGAACGACCCCGAGCAACTGCTCGACATGGAAGTGACGGCCACCGCGTTCAAGGTGCACCCGTACCGACATCCCACCATCGGGTGGCAGGCCGATCTCGAGACCATGACCCGCGACGACCTGTTCGGCCACTACAGGCGCTTCTATACGCCCTCGAACGCCACGCTCGTCATCGTGGGTGACGTCGATCCGGACGATGTGCTGCGGCGCGTCGAGCAGCAGTTCGGTGGCATTGTCGGGCACGAGCGGCCCGCGCGCCGCACGGCCGTCGAGCCGCGGCAGGAGGCCGAGCGCCGCGTGACCCTGCGCAAGGAGGGCACGACGGCGTACTGGAAGGCGGTGTATCACGCGCCCGCCTTCGGCGACCCGGCCTTCTTCCCGCTGCTGGTGGCCGATGCCGTCCTGAGCGGCGGCGCGGGACTCAACATCTGGTCTGCGGGCCGTGTGTCCCGGCCCCAGCGCAGCTCACGGCTCTACCGGCGGCTCGTCGACAGTGGGCTGGCGTCGTCGGTGCACGGCGCGTTGATGCCGACCGCGCAGCCGTTCCTCTACGCGATAAACGCGACCGTGTCGGCCGGCCGGACGCTGGCGGCGGTGGAGGATGCCGTGCTGGACGAGATCGACCGCCTCGCCCGGGAGGGCATCACCGAACGGGATCTCGAGAAGGCGAAGGCCCAGTTGCGGGCACGCTTCGTCTTCGACATGGACGGCGTGACCGACGTCGCTCATCAGCTCGGCTACTTCGAGACCATTGGCTCGTGGCGCGACGCGTTGACGCTGGCTGACAGGCTGGCCGGCGTCACCCTGGCCGAGGTCCACGACGTGGTGCGCGCGGTCCTGGTCCCTTCCAACCGCACCATCGGGTGGTTCGAACCGCAGGCCGTCGCATGCCGCTGAACCCCGTACGGCACACGCTCGACAACGGCGTGGTCGTCATCGCGCAGGAGAACCACACGACGCCAGCCGTCTCCCTGCTGGCCGTGATCAGGGCGGGTGGCTACGACGATCCACCCGGCAGGGACGGCACGGCAGCGCTGGTGGCCCGGGTGCTCGACCGGGGCACGACGACCCGGACGGCCGAGACCATCGCCGACGACCTGGACGGCCGTGGTGCGTCGCTGTCCGTCTCGGCGGGCCGTCATCAGATCGGCGTGGCGGCCGCATGCCTGGTGGACGACCTGGCGCCGGTGATGGCCATCGCCGCCGACATCCTGCGCACGCCGGCCTTTCCCGAGGCCGACGTGTCTACCCGCCGGGCGGAGATTCTGACGACGATCCGGCAGGAAGACGACGATCCTGCCTCGGTGGCAGTGAACCGCTTCATGGACGACCTGTACGGCACGCATCCCTACGCGCGCCGCGTGCGCGGGACCACGGGCACGGTCAGCCAGCTGCAGCGGGCCGACCTCGTGGCCTTCCACGATCGCTGGTTCGGGCCCGCCGCGCTGACCGTGGTGGCTGTGGGGAGCCTGCCGGCCGGCCAGATGGTGGAGCAGGTGGCCGCGGCCTTTGGCACCTGGTCCGGCGGAGGCGGACCGCGGACGCTCGAGGTCCCGGATGCCGCGGCGTCCCCGACGCGGCGGCTCGCGCGTATCGCGATGCCCGACAAGTCCCAGGCCGACGTGGCGTACGGGTTCGTCGGCGTGCGGCGGCACGATCCGCGGTACATGGCCGCCTCCGTGATGAACAACGCCCTCGGCCAGTACGCGCTCGGCGGGCGGCTCGGTGACAGCATCCGCGAGCGGCAGGGGATGGCGTACTACGTGTTCAGCGCGCTGGACGCGGGGGTCGGCCCCGGGCCGCTGATGGTCCGTGCCGGCGTGTCGGCCGGCAACGTCGATCGCACCATCGCGTCCATCGACGCCGAGCTGACAGCGGTGATCGAGCAGGGCTTTGCCGAGAAGGAGATTGCCGACTCGAAGCAATACATGGTGGGGGCGCTGCCGCGTCAGCTCGAGACGAACGCCGGGATCGCGGGGTTCCTGCTGAACGCCGAGCTCCACGGCCTGGGCCTGGACTACGACAGGCGCATGCCCGACCTGGTTCGCGGCGTGACCTACGACGCGGCCATGGACGCGGCGCGGGCGCTGCTCAGGCCGGGCGCCGCCACGATCGTGGTGGCTGGACCGGAACAGGCGTCAGGCTCTAGGCTTTAGGCTTCAGGTCCGACTCTTTGTCCCGCCGCAAGACCCTTCGGTTGTGTGCCAGTTCGGCCGGAGTGTCACCTAGAGAGCCTGGAGCCTGGAGCCTGGAGCCTGAAGCCTGATCCCTATGCCGATAACGATCCGTAACCTGACGCAGTACGAGGAATTCAAGCAGGTCCTGGCGCTCGAGCAGCAGGTCTGGGGGTTCTCGGACCCCTACGACATGGTGCCGCCGGTCGTCTTCACCATCACCGTGAAGCGGGGGGCGATCCTGCTCGGCGCGTTCGACGAGCGGGACCGCATGGTCGGCTTCTCGTACTCCCTGGTGGGGATGAAGAACGGCAAGGTGCTGCAGTGGTCGCACATGACCGGTGTGCTCCCCGAGCACAGGGGCGGGCTGGGACACCGGCTCAAGATGGCGCAGCGGGAGCGGGCGCTGGCGCTGGGCTACGACCTCATCGAGTGGACTTTCGATCCGCTGCAGGCGATGAACGCCCACCTGAACATGACCAAGCTCGGGTGCGTCGCGGAGGAATACCACAGGAACGTGTACGGCGAGTCCACCAGCGCCCTCCACAAGGGCACACCGACGGACCGGCTGGTGGCGCAGTGGCACATCGCGGCGCCGCACGTGGCGCGGCGGCTGGAGTCCGTGCCCGAGCTGCGGTTCCGCACCGCGGAGGTGGCGGACGCGCCGATGGTGAACACCACGGGCCACGCCGCAGGCTGGCGCACCTGTGCGCGCATCGACCTGAACCTGGACGTGCGGCGCTTCTGGCTGGAGATCCCCACCGGGTTCACGGACATGCAGCACCAGGTGCCCGAGCTGGCGCTGGCGTGGCGCATGCAGACGCGCGACATCTTCGAGACCTACTTCGCGCGCGGCTACAAGGTCGTCGATTTCGTCCTCAACCGCCAGGAGGGCTTCGGTCGATACCTCCTGGCCCGCGACGCCGACTGACCAGGCTAGCCGGGAGGCCAGGCCATCGCGCGTCCACCCAGCACGTGCAGGTGCAGGTGGAACACGGTCTGTCCGGCCTGCGCGTTGCAGTTGATCACCGTGCGGAAGCCGCTGCCGTCGTAGCCGCGCTCCTTCGCGATCGCGGCGGCGCGGCGGATCATCGACCCGACCAGCGCGTCGTGACCCGGCGACAGGTCGTTGGCGGTGGCCACGTGCGCCTTCGGGATCACCAGCACGTGCATGGGCGCCTGCGGGTTGATGTCGTTGAAGGCCAGCAGCTGGTCGTCTTCGTAGACCTTCGAGGCCGGGATCTCGCCCGCGACAATGCGGCAGAAGAGGCAGGACATGCGCCTCATGCTGTACCAGGCGCGGCCACGGGAACAAGGCCCCTGACGGAAACCGGACAGCGCTGGCTGGCCTCTGTGTTATGAGTAGAGGGTTCACGGAGAGGAGAGCATCATGATTGAAAAGTACAAGGACCTCGAAGCGCTTGCCTCCAGGCTCGGCATTCAGGGCTTCGCCATGAGCGAGGCCGGCGGGAAGGTGTCGATCAGCGGCCGTTCGACCTACCAGCTCGAGAAGGATCTGCTGTGGGACGGCATCAAGAAGCACGCTGGCTGGGAGAACGAGGTCGCCGCCGACATCAAGGTGGAGAAGACCGACGTGTTCGGCTACTGGGTCGTCCAGCCCGGTGAGTCTCTCTCGAAGATTGCCAAGTCGGTGTATGACAACGCCAACCGGTACATGGACATCTTCAACGCGAACACGGACCAGCTGAAGGACCCGAACATGATCCACCCGGGGCAGAAGCTGATTATTCCGAAGCGGTAGTCGCCGTCGTCACGGGCCCGCGCGCGGCCACCACCGCGCGCGGCGTGCCCTGCAGGTCGGGGCGGATCCGGAGCAGGACGAGCGCCGGCGCATCCGCCACCAGCCGTCTCACCGCGTCGGCCTGGCCGTATCCGATTTCCATCAGCAGGCGCCCGTCAGGGCGGAGCGCCGCGCCTGCGGCCTCCAACATCAGCCGCACGGCCTCCAGCCCATCGTCCCCGCCCACGAGCGCCGTGGCGGGCTCGTATTCGCGCACCTCCGGCTGCAGCGTTCGGTGGTCGCTGGCCGTGATGTACGGGGGATTGCACACGATCAGATCGACGGGCGGGACCACGCCGGCCAGCATCGAACCGTGATGGAACCGCACCGGCGCCCCGAGCCGGCTGGCGTTCCGGCGTGCGATGGCGAGCGCGTCCGCCGAGATGTCCGTGGCGTGGACGGCGGCCTGCGGCAGTTCCAGCGCCAGCGAGATGGCGAGGCATCCGCTGCCCGTGCCGACATCCGCGATGCAGAGCGGCTCCTGACGGCCGCGACCACGTGCGTAGTCGAGCGCTTCTTCGACGAGCAGCTCGGACTCTGGACGAGGGATCAGTACGCCCCGGCCGACGAGGAAGTCCCGGCCCCAGAACTCCTGGTGCCCCGTGATGTAGGCGACCGGCTCCCGGCGGCCGCGCCGCTCGAGCACCGCCTCGTACGCCGCGGCGAACCCGTCCGGCGGTTCGTCCGCGGCACGGGCCAGCAGCGTCGCCCGATCCCACCCAAGCACATGCCGCGCGAGCAGCTCCGCATCCAGCCCGGCCTCCTCCGACGGGATGCCCGCGGCCACCAACCGCTCGCGCGCCTGCCGAATCGCTGTGCGCAAGCTCACCAAGGTCGCCACATCACCAGATCAGATCACCAGATCAGATCACCAGATCAGATCACCACATCACCACATCACCAGATCACCAGATCTCAGAGACCTGTCTCCACCGCCGTAACCTCCTTCAGCTTCTCGGCGGTGTAGTAGGTGGTGAGCGCGTCGATGAGCTCCCCGACGTTGCCGTCGAGCACGGACGTCAACTGGTGCGTCGTGAAGTTGATGCGGTGATCGGTGATGCGGCTCTGCGGAAAGTTGTAGGTGCGAATCTTCTCGGAGCGGTCGCCCGAGCCGACCTGGCCGCGCCGCTCCTTCGCGATGGCATCCTGCTGCTTCTGCATCTCCAGGTCGTAGAGCCTCGAGCGGAGCACCTTCAGCGCCTTCGCGCGGTTCTTGATCTGGGACTTCTCGTCCTGCTGCGACACGACGATGCCGGTGGGCAGGTGCGTCACGCGGACGGCCGAGTATGTGGTGTTGACGCTCTGGCCGCCAGGGCCGCTCGAACAGAAGGTGTCGATGCGGAGATCCTTGTCATTGATCTGGATGTCGATCTCGTCGGCTTCCGGGAGCACGGCGACGGTGGCCGTGGAGGTGTGGATGCGACCGGAGGCCTCGGTCGCGGGCACGCGCTGCACCCGGTGGACGCCGCTCTCGTATTTCAGGCGGCTGTACGCGCCATGGCCCGCGATGCTGACGATCACTTCCTTCAGGCCGCCCTGTCCCGCCTCGCTCATGTTCAGGATCTCGAGCTTCCAGCCATGGCGTTCCGCGTAGCGGACGTACATGCGGTAGAGATCCGACGCGAAGAGCGCCGCCTCCTCGCCGCCCGTTCCGGCGCGAATCTCGAGGAGCACGTTCTTCTCGTCGTTCGGATCCTTCGGAATCAGCAGGATCTTCAGCTCGTCCACGATGCGCGACTGGCGCTGGGAGAGACCGGAGACCTCCTCCTCGGCCAGCGCACGCATCTCGGGATCGCCGGCGCCGGCCAGTTCCTCCGCCTGCACGAGCTCGGCCGCCACGGTCTTGTACTCACGGTACTTCTCGACCAGCGGTTCGAGGTCGCTGAGCATCTTGGCCTGCTTGCGATACTCGGCCGGATCGCTCTGAACGGATCCGGTCCCGAGCGAAGCGGTCAGCTCCTCGTAGCGGGCTTCGACAGTGGCGAGCTTGTCAAACATAGGGGCGGTGGCGAATCTGTTGATCTGGTGATCTGGTGATCTGGTAATCGATCTGACGATCTAGCGATCTAGCGATCTCGTGATCTATCTGGTGATCTTGTGATCTATCCGTTGATCTGGTGAGCGACGCTGCGCTCTCGCGAACTGCCTGGCAATCTGGTGGTCTGAAGCCTGAAGCCTGAAGCCTGAAGCCTGAAGCCTGAAGCCTGAAGCCTGAAGCCGCACGTCGCAAGCCGCAGCCATCCAGTCTATCCCCCAGATACCGGCGGGAGGAACGCGACCTCGTCGCCGTCACTCACCGCGGTCTTGAAGCGGGCGTACTCGGCGTTGACGGCGCACGAGATCGACGGCCGATAGGCGGCCATTTCCGGAAACTCGCGCACCAGATGCTCCCAGACAGCGGCCACGGTCGCCTCCGGCGGCACCTCCCGCGTCAACTCGCCGGCGCCCGCCAGTTCGCGCAGCCGGGCGAACAGCCGGATCGTCACGCGCATGCAAGCTTTCGCGCGTGGGCGCGCGCCTCCTGGTCGTCCGGATCGGCGGTGGCGCCCTCGACCCACGTGGCGCCGCCCTCGAAGTACTCGTGCTTCCAGATGGGCACGATCTGCTTGATCCGCTCGATGGCGTAGCGGCTGGCCGCAAACGCATCCGCCCGGTGCGCGGACGCGGCCGCGATGGCCACACTGGCCTCCCCGATCTCCAGGCGGCCCGTGCGATGGTGGATCGCAAGACGGACCGACGGCCAGTGCTCCGTCGCTTCCGCGACGATGCGGTCCAGGGCCTTGAGAGCGAGGGGCTCGTAGGCCTCGTAGACCAGGTGCGTCACGCGACGGCCCTGGTTGTGATCGCGCACCAGGCCCAGGAACGTGGTGACCGCGCCGTGACCAGGGCCGGCCACGGCCTGCACCACGGCCTGGACGTCGAGCACGCGGTCGGTGATGGCGGTTGGCGACAGCATGGATCCTCAATTATGCGGGACGGCTCCATCGCCCTCAAGGCTGCCAGAAGTGGTCGAGCGGCTGGTGCCCGCGTCCGACCGGCACGCCGTGGGTCATGGCGCCGGCCACGTAGGCCTTGGCGGCCTCGACGGTCTCCGGCAACGCCCGGCCCAGCGCGAGCCCGGCCGTGATGGCTGCGGCCATCGTGCAGCCCGTGCCGTGGGTGGCGCGGCCCTCGATGCGCGGCCCGACGAACTCGTGAAAGGTCCCGCGGTCGTAGAGCACGTCCACGACCTCCGCGCCTGGAAGGTGCCCGCCCTTCACCAGCACGGCCGCGGGCCCGAGCGCGGCAATGCGTCTGGCGGCATCGCGCATGTCGTCGCGCGAGGCAATGCGGATCTCGGCCAGCACCTCGGCCTCCGGCACGTTCGGCGTCACGATTCGTGCTCGCCTCAGCAGCGATGCCCGCACGGCGTGCACGGCATCGGCGTCGAGGAGCCGGTCGCCGCCCTTGGCCACCATCACCGGATCCACCACCAGGTTCGGCAGTTCCAACGCGTCGACGACCGCGACCACGGCCTCGACCGTGGCGGAGGTCGCGAGCATGCCAGTCTTCACGGCATCGCAGCCGATGTCGCTGACCACGGCCTCGACCTGCGCGGTTACGAACTCGGCGGGGACCACGTGCACGCCGGTCACCCCGAGGGTGTTCTGGGCGGTCAGCGCCGTGATCGCGGAGGTGCCGTACACGCCGAAGGCCGCGAAGGTCTTCAGGTCGGCCTGGATGCCGGCGCCGCCTCCGGAGTCCGACCCGGCAATTGTCAGGGCCCGCGCCCTGCCGGTAGAATTCCTCGTCATGACCCCTCGTGCCTCCACGCTCGCATCGTCCTCGTCCATTGTGGATCGCGTGGCCGCTCCGGCGAGCAGCCTGCGCGTCCTGGCCGTGCTCTTCGTCACCGCGCTGACCGCTGCGGCCTCCCAGGTGAGTTTCCCGCTGCCGTTCACCCCGGTGCCGTTCACGCTGCAGCCGGTCGTGGTGCTGCTCGGAGGCGCCGCCCTTGGCGCGCGGCTCGGGGCATCGGCCCAGGTGCTCTACCTCGCGCTCGGCCTGACCGGCCTGCCGGTCTTTGCCTTCGCGCCGGATCTGCCGCAGGGCCTGCTTCGTCTGCTGGGACCCTCGGGTGGCTACCTGATGGCGTACCCGCTGGCGGCACTGGTCACGGGCGCCCTGGCCGAGCGCGGGATGAATCGCCGCGTGGGCACCAGCCTCGTCGCCATGGCCACGGGCCTCGCGGTGATCTTCGCGGGCGGTGTGCTGTGGCTGGCGAAGGATTTGGGGGTGCCCGCCGCGGTCGCCGTCGGCGCGACGCCGTTTCTCGTTGTCGATGGCGTGAAAATCGTGCTCGCGTCGGCGGTGACACCGGCGCTGTGGCGGGCGCTGAGGTCTTGAGGTCCTGAGGTCTTGAGGTCCTGGGGTCTTGAGGGCTTGGGGGCTTGGGGGCCTGGGGCTTGAGACCAGCGCGTCACGGATCGTCCGCATGCCCACACGTCTTGGCCCGCTTCTCGGCGTTGCGCTCGCGGCACTCACGGTCGCCTCCGGGGCGACGCAGCAAGCCAAGCCGCACGGCCGGCTCTTTCCTCCGCAGGACCTGGGCCTGCTGGAAGCGCCCGACCGCGATCGGTGGCAGCGCCCCGACCGCATCATGGACGCGCTGGGCATCGCCGACGCCTCGCGCGTGGCGGACGTGGGCGCCGGCAGCGGCTGGTTCACCATCCGGCTGGCACGACGCGTAGGACCGCAGGGCGTTGTGTACGCCGAGGACGTCCAGCAGGAGATGCTCAACGCCATCTCGCGGCGCGTGCAGCGCGAGGGCCTTGCCAACGTCCGGCCCGTCCTGGGGCGTGGCCCCGATCCACGCCTCCCCGAGGCCAGCCTCGATGCCGTGCTGATCGTGGATGCGTATCACGAGATCGAGGACCGCATCGGGTTCCTGACCAACGTCGCACGCTCGCTCAAGCCCCAGGGCCGAATTGGCGTCGTCGACTTCAAGGTGGAGGGCGGCGGTCCTGGTCCCGACCTCGACGAGCGCGTCAACCCGGACGCGGTCGTAGCCGATGCCGCCCGCGCAGGGCTACGCATGGTGAGCAGCGAGACATTTCTGCAGTATCAGTACTTCCTGGTCTTTGCGAAGTCGCCCTGAGGTGGTCGCGCCCATTTCATTGCCAATTGCCAATTGCCAACTGACGATTCATTCGGCGATCGGGTGACTGGGGGATTGTGCATTCAATTGCGCGATTCGCTCCAATGCCCGCATGCCGCAATGCCCCAATGCCCCAATGCCGCAATCACGAATGCGACAATGCCGCAATCTGCGATCGCCCGATGAATCGCCCGATTGGCAATCGGCAATCGGCAATGGACAGCCGGCACCAAGCCCTAATCCGCCCGTAGCGCGATAGCAGGGTCGACAAGGGAGGCCTGGCGCGCGGGCAGCCACGTCGCGACGATCGCGACCAACCCGAGCGCAAGGACGACGCCGGCGTACGTAATCGGGTCGAACGGGCTGACACCGAACAGCAGCGACGCGATGAAGCGGCTTCCGGCCAGGGCGGCGACCGTCCCGACGACGAGCCCGATGGCGGCCAGTTGCAGGCCACGCATGACGAACATCCGCTGCACGTCGCCACCCGCGGCGCCCAGGGCCATCCGGATGCCCACCTCGCGCCTGCGCTGGGCCACGATGTACGCGATCACGCCGTAGAGACCGACCAGGCCGAGCAGCAGCGTCACGCCGCCCGCGATGCCCATGATGACCAGCGCGAACGACGTCTCGGCCATCGACGCGCGATAGATGGTGTCCAGTGTGCGCGGGCGCGCCAGCGGCAGGTTCGGATTGATCCCCCAGACCGCCTGCTGCACCTCGCCCAGAAACCCCGCCGTGCCCACGCGTGGCGTGCGCACGGCATAACTCATCCAGCGCTGGACGAACGGACTGCCGTCCCAGAACTGGCTCATCACCATCGGCCAGTACACCGTGGCCGGGGCAGGCCTCGTCACGCCCCGATCGTAGGTATCGCTTGCCACGCCCACGATCTCGCGCCAGGGATCCTTCGGGTTGTTGGTGATGAAGCGGCCGAGCGCGGCCTGCGCGCTGCCCCAGTGCTCGAGGGCGAAGGCATGGCTCACAATCGCCACCGGCCGGCGGCCGTTCACATCGTCCCAGGTGAGGTCGCGTCCGGCGACGAGCGTGTTGCCGATGGTGGCGAAGTAGTTCGGGGTGATCCACTTGTAGAGCCGGATGGGCGGGATCCGGCCCTCCGTCATCGGCTGGTCCTGCACCCACACCGGATCGTTGCTCTCGATGTTCTCCATCGGCATCGAGGACGTGAGGCCCACCGACTCGACGCCGGGAATGGCCTCGAGGCGACGCAGGATCCGCTCGTGGGTCGCGGCCGCCTCGAGCGGGTCCTTCACCACGGTGTCGGGGATGGCGATGCGCATGGTGAACACGGTGTCCGGGCGCGCGAAGCCCGGATCGACGTTTCGCATCGCCATGAACGTCCGGACCATCAGGCCCGAGGCGACGAGCAGGACGAGGGCCAGCGCCACCTGCGCCACCACCAGCGTGTGCCGCGCCCGGTGTCGCTCGCGCCCGTCGCTGGAGCCGCGGCCGCCCTCCTTCAGGGTGAGGCTGACGCCCGTCTGCGCGTAGCGCGCGATCGGCACCAGACCGAACAGCAGCGCCGCAAGCGCCGAGGCAACGACGACGAACGCCACGACCGCCGGGTCGATGGCAATCTCGTCGAGCCGCGGCAGGTAGGTCGGGTTGAACGCGAGCAGCATGCGGATGCCGCCGTACGCGACGGCGAGGCCGAGGGCGCCGGCCAGACCGCTCACTACGCCGGCTTCCGCCAGGAGCTGCCGGACAATCTGCAGGCGGCTCGCACCGAGGGCCGTGCGGATGGCGAGCTCCTGCTGCCGCCCCTCGGCGCGGACCAGGAACAGGTTCGCGATGTTCGCACACGCGACGAGCAGTACGATCACCATCGCGCCCATCAGCGTCCACAGCATCGCGCGGCTGTTGCCCACCACATCGTCAATGAAGGGCCGGACCACGGGCGCCAGGCGGGCCGCGTGCATCATCTCGCGGCTCATGCCCGGCGGCGTCGGGTAGTGATCGATCATGCCCGGGATCAGCCGAGCCATGTCGGCCGTCGCCTCTGCCATCGTCGAGCCGGGTTTCAGGCGGGCCAGGCCCGTATAGCTGAAGTTCGCGACGTGGATGGTCGCGCGGTTGAACCGGAACGGCATGATGAGATCCGGGTTCTCCCGAGGGAAACGGAAGTTCGCGGGCAGCACGCCGATCACCTGGGTGGGCTGGCCGTCCACCTGAATGGACTGGCCGATGGCCGACTCCGCCCCGCCGAACACCCGTTGCCAGTAGCGGTGGGTGAGCACCACCGTCTCCGGCCCGCCCGGGGCATCGTCTTCCCGCGTGAAGAGCCGACCGAGGACCGGGCGGACGCCGAGAAGCGGGAGGATGCCGTCGGTGACGTTGAGGACGGTGACGCGTTCCGGTTCGCCCGTGCCGGTGATGGACGCGGCGCCGCCGTTCCACACGCCGATGTCCTCGAAGACCTTCGCGTCCCGGTAGGTGAAGTAGCTGGCGGGGGACTGCGGGACGTCGCCCTGCATCACGCCGGGCGCGACGTGCCACACGGCCACGAGGCGGTCCGCCGCCGGGTAGGGCAGCGGCTTCAGCAGCACGCCGTTCACCACGCTGAAGGTCAGCGCCGTCGCGCCGATGGCCGCGCCCAGCGTCACGAGGGCGGTGATGGCGAAGATCGGCCGGCCAAGCAGGCGACGCAGGGTTTCGGTCATAGGCACTTCGACGGACCGACGGACCAGGATGTTCTGGCCGTCGAGGTCTTGAGGTCCTGCGGTCTTGAGGTCTCGGGGTCTTGGGGGCCTGGGGTCCTGGGTTGTGGATTGCGGTGCTCACCGCCGGTAGCTGCCCGCCGGACCTCGAGCGGCGTAACCCAGCGCGGGCAGGACCGTGGCCCAGACCGCGGCCAGCACGGCCAGCGCGAGCGTGCGTGGCTCGCCGAGGACGACGGCACCGAGCCGCTCGCCGGCGACGTACGCCAGCGGCCCGCCGGCCGCGCCGGCCAGGGCCGCGACGCCCGGCGAGGCCAGCACCCAGCGGAAGCTGAATCGGAAGGTCGTGGCGAACTGCATCCACATCACGACGATCCATGGCGGACAGAGCCACGGCACCACTGAGCCGGTCGGGAAATGCAGCAGGCCAGCCCCTACCTGTGTCGAGTCCACGACGAAACCGACAGCGCCGGCCAGGACCGCGAGGCGCCACTCCTCGCGTCTGTCCCTGGTCAGGACCATGTGCGCCACCAACAGGCACGTCGCAATGGCTGTGCCGGGCCACACACGCCCGGCGGCGGCACCGAAGACCAGCGCGCACCAGCCGGCCATGTAGAGGAAATAGTTGAGGACGTTTGTCATCAACGGCGTGCTGTTGAGACGCAGCCCGCAAGCCCCAAGCCCCAAGCCGCCCGCATCCGCCAAGGCTTCGGCGCGCCAAGCAGGCCGCAAGCCGGCCCCTGCTAGACTCTCCTGATGCTCCCGCACTTCTTCGACGCCGTCCTTGACCTCATCATCAAGACCTCCACCGACCTTCCGCCCGACGTGCGCGCCGCCATGAAAGGCGCCTTGGGGCAGGAGGAGGCGGGCACGCGCTCCGCGCAGGCGCTGACGATCATCGCGCAGAACATCGACCAGGCCGCCACCGGCGAAGGCGCGATCTGCCAGGACACCGGCATGCCCACCTTCGAGATCAAGGTGCCGGTGGGCGCCAACCAGATCTGGATGAAACAGCAGATCAAGGCCGCCGTCGCGGAGGCGACGAAGCGCGGGAAGCTGCGGCCCAACTCCGTAGACTCGCTCACCGGCGAGAACTCAGGCAACAACCTCGGTCCCGGCACACCCATCCTCCACTTCGAGCAATGGGAGAAGGACGCGATCGAGGTGAAGCTCATCCTGAAGGGCGGCGGCTGCGAGAACATGAACATCCAGTACTCGCTGCCGACGGAGCTCCCGAAGCTCGGGCGTGCGGATCGCACGCTGGAGGGCGTGCGCAAGTGCATCCTCCACGCGGTGTGGCAGGCGCAGGGCAAGGGCTGCGGTCCCGGCGCCATCGGCGTGGCCATCGGTGGCGACCGCACCAGCGGCTACGTCGAGGCGAAGCAGCAGCTGTTCCGCACGCTGGACGATGTGAACCCGGACGAGCGGCTGGCTGGTCTCGAGGCCGAGATCATGCGCACGGTCAACACGCTCGGCATCGGGACGATGGGGTTTGGTGGAAGGACCTCGCTGATCGGGTGCAAGGTGGGCGTGCTGAATCGCCTGCCGGCCAGCTTCTTCGTCTCCGTGGCCTACGACTGCTGGGCCTTCCGGCGCCTCGGTGTCACCCTCGACGCGAGCACCGGCGCCATCACGAGGTGGCTCTACCGCGACCCGAGCGTGCCGACCGTCCCGATGATGGATCAGGCCGGCTTCCAGCGCACCGGGCGTGAGGTGGTGCTCCAGGCGCCGCTTGACGAGGCCACCGTGCGGTCCCTGAAGGTCGGCGACGTCGTCCTTGTCAGCGGGCCGGCCTACACCGGGCGGGACGCCGTGCACCACCACCTGATGAGTCACGAGCCGCCGGTGGACCTCCGTGGGTCGGTGCTGTACCACTGCGGCCCGGTGGTGAAGAAGCTGGAGGACGGCACGTGGGCGGTGACGGCGGCCGGCCCCACCACCAGCATCCGCGAAGAACCGTACCAGGCCGACATCATCGGCAAGTACGGCATCCGTGCGGTGATGGGGAAGGGCGGCATGGGGGCCAAAACCCTCGCCGGACTGAAGGAGCACGGGGCGGTCTACCTCAACGCCATCGGTGGAGCGGCACAGTTTTACGCCCGGTGCATCCAAAAGGTAGATGGGGTCTCGCTGCTGGAGTTCGGGACGCCCGAGGCGATGTGGCATCTCCAACTGAAGAGCTTTCCGGCGATTGTCACCATGGACGCCCACGGCAACAGCCTCCACAAGGACATCGAGGCCAGTTCGGCCGAAAATTTAGCGAAACTGGCATGATCGGGGTCAGGCCATGACGGGCAGGCCCCGTTTGTCGGGAACCAGCTACCCGGCAGCCATGCCCGTCATGACCTGACCCCGAGACACGGGGCCGAAAACGACATGCCCCGTCATGACCTGACCCCGCTACAATGGAAATTATGCAGACCGACATCCAGACCCCGACCCCGGTGACGGCGCCCGTGGTCCCCGGCTACATCACGGTGACCGAGGCGGCGGCCACCAAGATCAAGGAGCTGTTGAGCGAGGAAGGCAAGACCGACAGCGGCCTGCGCGTGTTCGTGCAGGGCGGCGGCTGCTCCGGCTTCCAGTACGGCCTGATGATCGAGGAGGGTGGCGCCGGCGTGGGCGACCAGGCCTTCGAGTCCAACGGCGTGAAGCTGTTCGTGGACCCGGTGAGCATCAGCTACCTGAAGGGCGCCGAGGTGGACTTCGTGGACACCATCACCGGCGGCGGCTTCACCATCAAGAACCCGAACGCGACCTCGACCTGCGGCTGCGGCCAGTCGTTCAACGCGTAGGGCGAGCCACCGAAGGGAGCGGACAATGGCCCCAGCGTCGGCCATGCCCGATCTCGACCGGCTGCGGCCTGCCGGCACCAAGCGCTCGGGCAAGCGAGACCTGATCGTCAACGTGTTCCTCCGCCAGGAGGGGCACCTCAGTGCCGACGACCTGGTCGAGGTGATCAAGCGCGAGGACCAGCGGATCAGCCGCGCCACCGTCTACCGCACCCTGCAGTGGATGGTGGAGGCGGGCATTGCCCGGAAGGTCGATTTCGGCGAGGGGCGGTTCCGGTTCGAGCACTCGTACCGGCACCCTCGCCATTTCCATCTGATCTGCAAGAGCTGCAACCGCTCGTACGAGTTCCTCAGCTCGGACATCGAAGCGCTGGTGGAGGAGATCGCGGCGGCCCGCGGGTTCACCCCGCGGCAGAGCGTCGTGCAGATCTACGGCACGTGCGAGGCGTGTCGCACCGGGCGCCCGCCCACTGACGAAGGCTCCACGTCGGAGCTCCTGTTCGCGCGCGACGCCTTGCGCATCGCCATCGCCACCGAGCGGAGCGGCCTGGAGTTCTACACCCGCGCCGCGCGCATCACCAAAGACGCCCGCGGGAAGAAGATCTTCCACGAGCTCGCCGAGGAGGAGAAGCATCACCTCGGCACACTCGAGGACCGCTATCGCAAGCTGCTGGAGCAGGATCCGCAACTCGAGTCGAGGCCGACGTTCCTGTTCTTCAAGGGGGCGGCCCACGGGCTCTTCGCCGCCGGCGCGGACCAACTGCGCCGCGACGGCGTGGACGACCTCGAGGCCCTGCGCATCGGCATCCGCTGCGAGCGCGGCTCCCACCGGTTCTTCAAACGGTACGGCGAGCGCTTCGAGGACTCCGAGGGGAAGCAGATCTTCCTGGAGTTCGCGGAGGAGGAGCGGCAGCACCTCGAGCTGCTGATCCGCGAGTACCGCCTGCTGCGGAAGAAGCACCAGGGCGCCGTCGCCCCTCGCACACAGCGCAGGAGGGCGACGGAGGTGGGAAGTGAGAACTGAGAAGTTGGAAGTTGGGAGTTGGAAGTTGGAAGTTGGAAGTGAGAAGCCAGGAGCACACTCACGTGTCACGCTTCCCCTGGCTGCTGACTTCCCCCTCCTGACGTCCGACGTCTGGCTCCTGGCTCCTGGCTCCTCACTCCTCACTTCTGACTTCTCACTTCTCACTTCTTGATAGACCTTCACCTGCACACGAACGCCTCCGACGGGCGCCTCACGCCGCTGCAGCTCGTGGACCGGGCCGCGCAGGCGGGCCTCACCGTGATGGCCGTGACGGACCACGACACGGTCTCCGCGGTGGACGACACGACCACGCTTGCCGGTGCTCGAGGCATTCGCGTGGTTCCCGGGGTGGAGATCACGGCGGTGGATGACGGGCGCGACGTGCACCTGCTCGCCTACTTCGTCGATCACCGCGACGAGGCGTTCGTCACGTTCCTCGGCAGGCAGCGCAGCCGTCGGGAAGCGCGTGCCCGCGAGATCGCGCGACGGCTGGCGTCGCTCGGCCTCCCGATCGACATGGACGCGCTCATCGAGCGCGCCCGGGCGACGCCCGGGACCGCCATCGCGCGGCCATGGCTGGCGCGCGAGCTGGTCCGGGCCGGCTACGTCGCGTCCGTCCAGGACGCGTTCGAGCGCTACCTGGGACAGGGGCAGCCGGCCTTCGTGCCCCGCACGGGCCTGTCGCCGTTCGACGTGCTCGACCTCGCGCACCGGGCCGGGGCCATCGTCTCGTTTGCCCATCCCGGCGTGACGAAGAAGGACCAGCTCCTCGAGCCGCTTGCCGAGGCCGGCCTGGACGCGATCGAAGCGCACCATTCCGACCACACACCCGAGATGCGCGATCACTTCCGTGGTGTGGCCGCGTCGCTCGGACTGGCGACGAGTGGCGGCTCGGACTTCCACGGCTACGGCGAGACCCGTGCGACGCTCGGCTCGGTGTGCCTGCCGGCCGATGAGTTCGCCTCGCTCGAAGCGCGCGCCGCCGCCCGCGCCGTCTGAAGCCTGACGCCTCAAGCCTGGAGCCTGACGCCCTGGAGACGCTGCTCGAGATTCGCGGACTCGTGAAGGACTACCAGTCACTGCGCCCCCTGCGGGTGCGGGAGCTGACCGTGGCACGGGGACGTGTGCTCAGCCTCACCGGCTTCGACGCGGCGGCCGCGGAGATCTTCGTGCACCTGGTCACCGGGGCGGCGCTGCCCGACGAGGGCGACATCACGCTCTTCGGGACCAACACGCGTGGCATCACCGACGCGGCAGCCTGGCTGCGCTCACTCGACGGGCTGGGCCTGGTGAGCCATCGCGCGGTGCTCATCGACGCGCTGTCGGTGCTGCAGAACGTGGCGATGCCGCTCACGCTGGAGGTGGATCCGATCGACCCGGCGTTCCGGCCGTCCGTGGAGGCGCTTGCGCGCGAGGCCGGGATCGATCCGTCGGCGTGGGACCAGCCGCTCGGTCGTGTGGATGCGGAGACCAACCTCCGCGTCCGCCTGGCGCGCGGCGTGGCGCCGAACCCGGCGATGCTGATGGCCGAGCACCCCTCGGCGACGCTCCCGCGCGAGGCGGTGGGCCGGGTGGCGGCCGACGTGGCGCGGGTGGCCGCGGCCCGGGGTGCGGCGCTGGTGTCGCTCACGGCCGATGCCGACTGGGTGGAGGGCGTCGGGGGCGACGTCCTGACCCTGCACGCGGGGTCGGGGGCACTGGCGTCGGGCGCTGGATTCATGGAACGATTCAGGCGGATGCTGGGAGGGCGCTGACCATGCCTTATGGCAACATCGTCCGCATCGAGGCGGAGCGGGGCTTCGGATTCATCCGCGATGACGGCGGGATGGACTGGTTCTTCGTGGCCGCGGACGTACGCGGCGGCCGGTTCGAGAACATCTGGGTGGGCGAAAGGGTTGGCTTCGCGTCGGAGTCCACGCCGAGCGGCCCGCGCGCCGCGGACATCCACCACGAACAGCTGGACTAGCGCTCCGCCTGTCCATTGACGATGGCGGATTGCTGAATCGGGGGATTGGCGCTGTGCCGCCATTGCGGTGATGGGTATACCCCACTGCCGAAGTACTCCGCTGCCCCAATGCTCCAGCGCCCCGACGCTGGAATGCCCCAATTGAATGCCCGATGCCCCAATCGCGAATGATCAATGAATCGCCAATCGGCAATTGGCAATCGGCAATGGACAGCGCGCCCGCCCTGCTGCTCTTCGACATAGACGGCACGCTCGTCCTGACGGGGCGCGCAGGGGTGCGCGCGATGGTCGCCACCTTCGAGGCGCTCTGGGGCGTGCCCGATGCCTTCGAGGGCGTCTCGATGGGCGGGCGCACCGACTCGTGGCTGGTGTCGAACGCCCTGACGCGCTGGGGGCTGGCGGACAGCCCAGACAACCACGCACGTTTCCGAGACGGCTATCTGCCTCGGCTGGCCGATGAGATCCGGCAGCCGGGAACGGGGCAGAAAGGGGTGATGCCGGGCGTTCGCGAATTGCTCGACGCCGCCGGCGCCCGCCCACACCTCCACCTGGCGCTCCTCACCGGCAACTACCGGGAGGCCGCCGAGATCAAGCTCCGCTACTTCGATCTCTGGCACTACTTCGCCTTCGGCGCCTATTCGGACGATGCGGCGGACCGCAACCACCTGGTGCCGATCGCGCGCGAACGCGCGCTGGCGCATGGCATTCCAGACGCGGCACGCGCGCGGGTGGTGGTGATTGGCGACACCCCGCACGACGTGGTCTGCGCAGCCGCCGGCGGCGCGTGGTCGATTGGCGTCGCCACCGGGGGGCACTCGTGCGAGGAGCTCGCAGCGGCCGGCGCGGACATCGCGATCGAGGACCTCTCCGATACTGCGCACGTCCTGAGCCTGCTGGGCGGCCCGACGCTCCAGCAGGGCAGCGGGCGCGAAGGCGGACCTGTCTTATGATCATCGCGGAAGCGACCGGGGCCCGGTGGCCCTCCCGGTCTTCAAAACCGGTTGCTGCCCCCTTGCGGGGCAGGCTGGGTTCGACTCCCAGGCGCTTCCGCCACACTCGCTTCGCTCGCGTGGCGTGAAGCGCCTGCGAGGCAGGCGCGCCCGTCTCGCCCTCCGGGCGCGCCGAGCGGGCACGACTCCCGCGAGGCAGGCCCGGTGTCTCGCCCTGCGGGTGTCAACGCCGGGCGGGCACGACTCCCGCGAGGCAGGCCCGGCGTCTCGCCCTGCGGGCACGCCGGGCGGGCACGACTCCCCCCTGCGTCCGTGCTGTGTTTCCAGACTCGTGACGGCTGTGCGCCGTGGCCTCGGGTACGACGGACCACAGCTCGGGCAGCCCGATCTGCCTGCGGGCGTCGGATGCGAGTTGTCTGGGAGCGGGGGCGCCGGGCGGCGCGTCAGATGCCGGCCCCATGGGACGGGGCCGGTCGGGAAGCAAGAGACTTACAAGAGAGAAGAGAGAAGACAGAGCCTGATCGCTATTCGATCAGGCGGATATCTCCCGCGCGTGGACCCTTCTGCGAGTCCTCTGGAGTGAATTCGACACGCTGCCCCTCACGAAGCAGTTCGAACACCGTTCCCCGCACCGAGCTGCGATGGAAGAAGTGCTCGAGTCCGGATTCATCCCGGATGAACCCAAACCCCTTGTCGATGAGGAGTCGTGCGATCGTTCCGGTCGGCATACCCGTATCCTCCGATTCCTAGTCCCTGGGAACGTCCCAGGAACTGCCGCACCCGCAGATACCGGTGGTATCAGACAATGAGGCCAGGACGGTGGCCGGCGCCGGGGAGCGAGGGATTGGAAATAGGCCGCAAGTGTAGGCAGGGAGTACGGGGTAAGTCAAGCATACGCTCGGGCACTCCCGCCCGTTTACACGCGGCGCGTTCGCGGGTGGATGGACGCATGTATTCACGAGGCCGGACTCGATGATCGGGGCCGTGGTGCTGGCGGCCGGCGCGTCGTCGCGCATGGGCCAACCCAAGGCCGCGCTGCCCCTGGGGGCACACGGGGAGACCGTGCTGTCCCGCGGCGTTGCGTCCCTGCTGGCTGCGGGGGTGCCCCGTGTGGTGGTGGTGGCCGGCGCGCATCCGGACGCGGTCCGTCTGGCGCTTCGGCTGCGCGACCGGCGGGTGGGCGTGGTGGACAACCCGGCGTGGCGCGAGGGGCAGCTGTCGTCGCTGCTCTCGGGGCTCGCCGCGCTGGACGACCCGGCGCCGGACGGCCGGGTGCTGGAGGCGATGCTGCTGACGCTGGTGGACGTGCCGCTGGTCGCGCCCGACACAATCCGGCGGCTGATGCGGACCTGGCGCGAGACCGGCGCGCCGATCGTGCGGCCCGCACGGGGCGAGGAGCACGGGCATCCGGTGCTGTTCGATCGTCGCGTGTTCCAGGAGCTCCGCGCGGCGGACCCGGCCCGGGGCGCCAAGCCGGTCGTGCACGCCCACGCCGCCGAACTCGTCAACGTGCCGGCCAGCGATGACGGCGCGTTCCTCGACCTCGACACGCCCGCGGACTACGAGCGGGCGCTGGCGCTCGCTCGTCGTCCGCGCGGCGAGCCTACATGATGGTGAAGGGCGCGCTCACCCGCGTGGTGCCCCAGTCGATGTGGAGCGTGCCGCCCGCCTTCGTGTCCTCGATGGAGATGGTCAGCTGCTCGGCGGCGGCGGGCGCGGTGCCAACGGTCATCGGTGCACGACCGACGTCCTCACCCTTCGGGTAGGGAATGCCCCACTGGCCCGTCTTCTTGCTGATGATCAGCTGCCACTGCTTCTCACCGGGGAGCGTGTAGAGCGTGTAGGTGCCGGGGTTGACGTGGAGCGCGCCGAACATGAGCGCCTTGTCGATCTTGATCGTGGTGGCCTCGTCGGCGCCGGTCCGCCACTCCTGGCCGTTCGGCGCCACCGCGCTGATCGCGCGGCCCTTCACGAAGGGGCGCCCGTACTCGATCGAGATGTTGGCGCCATCGATCACCCACTCGCTCCGCACGTGCGGGCTGCCGCCGGCGCCGGCCTTCAGCTGGGTTGTCTTCTGCGCGACGAGCGTGGTGGAGCAGAGCGCGGCCACCGCAAGGGCTGCCACGGGGAACCTGAATCGACGCATTCGTGCCTCCTGAGTGTGAGCGGCATGGGAACAGTCGAGCCTCGACGTCCCATGGCCAACTCCCGACTATACCAAACACGTTCCGGCATCGTCCCAATCAAGGTCGCGTGCGGATGGCTTGGTCGTGTCGTCCGGCTGGGCTAAGGTGGAGGCAGAGGTCCACACATGTCTCGCCTCGTCTGCCGTGCGCTGCTGATGCTCCTGCTGGCGGCCGCGTTCCCCCCTGCCGTCCACGCCCAAGGCATCGCTCGCACCGTCGACGAGCTCCGCCTCCTCGTGAAGCCCGGGGACGCTGTGAGGCTGACCGATGTCAGCGGCCACGAGGTCTCGGGCCGGATCCTGACGCTCACACCCCAGTCCATCGAGCTGCGGGTGGACGGTCAGTCCCGCCAGTGGAACGAGGCGGACATTGCCAGCGTGTCGCACCGCCGGCCCGACTCGCTGGCCAACGGCGCGTGGTGGGGGTTCGGCATCGGCGTCGGGCTGGTGTCACTCGCCGTGGCGGCCGTTGGGGTGGAGGATGGCGAGGAAGGCGGGGTCGCGCTGGCGATGGGCTTCTATGGAGGCGTCGGCGCGGGCATCGGCACCGGCATCGATGCGCTGATCAAGAGGCGGCGGGTGATCTATCAGAAGCCGGCGACCACCACCGGGTGGCACGTCGAGCCGATCGCGACGCCGCACGCCAGGGGCGCGCGACTGCGCGTTCGCTTCTGAGCGGGGGCGGCGCTGCTTCGAGGCGTGCAAGCGGACGGCGTCCGCCATGCGCTTCCGCGCGCCGCCCAGTGCCTCCGCGCGCCGCCCAGTGCCTCCGCAGCACGACGCAGGAGCATGGGCCCAAGCCCACCTCCCGCGCCGCGCTACGGAAAACCGTCAGGTGTGCCCCGCGCAGAGTTGCACCCCTGCACCCCTGCACCCCTGCACCCTTGCACCCCTGCACCCCTGCACCCCTGCACCCCTGCACCCCTGCACCCGTCATTGCACCTTGAGTTGCCACACCCCCTGCCCGTGCGTGCCGGCGTACAGTACGCCTTTCTCGGGGACGTACACCAGGTCCGAGACGGTCACGTTGGGCAGGCCCGCCGGTGTCGGGTGCCACACCGGGGAGTTCTTCTGCTTCTGTGACACGCCGAAGTCGTGACCGACGTAGAGGGTCCCCCTGGGGCTCACGATGACCGACGTGGCGGGAATGTCCCCGAATCCGTTGTTCTTGTGGCCGTCCAGGTTCGTGAAGGCGGCGGCGGGCGACCCGCCGTTGCCTTGCGAGAAGCGGATTTCGAAGACGTGTCCTGGGGTATCGGGGGTCTTCGCGTTGAACCCGCTGTAGGTGATCCACGCGTGGTTGGCATCCGCCGGGTCCACGAAGATCGACGTCGGGTAGCGAGGCGGGTCGTTCCCAGCCAGGGAGTCGAGCCTCGTGAACTGCACGTCTGCGGGGTTGGCGGCGTCGGCGTTCTTCGAGATGAACACCCGCCCGGTACTGGTGGCCACCCAGAGCGTCCTCGTGTCGCTCGTTCCACGCTCGACGACCGATACGTGTCCGCCTGTACGGTCGCCGTAGGACGCGTCCGTCATCCGGCCGGCGGCGGTGGGATTCCCCAGGGGCCGGAAGCTGTCGCAGATGTCCACGGTCGGTTCGTATGTGCCGTTCTCGTCGATGTCGCCGTCGCCGGTCCAGACGTTGCAGTGCTCCAGCACCGCGTCGCGCGAGAACGCCGGATTCAGCCCGTGGTTGGTGGCACGGAAGACGTGCTCCCGCCCGGTCCAGATCCAACCGGGCTGGACGGGATCGGTGATCGCGTTGCCGATGAACGGGACGCCCTCACCGCCGTAGAACACGAACATCGTGTCCGAAATCCAGGTGATGTCCGTCTGGTTCTGCGGCGTGAAGCTCGCCTCGAGCTGGCCCTGCTGCCAGGCCGTGAGCCGGAAGTTGGGGTCCCCGCCCGCCGCGTCGTAGCCGTTGTGCCCGCCGTCGGCGATGTTGGTGTTGAGCCACGTGTCGCCGCCCAGTGTCTCCCACGACCCGTTGTCCTGCGTGCCGCCCGACACGATGTCGGGGTTCGACGGGTTGTAGGCAATCTGGTAGAAGTGCAGCGTGCGCAACCCCTTGTTGATGGGCTCCAGGCGCTCGGGGATGCGCGAGAGCACGAGCCGGCAGAACGCGAGGCGTGCGGCGTTGGTGATGAGCTTGATGGCCGAGCAGTCGCCCGAGTCGTCCACGAAGTTCCCATTCGATCGGATGACGCCACCGTCGCCCAGGTCGAAGAACTGGCGCCAGTTCCCGGGGTTGGTCACGAGGGCGTGGTGGTCCGGGTGGGCCTGGACGGGGTAGTAGTCGTCGGAGGCGTCCTCCGTCATGTCCGTGAACGACACGCCGGCGTTCGTCGAGAGCAGGATGCCGCGGCCGTTCGAGCGTCCAGAGATGTAGTTGTTCTCGTTGTACTCGTAGTCGCCCAGCAGGTACACCGTGTCGGGGCCGGCGCCGGGCGGCACGTACACGTCGTTGTCGTACGAGCACTGGCCGTCGCAGTAGCCGAAGCTGGAGTACCCGTTCGGGCTCGTCGTGACGTTGTTGCTCGTCAGGTCGATCCACCCGGCGAGGGCCGCCGCGGCGGTCGTGTTCCGCACCGCGTCGTTGCGGCGGAACCGTGCGAAGAGGCCGCCGCCGCCGACTCCGACATACATGCGCGTCTCGTTGGTCGGGAGGGTCGCGACGTCGAACTCCGCGCGTTCGGCTGTGCCCCCTCCGATGAGCGGCATGATCTGCTCCCACGTATCACCGAGGTCGCGCGAGCGCCAGATGCCGCGCGACAGGAACGACACGTACACGGTGTTCGAATCCACCGGATCGAACATCACCCGGCGCGCGCCCCGCGGCGCGCACGGTGTCTGGTTCAGCGACACTTCGTCCGGCGTGTTGGCCGTGCAGAGCGCCGCGGCGCCCTGGCTCACGAGATGCCAGCTGCTGCCGCCGTCCATCGAGCGATACAGGCCGAAGTGCGGTGCGCCCGGAATCAGGGCGTCGACGCCGCCGCAGCAGGTGTTCGACACGCCGAGCACCCCCCGTCCGGACGCGGCGAAGATCACGTTCGAGTTGCCCGGCTGCACCGCGATCGACCCTACCGCGCGGCCCGCGAACGCCGCGGTGCCGTACGGCCCGTTCCACGACTGCCCCCCGTTGGTGCTCCGGTAGAGGCCCACGCCGGCGGTGCATCCGCTGCCGCATGCGTTCGGCTCACCCGTGCCGGCCCACAGCGTGTTGGACGAGGTGTCGTTCGGGTCCAGGATGATCTCCGCCACGTTGTTGTGCTCGAAGGTGTGGGACAGGAAGCGCCACTCGGGCTCCGCCGCCAGGGCGTCCCCCGTCATCCAGACGCCGCCGTTCGCGTTGGCCACCCAGAAGCGGCAGTTCCCCGGCACGCAGTTCGGGTCGATGGCGCCCGCGATAGTCCGGCCGCTGAAGTTGTCGGTCGCCGAGTTGTAGACCGACCGGTCGCGATACGGATTCTCGGCGCTCTTCCCGTAGACCGGCCCGAGCGGGGTCCAGGCACCACCGCCCACCGCGGGGCGCGCCTTCAGACCGCGCCAGTCCGTCCGTGCGCCCGCAAATGCCGCGAACGGGATGTCGGGACCAGGCGTCGCGTGCTCCAGCCAGTCCTGTGCACCGGTGCCGCCGGCCTGCTCCTCGAGGAGCGTCGCAGAACCGGGCGAAAACGTTGCCATGGTGGCAAACTTCCGCGCCAGGCCCGCGGGGAGTTTCTTCAGCCGGCCCGTCTCCTCCTGCTGGACACTGCCGGCCGCAGAGGTCGAGGCCGGACCGCGTGGCGTGGTCAGCGGCAGGACGAGCACGGCCAGCGCCACGGAGAGGGCGCCGAAATAGAGGGGTCTGCGCATGGAATGCACTCCTTCGAGGTGTCGTGTACGCAGGTTCTTCTACACCCGCCGCCGGGGCACGTCAATGCGCGCGTGATTGGCAACCGGCAACCGGCGTGATGAGATGGGACGCATGACCGCGAGGAGTTCTGCGCCAGACACTGGCCAGGCCGAGGTGCTGGCACGCCTGGGCGATCCCGGCTTCTACCCGGACGCGCCGGCAGACGTGGAGCGCATCGACACACACAGCGCGCACGTCTTCCTGGCGGGCACGCGCGCCTACAAGGTGAAGCGGGCGGTCCGCTACAGCTTCCTCGATTTCTCCACGCTCGAGTTGCGTAGACAGGCCTGCGAGGCCGAGCTCCGGCTGAACCGACGCACCGCGCCCTCGCTGTACCTTCGCGTCATGCCGATCGCCCGCGACGCCAGCGGACAGCTCGCGCTCGGCGGCGCCGGCACGCCGGTCGAATGGGCCGTCGTGATGCAGCGCTTCCCCGACACGGCGCTGCTCGACCGGATGGCCGCGGCCGGCCGCTTCTCCCGCTCGGAGGCCGTGCGTCTTGCGGACCACATCGCCGCGTTCCATGCCCGCGCCGTGCCCACGCCGCACCAGGGCGGCGTGGCGGGCCTGCGCGAGGTGGTGGAGGACAACGCGCGGGCGCTCGCGGACGTGCCGGACGTGCTCGACCCCGCGCGCGTGCAGGCCGTGACCCGTGCGTGGAACGACGCGGTGGAACGGCTGGGCCCGCTGCTCGAGGCCCGCCGTGCCGGCGGCTTCGTACGCCAGTGCCACGGCGACCTCCATCTCCGCAACATCGTGATGCTGGACGGCGCCCCCACGCTGTTCGACGCCATCGAGTTCAACGATGCGTTCGCGTGCATCGACGTGTGGTACGACGTCGCGTTCCTGCTCATGGACTTGCTGGCGCGCGGCCTCGCGGTCGAGGCGAACGTCCTGTTCAACCAGTATCTGCTTCGCACGAGCGACGTGGGCGGCCTGCCGCTCCTGCCCCTCTTCCTGTCATCGCGCGCGGCCGTCCGGGCGAAGACGAGCCTGGCGAGCGCCGCGCTCGAAGGCGATGCGACCCGGCGCGCGGAGTTCGAGGCGCGCGCCCGCGACTATCTGGCTCTGGCCGTGCGCTGCGCCGCGGATGCCGGCCCACCCCGCCTGATCGCCATCGGGGGGCGCTCGGGAGTCGGCAAGTCCACGCTCGCGGCGGAACTGGCACCGCTCGTGGGCGCGCCACCCGGCGCCGTCGTCCTGCGGAGCGACGTGCTCCGCAAGGTGTTGCGGCATCACGAGCCGGAAGAGCGCCTGGGCGCCGATGCGTACACCGACGCGGTGACCGCCGCCGTGTATCACGTGCTCGGGGTGCGCGCCACGGACCTGCTGCGAGGCGGCGCCACGGTCATCGTGGACGCGACGTTCCTGTCACCCGCCTCGCGCGAGGCTATCGAGGCGGTGGCGGCGCGCGCCGGGGTCGCGTGTGCCGGCGTGTGGCTGGACGCCCCGGCCGATACGATGGCGGCGCGGCTTCGCGGACGTGGCCGGGACGCGTCGGACGCGACGGTCGAGGTGCTCCAGCTGCAGCTGGCCCGCGACGCCGGGCCCATTCACTGGGCCAGGTTCGAGGCCGGTCCGGACCCGGCCGGGCTGGCCGGCACGGTGCGCGCCAGCGTGCTGACCGGCTGACCATGAGGCCGCCGCCGGGGTACCGGCAGCGTTCCCTGCGGAATGTCCCCACCACACTCCGACAGGCCAGCCACGGCCTGTTCTGCGCCGTCCGCCGTGGAACGTGATTTGCCTTCACCCAGGGTAGGAGTCCCACCGTGCCCAATGGCAGGTCGGCAACGCGCCATCGGACGGTGGTCGCCCTCTGGACGATCGCCATCGCGATGGCCATCACCGCCGGGATCTACTACCGACAGGCGAGCCTCACCGCGGCGCCTCCGCAGTTGGTGTTCGCCGAGGTGACGCGTGGGTCGGTGGTGTCCGTCGTGGATGCCACGGGGACCCTGCAGACGGTGGACACCGTCGAGGTGGGCACGCAGGTCAGCGGCTCCATCGCCTCCCTCGGCGTGGACTTCAACGACACGGTCAAGAGAGGCCAGGTCGTGGCCACCCTGGACCAGGCAATCTTCCTGTCCCAGATCCAGCAGGCCGAGGCACAGGTCATCCGGCTCCGCGCCGAGCACGAGCGTACCCGCGTGCAGCTGCTCGACGCCGAGACCAAGCTGAAGCGCGCTCGCCAGCTGGGCGAGCGCCAGTTGCTGGCCGTCTCCGAAGTCGAGGCGGCCGAGGTGGCCGTGGAGCTCGCCAGGGCCTCGCTGGGCGCCGCCGGCGCTCAGCTTGCGCAGGCCGAGGCGGCCCTGGCCCAGGCGAAGGTCAACCTCTCGTACACGATCATCCGCTCGCCCGTCGACGGCATCGTCCTCAAGCGCAACGTGGACGTGGGGCAGACCGTGTCGGCGGGGCTTCAGGCCCCGACGCTCTTCGTGATCGCCAGGAGCCTCGACCGGCTGGAACTTGCCGCCAGTGTCGCCGAGTCGGACATCGGACAGGTGAAGGCCGGCCAGGCCGTCACCTTCACGGTGGACGCGTATCCCGAAGTCACCTTCACCGGCGTGGTCCGTCAGGTGCGTCTGCAGCCCACTGTGCAGCAGAACGTGGTCAGTTACCCCACCATCATCGACGTGCCGAACACGGGCGGGCGCCTCAAGCCGGGGATGACGGCGACGCTGGCCATCGAGGTGGCGCGCCTGGACGATGTGCTGCGCGTTCCGGCGGCGGCGGTCCGGTTCACGCCCACGGCCGCGGTACTCGACGCGTACGCTGTCGGCGCCCAGCCGTCCACGCCAGATCCGGGCCGGCCAGGCCCCACGGTGTGGCAACTCTCGAGCGGCCTGCTGCAGCAGCTTCGTGTGCGCACGGGACTGTCTGACGGCACGCTCGTCGCGATCGTCGAGGGCCCGCTCGTCGAAGGGGCGCAGGTGATCACCAGCGTCTCGGCCGCGGCCTCCACCACGAGCGCGCCCACGTCCGGCTCGCCGCTCGTGCCCACACCGCCGCGCCGCACGGGGGGCCCACGCCGCTGAGGCCACCATGCGCAGCGTACCGGTGCTGGGGACCGCGTTCGAGGCACTGCGGCGGAACCTGCTCCGCTCGGCCCTCACCTCGCTCGGCATCATCATCGGCGTCGCGGCCGTCATCGTGATGATGGCGCTCGGCGACGGCGCGCGGCAGTCCATCACCTCGCGCATCCAGAGCCTCGGCACGAACGTCGTCACGGTGATGGCGGGATCGTTCCGGGCGGGCGGCGTCCAGATGGGCGGCGGTGCGACGACCACGCTCACCCCCGCCGATGCCGCGGCGATCGCGGCGGAGGTGCCCGGGGCGGCGGCGGTGCTGCCGGGGTTGAACACGCGCCAGCAGGTAGTGGCCGCGTCGGGCAACTGGCAGACGCAGGTGCAGGGCACGGGGGCCGCGCTGCCGCTGGTGCGCGCCTGGACCGTCGAGTCCGGCGTCTTCTTCGAGGAGTCGGCGGTGACGCGCGCCGACAAGGTGGCCGTGCTCGGTTCCGTCGTGCGGGATCAGCTGTTTGGCGCCTCGGTCGATCCGACCGGCGAAGTGGTGCGCATCGCGAACCAGCCTTTCCGCGTGATCGGAGTGATGAGCCGGAAGGGGCAATCCGCCATGGGGCAGGATCAGGACGACGCGGTGTTCGTGCCGTATACCACAGTGCAGAAGCGCATCCTGGGTGTGCAGCACGTGTCGAGCATCAGCGTCCTGGCCGACGAGGGGACGGGTTCCGCCGCCGTGGCCGCCTCCGTCCGCGAGCTCCTGCGCCGGCGCCATGCCCTGCCTCCGACCGACGATGATGACTTCTCGTTGCGCACCCCGGAGGAGATGGCGACGGTGCTCACGCAGACGACCGATACCATGACCTACCTGCTCGCCAGCGTCGCGGCCGTCTCGCTGCTCGTGGGCGGCATCGGCATCATGAACATCATGCTGGTGTCGGTGACCGAGCGCACGAAGGAGATCGGGCTCCGCCGCGCGGTGGGCGCACGGCGCCGCGACGTGCTCGGGCAGTTCGTCGTGGAGGCGATGGCTCTCACCCTCGCGGGTGGCGTAGCCGGCGTCGCGCTTGGTGTGTTCGGCGCCTGGGCGGTCAACCAGGTGCTCAACTGGACCACGGTGGTGTCGGTGCCAGCCGTGCTCATGTCCTTCACCTTCGCCGCCGTGGTCGGGATGGTCTTCGGCTACTTCCCGGCCCGTCGCGCCGCGGGCCTGAACCCGGTGGACGCGCTGCACTACGAATAGATCAACCGCGTGTCACACACGCGGCCGTCGCGCACCCTACCGTGTGGCCTTCGTCGCGTGCGTCGCGATCGCCTCGGCGAGGGCGGAGGTGAGCTGTCGCTCCAGCACGTCCAGGGCATCGTGTGACGCCGAGAAGGTTTCGGCCCACACCTTCCTGTCGCGCTCGGGATCGACGAGGCGTGCGTCCAGTCGGACACGGTCCGACGCCTCGCGCTCCAGCGTCCCCTCGACGAGCAGCGTCGCCCCGAGTGCGGCGCCGATGTCGCGGGTGGATCGTGCCCCGCGTGGGAACTGCGCCGCGCTGCGTTGCGAGACGATCTCGACCTCGCCCGTGCGAACGAGCGCCGTGATCACCCGGCCGGTCAGCCGATCCGCCAGTGCTGCGTTCTCATCGGTGCGTGGGTAGTGCTCGATGGGCAGCACGGCCACCCGCGGAGGCGTCCCTGCGGCCGATCCTCGTGGTCCCGCCGCCTGCCACACCGCCGCGAGCACCGCACAGGCCAGGACCGCGGCGGCCGCGCGGGCCCGCCAACGCACGCGCGGTTCGGCTGCGTCCGCCACTGCCCCTGCGCCGGTCAGCGCCCCCTCGGCTCCGACCTCCGCGGTCGTCTCGTCGGGCAGCGGGGCGGGCGCGGCCTGGGTCATCGGACCGGGCCTCGTCTCGAACTCCGGCACGTAGCTGCCCCGGCGGATGTGGACGCGGATGGGGTCCGAGGCGCCGGCCCCGTGGTAATACTCGTCCAGCTTGCTCCGCAGGCGGCGCACCTCCACCCGGACGATGGAGTCGAGGCGCGGGTCGTACCCGTCGCCCCGGTCGAATACCTCCATCCCGAGCACGTACTCCTTGATGTCGTCGGCCCGGCCGGCCAGCGTTTCTTCCACCAGGAACCGCAGCAGCCGCCTCAGGCGTTCCGCGTTGGCGAACCCGGGGTCCGCCAGGATGCGCTCCAGCGTGGCGCGCACCAGGTCGGGTGACAGCGGTACCGGCACTCGCCGAGTATCGCCCAGATGCGGTCCGGATCCGCGTCACAGGTCACCGGCGTCGGGGTGAGTAACGGTGACGCTCACCCGGACTGACGCCCGCGTGCACCCGCCGCGACCCATCCTCGGGACAGCCGCCCAATGTCGGGCGGATGGGAGGTTCCAATGACACACCACACGTTTCTCGTACGCGGACTGGCCATGGTGTTGCTGCCGGCCCTGGCGGCGAGCCAGGCCCTGGCGGGCCCGCCCCTGCTGTGCCACCCCTTCGACCCGGGAACGGCCGCTGTGCTCCCGTGGGGCCCGGGCCCGGGCTGGAAGTCCCCGTCACCCGGCTACGATCGCGCGCGCCTCGTCGCCGACACCTTGCGGGTGTTGTCGCCGGACGCGCCCGTCATCGCCCGGATGGAAAACCTTCGCAGGGCGACCATCTACGCGGCCGGTGACCGGCAGGCAGCGGCGGACCTGATGGCCGCGCTTCTTGCCCGCACCCGTACCGCCACCGGAGGCGAGAGCCGCGACGCCATGGCCTGGTTCGACGCGGGCTTCCTGATCGAGACCTATCGCGAGGCCTTCCAGGTGTTCCAGTGGGGCATGCTGGACGCCGCCGAGCGCCGTGCGTGGGCGATGACCGCAGCTCCCGCGATGGACGGGCTGGCCATGGTCCGCAAGGCGATGGCGCTTGCGCCAGGCCACTACGTGATGGCCCAGGCCGAGAGCCTCATCGTCCAGGGGAAGGAGGCAGGAGACAGGAGATAGGAATCAGGAATCAGGAAATAGGAAGTAGGAGTTTCTACTTCCTGATTCCTACTTCCTACTTCCTACTTCCTGCTTCCTGTCTCCTGCCTGGTGATGCGCCCATACAGGTGGCCGCCGACCTCGTTGCCGTGCTGCCAGGTGCCGGCGTAGCGGTCGCTGTAGAAGAACACGCGCGCGGTGAACGAGCCGAGCGTGGGGATGGAGTAGTCCGTGAGCGTCACCACCGGCGTGTCGTCCAGCCACTTCATGGGCACGACGAAGGGCAGCGTCACGTCGGTGGTGTCGTGCACCATGCGGGCGTTGAAGCGCCAGAGATCGTCGCCGACCTTCTCGACGCTCGTGATCTCGTAGCGGTCCGGCCGCGGCGTGCCTGTGCGCCCGTCGACCGTGAACACGCCGTCGAGCACGACGCCCTTCATCCGGTCGACGAAGGCGTGCTCGCGGGCGTCCAGCGATTCGAGGGGCACGGCGCTTCCGATGCCCGTCCGCCCTGCCAGCCACCCGGCCGAGAACGCCAGCACCCCGAGCACGACGCCGATCAGCCCAGCCAGGAACGTTCGCCGCGTCATGGTTCACCTATTCTCGTCGCAAGACCACAGCGGGGTCGAGTCGTGCCGCGCGACGCGCCGGGACGGTGCACGCCGCCAGTGTGACCAGCGCGAGGACCAGGACGACGAGCCCCAGCACCAATGGACTCGTCACGGCCAGGTCCGGCCGGCCTGACGGGAAGGCCCGGTTCCACGCCCCTGCGCCGGCCAGTCCCAGCAGGAGGCCCAGGCCCAGTGGCATACGCGCACCGGAGACCACGAGCGCCGCGAGGCGGCGAGGCGTGGCGCCGAGGGCCATGCGGATGCCCAGCTCCCGTCGGCGCAACGACACCGCGTGTGCGGTGACGCCGTAGAGACCGACCGTGGTGAGCAGCAGGCACAGCAGCGTCAACGTGTTCGCCAGCTGCGCCGACAGCCGGGGGTTCCAGTCGGCGTCGCGAATGGCCTGGGCCAGCGTCTGGATGCGGTACAGCGGCACGTTCGCGTCCACGTCCTGCGCGTCCGCACGGAGTGCGGCGGCCATGGCGCCGGGTGCAGCCGTCGATCGCACGGCAAGGGTGGTGGTGGCCGGCGGCCCCGAGAGCAGCGGCAGGTAGACCAGGGGCTCGGACTCGGCTGGCCGCGATCGCTGGCGCACGGCGGGCACGACGCCGACGATGGCGAGCCACGGCGCTGCGCTGTCGCGTGGAGTGCCCGGCGCAGACAGACCGATGCGCGTCCCGACGCCATCGCCCTGCGGCACGAAGCGCTCCACGAAGCGCTCGTTGACCAGGGCCACCGCTGCTCCGGGCCTGCCGTCCTCCCGTGTGAACTCCCGGCCACGAACGACGCCCAGGCCGAGCGTGGCGAAGTAGCCCGGGCCGACGTCCACGCTCGCCACGACCGGCGGTGCCTCGTCGCTCGACGTGCTCCCCTCGAGCCGAACCTGTCGCTCGCTGGTGCCAGACAGCGGCAGGTTCGTGGTCACGCTGGCGGCGACGACGGTCGGATGCTGGCCGACGCGTTCGAGCAGCCCGTCGAGAAACCGTGTCCGGGACTCCGGCGTGGCGTACTGCGCCGCCGGCAGTGTGATGGTGGCGGTGACGACCGCCGTCGTGTCCACGATGCGGTCGGAGGGGAGCTGCGACCGGAGCGCAAGCCCGCCGATCGCGATCCCGACCAGTAGCATTACCGACAGCGCGATCTCCGCGCTCAGGAAGCCCACGATCCACGGCCGACCGGCGCGGCTGGCGCTCGGCGAGCGCCCGCCGTCCTTGAGCACCGTGTGGATGTCCGTTCGCGATCCCAGGAGCGCCGGCACGAGGCCGAAGAGCAGTGCGCTCGCCGTGGAGACGGCGAGCAGCGCGAGCAGCAGGCGTCCGTCGATCGTGTACGCGAGCCAGTACGGCAGCGTCCCAGCAGGGATCGCACGCCCGAACAACCTGACCCCTGCGAGCGAGACCGCCAGGCCTGCCGAGCCACCAATCAGGCCGACGACCAGTGCTTCGGTCATCAGCTGTCGCTGGAGCCGGCCACGGCTGGCTCCGAGCGAGGCACGCACGGCCAGCTCGTGCGCACGGTGGAACCCGCGGGCCAGCATCAGGTTTGCGATGTTGGCGCACGAGATGAGCACGATAACGCAGCCTGCCACGACGAACGCCAGCCACGGGCCCTCGATGCGACCCAGCAGGCGCTCGTTGATGGGCATCACGCGGGCACGAACGGCCGGATCCGTTCCGGGACGTCGCGCCGCGATCCCGGCCATCACACGCTCGACCTCCGTGCGCACATCGGCCAGCACCACATCGTCGCGCATGCGCGCCATGACACGCAGGTTGCGCACATCAGCCGCCTCGGTGGACATCCCCGGTGCCTGTGCCAGCGGCATCCAGATGGCGGCCGTGCTCGGGAACCCGGATGCGTCGGGCACGACGCCGACGACAGTGGCGGGCGACCCGTTGATGAGGATGCTGCGGCCGAGGAGCCCGGGATCCCCGGCGTAACGCGACCGCCAGGCAGTGTTCCCCAGCACCACCACGGGAGCCGCCCCCGGACGATGGTCTTCCGACACGAAGTCCCGTCCGTGCGTTGGCGCCACGCCGACGGTGGCAAACGCGCCGGGCCCGAGGTAGCCGGCCTCGAACCGATCGGGCGCCCGGCCTTCGTCGGCGACGGCCACCGGCGCACCGGTGAAGGCGGCGACCGACGCCAGGGTGCGAGCAGAGGCGCGAATCGCCTCGAACTCGCGCCCGGAGATGGGCCGATCGACGGCGCGGTCGTCCACCACGGACACGTAGAGGAGCCGATCGGACCTGGGCACGGGCAGTCCCCGCCACGTGTGTGCGTACACGATGGTCAGGAACATGTGGGTGACGCCGATGCCCAGTCCGAGCACCATCGTGGCCGTGACGGCGAAGCCGCGATCGCGCCTGAGCATCCGGATCGCGAGACCGGCGTCCTGAGCGGCGGCGTCCACGAACGGCAACAAGGCGCGCAGTCGCATCGTGAGCAGTCGCATAGGTGGTGACTCCTGCTGACTCAGCCCGTGGCGCCTGACAGGCGCAGCGGCGTGACGGCTTCTTCCGACGGCGCGTCGAACACGGGCAACGGAGGCGTCGTGCGCGCCCGGGCCGTGACCGCCACGACGACCGTGGCCACGGCGGCCACGCCCACATACATGGCCGTGCCGTATGGCGCACCGAGGGCGGCGAGCTGCACGTCGTCGAGACGGAACGCGAACAGGTGCAGGCCGACGAGCGCCAGGGGCGCGCCGATACGGAGCGTGGAGGTCGAGAGGCCGCGCCCGCGCGCGAACGGGATGGAGACGCACGTGCTGACGGCCAGCTCGGCCAGCAGCATGCCGGACGCGGCGTGCATGAGGCCGAGCCGCACTCCGGCGTCCGCACCCCACCACACGCCGGCGAGGAGCGCGGTGAGCAGCGAAACGGGCCACACGGCCAGCAGCCAGAGGGCGCTTCGGGCTGCGTGGACGCACGCCCCCGGTGCGCGTCCCGCGGACAGGCGCAGCACCCAGGTTGCGGCGACGTCCGTCGGTACGGAAAACGCGCTGCGGAGGCCGCCCACGAGGAAAAACGACAGCACCAGGGGAATGGCGACCAGGAAGTCCACCGGCAGATCGACGGGCAGCGGCTTCCCGCGCACCGAGGCGGTCAGGAGGCGTGTGCCCGCGATGGCGATGGCGGCGCCAGACCATGTGGCGACGATCAGCAGGTGCCTGGTGCTCCTCACCAGGCTGATGAGGGTGAACGCGACGAGCGCGCGCTGCGGGCGCGTGCATCCGATGGCGGAGAACAGTCGCACGATCCATGAACCCAGGGCGCTGGCGCGATCCGACGCCCTGGCTTCCACGGCCCTTCGCGCGTTCCACGCCGCGGGCACGACGTACACCAGCACCGCCGCGGACGCGGCGGCCGCCGTGGCTGCCAGGGCCGTGGGTATGGTCACGCCGAGGACGCTGGCGCGCAGGCCGCTGACGCCCGCGTACACGCCGAGAAACCACGCCGGCGGCAGCCACGATGCCGCGGCGACGCCTGGCTGGAGGAGCGACGAGAGCAGCGGCCCGAGCAGCCCCGGCAGGAACATGAACGACTCCACCAGCAGCACGACCGTCGTGACCTGCAGCACGAGCGAGGCCCGCGCGGCCAGGCGGGCACCCACGATGCACACCAGCAGACCACGTACGGCGAGGAGCGTCGCCAGCACCCAGAACCCTCCCAGTGTCGTGGCCGCGATGTGGCCAAGGAAGATGCCCGGGATGGAGCCCACCAGCGGATGGACCGCTGCCGGCGCGGCGTACAGCACCGCCGCCGGCACGTTGATGGCCACCAGGAAGGCAAGGCCCACCCCCAGTGCGGTCAGCACGCGGGCCGCCGCCACCATGCGGCTGCTCACCGGCAGGACGCCGAGCTGCTGCTGGTCGGTGCGGTCCGGGAACACGCCCTCCCAGAAGAGCGACACGACGAGCAGCGCCGCGAGCATCGACCAGATGACGAAGAAGAAGCGATCGGCCAGCGCGGCGTCCTGCAGCAGGTCGAGCGATCGATGCCGCAGCCATGGATACCGGCTCGTAGCCGGGACCATGAAGAAGACGGGCGGCGTGGCCAGCAGCGCCCCACCCCAGATCATGAACTGCACCGCGTCCACCTCGCGCGAGGCGAGTGCGGCCTCCAGCATGCGGCCGAACGAGAGCCGGACAAGGCGTTCGAACAGCCGGGCCGAACGCGCCAGCCGTGGTGACACGGTCATCTCACGAGCGCCCCACCGCGGCGAGCTCGCGGCCGAGGCCCTCGACGTTGGTGTCCACGGCCAGCCCCGCGAACACCTGCTCCAGCGATGCCGCACGCGACAGATCGCGGAGGCGCGTCACGGAGTCCTGGGCCACCACGTCGCCGTGGTGCAGGATCACCACCTCCGAACACACCTTTTCCACCATGTCGAGGACGTGCGAGCTGTAGACGACGATCTTGCCGTCTTCGGCGAGCGTCCGGACGAGGCTGCGCAGCACGAGCGTGGACCCGACGTCGAGGCCGGAGCATGGCTCGTCGAGGATCACGATGTCTGGGTCGTGCAGCAGGGCGGCGGACAGCAGCACCTTCTGGCGCATGCCTTTCGAGAACGACGTGAGCGGCGCATACCGATCGGTGTCGAGGTCGAACAGCTCGAGGAACCGATCGATCCGCCGGCGCAGCGGCGCGCCGGGAATGTCGCGCAGGCCTCCGATCAGGGCCAGGTACTCAGGCGCCGTGAGGTAGCCATACAGGCGCGGCTCCTCCGGCACGTAGCCCAGCACGGACTGAAACGCCGCCAGGTCGTGATGGATGTTCCGCCCCCGCCACCACACCTCGCCCCGCGTCGGGCGGAGCAGCCCGGTGAGCAGGTTGATGGTGGTGGACTTGCCCGACCCGTTGGGCCCGAGCAAGCCGATGACCTGCCCGGGCGCCGCGCTGAAGCTCAGCCCCTTGAGTGCCAGGACACCCCCGTAGGTCTTCGTCAGCCCTGTCACGGTCAGCATCGGGTCGTCTCCAGGTGGCCGAAGCACTCGCTCTCCACCTTTGACACCTCAGCCGCGCGATTGGCCACCCGCCCCGCCCCAGCCTCTGGCCTGAAGCCTGGAGCCTGTCGCCCGTTCAGAACGTGACGCCGGCCGAGACGCCGAACGTGCGCGGGCGGCCCATCTCCCCCAGGAACCCCGACGGCGCGAAGCCGGGGTACGGGAACGCCACCGGCACGTAGCGCGTGTCGAAGGCGTTCTTCATCCACCCGTCCACGAAGAAGTACCGCAGGCGGAACCCGCCGCGCAGGTTGACCAGCGAGTAGGCCTCCTGCCGCGCGGTGTTCGCATCGTCGTACTCCATGTCGCCGTAGAAGACGGCCTCCGCGCGCCCGAACAGCGTCACCGTGTCGGTGACGGGGCCTTCGACGTGCACCCCCAGCGCGCCGGTGTAGTTCGGGGTGTTGGGAATGCGGTTGTCCGAGACGTCCGCGCCGCTGGACGTGGTGCCGTCGGCGAAGCGCGCGTTGGTGAACCCGAAATTGGCAAAGACCTGTGTGGTCGAGTGCGGCCGGGCCTGCACTTCGAACTCCACGCCGCGGCTGGCCGCCTCGCCGACGTTCGCGATGTAGAACTGGCCGGGCACGAAGGCGTTGGGGACGTTCAGCTGCAGGTCGTTCCAGTCGATGTTGAAGACGGCGGCCGACGCGGCCAGCCTGCCGCTGGCGAACGTACCCCTCACGCCGCCTTCGAGGTGCCAGGCCAGTTCCTCATCGTAGGCCTCGCTGCCCGGCGGCGCCGCGGGGTTCCATCCGCCCGCCTTGAATCCCTGGCTGATCGACCCGTAGACCATCACGTCGGGACGCACGCGGTAGCCGACCGCGGCCTGCGGCGACGTGTTGGAGTAGCCCTGTTCGCCAGTGACGGAGGCCTGCGGCGCGATGGCAGGCACGAAATAGGTGTCGAGCCGCGCCTCGCGGTCCTCGTAGTCGAACCGCGCGCCGATGGTCAGATCCAGGCGCTCGCGGATGGTGAACGTGGTCTGCCCGAACAGCCCGACCCCGAGATCGTCCAGGGACGAGTCCGGCGAGTACTGCGAGACGGGGAAGCCGAGCTGCGGCGACAGCACGAAGGGCGCCAGCTGGTTGACGGCGATCTGGTCGTAGCCTTGCGTGAAGAGCATCGCTCCCACCTGCCACTTCATCGAGACCGTGTCGCCCCACTGCACCGGCGCGTTGGGCGGCGAGGCCGCACGGATTTCCTGCGTGAACTGGAAGTCGTTCTCCGTATTCGTGCGCGTGGCCAGTGGCAGCGGGCTGTAGTCGAGATCGGTAGCATCCTCGGTCTCCCAGCTCACGAAGCCGGTGCTGCTGGTGAACGACACGCGCTCGCCGTCACCCCGGAGCATCACCGTCGTGCCCGTCACGTCGCGGTGCGTGTAGCCCTCGAAGTCCCGCTGCACGCGGAACGGCTGGCTGCGGGCCAGGCCCAGATCGGTCAGGGCGTAATCGCCGTCGCGGTCGCGCTCCGCCGTGAAGATGACGCGCGCCTCCCAGTTCTGGGCCGGCACCCACATCAGCTGAGCCTTGCCGAACGTCGCCTCGCGCGAGTCGAGGTCGTTGCCGGTGACCTCGTTGACGGTGAACCCGTCGCGCGCCTGCGCGCCGAGCGAGAAGCTCACGGCCACGGTGTCGGCCAGGGGCCCCGACGCGCTGGCCCGCAGCTCACGGGCCGATGCGTTGCCGAAGGGCGCCACCACGGTACCGATCCATTTCGACAGCGACGGTCGCGCGCTGGTGACGTTGATGATGCCGCCGAGCGCGTTGCGGCCGTAGAGCGGGCTCTGCGGCCCGCGGACGAACTCGATCTGCGAGATGTCCAGCAGCTCGATGCTGGACGAGTTCACGTTCAGCTGCGGCACGCCGTCGATGTAGGTGGAGACGGCCGGGTTCGCCGGGCTCGCGCCTATCCCGCGGAACCGCGGGTTGCTGGACTTGCGCGCCGTGAACTCGGTGAAGAAGGTATTCGGCGCGAAGAGCGCCGCGTCGGAGACGATGCGGACGCCGGCCGCGGTCAGCGTCTCCGAGGTGACGGCGGTGACGCTGCCCGGGACGTCCTTGATGTTGGTCGGCTCCTTCGGGGCCGTGACGATCACCGGCGGCAGGATCACCGTGGGCGGCTGTGGTGGGGGCTGGGCCCACGATCGGTCGACGGATCCCGCGAGGAGCAGGACGGAGAACAGGGGCAGGACCCTGGATGGGGACACGAAAGGCATCCCGGCATTATCGCCGCCCCGCAGGCCGGCGGCGAATCCAGCCCTCGTACGCGCGGGGATGAATCGCGTGGTCTGACCGGATGGTTTGCTGGAATGACTGGACAGTCATTATAGTGACTGGTGAGGTCACCAGCCATGTCCCAGACCATCCAGGCCCCCTCGAAGGAAGACGTCGTCGCCGCGTTCCGGCGTCGCTCGATCGTCGAGGCCGCGTGCCGCGTGTTCGGCGAGAAGGGATTCGAGCACGCCACGGTCGACGCGATTGCCGAGGCGGCACGGGTGGCCAAGGGCACCGTGTATCTCTACTTCCGCTCGAAACAGGCCATCTACGACGAGGTGTTCGCGTCGAGCATGGCCGAGCTCGAGCGACTGGTCGCCGACCGGCTGGCGGAGGCCGGGTCGGCGCGCGCAGCCATCGCGGGGTTCGTCACGGCCCGCGTGGAGTACTTCCAGCAGCACCCCGACTTCTTTCGCGTCTACGTGGCCGAGTTCGCGCGTCACGTCGCAGGCCCTCCGGAGTCCCGAGGCGCCTGTCAGGCGGCGATCGATCGCCAGATCCGCGTGCTCCAGAAGGTGATGGAGAAAGCAGTGGTTGCCGGCGACCTGCGGGACGTGGACGCCGAGGCCGCCGCCCTGGCGGTGCTGGACATGAGCCGGGGCATCGTCGCGCGCCGACTGCTGCTCGGCACGAAGTCTGGCCTGGACAAGGACGCCACGTTCCTGACCGACCTGATCTGGACGGGCCTCAAACCCGCGCGAGGGCAGAAGAAATGACAGTGCGATGGGTCATGATCGCGGCGATCGCCGCTCTCGGGGCGGTGCCGGCCGCCGCGCAGTCCACAGGTGCGACGGGCGACGTCTTCCACGGCAGCGTCCCGCAGGGCACGGCGACACGCGAGCCGCTGGCGTTGTCCTTCAAGGGCGCTCTCGACCAGGGACTGCAGTTCAACCTCGGCCTGTTGCTGCAGGAGGAGTCGAGCCGGGCTGCGCACGGCGCCCGCTGGCGTGCGCTTGCCGACCTGCTGCCGAATGTGAGGGGCACCGTGTCCGAGCGGCGCCAGGTCATCAACCTGGAGGCCTATGGCTTCCCCGCCCCGGACCCCATCGTGGGCCCGTTCAACGTCTTCGACGCGCGGATTGGCGTGTCCCAACGCCTCATCGACCTGGCGGCGCTCAACTCGTCGAAGGCGGCCTCCCACATCGAGAAGGCCGAGGCGCAGGGGGTGCGATCCGCACGTGAGCTGGTGGTGCTGGTGACGTCGAACCTCTATCTGGAGGCGGTGGCCGCCTCGAGCCGCATCGACGTTGCCCGTGCGCAACTCGAGACGGCCGACGTGCTGCATCGCCAGGCCGCGAACCTGAAGGCCTCTGGCATCGTCGCGGGCATCGACGTGCTCCGCGCGGAGGTGCAGGTGCAGCACCAGCGCCAGCGTCTCATCGTCGCCGAGAACGAGTTCGAGAAGGCCAAGCTGCGACTCGGGCGCGCCATCGGCCTGCCGCTGGGCCAGCCGCTGCGGCTCACCGACGCCATCCCGTTCGCGCCCCTATCGCCCGTGCCACTCGAGCAGGCGCTGCGCGATGCGTACGCCCACCGCCCCGACTACCTGGCCGCGGCCGACCGGCTTGCCGCCGCCGAAGCGCGTGCACGTGCGGCCTCGGCCGAGCGGCTCCCATCGCTCACGCTCGACGCTGATTACGGCACGATCGGCCAGCAGGTATCGAACGCGCATCCCACGTATGCGATCGGCGCCAACCTGCGCGTGCCCGTCTGGGAAGGCGGACGCGTCAAGGGCCGGACGATCGAGGCGGAGGCCGAGGTGCGCCAGCAGCGCGCCGTCTACGACGACTTGCGAGGGCGCGTGGACGCCGACGTGCGCACCGCGTTCCTCGACGTCGCCGCGGCGGCTCAACAGGTGGACACGGCCCGGACGACCGTCGACCTGTCCACGCAGGAGCTCGCGCAGGCTCGAGACCGCTTCACGGCCGGGGTGTCGGACACCATCGAGGTGACGCGCGCACAGGAATCGCTCGCGCGTGCGTCCGAGGACTACATCTCGGCCCTGTATCAGCACAACGTCGCCAAGGCTGCGCTCGCACGCGCGGTCGGCATGGCAGAAGAGGCGATCACGGCGTTCGCCGCAGGAGTGAAGTGATGGCAGAGATCACCCAGCCGCGTCGCGGCGCCGCCACGTGGATCGTCGCCGGCGTCATCGCGGTCGCCGCCATCGCGGCGACCGTGATATGGCTCGGGCGCGGACACGAATCAACCGACGATGCCCAGATCGAGGGGCGGATTACCCAGATCTCCTCGCGAGTGGGCGGGCCGATTCTGGAGCTGCACGTCACCGACAATCAGTTCGTCGAGAAGGGGACGGTGCTCGCCCGCATCGACCCGCGGGAGTACGAGGTGGCGGTGGATCGGGCCACCGCCGAGCTCGCGGATGCCGAGGCCACGGCGCTCGCCGCGGGCGCCGGCGTGCCCATTGCCACCGTCTCCACCTCGAGCGACCTGAGGAACGCGAGCGGCGGAGTGGACGAAGCGGCCGCCGGCATTGCCGTGGCGGAGCGGCAGGTCGAGGCCGCCCGCGCGCAACTGCTCGCGGCGGAGGCCCGGGTGCGTGAGCGGCTGGCCACGTCGACGCGGGCCTCACGCGACGTGGAGCGCCTCAAGCCTCTCGTGGACAAGGAAGAGGTTGCGCAGCAGCAGTTCGACGCCGCTGTCGCGGCCGCCGACGCCGCACGCGCCTCGGCCGAGGCCGCCCAGTCCGAGGTGATGGCGTCCCGTACCGCCGTGGAGGTTGCCGAACAGCGCGCCGTCCAGGCCCGCGCAGCGGCCACTCGCGCCGACGCGTACCTCGCGTCTGCGAAGACCGGGCCGGACCAGCTGCAGGCCACCCGGGCCCGGGCGGCCTCGGCCGAGGCTCGGGTGAAGCAGGCCAGGGCAGTGCTGGCTCAGGCGCACCTGAACCTGGAGCGGACCACCATCAAGGCTCCGAGCGACGGCATCATCGGCAAGCGGGCCGTGGAGGTTGGCCAGCAGGTCCAGGCCGGCCAGCCCCTGTTCGCCGTCGTGGCGCGCGATGACCTCTGGGTCGTGGCGAACTTCAAGGAGACGCAACTGGTCGACATGCGGCCCGGCCAGGTTGCCGAGGTCGCCGTGGACGCGCTCGGGGGGCGCACGTTCCGCGGCACGGTGGACAGTATCGGCGCCGCCACGGGCGCGAAGTTCAGCCTGCTGCCGCCCGAGAACGCCACCGGCAACTACGTGAAGGTGGTGCAGCGCGTGCCGGTCAAGATCGTGCTCGAACCGGGCCAGGACCCCGACCATCAGCTGCGACCGGGCCTCTCTGTGGCGCCGACGGTCTACACGAAGTGACGGTGATGGCCGAGGATCGCCAGGTCAACCCCTGGATCGTCGCGGTCGCGGTGATGTTCTCGACCTTCATGGAGGTGCTCGACACCACCGTCGTGAACGTGTCGCTGCCGCACATCGCGGGCAACCTCTCGGCCACGATCGACGAGTCCACGTGGGTGCTCACGTCGTACCTCGTGGCCAACGCGATCATCCTGCCGCTCACCGGCTGGCTCGCCCGCACCTTCGGGCGCAAGCGCCTGTTGATGGCCTCGATCACCGGCTTCACGCTGTCCTCCCTCCTCTGCGGCCTGGCGCCAAACCTCCCGATGCTGGTCATGTGCCGCCTGCTGCAGGGCGCGACCGGCGGTGCCATGCAGCCGCTGTCGCAGGCCGTGCTCCTCGAGGCCTTTCCGCCGCACAAGCGCGGAAAGGCGATGGGTTTCTGGGGGCTCGGCATCGTGGTGGCACCGATCCTCGGTCCGGTGCTCGGTGGCTGGCTCACCGACAGCTACAGCTGGCGGTGGGTGTTCTACATCAACCTGCCGGTCGGCATCGTCTCGCTGGTGATGACGCGCCTGTACGTGTTCGACCCGGCGTACCTGCGTCGCGAGTCGACGCGGGTGGACTACTGGGGCATCGGACTCCTCGCGCTCTGGGTCGGATCGCTGCAGCTCGCCCTCGACCTCGGACAGCAGCGGGACTGGTTCTCGTCGCCGCTCATCACGACGCTGATCGTGCTGGCCGGCGGCGGCCTCGTCGCCTTTCTGGCGCGGGAACTGATGGCGGACGATCCGGTGATCGACCTGCGGGTCTTCCGGCTCCGGAGCTACAGCACCGGCGTGTTCCTGATGACCGTGCTCGGCTTCGTCCTGTACGGCAGCCTCGTGCTGCTGCCCATCATGCTGCAGACCCTGCTCGGCTATCCGTCGCTGCAGGCCGGCATCGCCATGGCCCCCCGTGGACTCGGCTCGCTGATCGGGATGCCGGCCGTCGGCCTGCTGATCGGCACGGTCGATCCCCGGAAAATGGTGGCGATGGGGCTGACGCTGGGAGCCGGCACGCTCTTCTGGCTGGGCGGCCTGAACCTCGGGGCTGGCTACTGGGACATCTTCTGGCCGCAGTTCCTGCAGGGGATTGGCCTCTCGATGGTGTTCGTGCCGCTCACGACCATCAGCATGGATCCCGTCCCGCGGGAGCGAATGGGGAACGCCACCAGCCTGTTCAACCTGATGCGCAACCTGGGTGGCAGCATCGGTATCGCGGTGACCGGCACGATGCTGGGGCGCCAGACGCAGGCGTACACCAACGTGCTCGGCAGCCACGTCACGGCGTTCTCGACCGAGGCGCGACAATTGCTGGACAGCCTGTACCAGGGCTTCCTTGCCGCGGGCGCCGACCCGGTGACCGCCAGCCAGCGCGCCTACGCGGCAGCCTTCGGCATCGTGCAGCGGCAGGCGTCGATGCTGTCGTTCGTGGATCTGTTCCGCGGGCTCGGCGTGATGTTCCTGCTCCTGGTGCCGCTCGTCCTGCTGATGAAGCGCCCGCGGACGACGGCCGGGGCCGCCGCGGCGCACTGACGCACTCCGTGCGTCAACGGAGCGGCAGCGTCCAGATGTTGCCGCGAAGCTCGCCGCGCTCGAAGACCACCACGTCGCGACGCGGGGACCAGTCGGGGTAGCGGACGTACACGCGCGGAGGGGGCGCCGGCATCATCTCGCCCTGTGCGCCGCTGGTGGCGTCAATCGAGCGCAGGCTCCAGCGCCCCGCGCGCAGCGCCGCGGCGGCGATGCGCCGGCCGTCGGGCGACCAGCTCCGTACCCACGTCTGCCCCCGCTCGTCCGTCAGTCGCCTCGTCGTTCCCGTTGCGACGTCGACGACGGCCGCGTGGGTGGAGCTGCCGTCCTTGAGCTCGACGGCCAGCGACGTCTCGTCGGGCGACCAGACGGGGTAGCCCACCCAGCTGTGCGCATCGCTGACGGCGCGCGGCTCGAATCGATCGAGTGCCGTGACGAAGACGCGCCGGAGCGACTGCGGTCGGGTCACCACCGAGAACGCCGCACGCGTCATCGACGGGGCAATCTCGACCTCGGCCAGGCGTCCGTTCAGGCCGACGCCGCTCGTCCCGGTCGGTGGCTCCAGCACGAGTGTCTCTCGCCGCGTGACGGTGTCGATGGCCCACAGCCCGTTGGTCTCGTCACGGAACGAGAAGTAGGCGATGCGCCGGCTGTCCGGGTACCACGAAGGCTTGCCGTCAGGGAACTGATCCGCCGTGAGCTGGGTCTTCCCGGAGCCGTCGATGTTCATCAGCCAGACGTTGGGGGGATCGCCGCGGCGCATGGACATGTAGGCCACGCGGGCGCCGTCGGGCGAGATCACGGCCATCCAGTTGCGGCGGCTGGTGTCGCTCGTGAGGGGATAGGCCTCACCGCGCGCGAGGCCATCCTCGGTGACGGGCTGTGCCCAGATGTGGCTGCTGAGCGCCATGCCGGCAAACGCCACGCGCGAGCCGTCCGGCGAGATGGAGAGCCCCCGCACACCCGGCACGCCGGCCACGGGCAGGGCCTCCACCGGGCCGGCGGCACGGCCGCGCGCCGCGTCGAACGGGATTCGGTAGACGAGCGCCTCGCCGCCGGCGGCGAACACCGCGGAGCCGTCGGGCGCGAACGCCAGCTCGTAGAGCCGGAACGCCTCGGCCAGCCGAGCGGTCCCTCCGTCGGCCACGGTGACGATCCACGCGCCGCTGTCCGACCCGCCGTCGAAGGCGGTGAAGGCGACGTGGCGCCCATCCGGGCTCCAGGCAGGGGCCGCGTGCCCGCCGAGTGGTGTGCCGCGCGCCGTGAGCGGCCGCGCGTGGCTGCCATCGGCGTCGACGAGCCAGATGGTGGAGCCGGCCTGCGCGCCAAACGCGCTCGGCGTGATGTCCGTATGCTCATCGGTCTGGTAGGCGAGCGTCCGGCCATCGGGCGACCACGCGGGGTTCGATCCCTCAGGCACGATTTGCCGCGGTGTGCCGCCGCGGGCGGGCATCACCCAGATGCCCCCGCGGCCCGACGAGTGGTACGCCAGCTGCGTGCCGTCCGGTGACCAGGCCGGCTGCACGTTCTGCCCGCCGTCGCTGGTGAGCGGCAACTCCGTCGCGCCATCCCCCGCGGGGCGCACGTAGATCTCGAGGGCGCCGGATCGATCGGAGGCAAACGCCAGCGCGTCGCCCCGTGGCGACAGCGCCGGCGTCAGGTCGAGGCCCTCGTGCGTCGTCACCTGGGCCGGCCAGTGAACGGCCGCGCGCCCGTCGCCGTCCCCGCCCCACGCGGCGGCGCTGCGCGACACCATCTGCGGCCCGTCCGCGCCGCTCGTCGCCAGAATCCATCCCGCCCCGATCGCGACGATCGCGGCCAGCGCGGAACCCAGCCACACCAGGGACCCCAGGCCGCGATGGGCTGGTGCGGATGGGCCGGACGTGCCGTCGATCCGTACCGCAGCATGGGCGGCGGGCAACGGGACTGAAGTCCCTTCGCTCCGTGCCGCAGGGGTGACCGGTCCGATCCACCGGTATCCCCGTGTCGGCACGGTCTCGATGTACCGCGCGTCCCGCGACTGGTCGCCCAGCGCGCGACGAAGCTGGGCGATCACGCGGGTGAGGGCGTGATCCGTGACCGCCGTGTCCCGCCAGACGCGCTCGAAGATCTCCTGCTTGGTGAACAGCCGCCCCGGCTCGCTGACCAGCAGGTCGAGCACGTCGAAGGCCTTTGGCTCCAGCGGCACCGGGACGCCCGCTCGCTCCAGGCGATAGGCCCCCGGGTCCAGGCGGTAGTCGTCCCATTCCATCGCCGTCAGGTTTCGTCCCACCATTCACCCCGCACCACATGGCCCTCAGGAAAACCGCAGGCCGTCATCAGCGTTCCCTCACGACTCGCGTGGGGGGCGTCGCCGATGGTGAGGACCATGCGCTCCAACACCATCCGCGTGGTCGCCCTGTGCCTCTGCCTGCCCGTGAGCCCGTTGGCCGTCAGCCCAGACCCGGCACCCGCACCGGTTCCGCTCGTCCTACAGATGGACGGCCGAATCACCCTGACGGTTCGGGTGAACGGCGCGGGGCCCTTCCGTTTTCGCCTCGACACGGGCGCCAGCCGGACCGTGATCGCCGCACGGCTCGTGACCGGCCTTGGTCTGCCGTCCGCCGGGGAGTCGCGCACCATCACCCAGACGGGCGAGACCCGGCACGGGCTGGTCCACCTGAACGAGCTTACGGTTGGCGAGCACCTGGCGGTGCCGGACGTCACGGCCCTGGTGGTGGACGACCGGGCGCTCGACTCGACGCGCGTTATCGACGGGCTGCTCGGGCAGGACGTCTTGTCACGCTGGCCGTTCACCATCGATTACGAGGTCGGCCGCCTGACACTGCAGGACACACCGGGCCCGGTCCGTGCGCCGGCGGTTCGCCTGCCGCTGGCGCGCGTGGCCGGCGGCCTGGTTGCACTGGTGCCGGCGTCGCGGGGCAGCAGGCCGCTGCGTCTCGTGCCAGACAGCGGCGCGGACCGCATCGTGCTCTTCGGTTCGGCCACCGATGTCCTCCCGCCGGTCACGCTGATCGAGGCGGTGCGGGTGCGCTCGATCGCCGGAGACAGCCTGGCGCGGCTCGTGCGGCTGCCCGATCTCGACGTGGGTGGCATCCGCCTGCGCGGCCGCGAAGGGCTGGTGGTCGACCGCCAGCCGGCCGGTGCGGCGATGGGCGATGGGCTGTTGCCCCTGCATCTGTTCGCGCGGGCGAGGTTCGACGTGGCCGCGGGGTATCTCGAACTCGAGAAGTGAGAAGTGAGAAGTGAGAAGAGAGAAGAGAAAAGCTCGGAGATCCGGCTGGTTGCGCGCAAAATAGCGGCGCGTGGCGACTTACCGGTGTTATCGCTTCGGCGGCTTCGTCGTGTCGCGCCGGCGGCGTCAGGTGCTTCGTGACGGCGTGCCGTTGCCGCTCATCCCCCGGTACTTCGACCTGCTCGTCCTGCTCGTCGAACGGCGCCAGACGGTGGTGACGCGGCGGGACATCTTCGACGAGGTCTGGCGCGACGTCATCGTGTCAGATGGGGCGCTCACGCAGGCGATTCGCACGCTGCGGCGCACGCTCGGGGACGATTCGCGGGAGCCCGTGTACATCCGCACGGCCTCGCGGCACGGCTACAGCTTCGTCTTCCCCGACGTGGTCGAAGCCGACGAGGGGGAAGGGACGGGTTCAACGGCGAGTGGCAACAGTCACCAGTTGCATGCGGGGGTTGGAGGGGACAACCCCGGTACCCCTGGGCCGGCGGGAAGGGACCGTCCCATGCCCGACGTGGCCGAGCTGGCGAACCAGCTGGTGGGGCGGGGGCCCGAGCGATTGCCACTCGACGACCGTCGCGATCTGGCGCAGCAACTGCACGCAATGGGCACCGACCGGGCCATGGCCCTCATCACGGCGATACCAGGCCACGCGGAGGCGCTCGCGCTGATGCGCGACGCGCGATGGGACGTGCCTGGCGCCGGCCCCGTCCCCTTGTGGGGCCAGCGCGAAGGGCTGGCGGCCGCGCGCTGCCTGATCGCGTGGCGTGTGCGGGAGGCCCTGCGTGTCACCGGCCGCCGGTGGGCGCAGGCGGCCGGGGGCGCGGCGGCGGCTGGTGCCTTCGCCGGCCTGGTCGGCGGTGCGTTGCTCACGCTTGCGCCCGGATCGCAGGCACCGCTCACCGCCATCGTGGTGCTGATGGTGCTTGGCGCCGCCGCCGGATTCACGGGCGCGGCGGGCGTGGCCGCCGGGATGGCCGCCGCCGAGGCCGTCGCGCGCTCGCAGCGATCCGCGGCCATCGTCGCCGGCGGCGCCCTCGGAGGGCTGACCATCGGACTGGTCCTCCAGGCGGTCGTCGGATGGACCCTGGCGAGCGTCTTCGGGCTGTCGATCGCCCTCGGCGGCCCCCTGGAGGGCCTGCTGCTCGGCGCTGCGGTCGCGGCGGGTTACGCCTTGGCGACGATGCGGCCGACTGGCGGGATTGCGGCCCCGTCCGGCGCGGACCGCTGGCGCACGGCCGCCACATGCGCCATCGGAGGCGCCGTGGCCGCCGCGACGCTATCCCTGGCGGGCCGTCCCCTTGTCGGGGGGATCATCCACGCGGTAGCACAGGCCTTCCAGGGTTCGCAGGTCAGCCTGGCACCGCTGGGTGCCTGGATCGGCGAACCCGCCTTCGGTCCCCTGACCCAGACGATCGTGGCGTCGGCCGAGGGCGCCCTGTTCGGCTTCGGCCTCGCCTGGGGCCTCACGCGACGCGCGCAGAATCTGGAGATCTCGTGAGCTGGTGATCTGGTGATCTGGTGATCTGGTGATCTGGTGATCTGGTGATCGGATCTGGCGAACTGTGGATCTGGTGATCTATGTGGCGATCTGGTGATCTACCCGGTCCCCTGTCGCGCGGGCGGACACCGGCAATCACCCGCACCTTGCACTCCGCACCGCACTCGGCACGCCGGCATTCAGCACTCCGTACCGCACCTGCACCCTGCACCCTGCACCCTGCACCCTTGCACCCCTGCACCCCTGCACCCCTGCACCCCTGCACCCCTGCACCC